>Ga0137361_10001557_pt1 | contig 14319 bp, 12 predicted proteins | sample Mad1_80_16metaG_FD_104923 | JGI IMG/M metagenome (GOLD analysis project Ga0137361, IMG submission 104923) | Vadose zone soil microbial communities from Angelo Coast Range Reserve, California, USA - Mad1_80_16 metaG | ecosystem: Environmental > Terrestrial > Soil > Vadose zone | place: USA... | reverse complement strand
CGCGGCCCGCCCCGCCCGCGCCTTCCAAGCCCCCACGCATTGCTCCCAAGCCGGCTGCCCCCCCGCCCGCCGCCCGGCGGGCACCCCTGGTGCCCAAGGCACCGCCCCCCCCGGTGCGCGCGAAGGGCGGCGTCCCGCCCGAGTTGCGGAAGGTCCTCGACGAGGTCGAGTCCTACGTCTCTCTCGGCTTCGTGGACGACGCGAAGGAGGCCATGGCGGAGATGGCCCAGCGATTCCCCGGCCATCCCGCCCTCGCGCAGAAGCTGGCCGAGCTGGGGCTCGACGAGGGCACGGTCAAGCCCGCGGCCCGGCCCGTGGCCAGGCCGGCTCCCGTGAAGCCCCCGCCGCCCGGGAGGCCCGCGCCCGCGAAGCCCGCGGCTCCTCCGCCCACCCGCCGGCCGGGTCCCCCGCCCCTGCCCTCGTACGACGACGTCTCCTCCCTGGTGGACGAGCCGTCGCTCGACCTCGAGCCTCCGGTATTCAATCGGAGGGCGCCGCCCCTGGAGCCGGCATACGACGACCCGCTGGACGCCCTGGGGCTCGAAGCTCCCGCCCCTGAGCCCGTATACGCGAGCGAAGGCGGCATCGACCTCGGGGCCGAGCTGGGCGACCTGTTCGGGGCGCAGTCCGCGGTGGTCGAGGAGCGCCCCGCGCTCGGGGGGACGGATCTCGGAGACGCGGGCCTCGCGGACATTTTCAAGGAGTTCAAGAAAGGGGTCGACAAGCAGCTCGGCAAGGAAGACTACGACACTCGCTACAACCTCGGGATCGCCTACAAGGAGATGGGGCTCATCGACGAGGCGATCGCCGAGTTCCAGCTCGCGGCCAAGGACGACGGCCGAATCCTCGAGTGCAGCAGCATGCTCGGCATCTGTTTCCTCGAGAAGGGAATGCCCAAGCTGGCCATCAAATGGTTCGAGAAGGGGCTCCAGGCCCCCGGCCGCAGCGACGAGGAGTACCAGGGACTGCGCTACGACCTCGCGGCCGCCCTCGAGGCCGCGGGGGAGACCGACCGCGCCCTCGGCGTGTACACCGAGCTCTACGGGCAGGACGCCAACTTCCGTGACGTGGCGAACAAGGTCCGCGAGCTCTCCACCCGCTAGCCTTCCCGCCCCCTCCGCGGAAGAGCCTCTCTTGGCCTCCTTGCTCTCGATCGTGAGCTCGCTCGTGGTGGGGGCCGTCCTGGTCATCGTCCCCAAGACCTCCCTCTGGGACGCGAACTACCTCCTGCAGCCGCATCCCGCGATCCGCGGCCTCCTGCTCTCCGCCTTCACCCGCGGAGCGGTCAGCGGGCTCGGCCTCGTCAACATCCTGCTCGCCCTTCACGACGCGCACCGATACCTCACCGACGCGGGCGAGGGGAGCTAGCCGCCCGGTACCGGGCAGGCATGGCGGTGAGGTCCGAGCGGGAGGAGACGGCGGCGATCGACCGGCTGTACGCCGATCTGCGGGCGGCGGGCGAGCAGCCGGCCCGCCTGCGCGAAGTGCTCGCCCGCCACGGGCCGGAGGAGCAGGTCCTGCTCGGGGTCCTGCGCCGGAGCGTCCCCGTGAAGCTCCTCGAGCACCTGGGGAGCACCCCGCCCTGGTCCGAACGCCCGCGGGTCATGGCGCGCGTGGTCTTGAACCCGCGCGTGCCCCGGGCCCTCGCGCTGCGCCTGGTCCAGATCCTCTTCTGGCGCGACCTCGCGGACGTGGCGGCCGCGCCCCACGTGGTGGCGGGCGTGCGCGTGCGCGCGGAAGCCAGCCTCAAGGAGCTGCTCGCCGACATGCGCCTGGGGGACCGGGTGAGCCTGGCGAAGATCGCCACCGCGGGGGTGCTCTCGAGCCTCCTGGCCGATCCCGAGCCCCTGGTGGCGGAAGCCGCGCTCATCAACCCGCGCCTGCGTGAGGAGGACCTCGTCAACGCGCTGCGCCAGGCCGAGGTGCGCCCCGCGCTGATCCAGGCCGTGGTCGCCTCGCCCCGCTGGTCGGAGTGCTACGCGGCGCGCCTCGCCCTCGTGCTGCAGCCGCGCACGCCCCTGGCGGTCGCCCTGGCGCAGATCAGCTCGCTCGTCAAGCGCGACCTCCTCCGGGTGGTGGAGACGGCCGGCCTGCGGCCCCTCGTGAAGGGGGCGGCGGCGGCGGTCCTGGATCGGCTCTCCGAGGGCTCGTGACGCACTCCCCGCAGCGGAGGCTCCCTGGGCCCGAACTTTCGGGGGCTCAGCGACATAGAAATTTGACAGTTCGTCCGGCGCTCGCTTAGAATCGCCATTCCGTCAGGCTTCACCTCGGAGCGGCGAAGCGGCGAGAAAACTTCGGGAGCCATGTCCTTCGGCGAGAATCTCCGCAGAGAGCGCGAGCTGAGAGGGATCAGCCTTCACGAGATCGCGGAGGCGACGAAGATCAGCGCGCGCTTCCTCCACGCCCTCGAGCAGGACCGCCTGGAGGTTCTGCCCGGAGGCCTCTTCCCCCGCGCGTTCGTCAAGCAATACGCGCGCTACCTCGGGCTGGATCCCGAGAAGGTAGCGGCGGAATTCCAGTACCTCCACGCGGAGGAGTTGCCCGAGACGCGGCCGGTGCCCCGGCCGCCCCGCTGGTCGCCGCCTCCAGGGGCGTTGTTCCTGGGCGCGCTCGCGGTGGTGGCGGTGGTGCTGCTGCTCTCCTATCGGCGCTCCAGCTCCGAGCCCCCGGTCCGCGCGGGGCAAACGGCCCCGACATCCATTCCCGCCGTGCTGCCCAGCGACCGCGTCTACCCGCCGCCCCGGCCCGCGGTCTCTCCGAGCGCCGTCCCCGAAGGCCTCGTGCTCACCATCACCGCTCAGCAGAGCTGCTGGGTGGAGGTGCGGGCGGACGGCCAGACCGTCATCAACCGCGTGCTCAACGAAGGCGAGACGGAGACCCTGGCCGCCCAGGGCGAGCTCGTGCTGTCCGTGGGCAACGCGGGCGGCATCGTCTTTCGCGTGAACGACCGGCCCGGGGTGCCCCTGGGCCGGACGGGCGAAGTGCGGCGGAACATCGTGATTACCAAGGACAACCTCCCCTCCCTCGTGCAGGACGCCGCGACCGCGGCGGCCGCGCACAGCAGCTAGGAGGGTGTCCAGGTGACGGGAGCGGGGGCGGGTTCAGGGGCGGCCGCGGCGGCCCTTTCCGGGACCGAGCCCTAGGTCGATGTCCGAAGCCCGGGTCACGAACCCTTTCGTCGAGCAGTTTCGCCGGGGCGGGGTCCCCACGGAGCTCCGGCTGATGGCCGCCCAGGGCGTGCTGCCTCTCAAGCCGGAGGACCTGCTGGAGCTGCTCGCCGATCTCGTGAAGGACCCCGAGGCGGCGGTCGCGGAAGCGGCCAAGGCCGCGCTGACGGCCTTCCCGGCGGCGGAGTTCCTGCCCATCCTGAAGAGCCGCGAAACCCCGCCCCCCGTGCTCGCCTGGGCCGTCACCTTCCGCCCCGAGCGCGAGCTGCGCGAGGCCACGCTCCAGAACACGTCCCTGGCCGACGAGGTCATCGAGACCCTGGCCCGCTCGCTCTCCACGGAGTTGGCGGAGCTGGTCGTGATCAACCAGGTCCGCCTGCTGCGCCGGACCTCCCTCCTCGAAGCCCTCGAAGCGAACCCGAGCCTCAGCAACGACCAGAAGCGCCGGCTGCGCGAGCTGCGCGAGACCTTCAAGATCGGCGCCAAGGGAGGGCCGGCGGCCCCGGCGTCCGTCGCCCCGCCGCCCGCGCCGGAGCCGAACGCCGAGGCGGCGGAGCCGCTCGCCCCTGCCCCGACCAGCGAGCACGAGGCGCTCGTCACCTACCTGTCCGACGAGGAGCGGGAAGAGGCGGAGAAGGTCAGCACGGTCCAGAAGATCTACCGGATGAACACCGCGGAGAAGGTCATCGCCGCCCTCAAGGGGAATCGGCAAGAGCGAGCGGTCCTCGTGCGCGACCCCAACCGGCTGGTCGCGGCCGCGGTCCTGGGGAGCCCCCGGCTCACCGAGCCCGAGATCGAGGCCTTCTCGGCCATGAAGAACATCTCCGACCAGATCCTGCGGCAGATCGGCAACCACCGGGAGTGGACCAAGAAGTACCAGGTGGTTGCGAACCTGGTCAAGAACCCCCGGACCCCCCTCGCCATCTCCATGGGCCTGGTCTCGCGGCTGAGCCCGCGCGACATGAAGGCGATCACCGTCGACAAGAACGTCCCCGATGCGATCCGGAAGTCTGCGTTGAAGTTCGTGCGCCAGCCCGGGGAAGGGGCGAAGCGGTAGACCGCCATGACCGACTACTACGAGCTCCTGGGAGTGTCACCCACCGCGGCGGCCGCCGAGATCCGGCGAGCCTACGCCCGGCTCGCCAAGGAGCGTCACCCCGACCGCTACATCGACCCCGTGGAGAAGGAGAGGGCCCACTCCTTCTTCAAGGACCTCACCACCGCCTTCAACACCCTGGTCAACGACGCGCGCCGCCGGGAGTACGACGCGGGGCGCTCGCGGCCGACACCACACACCCCCGAGGAGATCGCGCGCGACGCCTACCAACGCGCGGCCCAGGCCCTGGAGGCGGGGCAGTACCAGGACCGCATCACCTTCCTGCGCACCGCCGTGCACCACGCGCCGGGGGTGGCCGAATACCAGGCGGCCCTGGGCCGCGCCCTCGGCCGCAACCCCCAGACGACGCGCGAGGCCATCCAGTGCCTGGAGAAGGCCAGCCACCTCGAGCCCTCGAACGGCGGCCACTTCGCCGACCTGGCCATGCTCTTCCACAGCCAGGGCTTGAAGCTCCGCGCCCAGAAGGCCCTGGAGACCGCACAGCGCCTCTCTCCCCGCGACCCCCGGGTGCTGAGGCTGCGGGCGGAGATCGGCCCCTCGTGAAGATCGCCTACCAGGCCATCAGCGACGTCGGCCGGAAGCGCAAGGGGAACGAGGACAGCCTGTTCTTGAACCCCGAGCAGAAGCTGTTCGTGGTGGCCGACGGCATGGGCGGCCACGCGGCGGGGGAGGTGGCCTCCAAGGTCGCGGTGGACGCGATCAACGAGTTCGTCTGCCTCACCAGCGGCGACGAGGAGATCACGTGGCCCTTCGGCCTCGACGAGAGCATCTCCTACGACGGCAACCGCCTGAAGACCGCGATCCGCCACGCGAACCGCAAGGTGCTCGAGGCCACCCGGGAGAAGACCGAGTACGAAGGGATGGCCACCACGGTGGCGGCGGTGCTGGTGGACGGCGACGTGGCCAACCTCGGCCACGTGGGAGACAGCCGTATCTACCTGTTCAGCGAGGGAGTGTTCACCCAGCTCACGAGCGACCACTCCTGGGTGAACGAGCAGATCCAGAGCGGGGTGATCTCGGCCGACCAGGCCCGGAGCCATCCCCTCCGCAACGTGGTCACGCGGGCCCTGGGGGGGAAGGCCGACCTGGCGGTCGACATGCAGACCCGCCGGATGAAGGCGGGAGACCTCCTCCTTCTCTGCTCCGACGGCCTCACCGCCATGGTGCCCGACGAGGACATCGCTCGCATCCTCGGGGAAGCGAAGGGAGACGTCGAGAAGGCGGCCAAGGACCTGGTGGCCGAGGCCAACGCCCACGGCGGGGAGGACAACATCACCGTCGTGCTCCTGAAGTTCGAGGAGTAGGGGCGGTGCTCCCGAAGAAGGCGGACCGAAGGCCCCAGCGCAGGATCGGCCGCTACCTCGTGACCGGCCGCATCGGCCGCGGCGGGATGGGCATGGTGTACCGCGGCCTGGACCCCGCCCTCGAGCGGGAGGTCGCGGTGAAGACCCTGACCGCCGAGGGAACCCTCGACGAGGAGAGCCGCCGGCGGTTCGCGGTCGAAGCGAAGGCCGCGGCCAAGCTCCAGCACCGCAACATCGTCACCGTGTTCGAGCTGGGCGAGGACCGGGGCGTCCCCTTCATCGCCATGGAGATGCTGCCCGGGGTCGACCTCGAGGCCCTGGTCCGCTCCGGGGAGGAGATGCTCCTCGCGGAAAAGCTCGAGATCGTGATCCAGGTCTGTCGGGGCCTGGCCTTCGCCCACGAGCACCGGATCGTCCACCGCGACGTCAAGCCCAGCAACATCCGCCTTCTCGACGACGGCACCGTGAAGATCATGGACTTCGGGATCGCCAAGCTCGGGGGGACCCAGCTCACCAAGGCGGGCATGATGGTGGGCACCGTCCACTACATGAGCCCCGAGCAGGTGCGGGGCAAGCCCCTCGACGGCCGGAGCGACGTCTTCTCCCTCGGGGTGATCCTCTACGAGCTCCTCGCGGGCCGCCGGCCCTTCAAGGGCGAGGGGGCGACCGACGTCCTCTTCAAGATCGTCAACGACGAGCCGGTCCCCCTCGATCCCGGGCCGCTCGGGGGAGTGAGCCCGCGTCTCCAGGAAGTCGTGAGCCGCGCCCTCGCCAAGAACCCCGAGGAGCGCTACCCGACCGCCGCCGCCCTGGCCGAGGACCTGGCCGAGGTCATGGAAGCCCACGTGCGCACCCTCGGGATCGAGGCTCCGCCCCCGGCCACCCTGGAGGCGATCGCGTCGGCGCGCCGGCTGGTGAAGGAAGGGCGGGTCCCGGAAGGCGAGCGCCGGCTGCGCGAGATCGCCACTGCGCACCCCTGGTCGGTCGACGCGCGGCGCGCCCTGCGCGCGGCCCTTCGCGAGGATCAGCGCTCGCGAAAGCCGGCAGAGGCGGCGTCCGACGACTACCCGGAGCTGGAAGCCACGTTCCAGGCCCCGCCCACGCAGCGCACCGCGGAGACCCAGGTGCTGCCCAATGCCGGCCTCGACTCCGCCCCTCCCGGGCGGGGGACGGCACCGGTTTCCCTTTGGCGCCCGGGCCGCGGTCTCTGGCTCGGCCTGGGGGCCGCGGGGCTCTTCGCCCTGGCCGCGGCGTTCCTGCTCGCGCGCGGCGGCTTCTCGCCCGCGCCCGCCGAGGTTCGCGTGCCGGTGCGGTCCCAGCCGTTTGGAGCGGCGGTCTTGCTCGACGGCAAGGACACCGGGGTGGTGACGAACGGGGAGCTGGTCCTGCGGGCGCCCCTCCCGCCCCAGGTCGTGCTCACGTTCCGCAAGCTCGGCCACCAGGACGAGACGCGGACGGTCCGGCTTCCGCTGTCCGCCGGCGCGTCGGTCTCGGTCACCCTGATGGCCGCCTCGGCCGCCCTGCCCGTGGCCAGCGATCCGCCCGGGGCCACGGTCACTCTCGACGGCCAACGAGCCAAGGGCGTCACACCTCTCGAGCTGACCGTCGATCCCAGCCGCGAGCACGTGCTGGCGGTGGCCCTCGAGGGTCACGGCACCCAGGAGGTGCGGCTCCCACCTCGTCAGATGCCGGCCGAGGTGAAGGTCAAGCTCGAGCCCGCGGGACCCCTCGGCACCGTGATCGTAGCCTCGAGCTACCCCGTGGACGTGCTCTGGCGCGGCCGAGTGCTGGCCAAGGAGCAGGCGGGGCCCCGGGTCTCCCTCCCCGGCGGCCGCCAGACCCTGACCCTGGTCTCGAGCGCGCTCTTCCTGCGCCGGGACCTCCAGGTCGACGTGACGGGCGGGGTCGAGGTGGCGGTGGAGGCGCCGGGGGTCGGCAAGATCAACATCCGCGCCCTGCCCGACAACTGCCAGGTCTTCATCGATGGCGCGTTCGTGGACTACCCGCCCGTTCTCGACCGGGCGATCGCGGAAGGCGCCCACACGGTCGGCTTCAAGTGGCCGGACGGAGCGAAGAGCCAGGAGACGATCGAGGTGCCCCGCGGTGCGCCCGCCTTCGTGACCGGTCGGAGGGAGCAGTGACCCGAGGCTACCTCTGCCTCCTCGTCCTGATCACGACACCCCTCCTCGCCCAGGAGAACTCCGACGTCCAGGCCCGGCGCCTCCTCGAGGACGGCCGCGCCTACTGGACCCAGGGGAAGCTGAAGCAGGCCCTCGACAACTTCAACATCATCGTGAGCAGCTTCTCGGGCACCACCGCGATCGGACAGGCGCTCCTGGAGATCGGCCGCTATCGGATGGACGTGGAGGGAGACGCGGAGAAGGCCCGGGCCTCTTTCGAGCAGGTGGCCAAGCAGTACCCGCAGAGCGACGGCGCCCCCGGCGCGTACTACTATCTCGGGCTCCTCACCCTGAACCGCGCGGGCGCCCCCGCCGACCTGGACGACGCCCTGGCCCAGTTCACCCGCGTCCAGAACCTCTACCCGAAGAGCGAATGGGTGCCGAAGGCGCTCCAGGCCTCGGGCCTCGTCCACCGCAAGGCGGGGCGCTTCGCGGAGGCGGTGGACGTGAGCCGGCGCGTCTCCCTGGAGTACCCGAGCAGCGAGGCCGCTCCCGCCGCCCAGTTCCAGATCGGCCACGCCCTCGCGGTGATGGGCGAGGCGCGCCAGGCCATGGAGGAGTTCCAGCAGGTCCGGAACCACTATCCGGACAGCGACTGGTCGGCGCGCGCCCTCGAGCGGATCACCGCCCTGTACCGCCTGTACGGGACGGGAAAGCCCTCATTCGCCTTCGATCCCGCGTTTGGCGCCGGGGCGGGGGACGTGCTCAAGGACGTCCGCGCCATCCTCATGACGCCCGGCGGCCGGCTCTGGATCGCCTCGGACAAGAGCAAGAGCGCCGTCCCCATCGACGCGGGCGGCAAGGTGGGCCCCGGCTTCGCCGGCGAGGACCTGCGCGCGCTCGCCCTGACCCCGCGCGGGGAGGTCATCGTGGCCGCGAAGACCGCCGTCCGCTTCGGGCCCAAGGATCTGCGCGGCTTCGCCGTCCCCTCCGACAAGCCGGGCGTGCCCGAGTCGCTCGAGCGGATCCTGTCCGCCCTCGTGACACCCGGGGGAGCCATCCTGGTGGCCGACGAGAAGCGCAGGAAGGTCTATCGCTACGATACCGCCTACGAATACAAGGGGACCTTCCCTGAGCGCGACGCGAAGGAGCGCCAGGTCACCCGCATGCTCGTGGACGGCGAAGGCGGCATCGTCTTCCTGGACCGCGAGGACAGGTCCGTGCAGATCTTCTCCGAGGCGGGCAAGGTCCTGCGCACCCTCGGGGCCGCGGGCTTTCGCAAGCCCGTGGACGTCGCGGTGGACCCCTTCCGGAACATCTACGTGGCCGACGAGGAGGCGGGGGTGCTCGTCTTCAACCCGCAAGGGCAGCTGCTGACGACCCTCGCGGGACCGGAGCTGAAGCGCCCGAAGGCGCTCACCCTCGACGCGACCGGTGCCGTGCTGGTGTACGACGACCGGGCGGAGAAGGTGCTGCGCTATCGATGAGCAAGGTGGGGAGGGAAAGGGTGGGGGCAAGGAAGGGCGGAGCCGGGCGAGGTTGCAGCGTTCCCCTCCCCCTACGTGGGGAGGGATAGGGTGGGGGGTCGATGAGGAGGGGGGGTCGATGAATGACTAGCCTCACCAGCCGCATTCGCCTTCTAGCGCTGGCGGGGACAACGCTCCTGACCCTCGCGCGCCACGCGGGCGCCCAGGCACCGGCCGTCTCGGAGGCGGTGCAGCGCGAGCTGCAGGCGATCCAGGACCAGCTCGCGCGGGCGATCGGAGAGTTCGAGGGGCCGCAGCAGAGCCGCTCCATCGTCCTCTTCGACGAGGTCATCGCGCGGCTGGAGAGCGTGCAGCGGCAGGGGCCGCTGCCCCCCCGCGGCCGCGATCTGCTGGCCGAGGCCTACGAGCGGCGCGGCCGCGCCTACTTCAACATCGGTCTGCAGGAGAAGGCCTCGGAGAACTTCCGGCTGCTCGTCCAGCTCAAGCCGGACCACGTGATCTCCCGCGAGAAGGTCTCGCCCAAGATCGTCGACCTGTTCAACTCGGTGAAGAAGGTGCTGGTCGGCTATCTGGCGGTCTCCTCGAAGCCGGCGGGGGCGCGGGTCAGCCTGGTGGGCGCGGGCGGGAGCAAGGACCTGGGCCTCACGGACTTCTTCCCCCAGGAGGTCCTGGCGGGGGACTACACGGTCGAGATCGTCAAGGAGGGTTACCGGAGCGAGACCATGACTCGCAGCATCGCCCCCCGGGCCACCGAGACCATCCAGGTGGACCTCGTCCGCACCCTGGCCACCCTCCGCTTCGTGACCGAGCCCGTGGGGGTGGAGATCTGGATCGACGGCGAGCTGAAGGTCACGACCGGCGGCTCCCTGGCCCCGGACCTCTACGAGATCGTGCGGGGCCAGGGCCTGGAGCCTTCGCGCGCCTCGGAGCGCACGGAGGTGGCCAACCTCCCCCTGGGCAGCCACAGCCTCGAGTTCCGCCGCAAGTGCTACGAGATGGTCCGGAGGACCTTCGAGGCCGCCCGCGCCGAGGACTACGACCTCGAGCCCGTGCGCCTCGAGGACTCCCGCGCCTCGCTGCGCCTCACCTCCGATCCCCCCGGGGCCAAGATCTACCTGAACGGCGAAGCCAGGGGAGTGACCCCCGCCGAGCTCGAGGGGATCTGCTCGGGCCCGCTGCGGGTGGAGGTGAAGCACCAGGCCGGCAAGTTCATCAAGGACCTGTTGCTGGGCAAGGACGAGGCGGTGAGCCTGGACTGCCCGATCCGTCCCACCCTGGCCTTTCTCGGGGTGGTCGCGGACAGCGCGGCGGGCGAGCGGTATCTGGCGCCCGCGGACGAGAAGATCCGCGAGAACCTCGGCAAGGGGATCACCAGCCTGAACTTCATCCCCGCCCCCAAGGAGCAGGTGGACCGGATCCTCGACCCGGAGAAGCTCACGCCGAAGGGCCTGGTGCCCGGCTCCGGCACCGACCCCGACCTGATCCGCAAGGTCACCGAGAAGCTCTCCCGGGACCTCGACGTCCAGGGCTTCCTGATCGCGGTGCTGCCCGAGGAGCGCCTCCAGCACACGGCGGCCCTGCATCTGCTGGCCGCGGCGAACACGGTGGCGGAGGCTCTGGACGTGAACTTCGCGGAGGCTGCATCCTATGGGCCTTTCATCGCCAAGGTGGACCAGCGGGCCACCAACTACCGGCCCTGGAGCGGCCTCATCACCGTGGACTCCCTGCTCGTCGAGGGGGTGCCGGTGCTGCGGGTCGTGTCGGGGAGCCCGGCCGCCCAGGCGGGGATCCAGGCCGGCGAGGTGGTCTCTGCGGCGGACGGCAAGCCCATCGCGAAGACCGCCGAGCTGCTCGCCCTCGTCGAGCAGAAGAAGCCAAAGGACAAGCTCGCCCTGCAGCTCAAGGGCCCCCAGGGCAACCGCACCGTGGACTTGACGCTGGGCCAGACCGCGCAGGAGATTCCGCTCTTCGACCCGAATCTGCTCTACAACAAGGTGATGATGGATCTGCGCCTGGTCACCGAAGGGTACCCCGGCACCGAGCAGGCGGCCTTCGCCTGGCTGAACCTCGCCCTCTCCGCCATGCACTTCCAGGATTTCGCGGCGGCCCACGACTACCTGGTGAACGCCCGCAACCAGCTGCCCCAGCGGCCGGGGATCTCCCAGGGGACCGCCCTCTACTACCTGGGGGTTGCCCTGGAGCGGCTCAGCTACAAGCCACAGGCCATCGAGGCCTACCGCGCGGCCGCCGGCTTCAAGGAGTCGACCCTCATCAACAACGACGGCCCCGCGGTAGCCCCCCTGGCCGCGCGGCGCGCCGGGCCCTGATGGCTCCACCCATCGCCCGCCTCGTCTGGGCCAAGGGAAACGGCGATCGGGCCGAGTATCCCCTCGACCGCGACATACTCCTCGTCGGACGCGACGACTCCGCCGACATCCGGATCGACGAGCCGCTGGTCTCCCGCGCCCACGCCCGCATCGAGCGGCGGGGCGGCCGGTATTTCCTGATCGACCTCGGCTCCACCAACTACACCCGGGTCAACGGCGCGGTCGTGGCCCAGCAGGAGCTGAAAGATGGCGACGAGCTGGTCTTCGGGCGGGCCCGCTGCCGGTTCGTGATCGGCGACGGGGCGGCCACCTCCGAATCGAAGCCGTAGCCTCTCGGCGTAGCCCCCGCCCCAGCGTCACTCCGGGCCGGGGTCGGGCCGGGCCAGGTAGAAGCCCTGGCCGAAGTCGACCCCCATCGTGCGCAGGGCCTGGGTCTCCTCCTCCGAGTGGATCCCTTCGGCGATCACCTGGGCCCCGATGCCGTGCCCGAGGGAGAGGATGGCCTTGATCATGGCCTGGTTCACCATGCTCGCGTGCACGTCGCGCACGAGGGCGGTGTCGATCTTGAGGAAGGTGGGCTTGAGGCGGGCGATGGATTCCAGGCCCGAGTAGCCCGCTCCCACGTCGTCGACCGCGAAGGACATGCCGAAGTCGGTGAAGTAGGCCATGGTCTCGCGGAAGAGCCCGTAGTTCTCGATGACCAGCTTCTCCGTGATCTCGATCACGATGCGGTCGGGAGCGACCTGGGCCAGGTCCAGGAAGTCGATGAGGGGCTTCCCGCGGAACTGCGGGTCCCTCATGGTGGCGGGAAGCGCGTTCACGAAGAGCCGGGCGTTCGAGGGGACGCGGCCCGAGGAGAGGAGGGCCCGGCGCCGGCAGAGCCGGTCGAGCTCGACCAGCAGGTGGTGGTCGCTGGCGGCCCCGAAGAGGGCGTCCGCCGACTCCAGGCCCGACCCGCGGGGACCCCGGGAGAGGGCCTCGAAGCCCATGACCGTCCCTTCCTTCATGCGGAGGATCGGCTGGTAGGCGGTCACCACCTTCTCGCGCAGCAGGATGTCCTGCAGCCGCTCGAGCACGAGCAGCTCCTCGCTCCGGCGCTGGTGGGCCGCCTGCGCGAGGGCCTCGGAGATCGCGCGCTCGACCAGCCGCTCCGGGTGGAGCAGCGGGTTGTGCACCGCCACCGCGCAGCCCACGTCGAGGCGCGGCACGGCCTTCAGGTACGGGAAGGCGGCCCGGGAGAGGTTGGACAGCAGGGAGCCCAGCAGGCGCCCGCGCGCCGCCCGCAGGTCGGCCACCGAGAAGGGGACGTTGCGCCGCCGCTTGCGCTCCAGGAAGAAGATGAATCGCAGGCCCCGCGGCCGATCCAGGCTGAGGATGTCGCCCGTCCGGTAGTCCTTTCCCTTGTGCTCCTCGAGGATCTTGAAGACGCGCTGCCGCACCTCCTCGTAGGCATCGATGCCGTACTGGTCCTCGATCGCCGCCAGGGCGCCCAGGTCCAGCACGAGAACGCCCAGGCATCCCGCCTCGGTGAGCTCCTTGACCAGATCCGCCAGGCGGTCGTGGTAGGGGGGGATGGGCTCGGACATGGCGGTGAGCGGTCCCGGATGATAGCCCAGGGCCGTGGAGAGCCCAACTGGCGGGCCGGGCTGCTAGAATGGGAAGCTTTTTTTCGGGGGTTCTCCACTGCCAATCCTGGCCCGCATCCTGCGCGACCGCGGGGTGATCACCGAGCGACAGCTTCAGGAGGCCATCCAGCACCAAGTCCTCTACGGGGGGCGCCTGGGGACGAGCCTCTACGAGCTCGGCTTCATCACCGAGGAGCGGCTTCGGGAGGCGCTCGCGCGGGCCCACGGTGTCCCCGCGGCGGACGTGCGCGAGGTGCAGCCGGAGGCCCTGGAGCTCCTGCCCAAGAAGCTGGCGGCCCGACACAAGGTCTTCCCTTGCCAGGTGCGGGGCAAGACGATGTTCCTCGGCATGGTCGACCCCGCCGACCATTCGGCGGTGGCCGAGGTGGGCTACTCGCTGGGCTACATCGTGCGGCCCCTGGTGGTCCCCGAGTTCCGGATGATCCAGCTCCTCCGGGACCACTACGGAGTGGACGAGCGGTGGCGCTTCACGGACACCCACCGCCCCTCGGTGACCGCGCCCCGCGAGCCGCTCGACGTTCCCACCGCGGCCGCCCGCATCGACGCCGCGGTCACCCGCGACGAGGTGGTGGAGGCCGTGCTCGCCCTCTGCCTGGGCTTCTTCAAGCGCGTGATCTTCTTCATCGTGCGCGAGCCCTGGGTGCTCGGCTGGGGCGGAGCCGGGGAGGGGATGGACCGGGCCCTCGCCACCAGCCTGCGCGTCCCCCTGGACGCCCCCTCGGTCTTCCAGACGGTGACCAGGGCCCGGACGCTCTTCATCGGTCGGATGGGAACCGAAGAGGAGAACCAGCGCTTCCTGAAGCTCCTGGGCAAGCGGCCCGGGACCAACGCCGCGTTGTTCCCGGTGGCGGTCCGGGGGCGGGTCGTGAACCTGATCTACGGGGACAACGGCTCGGCGGGGAACGTGAAGGCCGACCTGGGCGAGCTGATCGTGCTCGTGCAGAGGATCCCCCGCGCCTACCTGCGCATCATTCGCACCCGGGTCGCGCAGACCCGCAAGAGCGCCGGCCTCGAGCCCGGGCCCAGCTTGGTAAAGACGGATTGAGGAGACACCGAGAAAGGGAGAATCGATGATCGAGAGGATGAAGGAGATCCGCCGCCGCCGCCATCGCAAGGAGAAGGCCCGGAAGGCCAGGAAGAAGGCGGCCATG
>Ga0137361_10001549_pt1 | contig 14351 bp, 14 predicted proteins | sample Mad1_80_16metaG_FD_104923 | JGI IMG/M metagenome (GOLD analysis project Ga0137361, IMG submission 104923) | Vadose zone soil microbial communities from Angelo Coast Range Reserve, California, USA - Mad1_80_16 metaG | ecosystem: Environmental > Terrestrial > Soil > Vadose zone | place: USA... | reverse complement strand
CTATTTACAAGTCGCATTTCTTTGCCTTTCCTCGCGCCTGCGGCGCTCGCTGAGAGAAATTGTTGGGGTTGTGGCAGGCTTTCAGCCTGCCACAACCCCAACAATTTCTCTCAACGCCGGCCCGCAAGCGGGCAATGCCATTTAAATAAGTGCAATCGACGCTCATATGGCAGAGCTAGAATCTATCGAATTGAGCGTGCCATTCTCTTTATTTGAATGGCATTGCCCGCTTGCGGGCCGGTATGAGCAAAAGGACAACTTTTAAATAGCCCTGTGTCTGGGAACGTTTCGCATGTTGATGTTGTTAGCGAGTTCTCTGTTCACTCTTGAAGTGTGGCGAACCAAAGCTCAAAACGAACATTGTTTTGAATTTGCCGAAAATATCCAGATAGCTACTTCGGCTTCCCTGGACCATTGACCCATTTCTGATAACGAGCTGCACATATTTTCTCTCTTTTTTATCTCTTGCATTTTTATTGATACTCGGGTATAATTATTCTACTTGACATAATGTATTGCCGCGCCGTAACCCAACCTCGTAGGGGTAGTTGTGGTTCTGGAGATGCCGAATTTTAGGTAGATCGTCCCCGTGGGTAAGATGTTCACCAAGCTACAACAACCTGACAGAAAAGAAAAGAAAGGAACAGTATCTCATGGAAGAGCAGCAAATCCAGGACTTTGTCCATCGTGTCGCGCAGGACGAGACCTTGCGGAAGGAACTCGCAAGCCATCCTGAAGGTGTAATCATGCGTGAAGGCTTTTCGCCGCGAGTAGCTCGTGTTGTGGCACGGCTAGTACCGCAGTTAGCCCTGGATAAGCCATTGGGTCCTTCATTAGGCTGGTGGTAATGTAAGTTTGGTTCGGAGGCTTCTACAATGAGCAACCATGCTCAGCCTTCTGTGAACCCGTTCGCCGCTCAACAGCATCATCTTCGTGAGCGGCTACGTCATTTTTTGGCGATATTGCATCCTGTTCTACATGTCGATGTCGTGACGGCGTTAGAGGCAGAGGGCAAGCTACTGTCTCATGCTGCGACCAGTGTTGATTCTCCTCCTGCTGGTCTCTGGCCGTTGCTGACCTTGCTTGTAGCACAATCTATTTCCCCAGATATGAATCCCATATGTGCGGGTAATGTGGCGGTGGCGGTCGAATGTTTTGTCTGTGCAATCGATTTGCTTGACGATGTGATAGATGAAGATCAGACATCAACCTTGCAGGCCCTGGGCGTAGCGCGCACCCTCAATGTCTCGACAGCCCTCTTGACGTTAGCCCAGCAGGCGATTCTTTCCTTGTCACAACAGAATGTAGCGCCTGAACTCATCCTGCGCTTACTGACCACGCTTCAGGAGTCTGCTTTGATGACCACTGCTGGTCAGCACTGGGATGTGCTGGTCGAGCAGAGGCCGGCTCAGTCCTTCACTCAGGAGGAGTGCATCGAGATTGCAGCAGCCAAGGCTGGCTCGATCATGCGTTTGGCCTGCCGATTGGGTGCTCTCTGTGCAGGGGCAGACGATGTGCTGTGCGAGCAGTTTTCGGAACTGGGTGAACTGCTGGGTATTGCTCATCAACTTGACAATGACAGTCACGACTTGTATTATCTGTTACAAGGTGATACCTCTGCCTTGGGGTCTGCACAGGCAGAAAGGAATGTGAAGACTGATTTGGTGCGGGGAAAGAAAACACTGCCGGTGGTGCTTGCCGCAAACATGCCAGGGATTCTTCAGAGTTCATCGTCGCCAGCCGATGAAGAGAAAGAAGGGCATTTGCGAGCACTCCAACAAGGCGTCATTACGACCTGGGGTATCTGTCTACTCTATCGCGAGCGCGCCCGCGACCGTTTGCAAGAGATTGAGGCTCAGAAGCCTGTTGCGCCCTTGTTACATCTCCTCTTAGGCTTCGAGTGACAGATCTTTTAGGGCTACGTGGCGGGATTTATGGGAGGAATACTGTATGAGATATTTGTACTGGGCGCGTGTCAGAGCAGGACGCCTACTAACAGTCCTGCTAGCAGTAATGATCTATTTCCTACTGTTGACGGGTGATGCATTTCGTTTCTTTCCTCAACATGCGCTTAATCTGGCATTGCTGCAATTTGGCTTTTCAGCGCTTGTAGCCTTGCTGTTCCTCGCCGTTGGCACGTTGGTCTGGCTCTATGCCCGTGACCGTGTCGTGGCCTTGCTGCTCTTTAGTTTCTCCTTCACCTTGATGGTCTCATTCTCTGTACAGACGGCTGCTGTCTCCAATGATCAACTATTCACAGGATTTGGTACTGTAAGTAGTGTATTGTCTCTCCCTCTATTTTCGATCTTATTGCTACTTTTTCCTAGGAACTTTCTATCGTTGCGTTCGCAATTGAATGCAGAATCACCAGGTGAGCATTTGCCTGGTCGTCGGCGTTATTCTGCGCTGTTGTTACGCTGGTACCTGGCAGGATTGATCCTCTTGGGTATGCTCGTAGCGTTGCACAACGTTCTGAGCCAGTGCTTTCTTTTGCCACTTCCAGGCTGGCTGCAAACGCTCGCTTATAGCTATTATGTCTTAGCATTAGCAGGCATCTTAATAACCATCATTGTCTCATACCGTCAATCTTCCTCGTTGCGAGAGCGTCAGCAACAGCGTATTTTTGTAGGTGGCGTCATCCTGACCTTTGCTCCTCTCCTCATTCTGACGCTACTGCCTCTGACACTCAATTTACCGTCGGTGGATGCTCAATTGAGTACCGTCACATTTGGTTTGTTGCCGCTGGCGCTTGGTTACTCCATCCTGCGCTATCAAATTCTCGTGCTTGATGTGTATATTCGTCGTGCTGCTGCATGGATAGTGGGCTGCGTCTGCCTGGCCGTGCTCGGCTATCTTGTATTTGCCTTCAGCGGTATCTTCCTATCCAGCTACCCGTCAGCATACACTATCGTCGCCATGGCCACACTAGGACCACTTGCCTGGTGGCTGGCGCGAGTGGTGACTGACAAGTTCTTCTTTAGAGAAATCGCGCATTATCGTCGTCTCGTCGACCAGCCTGACCTGCTGGCTCATGAAACATTTGACATTAATGGGGGTGCGCAGTTGATCGCCACCGCCGCCGTCAATGCATTTGAGACCCAGGAGGCCTGCCTGTTTGTCCTGGATGACGAAACTGGCTACTATCAACTCTATCCCACGCTCAGGAAAGATGACCCCAACGATGCTCCTCGGCGCGACTTTGCGCAGCGTCTGCTTCGTGCGATCAGTTCATCGGCAGATCAGGATGCCGGTGTGCATGCTTCTCTTATGCAAAACGCTGACTGGCTGAATTTTCATAATCCCATCGTGAACATCATGGGGCGTCTTGCCACGGCCAGGCGTCCACTGTTACTGAGTGAAGCTTCTAAGCCCGTTGAAGAGATGCCTACGGGCCTGGCACATTACCTGGCCATTGCTGCACCCGAGTCAGGATTCGATCCGCTGTTAGCTCCCGTGCGCGCCCAGGGCAAGATGATTGCCGTACTTGCATTGGGCGAGCGCGGTGATCATCAGCAATATGCCGGTCCTGATTTCGAGGCCATTCATTTGGTCCAATCGCGTTTCTCCCCTGTCCTGGAAACAGCACGTTTGTATGCACAGGCAAGTCGACATGTTGCCGTACTGGATGCTCTCTATAGTGGTCTTTCTACTCTGGGCGAGACATTTCAGAGTGTCGAGGAGATTACCAATGTCTATACCAGGGTCGTCGCTGAATCGATCGATGCTGGTGCCCAGACCTGGCTCTATGATGAGACCGATCGCCTGTTACGCCCCATGATCCAAAGAGGCTCGGGTCCACTCTTGCTATCTGCTGATGCTCCCATATCGCCCCAGGCAGGCGACTGGGGCGCCTGGTTCTACCAGGGTGGCAATCCCCAGGCGTGGCAAGGTCCTTCACATGAGGTCCCACCCTCTTTGCCACAGACGCCCGGTTTCCCCTTTGCCTGGCTTCCCTTGCATGGAACGCAAAAGCCGCTTGGTGTTCTGGTCTTGACCTATCCGCGTCCGCACCTCTTCTCTCAGGAAGAGAAACGCATCCTCGGCATGTTTGCAGACCAATTCGCCGCTGCCCTGACCAATGCCATCTTCACCGTCCAGTTGCGTGCTGCCTATGAGCGTCAGAAAGAGTTGGATCGTCTGAAGGATCAGTTCATCACGACTGCGTCGCATGAGCTAAGGACGCCGCTGTCAGCGGTCTACGGTTACCTCGAATTGCTTAGCACTTATAACCAAACCCTCTCTCTGGAAAAGCGTGCAGAGTTTCTTGCGAAGGCCTATCGTGGTTGCGATGAGTTGACTCTCATCCTGGGCAACATCATGGATGCCAATCGTGTGCGTTTTGACACCGAGAACCTCAATCTCGGCCTGATATCCCTGGCACAGTCGGTCAGGCACATCCTGGAGATTCTCGAAGCGGTAATCCAGCGTGAAGGGCGGAATGTCAATGTTGCTATCCCGGCTGATAGCACTGTCATGGCCGATGATTTACGCTTGCGCCAGGTATTGCTCAACCTGGTGAGTAATGCCATCAAATATTCGTCTGAGCGTACCAACATTGATATTACCTGCAGCAGGGATGACGAAAACGTCACTGTGCGTGTGCGTGACTACGGCCTGGGAGTGCCCCCACAAGACCAGCCGCGTCTCTTTGGGCGTTTTGTGCGGCTTGAGCGCGATATGAATAGTCCTACCCGTGGTGCTGGCCTGGGACTCTACATCAGCAGACAACTGGTTGAAGCAATGGGCGGACGCATCTGGGTAGAAAGTACCGGCAATGTTGGCGAAGGGAGCACGTTTACTTTCACTCTGAAGTGTGCGAGTGTAGCTAATGAACAGTACGAAAGTAATTTGGAGCACCCAACAAGTGTCAGCTGGTATTCCTCTTCTTAACTATCCTTTGCCATCGCTCTCAGATGGGGCTTTGATGTATCCTTTATCTTGCGCATACTGCCAGAGCGATTTTTGCAACTGCCGCCGAGCGCGGGATATACGGCTCATCACTGTCCCTATCGGGATCTGCAACGCCTCGGCGATTTCCTTATATGACATGCCTTCAATATCGGCTAGCACAACCGCCATGCGGAAGTTCGGCGGTAGTTCATTCAATGCCTTGTAGACATCCTCATCAAGATACTTACTCAACACCTCTTCCTCAGCTGCTGAACTCAGTTCCTGCCCATTGAAATCCCTGATACGATTATAGAGATAGAACTCTTCCCCCTCTGGAAGTGACGTCGTCTGCGGGTGGGTGGCCTGCTTGCGGTAGCGATTGATGGCAGAGGTATTCAAAATGCGGAAAAGCCATGCACGAAGATTGGTGCCACGCTGGTAGGAATCGGCGAAACGAAAGGCCTTGAGCATCGTCTCTTGCACCAGATCCTCCGCCTCTTGCTGATTGTTGGTCATCCGCAGTGCAGTACGGTAGAGACTATCTAGCTGAGCCAGTACGCCTGCCTCAAAATCTTCTACTGCTCCGTTTGTTTTCGTTTCATTGTGTGATGCTGTTGGCTGTTCCGCTGCTGTAATGTTGCCCTCAGATGCTGTTGACTGTTCCGACATGCAATACTCCTGTATGATTCCCAGCAACCTCCGCGGTCACTTGCTTATATGTAGTATAGCGTACCTGTGTTGGGAATGAAAGCCCCGCCAAATCTGTTAGAGTAGACAGATACCATGACCAGTCTGTGCGGGAGAAAGTGATCTTATGAATTGTACGACTTGTATTGAAACGGTTGCGCGTCTCCATCTCTACCTGGATCGGGAACTGAGCGTCGAGGAAGTTGTGATTGTGCAACAACACCTCTCGGATTGTCCAGATTGTGAATGCCGCTTTCACTTCGACAGTGGAGTCAAGCGGCTGATCCACGAACGCTGCACCATTGAGCGGGCACCTGCTCATCTGCGTGAAGCTGTCTTGCGCCTGGCCCGTTTACCCATCGGTCAGATAATTCGTCTCGACCCTGAACTAGAGATGGAGATTAGAGCTGACTTAGAATAGTGTGAATGCCCTTCATCCCATCCCGAGGGCCTGGAGCAGCGAAAATTTGAGTTGTGCCAGCGCGAGCATTTCACCAATTGTCAGAAGAAGAGCAAAACCAAAGAAGGGCAAGAGTTCGTGGTAGCGTGTGAACATCTGGTCTCGCTTGCTGACTGCAACAATGACTACCAGGTTTACGCTGCTCAACATCGTTAAGACGCCTGCCGTACTCAACAGTGCAATTGGATAGAGTACCAGCCCATTTTGTGACGCTACGGCAAAAAAACTCAAGACTAGCCCTGGCACAAGCAGCAGCAACGCCCTCCAGGAGGAGATGCTACGCTGCTCGCTGTACTCGCACCAGAAGAGACGATTTAGCAGTGGTAGGCCCAGAGATGCCAGCGCCAGACCCGTCGCTAATCCCGTTGCCAGTCGCAGTAGATTATGTGGCTGATAAAGATGCCGTAGACCAAGGTCGAGAAAAAACGAATTGAAACCGTCGATCGCCAATCCGACGACGCCCAACACCAGTACCACGATAATCGGCCACGTCGGCAGTCGTTGCACGCGCCCACGTCCTGTAGCATACAGGGTCACGAGCGTTACCATGAAACCCAGGTAGATACCTGTGTTACGTGCACACAGTGGTAGGCGCTGACCACCCGGATAGAACGAGTGGCCTGGCAGTTGCGCACATATCCCACTGTCGAGCCAGCGCAGTCGTTCGAGTAGTGACACGCCGGGTAGTAATACCAAGGCAGCTAGCAACCCAAGATAGCACAACGCCAGTATGCCCATTACCCAGGTGGGTACGTTGAACGTTCGATATGATTGTATGTTCGGCTTCTGTGTCATGCTATCAATTCCTTCTGGTCTCTATCCCAGCCCTATGTTGAAATACTGATTCAGGTAGATCAGCATGTTAAAGAAAATCAGCACGCCTGCCAGAATCATTACCACACCTGTGCCAACTTCAATCTTGCCCAGGTGAGGCTTTAGCCACTTCAGCACCTTACTCATCCAGTCAAGCCCCAGGCCCAGTAACAGAAACGGCACGCCCAGACCGAGTGAGTAGACCAGCAACAGGGACACTCCTTGTGTGAGTGTCCTGGCACTCGCCGCCAAACCAAGAATCGCTCCCAGGATGAGACCGATACAGGGTGTCCAACCGATAGCAAAGATGAAGCCAATCAGCAATGAAGCTGCATAATTCGGACGAGCCGGGTGGAACTCGAAGCGTTTCTGCCAGTGCAGAAACGGCAGCTTCAGAATGCCTGCCAGATGTAGCCCTATGATGACCAGCAGGATGCCACCCAGTTGGCGTAGCTGAATCTGATGCGCACGCAGAAAACTCCCGAGCGTGCTGGCTGTAGCACCTAGTGCCACAAACGCTAGTGTAAAACCACACACGAACATGGCCGAGTGCAGAAACGTGTTGAGACATGCCACTCTCTCGCCTCGCTCACCTGTGGATTGGTAGACGCTTTGGCCGACAAGCTGTGCCAGGTAGATAGGTACCAATGGCAACACACAGGGTGAAAGGAATGAAGCCAGCCCTGCTACGAAGGCCACACCGAAACTCAGTTGTGATGGACTCATGCTTGTTAGGCTTTCCTGATGACGACGATATCTCTTCTCTCCGATTATAGCAACGAACCAGCATGGCTGCAAGGGGATTATCCTACGCTTCTGCGCCGCCATTTTTTCAGGATCACGCGTGCCGATTGCGCCAGCCGACTCGCATCATCTTCTGCTCGAACGTCACACAGCGCCAACTCTTTCATCACATACATAACGATTACATCGTCGGGAGAGGCCAGCAGAGCGAGCGCATTGAGAGCACTCTCCGCTACATGTGCATCAGGGTCGAGCAGCGCTTGAAGCAGTGCGGCAATAGCCCAGCGTGCCCCTGTTTGACCGAGTGTATAGGCAACGCAGGCCCGTACGCCACTATCATGATCTGCGTGCAGCAGTTGTGTCAGTTGGGGCTGGAGTAGGCAGAGCTGACTCTCCAACAGACCTAACAGTTCAACGGTTCTTTGGCGCACCCAGGCACTTGCATTTGTCAGCAATTGTGGAAGTACTCCATCGAGCCAGACCTCATTGCTGATTGCACGAAATCCCCTTTTCTGACGGTGCGTACGTGCCTGCCAGGCCAGGTAGCCCAGTGAATCGAGTGCCGTCACTTTCACTACTTCTTCTGGCTGGTGGAGGGCCTGTAGGAGCCAGCGCACCACATGTGTACGCATAGGTGCACGGAGGACACCGTGGAGCAGACGTAGTCCCTCAATAGCCTCGATGCGTCCTGGATGGTCATGGCTGAAGAGGGTAGTCCCTAATACCGCGGCTGCATATTCTCCGCCAAAAGCTGCCAGTGTGTAGCCCGCTTGTCGACGTACTTCAGGCACATCGGCATGCAGTAATCCGACCACACGTGCTGGCAAGGCCGTGTGTTGGATCACCCGGCGGATCGCCTTGCGGCTCATCATCTCTTCGAGTACCGCCAATGCAGCTATCTGTACCTGCGGACACTGCGCATCGAGCAATGACCATAGCGATGGCAGTGCAGATGTCGAGGCGATATGGCCAAGTGCACAGGCAGCGTGCATTGCCACTTCTCCGTTCTGATCCTGTAGTGACGAGATCAACACACGTGTCAACTGTTCTGCTTGTGACGAGGATAAGTGCACGTGTCGCTCTTGTGGCTGGAAGGCGGCTGCCAGCACGAAAGCCGCAGCCTTGCGTGTTTCTTCTGATATCTGGCAGTGCAAAAGCCTCAGCAATACTGCTATTCCGCTGCTGTCGCCTTGCTGGAGTAATGCATAGGATGCTGCCAACTGCACCGGGATAGCCTCATCTGCGCACTGGTGTGCACGGAGCATGTCCAGTGTCGGTTCCAGCAACGATGTTTTGCATGCCATGCTCGCTAACGCCATCGCAGCCGCATAACGCACCGTCATCCAGCGTGCTGTAAGCCCTTCGCGCAGTAACGACTCGTGATCCGGCAGCCTGTTGGCGGCTTCAATCACACTCGTCCAGAGTACGGGCCCTGGCGGTTGAGAAACGACAGGATGTCGAAGCAGCATCTCAAGTGACATTTGCGCTCTTTGACTCAGGTGGATCAGCAGGCGGCTAAAATGCTCATATTGTGGTGGCCACCACGGCCAGGGCGGAGTAGTGATCTCAGGATGGCTGTCGAGTGCCGTTAATAGCAATGGCAAAACCGTCGATCCCAGGCGTATCAGCCGCCGCGTGGCGCGCACACGCACATGATACTCGGTTTCAGGGCCGAACAACAGTGCTAGTGCTGCAAGTATCTGTTCCTCGTCGTGTGTTCGACCCTCTTGCAGTGACGTTCCACGATTGTTTTTGGATACGTGTCCAGACTCTTGTTCCTGCTCCATACGTTGCCTATCTTTTATTTTTAGCATCAGAAGATATTCTCTTTTAGTTATACCCACCCGCTCAAAATCTCTATCGAAGATCTATATCAGACATGCCTGGTGCCAGGGCGATTTAAAAGTCGCATTTCGTGGTTTTTCCTCGCGCCTGCGGCGCTCGCTGAGAGTAATTGTTGAGGTTGTGGCCGGCTGAAAGCCGGCCACAACCTCAACAATTACTCTCAAAGCCAGCCCGCTTGCGGGCTGACAGGAGCAAAAGGACAACTTTTAAATCGCCCTGGCCTGGTGCTCCTGTTCGATTGCAGGCACAGAAAAAGCGTGCTATACTAGCACAGAACTTGCAAGACTACTCTTCAAAAGGAGATCCGACATACGCTATGGACGAGATACATGACGCGAACGATGATGGTAGCGCCAGCCCCAATGGCTCATCTGCAAGAGCGATGGGCCAGCAAGAACAGGAATGGACAGACAAAGGCAATGCCGCCGTGCGTGAAGGTGACTACGAAGGGGCAGTAGAGGCCTTTGAGCAAGCTGTGGCAGCGAATCCCAATGATGCCCGCGCTCGTTACAACCTGGCGTTGGCCCTGCAGTATCGCGGTCGGGACGGTGATGCCGAACTGGCGATTGCTGGCTATCGTCGAGCGATTGACCTCGACCCCGAACTGATCGAGGCCTATATTAATCTGGGCAACCTGTATGGCGAGGTGGGGATGAATGAGGAGTCGCTCGAAACATTTCAGCAGGCCCTGGAACTGGATGACGAGGACGACGAACTCTACCTCAGCCTGGGCGACACCTACCGTGCGCAGAACCTGTACCAGGATGCCATCCAGGCCTACCGTCAAGCGCTCATTTTGAACCCTGACAACACCCTGGCCGCTGACAACTTGCGCGATGTGCGTGAGCGCGTCAATGACCAGTTGCGCCGGATGATGGAGCAAGAACGACGCATAGACGAAGACCCACTGGATACCACGCGCTACAGCGAGCTGGCCAGCCTATATCTCGACATGCGCCGTTACGATGATGCGCTCTCCGTCGCTAACCAGATGCTGGCACTGGACCCCAATGACCGCACTGGCTATGACGTGCTTGCTTCAGTATATGAACAGATGGGTGATCGAGATCAGGCCGCAGAGATGTACGCTCGTATTGTAGAAATGGCACCCGATGACGCTGAGGCCTGGGAACATCTGGGTACCTGGCGCTCTTTGCAAGACAATAACGCCGAGGCGATTATCGCCTATGAACGTGCTGAACAACTCGATCCAAGTCGCTCCAGTGTACGTTTCAGCCTGGCGGAGACTTACTTAGAAGCTGAGCGTTACGACGATGCCAGGGCTGTCTACCAGAGCCTGATTGATGCCCACGATCAGTTGCTGCCGGATGATCTGGCGGCTGCTTATGCCGGTCTTGCCGAAACTTACAACGCGATGGGACGCTATGACGATGCGGTTCAGACGTGTCAAACACTGCTGGCAGAATTCGAGAATGATCCAGAGGGGTACTATCAGCTTGCCACTGCGTACGATGAACTTGGTCGCCATGAAGAGGCGATTGCAAACTACCAGAACGCCATCGAGAGTGACCCGCTCAATGCCGACTACTATAATGACCTTGCCGATACTCTGCGTGAGGTGAAGCGTTATGATGAAGCTCTCGAAATGGCCCAACAGGCCATTGCTCTCGACCCTTCGGTGACCCTTGCCTATGAAACCCTCGCCCAGATACTACAGGAGATGGGTCGTACAGAGGAGGCCGCTGCGGCGATGGCACAAGCAGATGCACTGCGCTCGGCAAGAGGATAGGTTGATCTGCTGTCGATGTGTTTCAGGACTCCTCCCACCTGCGGCAGTTCGCACGTGTTTGGAGGATGTGCAGATGCGGGCTGTGCCGCCGCAGGCGGCACAGCCCGCATCTGCACATCCCTGGGCGAGTCACCGTAGTAGAGTGCCGATTTATCGAGCACGTGCGGCGAAGAGTCCTGAATAGTTACCGGTAATATTGCCATCCCGCCAGCCCTCTCAGCGAGGTAAAAACACGTCCAGCAAGTCACTTATCTGATCAATAATCAAATTCGGCTTGATCTCGCCGCGCAGAAACTGCTCCAGGTAGCCATCCTGCCCTTGCACATTCTTCCCATCATAAAAGTGAGTGGTGGCTTCTTCAGACGATAGTTGCTGGGATGGAGGCTTCACCTGAGATGAGACGGTCTGATGAGCAGGGGAGGCACTCCGTGTGGGCAGATGCTCCTTGACTCTTTCACGCTCTTTGGCCCTTGGGAGCCAGACCGTAAAGAGGCCCAGCTTCTGACCCCCCAGAATATCTGCGCGTAGGGAATCGCCCACCATGGCACTCTCTTCGGGTGTGGCATGCAAACCATTGAGAGCATACCAAAAGAGCGCCGGAGTCGGTTTCCGCACTCCTAGATCAGCTGAGACGGCGATTCCACGTTCATCAAAATAGTTGAGCAGCCCAAGTGTCTGGAGGTCTTCGCGAAGCGCTTTTCCTCCCCACCTACGATTGGTTACGATGCCCAGACGATACCCGCGCTCCTGGAGAGTGGCCAGAGTGGAAAGTGCGTCCTTCAGGAGGGGAAGCGAGTCTGGTATGCGTATATTGAGTTCCTCAAAGACTCGCCTACCAAGCATCTCATCGGGGTTCTCAATACCCCAGTCTTTCAGTGTCAGTAGGACGGCTAGAGGCCCATCTGCTTCGTGGACAGGGTCACGGCGGACCATGTCGCGCTCATGCTCATCAAACATCTTACGCAAGCGTGTGCCCAGCACGTCATCATCGCCAGGTGGAAGTAAGTCAGGAGCGAGATGCTGGCGGAGTACTGCTACGGCCCGTCGGTTTGAAGCCGCCTCCACTTGTCTCCAGAGTTGCGAACCTCTTCGGCGATCCCAAATAGTATATCCAAGATCAAACAGAATGCAGCGAATACTTCTTCCCCGGAGGGTTGGTGTCGGTTCGTTCATCATTTCTCCTTCACATCTACCGTGCTTGTTTCTCGTCCACCGTGTCAGCGAAAGCTTCCAGGTCGCCCAGGCGCTGTTGGATATGGTCGTAGAGAAGATCGCGACTGAGGGTGCTGGGGTCATGCACCAGGGAATCGCGTAGATTCGTGAGAATCTCCAGGCGGTAGGCCATTGAATGAGGAATAATGTGCTGAGTTGCCACAATACTCAGCAGTTCGTGGTATCCCTCTGGGCGGCGCAAGCCAAAGGAGGCAATCAGGATGCCGCAGATGTGCAGGCAGGCCTCGATTGCCAGTTGCAGATAGCGCTCAGCCAACCCGTAGATGTGGTAGTCTGTTGTGAACTCTTCGCGCTTCGTTTGACCCAAACCCTGCAGGATATGTATCGACTCGCGCAATTGTTTGAGATGGCGCTGGATCAAGTCTTTGTCAATCGGCAGCATCTGGCCATAAAGGCGGCGGCTCAGTGCCTGGTTTTGGATATCGTCAAACTTCTTGAAATCCAGGTAATCCATCACAGCCTTTGTCTCAAATGAGACACGCTGCTTCTCATCGCGGCTAAAGAGAATCTGCCCATATTTGATCACCTGCAGCTTGAGGAGCAGGGAGGCCTGGTTCAGAATCATAACGTCGATACTGTCAGACTCCAGGCGCTTCGCCAACTCGCTGAAAAAGTAGATCTGATAGTCAAGGAACTGATCTGACTTGATCTGCTCCATCAGCAGGATGGCGATGTCAACGTCGGTCAGATGTCCGAACGAGGTGCGACCTGAGAGCGAGCCAGCGAGGTAGGCAGCATTAACGGGGCTTTGCGCGAAGAGTTGGTTGAGCCGGGATTGCTTTTCGAATAAGTTCATCAGTTACCTCCAGGAGAAAATCTGGGACGTCGAATAAAGAGCTTTTCTCCGGAAAATGGTGACTCCTTACAATGACGAGCCAGAAAGCCCCGCTCTTTTAAGGCGGAGATGAATGGCTCTTCCGCTTTGGAGTGGGGATGGCTGGGGCATACGTGGGATCGTTCCATGCCAGGTAGACCTCGACGGCCCGCCGGATCACCTCCGCCATCGCTACCCCTTCCTGTGAGGCCACGAGATGCAGGCGTTCGACCTGCTTTTCCGTTAAGTAGACATTGGTGCGTCTCATCGCTCATTCCCGCTTGACGTGTCCTGCCTATTGGTGTATACTCAGTATAGCAGAACGCAAGCAGAAAGGCAAGAGCATGCGGCGGGTGCAGAAGAGTCTCAGTGTGCGGACGCATGTGTGTCCGCATTGTGGCTTGGTCTTGGATCGGGATCATAATGCCGCACTCAATATCCTTGCTCTCGCCTTGGACGGTACCGCAGGGCATTCGGGAACCGACGTTCGGCAGCGAACGTGAAACGCTTGGGGACAGGGGACCGCTACGCTGCTGTCGAGCCTCGACACGGAGCAAGTCGCCTGGACGAACCAAGAACCCCCCTGATTTATCAGGAGGAGTGTCAGTACAACTATAACATATCAAAACCAAGTCGTGTAACCCTCGGGATGTATTATCGTAACTCCTCAGGTGTCTGCTTCCTCGCCGCCTCTGGACTCTGCTGGCGAATGACATAAGGAGTGCAAAGTGGAATGATCTCATAAGAAAGTCATTCGGCTTAATCGGCTTGTCAAGCCTATCCGTGAGAGGAAGAGCTCTCGGCTGGATTGCACGGACGGATTGGCTCTCACGCTCAATTGCACTTTTTCTTTCATTCGCCAGCAGAGTCCTCTGGCGGCTCGTGTCTTTTTTGCGAACCACCGTAGAGTGCCGATTTATCGAGCACGTGTGGTGAGGAGTCCTGAAATTATCTCGGGCTCTGGAGAGCGAGCGAAGCCACGGGAAACCCATCTTCAGCCTTCTACCCATTCCTCCCCGTTGGTGGCGACCTCTTTCTTCCAGATGGGGACGGTTGTTTTGAGCGTGTCGATGATATAGCGGCATGCATCGAAGGCTTCAGCACGATGTGGCGTT
>Ga0137361_10001544_pt1 | contig 14365 bp, 10 predicted proteins | sample Mad1_80_16metaG_FD_104923 | JGI IMG/M metagenome (GOLD analysis project Ga0137361, IMG submission 104923) | Vadose zone soil microbial communities from Angelo Coast Range Reserve, California, USA - Mad1_80_16 metaG | ecosystem: Environmental > Terrestrial > Soil > Vadose zone | place: USA... | reverse complement strand
GTTGGCGCGAACGAGCTCGGTGGCGGTGTTGGAAAACTCGTCGACGGAGTAGGGAAGGTCCATGCGATAAATTTTCGCGGAGTTGATGAGCCGCTGCATGTGCTCGCGGAGACGGAAGATCGCAGGACCCTGCTTGGTCTCGTAGCAGCGAATGCCTTCGAACACGGCCGAGCCGTAGCTCACGACGTGCGAGAGGACGTGCAGTTTGGCGTCGTCCCAGTTGATCCATTTTCCGTTGTGCCAGATTTTCTCGGTCGCCTGAATCGGCATAGATGCTCCCTGTTTGACAGTGCCACTCGCGGTGGTGCTAGTCGAAATCGCAGAATACGGTACGCGGGGTTGGGCGTCAATGCACGCCACTTAGGCGTGGGAGATGTTATTAAACCAATTTGGTGTGATTCCGAAAGCCTGGCGGCAGCACCCGTGGGATCACTTTTTTTCCGACGAAGGCGTACTAGGCCGTTGGTCCAGTGAATGATAGGCACTCTGTGCCTGATTCAAAATCTCGCCTTTGCCGTTCTCCCAAATGCCGAGCAGCAAGAAGGGAAGAGCGGTGGCGGCGGCCCAGAGCTTGGCGTTGCGCGGAATCTTGGCTTCCGGTTCCCAGCGGAAAAGCTGCGCGGCGACAAAGAAGGTCAAAAGCGCCCAACACGCGAGAGAAAAAATCTGGACCGACAATTGCCAGACGGAAAAAGAGGAGTAAAGAGCGTTTTGGAGACCGGAGACGAGATAGGTGGCCGGCAAGAAGACGGCGACGCCTTGGGCGGCCTTCGGCAGATAGCCCATCGGCAGGGTCGCGCCGGACAAAAAAATGAGCGGGAGCCAAATAAGCTGGTTGAGGACCTGGGTCTCCTGCATGGTGTTGGTCACACTGGCAACCACCAGACCAAGAGAGCCGAAAGATACCGTGCCCACAGTGACGAGGACAGCGAGCGAAAGAAGATTGCCAAGATTGGGAACATGGAAGACCAAGCGGGCGAAGGCCAGCTCCACGAAAACGGTGGGGAGAGTGAGCGCGTAGTTCGCCAGGAGACTCGAGGCGAGCATATCCGTGGCGGAGACCGGAGTGACGTGGAAGCGCCGCAGAATGCCTTGTTCGCGAAACATGACCAGGGTAGCGCTGAGACCCCAGAAGCTGCCCATCACGTTCAAAGCGATGACCGGCCCAAGAAAATAGCTAACCTTCTGAGGATCACCCTTGGCGAAAATTCCCGCGTAAATGAAAAACATGCCCAGAGGAAAAATAACGCTGAAAAAAAAGAACATTTTGTTGCGCAGCGCCAACTGGATACGCATGCGCGTCAGATTGGTGAAGTTATTCAATCGCGCAGCCTCCTTCCGGTCATTTCGATGAAAACGTCCTCGAGGGAAGGCGAAGCAATCTCGAGGCTCACGAGTTCGTTGCCTTGGGCTTCGAGATGCTTGACGATGGAGACGATCGTTTGCGGCGGGCGATTAGAGTGAATCACGTAAGCGCCATCGACCTCGCGAGCATCGGCCACGCCCTCCAGTCCCTTCAGTGCCCCGTCGGACTCCGGTCTTGCGAGACGAACCTCGATCCGGGTCGTTCCACCGGAATGCGCTTTCAACTCGCGAGGCGAGCCGAGGGCAATCACTTTTCCGTGGTCCACAATGGCGACGCGATCACAAAGGCGCTCGGCCTCCTCGATGTAGTGGGTGGTCATCAGAATGGTCTTCTTTTCGCGGCGGAGCTCTTCGATGATGTCGTAGATTTCCCGGCGCACCTGGGGATCCAGGCCCGCCGTCGGCTCATCGAAAAAGAGCATTTTGGGATCGTTGACAAGAGCCATGGCCAGAGCCAGCCGCTGCTTCTGGCCACCGGAAAGCTGGCTGTAAAACGCGTTGCGTTTTTCTTCTAGGCCGAAACGCTTAAGTAACTCTTCGGGATTGCGGCGCCTCCTGTAAAAGCTGGCGAACAGGCGCAATGCTTCCATCACCCGCAACTTGTCGGGCAGGGAAGTCGATTGCAGTGCGGCGCCAATCTCGTGCTTTAGCGCGTCTGAATCGCGCTGCGGATCGAAGCCGCAGACGAAGACGCGCCCACCATCCGGCGTACGAAGTCCCTCGAGAATTTCGACCGTGGTCGTCTTGCCGGCGCCATTCGGCCCGAGCAGGCCGAACACCTCGCCTTCTTCCACATTGAAGCTGACGCCGCGAACCGCCTCAACCTCGCCGTAACGCTTGACGAGGTTCTCCACTTGAATTACGGAATTTGCCATCTTCGCTGGCCACCCACTCGGCTGAGGACACCCGCAAAAGAGCGTATAGCATACCGCAGATGGGCGTTCGCTTCGCGACGCTCGGGCAGCAACCGTCTGGTCTGAGATGTCACTTCGGAATACGATTGTGGGGCGCTTTGTATTTCACCGCGATTTTTCGGGGTGGTTTCCAGAGGTGGCGTTTGAGATCGACGCGAGATCCGACCATCGTGACGCCTTCGCTTTCGAGAAGTTTTCTTTGCAGGGATGCGTAGGGTTCGCGGATCAGGATTTTTCCGCGCTCGCCGAGAACGCGATGCCAGGGAATGCCCTTGCCCGAAGGTGTCGCCGCCATGGCGCGTCCCGCGGTGCGCGCGCCGCCGGGCAAGCGGAGGGCCTTAGCAAGGCCTCCATATGTTAGAACCCTTCCGCGGGGAATTCGTTGCACGAAACGATAGACGGGATCCCAGGACATTTCGAATCCAGCTCCTAGAGCTTTGAAAAAAACTCGCCCGCCATCCTAGGCGGGCGCCAACAGAACAAGCAAGAGAAAAATCCCGCGGCCGGGTTTAACCAGGCAGAAGAGAACTTCAGCGATTCAGGAACCTAACGGAGCGCCGGGCATCTAATTAAAGTAGGAGCAGGGAAGAGGAGAAAGAACGTGAGGAAGGAAGAACGCGGAGAACCGATGGAAAGCATCAGAAAAAATGATGCGAAGTTCAGCGCCAGTTCCGTCAGGATGGCCGCGTTACTTATAGGACGCAGCTTGCACAGCGAATGCGTATGTTATATTGGCGGCGTGGCGAAAGCGAAATACACTACACCGCATGACATTGCCCTGAGGTGACGTCATGAATGAATACATTCTTCCACTCGATCCCAGCAAGCGCAGCACGGATACGCTGGATTTCCAAACGGCCCTGCGCGCGAAAATTGTCGGCCAGGCGGAAGGCGTCCAGGCGCTGGTGGACCTGTATCAGGTTTTCCGCGCCGGATTGAATTCACCCGGGCGTCCGGTAGGGAATCTCCTGCTTCTCGGGCCGACCGGTTCGGGCAAGACACGCATCGTGGAAGCGGCCGCCGAGATCCTCTTTGGCGACGCCCGTTTGGTGATCAAGGTCGATTGCGCGGAATTTCAGCATTCCCACGAGATCGCCAAGCTGATTGGTTCGCCCCCGGGCTACCTGGGCCATCGCGAAACACATCCGCTGATCAATCAAGAAGAGCTGGCCAAGAGCCACACCGACAAGCTGAAGCTAAGCTTCCTGCTCTTTGACGAGATTGAGAAGGCCAGCGACTCGCTGTGGCAGTTGCTGCTGGGCATGCTGGACAAGGCCACGCTGACCTTGGGCGACAATCGCAAAGTCGATTTGTCCCAGACGGTTATCTTTCTCACCTCCAATCTGGGTAGCGGTGAAATTAGCGAGCTTATGCAGGGCGGCATGGGCTTCGTTCAGCCTAAAGACACTCCCGCCGCAGGGCTCGATGAAAAGGTCGAACGTACCGCAACGGAAGCGGCGCGGCGCAAGTTTTCGCCGGAGTTCATGAACCGCCTCGATAAAGTCGTCGTGTTTCACCCGCTGCAACGCGAGCAGCTCCAGGAAGTGCTCGACATCGAGCTGGGCCACGTGCAACAGCGCGTCTTGGACACGGCCAACGGACAATTTCTGTTTCGAGTGACGGACGCAGGACGGGAATTCCTGCTGAAGGAAGGGACGGACCAGCGCTATGGGGCCCGCCACCTGAAACGCGCCATTGAGCGGAACGTGGTTTATCCGCTGGCGAACTTGCTGGCCACGGACCAAGTCAGTTTGGGCGACCTTGTGTGCATCGATTGGGACAAGAGTGTCAATCGGCTGACGTTTGCCCGGGAAGGCGAGGGTGCGCTCATCCAGAGCCAAGCGCCGCTGCTGGCCGCAGCTGCGGCTAGCGCGGAAGCGAAAGACGGCAAGAGCATGGATGCGCCTCCGGAAGCAGCAAAGGAAGAGCGCAAGACTCGGGCGGCGCAGCCGTCTGGGGCGCCAGCGGCCGCGACGCAGGCGCGGAAAAAGCCGGATCGCTCGAACTCTTAAAGTAACACTTGAGCTTGGACTTCAGGGCGCATCGAAAGATGCGCCCCTTTTTGTCGCCTGGCGGATGACACAAACTGTTTCAGCTCTCTCACATTTCACGCAATTGAAACACTGTCTCACAGGTTGAGACAGTTTCCAGAACTGCAACTCCTGTATGTTGTTGAGTTTGCGCTGCTTTTCGACTCGTACAGTTGTGGAAAAGATTGGCACTCCCCATGCACTATCTAAAGCTTGCGTAGGGCTGAGACGCACATTGCGTTTGGGCAAACTGGACGCAAGGAAGGATTGAGGGCAATGAGGTCCGCCGTCCGTCAGCAACTGGATCCGAGCATCCGCAGCAACGACACGCGAGATTTTCATTCCTCCTTGCGCGCCAAGATCGTAGGACAAGAAGAAGGCGTGCAGTCCCTTGTGGACATGTTCCAGGTCTTTTGCGCGGGGCTGAATTCGCCGGGACGCCCAGTGGGCAATCTTCTGTTCCTGGGGCCGACCGGCTCCGGAAAAACCCGCATTGTGGAAGCGGCCGCGGAAATCCTCTTTGGAGATCCGCGCGCGGTAATCAAGGTGGACTGCGCGGAGTTCCAGCACTCGCATGAAATTGCCAAGCTTATTGGTTCGCCTCCAGGTTACCTGGGGCACCGCGAGACCCATCCCCTGATCACGCAGGAAGAGCTGTCCAAGGGCCATACGGACAAGCTGAAGCTCAGCTTTCTGCTCTTCGACGAAATTGAAAAGGCCAGCGACGCCCTGTGGCAATTGCTGCTCGGCATGCTGGACAAGGCCACGCTCACACTCGGTGACAACCGACGCGTGGACCTCTCGCAAACCGTTATCTTCCTGACGTCCAACCTGGGCGGCGGAGAAATTACCGAACTGATGCAGGGCGGCATGGGCTTTGTTCAACCAAAGGACACACCCGCTGCCGACCTCAATGAGAAGGTCGAACGTACCGCCACGGAAGCGGCGCGCCGGAAATTCTCTCCGGAATTCATGAATCGGCTGGACAAGGTGGTGGTGTTCCATCCGCTGAGGCGCGAGCAGCTCGAACAAGTTTTGGAAATCGAACTCGGCCAGGTGCAGCAGCGCGTTTTGGAAACGGCCAAAGGGCAGTTCTTGTTCCGTGTGGCACCGGCCGGCCGGGACTTCCTGCTTCAGGAAGGCACGGACCAGCGCTATGGGGCACGCCACCTGAAGCGTGCCATTGAGCGCCACGTGGTTTATCCTTTGGCGAATCTGCTCGCCACCGAGCAGGTGCATCTTGGCGATCTGGTTTGTATTGACTGGAACAAGGAGCAGGATCAGCTGACGTTTGTCCGCGAAGGCGAAAATCTTGCGATGCCCGCTCGCCGGCCCGAGGCGGTTCTTCCAGTTCGCGCCGCGACGGCAAAGAGCGGCAAGTCGGTGGATGCACCCGGCGCGACGACCACGCCGGAGCCGTTGCCGCGCATGGCTCGCTAAGTCAGGTTGCTTCTCTCTGGATTTTCGCCCGGGTGGCCCACCACCCGGGCTTTTTCATTTCGGCCCCCACCGTTGTAAAGTAACCCTGCACCGAAGAATGCCATCCTATCCTGCATCGGATTGCGGAGGCCGTCGTGAGCATCCATGGCTTGGATTCGAACCGCGTTGGGGTTCGTGGGATTCGATGGGTTTCGGTACGAACACCACGGTTCGCAAACGGCGCTGCCTTTTTTCTTGGGTTATCACTTTTACTTTCATCGGGCGCCGCGGCGCAGCGCACGCAACTCAAGCCCGGATGGAACATGTTCTCGCCGCAGCAAGACGTTGAGCTGGGCAAGAAGGCCGCGCTGGACGCCGCCAGGCAGTTGCCGTCGTGCAATGCCCCCAAGGTAGATGCGTACCTCACGCAGCTCGGGTTGCGCCTGGCTTCCAAACTTCCCACCGGGGGTGTGCAGTACCCCTTCGAATTTCATTGTGTGAATGACAAGGCCATCAACGCCTTTGCCTTGCCCGGCGGATACGTGTTCATCAATCGTGGCGCCATCGAGGCCGCGGACAATGAAGCGCAACTGGCGGCCGTGATGGCGCATGAATTGTCTCACGTGGCCCTGCGCCACGGCACGAACCAGGCCACGAAGGCGCAGTGGGCACAGGGGTTTCTGGGAATTACCAGCGGCATTTTCGGAGGATCGACGGGCGGCGCGCTGTTGACGGAGCTTGGCGCATTCGCCGCCGGAGGCGTACTCCTTAGGTATTCGCGAACGGCGGAGTCCCAAGCCGACGTGATGGGCACGCAAGTTCTCTACGATACGGGATATGACCCGCGTGCCATGGCGCAGTTTTTTGAAAAGCTCGAAGCGGAGACGAAAGGGAAGAACCCTCCGGAGTTTTTGTCCGACCACCCGAATCCGGAGCACCGCGTCGGGCGCGTGGATGAGGAGATTGAGAGGCTTGGCGGTATTCCCGCGAATGCGAAGCGCGACTCGGCGGAGTTTGAAGCCATCAAGCGCGAGGTGTTGGCTCTGCCGATCCTGAAAAGACCGGTTCCTGGGGCGACCGGAGTTCCGGCTGCGCCCGCGCCTCCGTCAGGCAATTTTGCGGAATATCAGGCGAATTCGTACACAATAAAATATCCGGACAATTGGAAGAAGTATCCGGACAGCAATGGCGGCGGCGTTTCCTTCGCGCCGGAGGGCGGCATTCTAGACGACGGCAGCGGCCACGCTGCACTGGCTTACGGCCTTATCGTCACCGTCGCGCAGATTCAGGGAGATCCAACGGATTCGAATGCGCTGGCGAACGGGACAAAGCAAGTCCTGCAAGATCTGCAAAAAGCGAATCCGAAAATGAAGATCCAGCGGCAGGGCGAGCGTGTGCGTTTGAACGGCCAGCCGGGTCTTTCCACTTATCTGACCAACGACTCGCCTGCCGGCGGCGTGGAAACGGATTGGGTCATCACTGTCTTGCGGCCTGAAGGCCTGCACTATTTCGTCTGCGTCGCGCCGCAAACCGCATACAGCAACTACGACAAAACATTTTCCTCGATCCTGGACAGCGTCCGTTTCAAGAAGTAAATCTGCCAGCGAAGAAAGAATTTGGCGCAGAGAAACCCACGCAAGAATCATTGATCTTGTTCCAACTCAAAGGGCGTTCCACTGAGCGGAACGCCCTCTTAGTTTGGAGTGTTGTGCGCGGCAGGGGCTATTTTCTGTTGTCCGCATCGACGTCGCTGAAAAGCAACGGCAGAACCTCGGTGCCTTCGTGCCGCACGGCCTGGAGTTCGTTGGGATCGATGCCAAGCGCCCTCAGGATCGACGCCGCAACCTGAGAGGTGGCCACTGGAGTCTTGACTGTTCGGGAGTGCAGAGCGGGGTTGGAGACGATGAGTCCGACATTGGTATCACCGAAGCTGAATCCGCCGTGTTCCGCGTTTTTCTTGGACGAGCCCGTGTAGATCGTGCCGTAGACAGGCTGCACGATGACGTCGGGCGTGCGGCTGTCGGTCAACGGACTGTTGAACTTGAGATTGATCTCATCGCCAGCCAGGACCTCATCGATGAATAGGGCCCCAGCATTTGCATTCAGGTACGCCGCGACGGCTGGCGTCTGGCTCTGGTCCGGCAGCCAGATCAACGCGACGTCGTCGTCCATAACGAAACCGCACGGACCGGTGCTGCAAGCGGCGGCGTTGGCGAGAGTAAGCGCTGCCGGGTTGGTGCCCGCATCGGGCAAAGTCGCAACCAGATCCGCGAAGTGGCCCGGTTTGTTGACCTTCACCGGGTTGATCGGCGACTGGCCGTGCTTGGCGCTGACGATGAACAGAGTCGAGTCATAAATGTGTTGCCCCTTAAGCGCATTTATCATGGCGCCTAGCGCCTCGTCGGTCTTTTGCAGGCCGTAGGCAAGAACGTCGGTCGGCGTTCCGGAGCCATCCTTGTAACCGCCAGGTTGCCCATTCAACTTTGGATCTACGTCTTGAACGCAGCTGCCGTCCTTGTTGTCCTTTGCCAGCTTCTGCCCCACGCTGACGGCCTGGAAATTCATCCCGAACACTGCCGGTACGCCACGACCGGGCGTTCCGTCGTGTTTCAGGCCATGGATCTCGTTAATGATCGCGTTAACTTTTTTCTGATCGTCTGCCACCGTGCAGACCACGCTGGCAGTCGCATCGAATCCGTTCACGTTGGTGATTTCCGGCGTGAAGAGGTCTTCGACGCCCTGGCCGGAAGGACCATTCACCAAGTCGTAGGCAGGGTGCTTATCAGCCCACGCGGTGTGGCCACCCGCGCTCCTGACGACTTCGAAGAGCGTGTTGCTCCTGATGGCATTATGCGGAAACACCCGCGCACACTTGCCATTCTCGTCCAGCCGGTTCGGGAGGGCCGCGGGATCAATGACGTTCAGCGAGACGGGCGGGTTGCCAGAGTACTTGTCAATGCTCTCGTCGAAAACCATCGTATTGCCGGCCTGGCCGGCACAGGTGGTGTTGGCGGGATCGAAGATGGTCCGGTCGTAGCTCACGTCGTAAAACATCCCGTGAGAGATGGGTGACCCACCGGTCACGAGAGCCAGAAGACCGGGGAAGGAATCCGAATTTGCAGGCGTGCGTGCGTTGGAGTAGGTGACGCCATGACCAGACAGCTCGGCGAGGGCAGAGTTGGGGTGGCTCTCGACAAACCGTGCTACATCGAGAGCGTGAAGACCGTCCACGCTGATCAGCAGAACGCGTTTAATTTTGTGCCCCTCGCTGAGTTCATCATTGGCCCGCGCCGGGGCCGGAAGCATGGTACCGAAGAGCCCGAGAGACATGGCAACCGCAAGAATTCTTTGTTTCAAGTGAATCTCCTTTGTTCGAAGAACCGAGTGGAAATACCTATCCCGGAGAAGAGGCTAGGCTCGGTGTGTTACAGGGAGAAAAAGAATTGGCGTCGGGTTGATGAATCGAGCTGGAAATCGATCGAATTGGGAGAGAATCTCGTGGAGGAGGAGCGGGGTACTGGAAGTCCTGGAAATCATAAACTGGAGCATCTGCGTTGTTTCAACTGCGCGGAGTCAGTTCTTCGACATTCCTGCCCGCGTACTCCCGGCGATAGACTTCCGCAGCGCGCTGCAACGCTTCCGTTATGCTTCCGCAGATATTTTCCGCGCCGACGTGGCGTTCGAATTCGGCCTGCTTCATCAGTTGTGACGGCTGCTCCCTCGCGCCGCAAAGCAGCAGGGAGCGCCCCGTGGCATGGAGCGTGTCGGCCAGGTCACGAATGGCGCCGAGGCCGGTGGCGTCAATCGCGGTCATGTTGCGCAGCCGGAGAATCACGATGGGCGGCAATTTCTCGAGAGACTGGAGGATTTCCGAGAATTTGTCGGTTGCGCCGAAAAGAAATGGCCCGTGAATCCTGTAAACGATCGCGTAATCGGGAATGTCTTTTCCCTGGAGAACGTGGACGCGGCTGTCTTCCACGTAGTCTTTCGTTACGGGGCTGACGGTGGTGGTTCGCGAAACTTTGCGGATAAACATCAGCGCGGCGAGAACCATGCCGACTTCCACGGCAAACGTCAGATCGGTCACGACAGTCAGCGTCAGGGTCAGCAGCCACACGGCAATGTCCGCGGGACTGAGCTTCAGGATTTCCGGAATCTCCTCCCAATCGCCCATGTTGTAGGCGACGATCATCAAAATCGCAGCCAGCGCCGCCAGCGGCACGTTTTTCACCAGCGGCGCGGCGAACAGCACGATGGCCAGCAGAGTCAGCGCATGAATCATCCCTGCGATGGGCGTCTTGGCGCCGGAACGCACGTTGGTTGCCGTGCGCGCGATCGCTCCCGTGGCAGGCAGCCCTCCGAACAGCGGCGAAACGATATTTGCGATGCCCTGCCCGATCAATTCCACATTGGGATTGTGCTTGTCGTTGCTCATGCGGTCCGAAACCACCGCGGACATGAGCGATTCGATCGCGCCGAGCATCGCCACGGTGAATGCCGCTGAAAAAAGCTCCCGCACGATGTCGTAGTGAAACGTCGGGATGACGAACTTGGGCAGGCCACTGGGGATGCCGCCAAAACGCGTTCCGATCGTCTCCACCGGAATATGGAGCAGCATGACCGCGGCGGTCGCGCCGAACGTCACCAGAATCGCGCCCGGAATTTTCTTTGCGAACTTCATGCAGAAAAGCATAACCGCGATGGAAAGAATGGACACGGCAGTTGCCGGCACGGAAAACGTGTTCCATGCATTGGCGAACGCCATCATGCGGTGAAAGAAATCGCCGGGAACGTGATCCATTTTCAGGCCGAAGAGATCGCGGATCTGCGTGCTGGCGATCAGGATCGCGATGCCGTTGGTGAAGCCGACGACGACGGGGCGCGGAAAGTATTTCACCATGCTGCCCATGCCCGTCACGCCGAGCAGAACGAGCAGCACGCCCGCCATCATGGTGCACGCTAATAATCCGTCGATCCCGTGCTTCGCGACGATGCCCGCGACCACCACGACGAACGCGCCCGTCGGCCCCCCAATTTGCGTTTTGGAACCGCCCAGCAGTGAAATCAGGAATCCCGTCACTATGGCGCAATACAGGCCCGCTTGAGGCGAGAGGCCCGACGCAATCGCAAATGCCATCGCTAGAGGCAGTGCAACGAGGCCCACGGTCACGCCGGCGATCAAATCGGAAACGAACTTATGACGATCGTAGTTGCGCAGCAGGATTATCGATTTCGGAAGCCAGGCTTCGATTGCGGGTGTCATGGAGTCGCTGGTCTATGAACACGAATTATGCAAAAGAGTTTAGCAGGACTCGATGGAGGTACACACCTCCGCCGAACCCCGTGTGCCTTGATGGAAATCGCTGGCCGATTGCCATTGAGAGGGTGCTATAAGTAGCTAAGGAAGTTCTGCTTTGAAGGAGGACCAGTGAAAACATTCGCAGCGACTTGCGTCGCTCTCATCATTCTAGGGGCAAGCGTAACTCGCTCGGCCCCTTCGCTGCCACAGAGTGGTTCGGACGACCAAAAGAAATATGCTGCAGTCACTCTCTTACGTGTAGTTAACACCGCGGAAATGGAATTGCGGAAGAGCCGAAAGCATTACGGGGGCTTTGCCGAACTTTTTGAGTCGGGCGGATTGAACGCGGCCGGTGAGCACTTCGGAACCGCGTGGAGTGATTTGCAAATCAAGAAGGAGATGGTTGCAGAACCTCTGGCCGGCTACGAGATGCACTTTACCGTTGACGAGTCCGGGAACTCCTACTCGGTCTCGCTACGCGAGAAGTTGAACTCCAATGCATTTTTCACCGATGAACGAGGCCTCATCTACGAAGCCAAGCCGCTTCAGTAAGGAGGCGGCAAACTAGTCGGCGGCTTCGCTTCGAGTTGTCGCCGGCTTCCAGCGCAGGATCGGCTTGCGCGCAGCGCCAACTTCATCCAGGCGGCGAACGCGCGTCGTGTGCGGCGCGGTCTTCACAAGCTCGGGATTCGTGGCGGCTTCGTCCGCGATCGCTTTCATCGCGTCAATAAAAAGATCGCACTCTTCCTTGGATTCCGATTCCGTCGGCTCGATCATCAGCGCGCCGGGCACAATTAAGGGGAACGCGGTGGTGTACGGATGGAATCCGTAGTCAATCAGCCGCTTCGCGATGTCCATGGTGTTCACGCCGTTCTTTTTTTGGATGGCGTCGCTGAACACCACTTCATGCATCGAGGGCAATGAATACGGCAGATCGAAAATACCTTCGAGTTGCTTTCGAATGTAGTTGGCGTTGAGCACGGCGTCTTCCGTGGCCTGCCGCACTCCAGGGCCGTAGGCGAGGATGTACGCCAGTGCACGCACCAACACGCCAAAATTACCAGAGAACGCTTTCACCCTGCCTATCGAATCTCGCCGCATGGGCTCGAGCGCCAGCCGTCCGTCCTCTTTTTCCACGAGGATCGGTACCGGACGAAACGGTTCGAGGATTTTCTTCATCGCCACCGGGCCCGCTCCGGGCCCTCCGCCACCGTGGGGCGTTGAAAACGTTTTGTGCAGGTTCAGATGCATCACGTCCACGCCGAGGTCCCCTGGGCGCGTCACGCCCGCAAGGGCGTTCATGTTAGCGCCATCCATATAAAGCAACGCGCCCTTGGCGTGCAGAATTTCCGCGATTTCCGGGATGCGCTGTTCGAAAATGCCCAGCGTCGAAGGGTTGGTGATCATCAGCGCCGCGACGTCATCGGTCACCAACTCGCGCAGCTTTTCCACGTCAATCTGTCCGTGCGACTCGGACTTGATGTTCTCAACTTCATAGCCTGCAATCACCGCCGTCGCCGGATTGGTTCCGTGCGCGGAGTCCGGAATCAGCACTTTCTTGCGCGGATTGCCCTGCTTCTCCAGGTACGCGCGAATCAGAAGCAGCCCGGTCATCTCTCCCTGCGCGCCCGCGGCGGGCTGCAGCGTAATGGCGTCCATGCCGGTGATCTCCAGCAGGCATTTTTCCAGCAAGCGCAAAATCTTTAGGCATCCCTGCGAGAGTTCCTGCGGTTGGTACGGATGCTCGGTGGCAATTCCGTCGAGCCGCGCCACGAATTCATTGACGCGCGGATTGTATTTCATCGTGCAGGAACCCAGCGGGTACATACCCAGATCGATGGCGTAGTTCCACGTCGAAAGCCTCGTGAAGTGGCGCAGCACTTCGATCTCGCTCACTTCCGGAAATCCTTCGACGCCTTCGCGGCGATAATTCGCACCCAGGGCCTTCGCTGGATCGGCCGCGGGCACATCGAGCGGCGGCAGTTCGAACGCGCGCTTTCCGGGGGACGATTTCTCGAAGATCAGCCCTTCGTTCTGGTTCGTGTGCGTGGAAGCCTTCTTGATTCGGTCTTTCATTCTCCGCTTTCCGATTCGAAATGCGCCGCGCGCTGCACTTGCGAAAAATCAACTTCGGTCAAATCGGCCGCTCAAGCGCCCGCTTCAGCGCGCCCGCGAATCGTTCAATTTCCGCGCGCGGCGTCGTCTCCGTCACGCAGACCAGTGCGCGCTTCGTAAGTTCCGGATACGGCGTGCCCAATGCAAGCGGCCCGATAATCTTGTCGCGTAGCAGCTGTGTGTTGATCAACTTCACCGAGCGCGGAAACTCAACCACAAATTCATTGAAGAACGGCGCATCAAACGTGCGCCGCACGCCGGGAATGTTCAGCAATTCAGAAAGCGCAAACTGCGCCTTTGAAAAATTCTGCTGCGCCATTTCGCGCAAACCTTCCTTACCGAGCAGAGTCAAGTGCACAGTGGCCGCCAACGCGCAAAGCGCCTGGTTGGTGCAGATATTCGAAGTAGCCTTCTCGCGCCGGATGTGCTGCTCGCGTGTCGCCAGGGTCAGCACGAATCCCCGGCGGCCTTCCGTGTCGGTGGTTTGGCCCGACAGGCGCCCCGGCATCTGCCGCACAAACTTGTCTCGCGAAGCGATCACGCCGGCGAAGGGCCCGCCGTAACTCGGAGCCAGCCCGAAGCTCTGCGCCTCCATGGCTACGATGTCTGCCTCCACCGGCTGGCGAACCAGCCCGAGCGAAACGCCCTCGGCGATGGCAACCACCAGCATTCCGCCCGATGCGTGCACCGTCTCCGCGAGTGTCCCGAGTGTTTCGATCACTCCGAAAAAGTTCGGCGATTGCACGACCACTGCCGCAACATCATCTTTCAGCGCTGCTTGCAGCGCCTTCGCGTCCACCATGCCGCTCACCGCGAATGGGATTTCTTCCACGTGCAGTCCTGAATTCTTCGCGTAGGTCTTCAGCACGTCGCGGTATTCCGGATGCACGGACCGCGCCACCAGCACGCGCCGCCGCCCCGTCAACCGTTCCGCCATCAGCACGGCTTCCGTCGTGGCCGTCGAGCCGTCGTACATGGAGGCATTCGCAACTTCCTGACCGGTGAGCTGGCACATCAGCGTCTGAAACTCGAAAATGGCCTGCAGCGTGCCTTGCGTGATTTCCGCCTGATACGGCGTGTAGGAAGTGAGAAATTCGCCCCGCTGGATGATGGCGTCCGTCACCACGGAGCGCAGATGATTGTAAACGCCTGCGCCCAGAAAACTCGTGTACCCGTTCGAATTCTCCGCCGCGCGCTCTTTGAAATACTGGATCACTTCGGCT
>Ga0137361_10001541_pt1 | contig 14381 bp, 10 predicted proteins | sample Mad1_80_16metaG_FD_104923 | JGI IMG/M metagenome (GOLD analysis project Ga0137361, IMG submission 104923) | Vadose zone soil microbial communities from Angelo Coast Range Reserve, California, USA - Mad1_80_16 metaG | ecosystem: Environmental > Terrestrial > Soil > Vadose zone | place: USA... | reverse complement strand
TCAGAGTCCACCCCCAAAGGAGGTCGAAATGAAGGCATTTCTGATCGGCTTGGCCGCCGCTGCGTTGGCGGCGGTTCCGATGGCGAGAGCGCAGCAACCGTCCTCGACCAGCCCATCTTCCACCAGCCCGTCGGCATCGAGCCAGACCTCGACGAGCCAGTCGGCATCGAGCCAGACGGGGACGACCGCCAGCGCGAGCAACGAGCTCTCCGGCGTGGTCAAGAAGGTGGACAAGGACAAGAAGTCGCTCAAGGTCTCCTCTCCGACCGGCGGTGAGCAGGAGCTGAAGGTCGCCGACAGCGCGACCATCACCCGCGACGGCAACAAGGCCGCACTGGATCAGATCAAGGAAGGCGACCAGGTGCGCGCGAGCTTCGACGCCAGCGGGACCCAGGCGAGCAAGATCGACGTGAGCTCGAAGCACAAGGCGAAGTCGGACGACATGGGCAAGAGCGACCACAAGTCGGACAGCAGCGACTTGAAGTCAGAGGGCAAGAAGTACTAACCACGTTCGCTCTGATCACTGGTTGTGGACCGCGGCGGCGAGATGCCACCCGCCGCCGCGGATCTTTTTCAAGCCCGCTGCGAACGGCTCAGACGGCGAGCAGGCCGCCGTCCACCGCGAGCTCGTGCCCCGAGACGAATGCGGCGTCGTCGCTGGCCAGGAAGAGCGCCGCCCGCGCGACCTCCTCTGCCGCCCCGATGCGCCCGAGCGGAATCCGCTCGGCGGTGTTGCGGAGGAACTCCTCACGCACCTCGCGCGGCAGGCCCAGCTTGTCGAAGATCGGGGTGGTGATCGGCCCGGGCGCCACGGCATTCACCCGCACGCCACGCGCCCCGAGCTCGAGAGCCGCGCCACGGGCGAGGGCCGCCAGCGCTGCCTTGCTGGCCGAATAGACCGACGCGCCCGCGAAGGCCCGCTCCGCGACGACGGACGTATTGAAGATCACCGACGAACCCTTCCCCAGGAACGGCAGCGCCGCCTGGATGGCGAGGAAGGGCCCTTTCACGTTCACCTGGAAGATCTGGTCGAAGAGCTCCTCCGGCGAGTCCGCCAGGGGAGCGAACTTCGCGATCCCGGCATTGAGGAAGAGGACGTCGATCTTCCGGTGAGCACGGCCGATGTCCGCGAAGAGCTTGCGGACCTGCGCAGGATCGCCTGCGTCCGATTGCACCACCTCCGCGATCCCGGCCAGCTCCTTGCGCGCCGCCGCCACGGTCTCGGGGTTGCGCCCGGTAACGATCACCTTCGCGCCCTCGCCGGCGAACACCCGCGCCGTAGCCAGGCCGATCCCCGTCGTCCCGCCCGTCACCACTGCCAACTTGCCTGACAGCTTGCCCATGTGCCTTCTCCCGAACGTTGTAGACCAATCGGTCTGGTTCTGGCATGAGATGCCGCTCCCTGAAAATAGACTCATCGGTCTAGAACAGCGCCGTGATTCAGTCGATGACGCGGAGCGCAACCGCGACGACGTCGCGCAGGACGGGCGAGTCCGGCATCGCCTTGCCCATCATCGGCAGTCCCTGCAGAGCGCCCATGAGGAAGCGGGCGGTCTGCTCGATCTGCTTCGGTGGAAGATGGAGCTCGCCTTCCCGGACCCCCCGTCGCAGCGCCTCGGTCAGGGCCTTTTCCTGCCGGCCCATGACCGATGCGAACAGCCGGCCGACCTCCGCGTCGCGAGGAAGGAGCTCGGCGGCGGAGTTGACCAGGAAGCACCCGCATCCGCGTTGAGCACCGCTCACCACTTCGTCGAAGACCCTGCGAATCGCAGTCCGCACGGGTCCGTGCTGGAGGATCTCCGTCAGCCGGCCATGCTCACGATCGACGTATCGCCGCAGGCTCTCCAGGAACAGCGCGCGCTTGTCGCCGAACGTGTTGTACAGGCTCTGCCGCGCGAGGCCCGTCGCCTCCAGCAGGTCGGGGAGGGTGGTCGCCTCGTAGCCCTTTCGCCAGAACGTCTGCAGGGCGGCGTCCAGGACCTGCTCCCGATCGAACTCCGGCGTCCGGGCCACTCAATTCCTCGCTGGGCACGAAGATCGCATCAGGCTGGTTTGTGTCCCCATTCGCCCCGCGCCGCAAGCCTGTTGAAGTAGAAATACGACACGATCAGGAGGCTGAGAAAGATCAGCGGGTCGAGGACGAACAGGACGCTGGTCCGCGCGTCGCCAACGGAGAAGTGGGCGATGCTGGCCGAGGTCAAGGTGATTCCGAACCCGAAGTAGGCGAACTCCCTGATCTTGGCCGGAACGCCCGGCACCAGCAGCGCCAGGACTCCGAGGACCTTGGCCGTCGTCAGCTCCGCCTTGAAATAGCGCGGCAGCCCGAGGTGGACGAACCCGCCCTCGGGAAAGGGAAAGCCGTCGAGCAAGGTGAAATTGATGATGCTGAAGGCCATGACGGCGCAGACGATCCCCGTCGTGGTCCAGTAGATGATCCGATCCTTCCTGCTGGCCGTCATCGGTCGCTCCCGGGCTGCGTCATGCTACCCTCTCCTCCGGACCCCAGATGGTACGGAGTAAATAAAGTATGAGTCCCATATCGTCAACCGAATCGGACGCCCCCCAGGGCCGGCGCCGGTTGACCGCCTCGATCAAGCAGGCCCTGCGGGCGCTGAGCATCCAGCTCTCGCTGCTCAACCACCAGGTGGGCGCCCACCTCGGCCTCAACGACGTCGACCTCGACTGCCTCGACCTCATCGCCCGGCACGGCCCGCTCAGCCCCAGCGCGCTGGCGCAACGCGCCTCGCTGCATCCGGCCACCATGACCGGCATCCTGGACAGGCTGGAACGCGGCGGCTGGATCGTCCGGGATCGGGATCCGTCCGACCGCCGCGCCGTCCTCGTCCGTCCGCTGCGCGACCGGAACGCCGAGCTGGCGCGGCTCTACTCGGGGATGAGCTCTTCGATGAGCCAGATCTGCGCCGGGTACGACGAGCGCCAGCTCGCCGCGATCGCCGACTTCCTCCGCCGCACGGTGGACGCCGGGCGCGGCGCGACCGACAAGCTGGCGGGGGAGTGAGCCCGGTGGACGTCTCCCATCCCGAACGGATCGTGTTCCCGGAGATCGGTCGCACCAAGGGCGACCTGGTCGCGTACTACGAGCGGATTGCCTCCCGCGTGCTGCCGCACGTCGCCGGCCGTCCTCTCTCGATCCGGCGCTATCCGAAGGGGCTGGCCGCGCCCGGGTTCTTCCAGAAGAACGTCCCTCCCCATTACCCGGAGTCGATCGAGCGCTTCCCGGTGCCGCGAAGTCCCGAGGCGTCGAAGAAGCACCCCGCCAAAGGCGGGAAGAACCGGGACGTCACCGTCTATCCCGTGCTGCGCGACGTCCAGGACATCCCGTACATCGCCAACCAGGGAGCGATCGAATTCCACGTGCCCACCTCGCGCGCCGCCGATCTCTTCCATCCCGATCGGGTCGTCATCGACCTCGATCCTCCGCCGGGGCCCTTCGCTCGCGTCCGCCGCGCGGCGTACGTCGTGCGCGACGCGCTCGCCGAGCACGGCCTGGCCACCGTCCCCGTGGCGACGGGGTCCAAGGGCTACCACGTGGTCTCGGCGATCCGCCCCTCGGTCTCGAGCGAGACGATCGCCGTCGCCTTCCAGAAGTTCGCCGCGCTGCTGGCGGCAAAGCACGGGGAAGAGCTGACCATCGTGTTCCGGATCGCCTTGCGCGGTGGGCGCGTGTTCGTCGACTGGCTGAGGAACAATCCCCTGGCGACGGTCGTGGCGCCGTACTCGCTGCGCGCGCGGCCCCGCGCGACCGTGGCGACGCCGCTCACCTGGGCCGAGATCGAGACGACCGATCCGGACGCGTTCGGCATCGCCGATCTGGATCGCCTCCTCGATCGGCCCGACCCGCTCGCCGAGCTCGCCTCGGCTCCGAGCGACACGGAGCGCTTCGTCGCCGGCGTGGATGCGGCGTTCGAGGGGTCGGGCCTCGTCCTCGAGACATTCGACCGCTTCCGGTCGTAGCCGCGACCAAGTTCGCACGCGGTCACCTCGCGCGCCGACCGTGCAGGAATTGAACTGGCCTGCGGTCATGATTCGAACGCGCCGCGAAAGGGCGCGCGATCGTTCTGGAATCGGCAGCGCCGGCGCGCGCTGCCCCGACCCGGGTCCGGGTCGGAGTTCGATTCCTGCAACCCATCGCCGAAATCGAACCGCAGCGATGACGCGGGTTTCGACGTGGCACTGCAGGTGCATGTGACGCCGCCCGGCAGAGCCAACGTGCCGAGGGGCATCCCGGCGAGTCAGGCGCAGGTGGCGTCGATGGCCGCCTGCCCATCTCGGAAAGGCTGGAGGAAGAATGTATTTCAATGCCAACGGCGAGAGGGTGTCGCGTTTACGCTGGAAGGAGATGTATCGGGCCTTCAAGAACCGACAGGAGCTCATCAAGGCCGGTTTCAGGCGCCGCGACCTCGTCCAGATGGGGCTCCTCGCCGGCGGCGGCCTGCTGCTGGCGAAGAACGGGTTGAGCTCGCGGGCTTATGCCTCCTGGGGTGGCGGCAGCTGCAGCTACGGCAACACCGGCTGCGGGAACTGCGCCAGCCCGGTCACCACGCCTTGGACCATGGACATGCCCATTCCGCCGGTGAGGCAGCCCATCGCGCTCTCCGCGCTGACTGGGCCTTCACCCACGCTGGCTCCCAACAACGCGATCAATCCGGCGACCGGGATCGCGTACGAGGGGCGCACGCGCGCGCATCAGTCGCCCATCGGCAGCCACAGCGCGCTGCCGTTCCCGGCGGCCACGGTCTACCAGGTGAGCCAGCGGGAAGCCGACGTGAACGTCTCTCCCAATTTGCCGCCCCAGAGGCTCTGGACCTTCGACGGAAGCTCCCCGGGCCCGACGTTCGTGGCGCAGTACGGGACGCCGATCCTCATCCGCAACTACAACAACCTGCCGTCGGACAACGGCGGCTTCGGGCTGAACTCGGTCACCACCCACCTGCACAACGGGCACACGCCGTCCGAAAGCGACGGGTTTCCGTGCGACTATTTCGCGGCCGGGCAGTACTACGACCAGTACTACCCGAACCAACTCGCCGGCTTCCTCTCGACCCACCAGTCCACCAACGGCGACATCAACGAAGCGCTGAGCTCGCTCTGGTATCACGATCACCGGGAGGGCTTCACGGCCCAGAACGTCTACAAGGGCCTCTTGGGGCACTACATCCTCTTCAACTCCTTCGACACCGGCGACGAGACTACCGGGTTCCGGCTGCCTTCCTTTCCGGCCTACGACATCCCGATGATGTTCGCCGACCGCTGCTTCGACGCGCAGACCGGCGCGTTGGTCTTCGACACCTTCAACATCGACGGGATCCTCGGCGACAAGTTCATGGTCAACGGCGTGATCCAGCCGGTCCTGCACGTGCATCCGCGGCGCTACCGCTTGCGCTGGACCAACTCCGGTCCCTCGCGCTTCCTGCAGGTCTACGTCACCGACCTGAACAACCCGTCGGCCTCCCAGCCGTTCTGGCAGATCTCGAACGACGGGAACCTCCTGCCGCATCCGGTCCAGGTGCCCGCGGTGGCGCTGGGCGTCGCGGAGCGGGCCGACGTCATCATCGACTTCGCGCAGTACGCGGGAAAGACCATCTACCTGGAGAACCGGCTCAACCAGCCGAACGGGCAGGGCGGTCCCACCGGCAGCGTGGTCAGCGGCGGCCAGGGCTTCCTGATGCTGAAGATCGTCGTCGATCTGCCGGTGGTCGCGGACGACAGCGCGGTGCCGTCGGAGAGCACGAGCTACTACACGCTGCCCAGCGTCAGCGACTCGCCGCGCGTGACCCGGAACTTCAACTTCGACCAGGACCGCAATGGACAGTGGACCATCAACGGCGGTCTCTTCTCGTGCAACTCGCCGCGTTTCCTCGTCCAGCAGAACACCCTGGAGCAGTGGAACTTCCAGAACGGCTGGAACTGGTCGCATCCCATCCACGTCCATCTGGAGGAGCACCAGGTGACGAGCGGGGCGCCCGGGCTCTACGGCAGCAGCTCGGACGACAGCGCGAACTACAGCCGCTGGGGCAGCCAGTACTGCTGGTCGGGTTGCCAGAGCAACAGCCCCACTGGCGTCAACCTGGCACGCAAGGACACGGTGCGCCTGGTCCCGAAGAGCAGCGCCACGATCAGGATGCGGTTCCGCGACTGGTTGGGCCGCTACGTCATGCACTGTCACAACGTCATCCACGAAGACCACGCGATGATGCTGCGGTTCGACGTGGCGACCACCGGCGACACCAAGTCGAACCCGTGAACCCGGCCACCGACAAAAGGAGTCCGACATGATCGGAAGAAGAGGGTTGTTCGCGGGGCTCGCGACGTTGCCGGTCGCCGGCGGGCTGGTGGGCCGGGCCGAGGAGCGCAAGCCGGCCGCGGCGCCGCCGCCGCGCGCGAAGGGCAAGTTCGCGCCTCCCCTCTCGGGACGTGAGGCGCTGCGCAGGCGCTACTTCCCGAACGTGGAGCTGACCACCAGCGGCGGGCGGAAGGTAAAGTTCTACGACGACCTCCTCAAGGACAAGATCGTCGTCCTGAATCTCATGTACGCGCAATGCGACGGGATCTGCCCGACGACGACCTCGAATCTCAAGAGTGTGCGCAAGAAGCTCCGCGAGGCGGTGGATCACGATGTCTTCATCTACTCGCTGACGTTGAAGCCGGAGGAGGATTCACCCGCGGCGCTCGAGGAATATGCCCGCATGCACGGCGTCGACGACCCGCAATGGTTGTTCCTCACCGGTAGACCCGACGAGGTGGACCTGCTGCGCCACAAGCTCGGCTTCGCCGATCCCAATCCGGAGGTCGACCGGGACAAGTCCCGGCACAGCGGGATGCTTCGCTATGGCAACGAGCCCCTGGCGATCTGGGGCACCTGCCAGGGCAGCGCGGAGCCGGACTGGATCGCGCAGGAGATCGGGTTCGCGATCCCGCGCCAGTTCAAGAGGCACCCGCTCGTCAACGACTGATCGCCCGCGAAGCGTCGCACACACGCGGTAGGACCCTGCTCCGCGCCATCTCGCGCGCGCTGCGCGCTGCGATTCGACGGCCGCGACCTGACCGCGCTGACGCCGGAGCAGGTCTTCGCCTTGGGGCTGGTGCAAGTTCCGGAAGGCGCGTCAGCTCTTCCCCGCATCACCGTGGACGACAACCCCCACGCATCCAGCGACGTCAGTCCTGGATTTGAATTCCTTCCGGTTCAATTCCAGGACTCCGAGAATTCATTCCGGATCGCGAGCGGTTGTCCCGCCGAGGCGCTCGCTCGCCGCCGCGAAGCGGTCGGTTCTCGCCCGCCCTTCATCGCAGCGCCCCCCGTCGTTCCGGGCACTTGCGGTGGCATCGACCCTGCATAGCGCCTGCCGCGAACCGTCGCAGGGAGGCACACCGGATGAATCCTGTCGCGCAGTCGTCGGCCGATCTCCTTGGAGTCCGTCGTTCTAGTCGCTCGAGCCGGGCAGTCCTCTCGACGCTGGTGGCGCTCGCGTCGATGACCGCGCTCGCCGGGCGGGCGTCCGCGCAGCAGTGCGCGCACACCGTTTCGGCGGACGTCGTCGCCTTGAACCAGCCGTTCTTCTACAACCGGCTGGGCGTCACGAACCCGGTGGGCACCATCTTCTCCCTCCGCGGCGACGTGGAGCCCATCAATCCCGCCGGCGGCTTCACGCCCGGCAACGTGCAGCTCAAGAGCTACAAGCGTCCCCGGCCCATCGTGCTGCGCGTGAATGCCGGCGACTGCCTCTCGATCAGCTTCACCAACCTGCTCAACCCGACGGCCAACACGAGCAACAACGAGCCGGCCACGCGATCGGCCGGGATCCACGTCGTCGGCATGCAGCTCGTCGGCGGCATCCAATCCGACGGCTCGAAGGTCGGCCTGAACGGCAGCAGCCTGGCCGCGCCGGGCGATGCTCCGCGCACCTATACCTTGTACGCGGAGCGCGAGGGCGGCTTCTTGCTCTACAGCACGGGGGCGACGACAGGCGGGGAAGGAAACGGCGGCACTCTCGCCACCGGCCTGTTCGGCACGGTCAACGTCGAGCCGCCCGGCTCGGAGTGGTACCGCAGCCAGGTGACGGCGGACGACCTCGCCCTGGCCAAGGTGGGCACCACGCCGCAGATCACGGACGCCAACGGGAACGTCGTCGGCGGTGGGCAGCCGATCCTGAACTACGACGCCGTCTACACGAGCGGGCCGCGCGCGGGCCTCCCAATCCTGAAAATGACCGACGCCACGGGCAAGATCGTCCACTCCGACCTGAACGCGGTCATCACCGGATCCGCGCGCGGCCGCTTCAGCGGGCAAGTGGTGAACGGCTACACCTACTACAACAGCACGCCGGTCAATCCGGATCGCAACGAGCCCTTCCGCGAGTTCACCGTCGTCTTCCACGACGAGATCGTCGCGGTGCAGGCCTTCCCCGAGTTCCAGGACCCGGTCCTCGGCTACACGCTGCATGGCGTGCGAGACGGATTCGCCATCAACTACGGAACGGGCGGCATCGGCGCGGAGATCCTCGCCAACCGCAAGGGCGTGGGCCCGATGGCGAACTGCACCGAATGCAAGTACGAGGAGTTCTTCCTCACCTCCTGGACCGTCGGCGACCCGGCGATGGTGGTCGACAACCCGGCCAACAACCCCTTCGGCCTCAAGGCGACCCAGGCGCTCTACCCGGACGATCCCTCCAACGTGCACCACAGCTACATCAGCGACCATGTGAAGTTCCGCAACGTCCACGCCGGGCCGAAGGAGCACCACGTCTTCCACCTGCACGCGCACCAGTGGGTCCAGTCGCCCGACAGCGACAACTCCACCTATCTGGACAGCCAGGCGATCGGCCCCGGCGCGAGCTTCACCTACGAGATCGGCTACAACGGCAGCGGCAACCGCAACAAGACGGTCGGCGACGCCATCTTCCACTGCCACTTCTACCCGCACTTCGCGCAGGGCATGTGGGAGCTGTGGCGCAACCACGACGTCTTCGAGGACGGCTCGCGCAAGCTGCCGGACGCGGAGATCGCCGCCGGGACGCCCATCCCGGGCTTGATCCCGCTGCCCACCTTGGCCATGGCGCCGATGCCGGGCACGGTCGCGCCCGGCCAGCCTGCCGGCGCGCAGGGGAACGCAGGCTATCCGTTCTTCTCGGTCGGCGCGGCCGTGGCGGGGCATCGCCCGCCCTCGCCGCCCCTCGACATCGCCGAGGACGGCGGGCTGCCGCGCCACGTGATCACCGGCTGCGCTCCGGGCGCCACCGGCGCCGCGTGCTTCACGCACGCGGAGACGCGCCTGAGCTTCGACAAGACGCTGCACGCGGTCCAGGCCGTCCAGGTGCCCGAGGACGGGACCGCCGCCGAGAAGGCCGCCATGGCCTATCACCACGCGCGCCGGCACCCAAGCTACGTCGCAGGCGCTGCGACGCTCACCACGGCGGACTTCATCACCAACGGCTCGCCCCGCGGAGCCCAGCCGGGGGCTCCGTTCGCGGACCCGTGCGTCGACGATCAAGGGAACGCAGTCGGCGTCGCCCGGCTCTACAAGGCCGCGGCGATCCAGCTCGACGTGAAGTTCAACAAGTCGGGCTGGCACCACCCACAGGAACGCATCCTCTCGCTGTGGAACGACGTCTCCAGCTTCTTGAACGGGCAGAAGGCGCCGGAGCCGTTCTTCTTCCGCGCCAACACCCACGACTGCATCACGTACTACCACACCAACCTGGTCCCCAACGTATACAAGCAGGACGATTTCCAGGTGCGGACGCCCACCGATATCGTCGGGCAGCACATTCATTTGGTAAAATTCGACGTCGAGGCATCGGACGGGTCGGCCAACGGTTTCAACTACGAGGACGGCACCTTCAGCTTCCAGGAGGTGCAGGAGCGCATCGACGCCATCAACGCCGTGCCGGGGAGCTGGTCGCCGCTGGCCGGAGGAACGGCGACGCTCGCCTGCAAGCCGGGCGGTCCGCTGGGGACGCCCTGCGCTCGCACCACCATCCAGCGCTGGTACGCCGACGAGACGCTGAACTTGACCGGGCAGGACCGGACGTTGCGCACGGTCTTCACCCACGATCACTTCGGGCCTTCGACGCACCAGCAGGCCGGGCTCTACGCCAGCCTGGTCGTCGAGCCGGAAGGATCGACGTGGTTCCACAACGAGCAGAACGTGCAGCTCGGCACGCGCGCCGACGGCGGGCCGACCAGTTGGCAGGCGCGCATCGAGACGCCGAGCTCGGCGAACAGCTACCGCGAGTTCATGTTCCAGCTCGCCGACTTCCAGATGGGTTACCATGGTCCGACGACGGAGAACGCCGACGGCAGCATCAGCGGCAATCCGATCAACCCGCCGGCTCGAAACGAAGTGCCCCTGACCGCGAGCCCGCCCTCCTTGCAGGCGGTGGCGCCGCAGTGCCCGGGCGGCGTGCCGCGTCCGTGCCCCGAGGCGATCTCGGCGGACGAGTCCGGCACGATGACGATCAACTACCGCAACGAGCCCATCCCGCTGCGCGTGCGCGATCCGAAGAAGAACGTGCAGGCGACCGGCGACGCCGGCGACCTGGCCAAGGTCTATCTCTCCAACGTCACTCGCGCGGACGCGAACTTCAACGCCCAGCCGACGTTCTATCCGCCGCTGACCGCGGGAGTGCAGCCGGGCGATCCCTTCACGCCGCTCGTGCGCGCGTACGAGGACGACCATGTCCAGGTCCGCGTGCAGGTGGGCGCACATGAGGAAGGCCACAACTTCACCGTGCACGGCCTGAAGTGGCTCCATGAGCCGTCGTGGACGGATTCCGGCTACCGCAACTCGCAGATGATGGGCATCTCCGAGCACTTCGAGATGCTGATACCCCCCTTCGCCGCGGTGAAGGGCGCCGCTCCGTCCGCCGACTACCTCTACAAGCCGGGGGCGGCCGCCGGCGACCAGTGGAACGGCCTGTGGGGCCTGTTCCGCACCTACCAGGGAGCCCAGGCCGATCTCGCCACGCTGTCGAGCAATCCGGACGGGAAGGCGCCGACGAACTCGGACCCCGCCTCTTTCTCGGGAGAATGCCCGACCGCGGCTCCGGTCCGGAAGTTCGACCTGACGGCGGTGAGCGCGCAGCAGGCGCTGCCCGGCGGGACGCTGGTCTACAACTCGCGGACGAACCAGGGCGGCGAGCTGCACGATCCGACGGCGATCCTCTACGTGCGCACGGGTGACCTGGACGCGACGGGAAAGCTGAACGCCGGCGTTCCGATCGAGCCCCTGGTCCTGCGCGCCAACGCAGGCGACTGCATCAACGTCACGCTCACCAACAAGCTGCCCACCACGCTCCCCGATCTGCCGGGCTTCTACACCATGCCGATGCTCATCGCCGGAGCGCCGGGCGAGGTCGACTTCAACGCCAACCAGGTGAAGCCCTCGACCCAGGTCGGGCTGCACACGCAGCTGGTCTCGTACGACATCGGGAAGTCCGACGGCACGAACGTCGGGTTCAACCCGCTGCAGACCGCCGCACCGGGCCTGTCGGTCAAGTACACCTGGTACGCGGGCAACGTGACCGTCGGCGCCACCGGCGTCCGCACGGCGACTCCGGTGGAGTTCGGCGCCGTCAACCTGATGCCTGCCGATCCGATCAAGCACCCGAGCAAGGGCGCGATCGGGGCGCTCGTCATCGAGCCTCCCGCGACGTGCCCGGCGCCGACCGGCGCGACCAACGAGCCGTGCGGCGAGGACGCCTCCTCGCGCGCCTCGGCGCGGCCGGGCGGCAAGTTCCGCGAGTTCGTGCTCCTCTACCAGAACTCGGTGAACCTGCGCCGCGGCACGGGAACCGCGACCGACCCTGCGGTGCCCCTGCTCGTGGAGGCGGAGGACCCGGAGGATACCGGCAACAAGGCGTTCAACTACCGCAGCGAGCCGATGTGGAAGCGGATGGGGTTCGAGCCCGACCGGCCGCTGACCGGGCCCGGCGGGACGCTCCTCGTCGACTACACCAACGCGCTGTCCAATTCCCAGGTCGGCGGCGATCCGCAGACGCCGGTGTTCAAGGCCACCGCGGGAGAGCCAGTGCGGGTCCGCGTCGTCCACCCAGGCGGTGTTGCCCGAAACAACGTGCTGCAGATCCACGGGCACGGCTGGCAGGAGCAGCCCTACGTCAACGGGTCGACCGCCTTGGGGTTCAACCCGCTCTCCGAGTTCAAGGGCAGCCAGTACGGCATCGGAGCCGGCGCGCACCACGACCTCTTGCTCGGTCCGGCGGGCGGGCGCGGCGGCGTTCTCGGCGACTACCTTTATAGGGACCAGCCGTCGTTCGAGTTCGATGGCGGGCTGTGGGGAATCCTGCGGGTGTGCGCCGCGCCGGGATGCCCCTGAGCTACGGAGAAGCATCGACGATGATGAAGCCAGGAGCTTTCGCGACTTGCTTGTTCCTGCCGTTCGCAGCGGCCGCCGCCCCGGCGGCCGCTGCGCCGGCGGCTGGATTGCAGTCCCAGGAACTGACCCGGGCGGGTGTCCGGGTCGGCTTCGAGATCGCTCCGGCAGCCGCGGGCGAGGAGCGGGTGCAGGAAGGCAGGCCCGCCAGCCTGCGATTCCACGTGACCGATGAAGGAGGGCTTCCGCTCACCGGCCTCCGCCCCGCGGTCTGGATGGATCCGCGCAAGACGAGCGGGCCGCCCGACGCGAAGCTCTGCGAGAAGACGGTCCAGTCGTACCTGCAACCGAGCCTCGGCGCGCAGGCGATGGTGGACCTGAGCAACTATTACGTCCTCACCCTCAACGACGAGCCGTCCATCTCGGTGCTGGACCCGATCCGGGGCTTCAGCAGCAGCAAGCTGCTCACCCTGGTGCTCCTCCAGGCGCCCGGCGAGGACTGGGTGGCGAGCCGCGAAGGGACGCGCCTGTTCGTCAGCATGCCGGCCGCCGGCAAGGTCGCGGTGGTCAGCACGGCCTCATGGAAGGTGCTGGCGAACGTCGAAGCGGGCCCGCAGCCGTCGCGAGTCGCATTGCAGCACGACGGGCGGTACCTGTGGGTCGACAACGCGGGCCGGGGAAGAGACGGCGGCACGGTGACGGTGATCGACGCCGCCCAGCTCAAACAGGTGGCGCGCATCCCGACAGGAGCGGGTCCTCACGAGCTGGCCTTCACTTCGGACGACCGGTACGCGCTCATCGCGAACCGCGCCGGCGGTACCGTGTCCGTCGTCGACGTGCGCAGCCTGTCCCGCGTCCGGGACGTTGCCGCCGGCCGGCATCCAGTGGGGCTCGGCTACTCGCCGCTGAGCAACTCGTTCTGGGTCGCGGGCGAGGACGGATCGATCGTCGCAATCGACGCCGGCAGGCAGGCGGTGGTGACGCGGATCGCCGCCGAACCCGGACTCTCTTCGCTGAGCGTGACTCCCGACGGCCGCTGGGTGTTCGTGGTCAACCGGACCAAGGACACGGTCAGCATCGTCGACGCGAGCCGCAACCGGCTGCGCTACACGGTCACGGTGGGAAAGTCCCCGGACCAGGTGTCGTTCACGGACGGATTCGCCTACGTGCGCTCGCTCGAGTCGGAGCACCTCGCCCTCATCTCGCTCGCCCGGCTGGGGAAGGGAGAGGAGCCGACGCTGAGCGATGTCCCCGGAGGACAGATCGCTCCCGCTCGCGCGGCGGTGGCGAGCCGCGCCGCCGCCGTGGTGGCCGCCCCCGAGCCAGGCGCGGCGCTGATCGCGAACCCGGCCGATGGGATCGTCTACTACTACATGGAGGGGATGGCGGCGCCGATGGGCAGCTTCTCCAACTACAAGCGCGTGCCGCGCGCCGTGCTCGTCTCGGACCGCGGCCTACGGGAGACGTCGCCCGGCACGTACGCGGCGACCGTGCGGCTCCCAATCGGCGGAACCTTCGACGTGGCCTTCCTGCTCGACTCGCCGCGGGTCGTCCATTGCTTCGAGGCGACGGCGGTCTCCGATCCGGCGGCGGATGCGCGCCGCAAGGCGGGCGGCGCCATCGTGCCGCTCTTCGACGAACGCTCGGTCGCGCTCGGCGCGCCGCTGCGCATGCGTTTCCAGGCACGGGACTCCAAGACCGGCGCTCCGCGGGCCGGGCTGCGCGACATGAGCGTGCTCACCGTGCTCGCGCCCGGCGTGTGGCGCAACCAGCAGCCGGCCGCGCCCCAGGACGACGGCAGCTACGAAGTGACCGTCCAGCCGCCGAAGTCAGGCCTCTACTACGTGTACTTGCAGTCGCCCTCGCTCGGCCTGCGCTTCGAGCAATCGCAGGCGGTCGTCTTCCACGTCCTGCCAGGGAAAACAACCCGATGACACTCGATCCGAAAACCTGTCTGGCCGGCGCCGCCGGAACGGCGCTCTGCCTCTTCGCCATGGCAACTCTGGCGGCGGCCGGCGGAGCATCCGTGGCG
>Ga0137361_10001533_pt1 | contig 14455 bp, 19 predicted proteins | sample Mad1_80_16metaG_FD_104923 | JGI IMG/M metagenome (GOLD analysis project Ga0137361, IMG submission 104923) | Vadose zone soil microbial communities from Angelo Coast Range Reserve, California, USA - Mad1_80_16 metaG | ecosystem: Environmental > Terrestrial > Soil > Vadose zone | place: USA... | reverse complement strand
GGTCAGCTCGGGCGCCGGCGCCAAGTGGAGGTAGGTGAAGAGGGTCTGTCCGGCGCGGAGCCGCCGGACCTCCTCGGGCTGAGGCTCCTTCACCTTGAGCACGAGCAGGGCGTCGCCCCAGACCCTGTCCACGTCGGCGAGCCGCGCGCCCGCCCGGATATAGTCCTCGTCGCGGATGCCGCTGCCTCCGCCCGCGCCGGGCTCGACGAGCACCTGGTGGCCCCGCTCGCTGAGCGCCCGCGCCCCGGCGGGGGTCAGCGCGACCCGCTGCTCGCCGAGCTTGACCTCGCGCGGGACGCCGACGATCACGGCCGCGGGCGCGCGGTCAGGAGGCCGAGGATGTGCTGCGCCAACTCCTCCCCCGCGTCCTCCTGGAGGAAGTGGCCGGCGTCCCGGATCACGATCATCTGGCCGGCGCTCGGGATCAGTTGCTCGAAGGCGCGGCCGGCCGCGAGTCCTAGCACGGGATCCTTGTCCGAGAACAGCAGCAGGCACGGCTTGGTCCAGCGCGCGAGCACGGCGCGGGCCTGCCGCGACTCCGCCGCGCCCGGGTCGTCGGCCGCGATCGGCACCAACTCCGGGAAGGCGTGCGCCCCTTCCTTGTACGAGCGGTCGGGAAAGGGGGCGGCGTACGCGGCGAGGACCTCCGGGGTCCGGCTCGCCTCCCGCACGATGGCGCGCCGGAACAGGGCTGCCACGTCGAGGTCGGGCGTCCTCGCCACGTACGCGCGCCAGTCCATGAAGCCCGGCCCGAGCGGCTCGCCCGTGCCGAGCGCGGTGTTCATGAGGACGAGCCGCGCGAACCGGTCCGGCATCTCGCCGACCACGCGGAGACCGATCAACCCGCCCCAGTCTTGGCAGACGAGCGTGATGCCCGCGAGCCCGAGGCGGTCCAGGAAGGCCACGAGGCTGTCCCGGTGCATCTGGAACGAGTACTCTGCGCGCTCGGTGAACTTGTCCGATTTGCCGAAGCCGAAGAAGTCGGGGGCGAGGACCCGGTGGCCGCCGCGCGCGAGCGGCGGGATCATCTTGCGGTACAGGAACGACCAGCTCGGCTCGCCGTGGAGGCAGAGGATCGGCTCGCCGCGTCCCTCGTCCAGGTAGTGCATGCGGGCGCCGCCGATCGTCAGGTAGTGCGGCGCGAAGGTGTACCCGGGGAGGTCGCGGAAGCGCTCGTCCGGCGTCCGGAGGATCGGCATGGGCGTATGATACGCCGCCGGTTCAGTCGGGAACGGCCACGGCGAGCGCCGTCAGCGCGGCGCCGACGCCGATCGCCCGGAGATGGACCCGACGGGCCTGGCGGCGGAGCGCGTCCCGCTCGGCCGCGTCGCCGACCGCCTCGTCGCCCGCGTCCATGTTGCGCGCGCCGCGCGCCGCGAGCGCCACTCACGTGTGCGCGCGGGCCTGGGCGAGGCCGAGGGCGCCGAACCAGAACGGCACGACGAGCGCGACCCGCCAGACGCGGGGGACGCCGAGGGCGATGAGCCCGGCCAGACCGCCGCCGGCGACGAGGAGCGCCGCCAGGCCTGCGAGGAGCCGCCGGCGGCGCTCGCGCGGGCCGATGTTCGCCAGCGGCCCCACCGTCAGAGCCCGCGCGAGGCCCGCCACGCGCGGATCTGTTCCCCGTGCTCCCGGTAGTGGTGGGCGCTGTTGAGGTCGACGAGCTTGTACGCCGTCCGCCCGGGCTGGAAACGCTCGTCCGGGACGCTGGCCGCCGCGCGCAGGAACGCCTCGTGCGACTTGTCGAAGTCGAGGAGGACATCCTCGACCTGCCGGTCGCGCAGCGCGCCCGCGAACCGCGCGTTCCAGGCCTCGACGTCGGCATAGCTCACCTCGGTAGGGATGGGTCGCTCGCCGCGGGCGATCCGCTCGAGCGCGGGGGTGAGCTCGCGATGCCAGCCCACCATGTGGGCCACGATCTCCTTGATGCTCCACGCGCCCAGCCAGACTTCGGTCAGGTCCGCCTCGTTGAGGCCGTCGAGCGCCTGATAGAAGGCCTTGTACTCCTGTGCCGCGCGGTTTAGCAGCTCGTCCTTGGGGCTCATCGTGCGCTCCTTCCGTCGGCCCACGGGGAGACGGAGCGCGCCGCGGGGCTACGGGGCGGTCGGGCGCTTGCCGTAGGTCGCGCGGATCTCGCTCTTGATACCGCCGCGGACGTTGAAGTCGCCGATCACCTCGACCCAGCGCGGCCGCGCGGCCGCGACGAAGTCGTCCATGATGCGGTTGGCCACGTCCTCGTGGAATCCCCCCTCGTCCCGGTACGACCAGAGGTAGAGCTTGAGCGACTTCAGCTCGACCAGGCGCAGGTCCGGCCCGTAGCGGATCCGGATCGTCGCGAAGTCGGGCTGGCCCGTGATCGGGCACAGGCAGGTGAACTCCGGCGCCGTGAGCTGGATCTCGTAGTCCCGATCCGGATGCGGGTTGGGGACGGTCTCGAGAGTCTTCGACGGCCTCGTCGGCATCGCGCGCCCTATTATACGTCCGCTCAGCGGGCGGTGAGCCCGATGCCCGTGGCGACGAGGAGGCAGGACACGAGCAGGTCGGGCGTCAGCCGGTCGCCCAGGAGCCAGGCGGCCGAGAGGATGCCGAAGATCGGCGTGGTCAGCAGGTAGGTCGCGAGCGAGCTCGGCCGGTAGTGCTTGAGCAGCCAGAGGTTGGCGATGTAGTTGAAGCCGGCGATGACGCCACCCTGATAGAGCACCGCCAGGCCGAGGGACAGGGTCCAGCGGGTCGGGACGCCGCGCTCGAAGGCCGCCGAGAGGGCGACGAGCCCGGCCGTCCCCACGACCGCCTGGGCCAGGAGCAGCTTGACCGCGTCGAGCCGCTGCACCGCCCGCGCCAGGTAGATCGTCCGCTCCGCGAGCAGCACGGCCGCCAGCGCCACGACGAGGTCACCCGCCAGCGTCGCCGCCCCTGCCGTCCACTGCCGGGCGAAGAGGATCACCGCGCCCGCATAGGCGACGAGGATCCCGGCGGCCTTGCGTCCGGTCAGATGGTCGCCCGGGATGAGGAAGTGCGCGAGCACCACCGTGTGGACCGCGTACGAGTTGAGCAGGACGCTCGCGTGGCTCGCCGTCGTGAGGCCGGTGCCCACGTAGAGCAGGCCGACCTGGATCGTGAAGAGGAGGCCGAGGACGAGGAGCGGGCGCCACTCGTGCCGCGCGACGCGCAGCGCCCCGAGCTGCCCCGATACCGAGGCCCAGACGAGGACGGCGATGCCGCCCACGACGAAGCGCAGGCAGGCGAGCCGGATCGGCGGCGCGTCGACGAGGCCGACCTTGATCGCGACGGGGTTCGAGCCCCAGAGAACGGCGAGGCCGAGCGCGAGCAGCCGGGCCCGCAGGTCGAAGGGCCTCAGCGGCGGCAGGGGGTATACTCCTTGGGCATGAAGATCGGGCTGATCGGGCTCCCGAAGAGCGGCAAGACGACGCTCTTCAACCTGCTGACCGGCTCACGCGTGGCGACCTCGCGGTTCGACGCGGGCAAGGCCGAGCTGCACGCGGGCATCGCGCGTGTTCCCGACGACCGCGTCACCCGACTGGCCGAGCTCTTCACGCCCCGGCGGACCACGTACGCGACGTTCGAGGTCGTGGACCTCGCCGGCATCGCGCGCGGCGAGCGCGCCGGGCTCGAGACGAAGGAGTTCCGCGACGCCGACGCGCTCCTGCACGTCGTGCGCGGCTTTCCCGACGCCGCCGGCGTTCCCGCCGACCCGCGCCGCGACATCGAAGACCTCGAGACGGAGCTGCTGCTGGCCGACCTCGAGGTGATCGAGCGGCGGCTCGAACGCCTCGAGGCGAACATCACGAAGCGCCGGACCGAGACCGACGCGCGGGAGCAGGAGATCCTCCGGGGCCTCAGGCAGCGTCTCGAGGCGGAGACGCCGATCCGCGGCGTCCCGCTACCCGACGAGGACACGAAGGCGATTCGCGGCTTCACGTTCCTCTCCCAGAAGCCGATCCTCCACTGCCTGAACCTGGACGAGAAGGATCTCGGCAAGGGTGCCACGCTCGCCGCCAGCTTCGGCCTCCAGGCGGTCGCGGAACGCCCGCGCACGGCGCTCGGGTGGGTGTCGGCGGTCATCGAGGGCGAGGTGGCCCGGATCGAGGGGGCCGAGCAGCAGGCCTTCCTGCACGAGCTCGGGCTCAGCGAGCCCGCCATCCACCGCGTCCTCCGGGACTGCTTCGCGCTGCTCGGATTGATCTCGTTCTTCACGACGGGGGACGACGAGGTGCGCGCATGGCCGATCCCGCGCGGAACGCGCGCCCAGGACGCGGCCAGCACGATCCACTCGGACATCGCCCGCGGGTTCATCCGCGCCGAGGTCGCGAGCTACGCCGACCTGGTCGCCGTGAAGGGCAACTTTGCCGAGCTCCGCGCGAAGGGGCAATTGCGGCTCGAGGGCAAGGACTACGTCGTGCAGGACGGCGAGATCTGCCACTTCCGCTTCAACGTAGCAAAATCGTGAGGTTACGCACCCCAGTGGATGGCAGGGTGCGGAATATAGACACGGAAAGCAAACCGATCCAGGCTGACTGAGGCGCACCACTCGCCACAGTAGCAGCATCAGGGCGGCTCCCGCGGGCCGCCCTTTTCATTCCACGCGATCGCGCCGGCGTCGGCGTCGAACCTCGCCCGGGGGCCCGCGAACCTCGGGGTGCGTCGGCGCCGGGCGAGGACCTCACCAACACATCGCAGAGGAGAACCATCATGATCGAGGAGACGACGGTCGAGACGGGAGCCGCGGCGACCGGGCGGCCGGGGAAGCGCGGACACTCTGTCGCCGAGGACATCGCCCTCTGGCGGGCGAAGTATCCCGACGCCCTGGTCTGCACCGCCTGCGGCCGGATCCTGGCGTCCCGCCGGGAGTCTTACGCGCGATCCGGGCTCACCGAGTGCCGGCCGCCTGGCCTACGTCTGCGCCGAGTGCCGGCAGGAAGCCGCTCAAGCGGAGGTGCTCGCTGAGGTCCGGCGAGCGAATCTGAGGCTCGCCAATGCGTCGAAAAACCCCGGCCGGGGGGTTACCCAAGACCCCCCTTCAGGTGTTAATCCGGACGCGGTGTTGCAGGGAGGTTTTTCCGACGTCGAGCACGTCGAGCATCCTCTCGCGGCCGCGCAGCGGCGCCTCGGCCGTCATGGCCGCCCGCGTGTTCCTATCGCCGAGCAGCGCGAGCGGCGGCGGGAGCGAGACCGTTGCCGGCGTGGTTCGCCAGCGGCGACGTCCAATGTCCTCCCCGCCCTCGTAGGCGAGCCGGGCGATCACGCCGACGTCGGCGCAGACCAGGCCGTGGGGGTCAGCTGATGCGTGACGTGACGTTCGTCAGCGTCGGCTCGGACCGGCGCCCACTCGGTGCTGCGCTCGCCTCCGTAGGCGAGGATCTCGATCACGGTGATGCCGATGTAGACGGTGTTCATGCCGTCGCCCGTGCAGCCGAAGCGGTGGGGGCCCGATGATGAATCACAACGTGTGCTTGTTGAAGGAGATCGACCTGCATCTCGCCTTCGGGCCTCCCGGCCTACTTCCCACCGCCGGCGAGCCGGGAGTCGAGCCCATCGAGTCGGCGCTCCGCCTGGCTGACCGCGTGACGCGGATTCATGGCTGGCCGACGCTGATCTACAGCCTTGCGGTGCCCGCGGAGGATCTCGAGAAGCTGGCCGCCGCGCTGGGCATCAGCCACAGGGAAGGCCCTCGCCTGGACCCCGAGACGCTGGAAGGCCTGGAGACGCTGCTCAACGGCCTGGTCGAGTGGGTCCGCGAGCGGGGTCTGAAGCTCCTCATCGTCGACGCCAGCCATGCTGACCCGGACGAGCTCGAGGTGCTGGTGCCTCTCCTGCGCTACTTCTCAACGGAGTGGCCGGTCTACACGGTGCTTTTCGTGCCCGCAAAAGAGAACGGGGACGGCCGCTGAGACGTCCAGCTGCCCACCGGCTCGGGCCTGCCGACGACTGCGAGTGGCTGCTCACCCAAGGGGAGACGCGCGCGTGGTGACGGACGCGGCGGGACGCGACCGGCGGCAAGAAGCCGCGCGGGGCGGTGTGACCATCCCGCGCGGCTCGACCGATCGGCGGGTTCGCTCCCGTGGTTATGGGCTCAGGCAGAATCCCGCATTGAGAACGGCCGCCTTGGCGACCGCATCGTCCTGGTCAACCCCGTCGCCGCTGACGCCGACGGCGCCCAGGAGCACGCCACCGCCGCACGGGCCCTCGTCGGGATTGCTGTAGACGGGCTGCCCGCCGGCGAAGGTGACGATGCCGTGGTGCCGGAGGCCGGCGGTGTCATCTGCGGGGAAACCTGTCGGAGGCCGGAAGGGGTTCGTGTTGCCGAGCCCGAACAAGGGCGCGACGCCGGCATTCGTCCCGATGTTGCCGGCGGCCGTGCTTCCCGGTCCGTCCGGCCGGCTCAGGAGCCCGATCGTCTTGCTGTCCAGCGCCTGCTCGTTACTGCTGAAGGCCACCGCCGTGTACGCCTTGGCGATCGCGATCTCGATGCTGCCGCGCCACGCGTCGGAGCCGAGCGGGGCGTCGGGAGTGCCGCCGGTGTCGGTCGCCCTGACCAGGAGCAGCTTGCCCTCTCTGTCGACGACGGCGCACCACATCCTCGTATGCTTCCCCGTGCGGAGCGCCGACGACGTCGCGATGGCCGCGGCCTCGCAGGCAGCAAAGATATCGCCGGCTTGCAGGTGCTGGGCCTGTGCGGTCGCGACGCCGGAGGGAGCGAGAAGGGTGAGAGACGCCGCCACCAGGGTGCCGATGAATGCGCGTGTTTTTCTGATCAACGCTGTCTCCTTTCGCGGGTATCGGCGGGTCGTCCGCCCCGAGGTGAGCCAATAGCGTCTTGCCGGCTCGGGCGCTCCCGGGATCCGGTCGCCACGGGCACCACGCCGACGAGCTCGAAGCGCCGTTGTGCGGCGATGTGTCTCTGGGAGAGCGCCGGACGGTCGGACGCTGCGCGAATAGTGAGGGGACGACGCGTGGACTGTCAAGCGTCCGTCTCGTGCCTGCTCGAGCTCGCCGGTTCACCTCTCAGCTCAAACGTCAACTCGCCGCGCGGATCGCGGGGACGGGGGTCGGGTCGAACTCGGAGGTCAGGCGGCTCGAGATGCGAAGAGATTGACGTCAATAACACCACCGGTCAGGAGGACAGGAATGCCGAAGCCGAGAGCAAGCCCCAGTCGGCGGATACCGACAGCATCGTGGCGACCGCCACCGGGCGCTCAACGCCGCCGGACGGGGGCCGTGCTAACAGGGCGGAAAGCACCGCTGCCAGACGCGGCGGCCACCGTCCTTGGGTGAAGGGCGAGTCGGGCAACCCCAGCGGCCGCCCGAAAGGGTCCGAGGGGTTCGCCGCGAAGATCCGCCAGGCCACGAAGGAGGAGCAGGACCTCCTGGCGTGGGCGCTGGCGATCGCCAGGAACCCCAAGGCGAAGGACCGCATGGCCGCGATCAAGTGGCTGGGCGACCGAGGATGGGGCACGGCGCCGCAGGAGATCACGATCACCGGGCCCGAGGGCGGGCCGGTGGTCTATCGGGTGGTGTGGTGAGCTCGCGCGCCACGGCGGGCGGCATGAGTGGCGTAGCTACGGCCCACTTTCCTTCGCTCCACGCGATGCAGAAGGAGATCCGCGCGCACCCAGCACGCTACAAGGTGATCGACGCCGGGCGAAGGTGGGGGAAGACGAGGCTTGGGCTCCTGATGTGCCTGGAGACCGCCCTCGCCGGCGGCCGGACCTGGTGGGTCGGGCTCACGTACAAGAGCCTCAGACCGGCGTGGCGCGACCTCGCCCGCATCGCGCGCCAGATCGGCGGCGCGAGGATCCAGGAGTCCGACCTCCTCGTGACGTTCCCGAACGGGGGAGAAGTGATGGCGCGGACGGCCGAGGACCCGGTGAACCTCCGCGGCGAGGGGCTCGACGGCGTCGTCATCGACGAGGCCGCGCACCTGAAGCAGGACGTGTGGGACGGCTCGATCCGCCCCTCGCTGATGGACCGGGCGGGGTGGGCGATCCTGATCTCGAGCCCGGCCGGCATGAACTGGTTCCACGACCTGTGGCAACTTGGCCAGCAGGATACGGACGGGCGCTGGGCGTCGTGGCAGCGCCCGAGCACGGACAACACCTTCCTGTCGGACCTCGAGGCGGAGATCGAGGACGCGCGCCGAAGCTCGCCGGACTTCTGGATCCGCCAGGAGTACCTGGCTGAGTTCATCAACTACGCGGGCCTGCGCCCCTTCCGGGCGGGCTCGATTCTGTACTGGCCGGACGAGAAGAACAACGTCCCCGACGTCCTGCCGCTCGTCGAGGAGAACTCCTGGGCGTGGGACGTCAGGATCGGCGTCGACCAGGCCATCTCGATGAGGGACACGGCCTGCCGGTCGGCCATCGTCGTGGCGGCGCAGTGCCGGCACCCCGTGAGCCTCGGAGACATCTTCGTGCTGCACGCCGACGCCGGGCACTGGACCCCGTTCCAGCACGCGGACAAGGTGCTGGACGCCGTCATGAAGTACGGCGCCAGGACCGTCATCTACGAGAAGGTGGCATACCAGACGGCGTTCGAGGAGATCCTGGGCCAGCGCCAGCGGGAGCGGCACATCTCGCGCGGGATCCAAGGGGAGCGGCCGGACCTCGACAAGCTCCGCCGCGCGAACGCCTGGGCCGGGCTGGTGGAAGGTGGCCGCGTCTACATCGGCCCCGGCCAATCGGAGCTCGTCAACGCGATGTGCAAGGTCCCCCCCGAGAGCCCCTCGGACGCCTGGCTCTGGGACCTCGTGGACGCCGCCGGCATCGTGATCCGGACCTTCCCCGACGTGCCGGCGCCGGCGGAGTCGATCGCGGCCCACGAGCGCGGCGACAACCGGAAGAAGCTGGCGACCTCCTACGCCACGAAGTCGGGCTCGACGCTCCTACCCGACCAGGTGCCGCGACCATTCGGGACTCCAGCAGGCGGCCGCCTGCAGCGGTTCTCGATTCCTCACGGGACACGACTCGATGGCGGGACGGCCGCGCCCACCAGCACGGACCCCCGGCGCCGGGCAATCGGGTACTCCGTTCGGCCGAGTCGGCTGACGACAGCCAGGGCGCCTGGCCGAGCCTGAGGCCAACCGAGAGAAGCGCCTGTCAACCGTCGCGGTCGACATCCGTTGTTTCTAAGATGGGTCCGAATCGTGTGCCCATCGGGGCGGCTGACAATCTCTTGTGGCGCCACCGCCCTTCATTGTCCGTTGTCGCCCGGCCGGGTCCGTGCGACGGACGCGAGGCTTCGCCGGAGTACCCGATTCTAATGGGACGAGCGATCCGGTGCGACCGCTGGCATCGAACGTGCACTCAGCTAGACGAATCACATCGAGTGGCGATGCGATTCGGTCGAACGAGACGAGGTGGAACTGAATGACCAGGTTCTGGGAGAAGCGGCTTCGGAGGTGGGGAGGGCAGCGTGGCTTCACCCTGATCGAACTGATGATAGTGGTCGCGATCATCGGCATCCTCGCGGCGATCGCGATCCCGCTCTACGCCAACATCCAGGCGCGCGCCCGGATCGCCAAGGCCCAGGCCGACGCCCGGACCCTGGTCAGCTCCATCAGCATGTACTCGGCGACCTTCGGGTCCCTCCCGACCCAGCTGGCCGACCTCACCGCAGCCAACACGATCTCGGGCGTGAGCGGCGGGCCGTTCATGAAGTCGGTCCCGGCCGCGCCGGCGGGCTGGTCGGCGTACAGCTACACGTCGAACCCGTGTGGCACCTTCACCGTGACGGCCACCGGAGATAGCACGACCGTTTCCTCGCCGTAGCAGACACCAGGCCTTCCAACGGGCCTGCCGTCGACCTAGCAGGCGGCCCTCCCGCGGCACCAGGGCACTCGCTTCAAAGGCGGTGACCTGCGCCTCGCCCTCGGCAAGGACCCGCGCGCTCGCGCGATCGGGTACTCGGTCAGGCCCTCGAGGTTGACGACCGTCAAGGCGCCGGGGCGCGCCTGAAGAGAGCGCGCCGGAGAAGACCGCAGACACCCCCGGGTGCGGCTAGGTCGGCGAGCTTGTGCCCTTGACCTCCTCAAGGCTGTCCGCGCTCTCGAGGCTCGGGTTGGGGAAGGTGTCGGGGTGGTCCCACTTGACCAGACCTGCTGAGCTTCTCCTCGGCGCTGCACGGCGACCCGTACCACGGTCCCGCGAGTCTTGAGCAGGCGGTGACCCCGGATCACGATGTCCCCGACGCCGAGCGCAGCCAATCGAGAGCCTCCCGCCCAATATAGCTCTTGCTGTCGTTCCGTAGAACGGGCGAGGCGAAGCCCACCGTCCGGACCCACGACCGACCGGGCGCCCGGTCGCGCCTGACTTCGCACAATCGGTAGACTACGAAGTTGTGGGCGGCTCCCGGGGCCGACTCGGCCCCCGCGCCCGGTGATCCACCGCAGTTCTTCGTAGCCCAGATCGCGGAACCGAAATTCGGCGGTCACGCGGCCCGCCTCGGGGCGGCATGAGAGGTTGCCCCGGTAACAGCTGGCGCCGGCCGGGTGGACCAAATCCCTCGTCGGGCCCGGACACGTCAGTTGACGCCACGCGCGTCCTGGAGGCAGCCAGGGCCCCCAGATGCCGGGCCGCCGGGGCCGGTGAGGCGAGCGTGGGCGGACCAAACCAGATCTTTTGGCGCGCCCGCCGCCCCGCAACGTGCCGCAGGGCCTCAAGGAGGCCGTCTCAGGCGTCGGCCAACTCGGGACGGCAGCGGCTAGGGCGCTCGCTCCTGGAACGGCTAACGTCATCGGTAACGTGGCCGGCGCTGCACGCGGTATCGAGGGCGCCATCGACGTAGGGAACGCGATCGCCGGCGCGCCAGGCGAGAGCACAGGGCAGCGTGTCCTCCAGGGCGTCGGCGGCGCCGTGAACCTTGCCGGGAACATCCCGAAGATCGCGAACGTCATCGACGCGGCCGTCGGGACGAACCTCGGCACCTCCGCCGGCGGAGCCCTTGCGCCAGGCACCTCCGCCGGTGAGGCGGCCGCCATCGTTGGGAAGGTGGCGCCCGTCGTCGCTGGGGGCTTGAACATCGCCCCGGACGCGATGTCGAATGAGCCGGACTGGGAGAAGGCGGCCGACTCTGCCGTCGATGCGGCCGCCATCGTCCTAGCCTTCACCCCCGCCGCGCCAGCGGCGCTGTTCGCCCCCGCCGTCAAGGTACTCATCGGTGAACTCAGCGGCCGTCCGTCCGAGGCGTGGGCCAGCTTTCCGAGCCAGGTCGGGACGGACTGGAAGGCGCGCGAGGGCGCGATGGGCACCCTCGCGAAGAACGTGCAGGCTGCGCAGAGTCCTGAGGAGGGGTCCAGGCCGCCGTCAAGGCCTACCGGCAGTCCATCATGACGGACGGGGGCGTCGGGCCCGACTCGTCGATGTGGTCAGGCTTCCACTACTCCAATCCGGCGGTCGACGTCGCGCAGCTTCACAAGGACTACCTTGCGGCCCACCCTGAGTACACGCCGCCGCAACCACGGTACGTAGGCGATCAGGTCCCGGCGGGGCCGTGGCTGGCCGGGCTCCAGATAATCCCCGGCTCTACTGGCGCCTGGGCTCCCGAGGGCTACGCCTTCGGGCGCGGCCCTGGGGACATGCTGAATCCCGACCCCTACGCGCTGCCTGCCCTCGCCGACTGGCCTGGCGGGCACATCCACGGACAGCCGATGCCGTCGACGAACGGCTTCTTCGCCAAGGGCACTGGTCTCCTGAAGAACGCGATCGCCGCGAAGCTCGCCCTGCTACAGAATCCGCCGCCGCCTGCTCCGCCAGCGCCAGTCCAGGCAGCTGCGCCTCCGGTGAACCTGGGCGCCCCAGGCCCGTTGCCCGGCGCGAGCAACACACCAGGCGTCAGCACGGCGCTCACCGAGCGCGCCCCGGCTGCCAACCTCGGCATGCCAGGCATCAACACCGGGCTGACGGCCGAGCAGCAGCGCGCGCTCATGTTCCAGGTCGCTTAGGAGACCCCGATGACGCGTGGCCGCGCGGACCAAGCAAGTAACGTGGCGACGCAAGATTGTAGAGGGGCGTGGGGAGCGCGCATTTACCGTGGCCCCGTGTCGTGCCATGTTGCCCGTTGACACCGGCCGGGGGCTTGGGTGTACGGTGTGTGCTCAGGAGAACGGCGATGTCACCCGTAGTTGAACTGAGCCGCAACGACATCCTCAAGCGCATTGAGCAGGGCGCTAGACAGCGTCGAGGACTGTCCGCCGAGGGTCTCATTCGGCTATATCGCGCCGGGAAGCTCGAGGACCCGTGCGAGGTCGCCGACCTGCTGGCGCTGGCCGATCTCCTGCCCGACAACGACCCCTTGCTTGTCGGCGCCGCCTGACCTCGACAAGCTTCTCGGACGAACCCGCGATCTGACCGAGCAGTACCTCGCCGGCGGGGTGGAGGCCTTCCCCGCCTTCCGCGAGCTCACACACCTGCTGTTGCGTCTCACGGTCATGGTTGAGCCTGACGGCGGCCTCCGGCTGGTCTTCGGCCCCCGTGGGAAGGACCGGGCCGTCCTGGAGGGGTGGATCGAGTCGGCCCTGGTCCCCCTGAACGATGGCCGTCTGCTTCGCTTCTCCGTCGTCCTGTACCTCGAGGAGTACGAAGGGCGGACGCGGCTGAAGGTCGAGAAGTCGCTCTACCAGTATCAGGTGGACGAACGAGGTGATCGCTGGGTCGTCCGCTACGACTACCTCCGCTATCCTGCGGAGCCACACCCCGGCATGCACGTCCAGATTCGAGGGGCGTTGACCGAGGACGGGGTCTTGGCGTCTCAAGAGACCCTGGAGAGGATTCACTTTCCGACCGGACGGGTGGCACTCGAAGCGGTCATCCGGATGCTGGTCGAGCAGTTTCACGTCCCGGTGAACACTCCCCCCGAGGTCTGGCGCCCTATCTTGGCGGAGAGCGAGAAGAGCTTCCATCAGATCGCCCACCGGAGTGTCTCCGGCCCTACGACCTAGACTGTCAGAGTCACCCACGCCGCCCGCGAGGCCCTTGAGTATTACGGATCCATAAATAGAGCGGGGAGGAGGCGCTCTTCACCCTGGCGTCGGCTCCGACACGACGACGTCGACGCGTGGTCGGGTTGACGGGTCGGCGCGTCGACGCGATGCTGGTCGGCATGGCGCACACCTGCGACGGCTGCGGCGAGCGAGCCACTCGGTCGACCTACCGGGTCGCCGGGCCGGCGGCCGGCCGGTGGCTCTGCCGCGACTGCGGCAGCGGCAGGAAGAAGATGACCCGCCTGTCGTGGCTCGTGGCGTTCCGCTTCCGGGCCGTGGAGGGTCCTACCGCCCGGCGACCCGATGACGGCGCCGGCCCTGCGGCTAATGATGGCGGTCGACGACGTGCGCCGAGCGCAGATCCAGTTCGTCGAGGCCAGCGAGCGCCTCGACGTCCCGGCCGAGAAGCACCGAGCGCTGGGCGACTTCCTGTACTCCGTGCGGCTGCTCTTCTCGCACCTGCACGAGGGCGGCCACGCGCTGCGCCAACTGGACGGGTGGGCCGCCCGGGGCGCCGACGGCGAGAACCGGGTCAATGCGCTCTTGGCTGGCAAGCGCGAGGCGACAGCGGCGCTGAGGGAGGTCCGCCGGTTCTTCAGCGCGCGGGCCTACTGGGACCCGCTCATCCCTCGCATCCGGAACGTGATCGGCTCCCACTATGCCGAGGACGCCGTGGCTGCGCTCGTGAAGGAGGAGTTCACCGACGACGCGCTGCTGCTGGAATCGACGGCCGCCTCGGTGGGCGGCCTCGCCCGCATGGCCGACACGGTCGTGCGCATCATCATGAACCGCGTGAACGGCGGCGACTTCATGGCGGACGAGACCCAGACGCACCGGGTCGCACAGGCCCTCGCCGTCTGCGGGCATTTGATCGCGTTCGTGGACCACCTGTTCGAGGCGCTCATGCGGGCGCACCCCGACGCCGTAGTGGAGAAGGACACGCGGGTGGTCGACGTCCCGCCGCTCGTCGCGCGAGCCGGCGAGGCAGTGGAAGCCGCGAGGACGCGCCTGCGGGCCGAACCCCCGCCGGGCGCCTAGATCCTCGCGCCGGCCCGCCGAGCAGGAAGTCAGCAGGCCCAGCATACCTTCGCCACGAGATTACCCGCAGCGGTGGGGAAGACGGCGGTGAAATTGCGCCGATCAGCCCTGATCGAGGGTTACGCCGGTATCGCGGATCGTGTCCGACGCCAGACTGTACGGGAAAGAAGAGCACGCCTTACGGCGTGCTCTCCGTAGCAGGGCCGGCTCGCCGCAGGCCCTGCGCGGCCCCGAACGCCTGAGCCGGACTGGTCGGGGTCGGGAATCACGAGGACCCCATCCGGTCTCCGATGAATGCCCGCGCACGGACACAAGGGATCCACGCGCGGCCTTACGCCAGCACCTGGCGTTGCTGGCGACCGTCAGGGCCATCGCTGCGGGGCCTCGGATTATCGTCGCCACGCGAGGATTAGCTACTTTGTG
>Ga0137361_10001527_pt1 | contig 14466 bp, 9 predicted proteins | sample Mad1_80_16metaG_FD_104923 | JGI IMG/M metagenome (GOLD analysis project Ga0137361, IMG submission 104923) | Vadose zone soil microbial communities from Angelo Coast Range Reserve, California, USA - Mad1_80_16 metaG | ecosystem: Environmental > Terrestrial > Soil > Vadose zone | place: USA... | reverse complement strand
TCGCGAGCTTTCGTGACACCCACCGTCGCTGCCGCCGAGGCGCGCGTGATCTTCGCGCCCGTGTCATAGACTTTCGAAGCTCGTTCGTAATAGTTCTTCGCGTCGTCCAATACATCGCCGGCTTTTTTTCCGGCATCGCCGGCAGCGTCGCGAATCACTTCTCCTGCTTTCTTTGCGCCACGGATTGCATCGTCCGCCGCCCGGCGCGCCGTCTCGCTGAGGTTGCCTTCCTCGGCAACACGCTCGGCCTCGGCGCGTAACTTCTCTGCGCCTGAACTCAAGCCTTCAGCGCCACGTTTCGCTGCGTCGCCGGCAGCCTTTGTTCCTTCATCTACCAGGTCAGAGATGGCATATTTCTCGTCAAGTTCGCGGGCTTTACGTCGCACGGTCTTTTGCCATTCGTCGATTTTGTCTTTGTAATCAGCCATTTCTGGAATTCTCGACCTTCAATACGAACCCCGGTTCTGTTACTTGTACGACCGGCCAAAGCCCCCGGTTTCATCGTATCAATGGCCCGTAGTGCAATCTGCTAATAATCTTGCGTGGTTATGGGCTTCATGTTAGAGTGCGCTTATTCAGTGGTTGTCCGCGTCACAGCAACTCGCCCAATTTTAGAAAGCCGTACAATAACTGAAGCAGTTCTAACCTCGGGCACAACCAGCAGGGGCTCCTTACAATAACCAGAGAGCGTGGCGGCAATCCAAGCAACGCTCCTATCTGCCACCGTCAACCAAAACCCTTGCAGTAACCAATTACTATGAACGACAAAGACGCTAAGACAAAACTCTCCAGAAGCGGTCGCGACATGCCGATTGCAGATCGTTTGCGAACTATTCGGGGTTTGGAATTCGGCGCTGATCTGGCTGACGCCATAATTGCCAAACTCGCAGAGCAATCTCGCGTGGTCGAGGTTCGTCGCCGCCGCTTCGTCTATCGCGCTGCCGAAGAGGCGGACGCGCTTTTTGCAATTATCAAAGGACGCATCAAGCTTTGCCGCATCGAGCCGCATAGCGACCGCGAAGCCGTAATCGATATTCTGCCTGAAGGTTCACTCTTCGGCGAGTCGGCCCTTTATTCAAAAGCAGGCCGCCGGGAGAACTCTGCTATTGCTTACGAGAGCTGCGCGTTGCTGAGAATACCGGCGCAGCATTTCAAGTTAGCGATGACCGAAGATCAAGGGTTGCACGATTACACCTTCCGTTTGATCGGCCAACGTCTCGAGCATGCAGAACAGCGTCTCGCTGATTTTGCCCTCAACGCGATTCCGGCGCGCGTTGACCGGTTGCTGGCGGACTTCTCCGATCGTTACGGTGTGCGCGAATCTGATGGCGTGCTGATCGACATTCCTTTGCCTCACCGGGAAATTGCTTCCATCGTCGGTTCCACCCGCGAAAGCGTCACCGTGCGCTTGAACGCAATGCGTCGCGAGGGTACGATCGAATTCGTTAACCGCAGAATTCTGATCAAGCGACCCGAGTGGCTGTTGCGCGAAGCAAGACTCGTCAACTAGAAACTCTGGCACAACCGGCGAATGAAGTGTCCTACGTGTAACAGGCCGGTCGAATGGGACGACAACCCTTTTCGTCCGTTCTGTTCGGAGCGCTGCAAGCTAATCGATTTGGGACGGTGGGTCAGCGAAGAATATCGCGTTCCGGGCAAGGCTGTGACTCCAGAACCCGTTGAGGATGATGAAACTCAGCGTGGCTCAGAAGCAAATAGTTCAGAGTCCAAACTTTAGTTTGCCGCTTCTCACAACCAGCAACCTGAAGGTTGAACTCTGAACTATGGGACAGACAAGAATGTCTGTCCTACTCAAACTAAACGGCAATGATCGCAATCTTGTTTTTATCCGCCAGCACGATCATTTCCTCTCGATCAAACATAAGGGTCTTCCCGGCATTAAGACAGAGGCAGGTGGCCCCGGCTTGCACCATAGCTTCAATAGTCGGAATGCCCACTACCGGCACGTCAAACCTCATATCCTGATCCGGCTTTGCAAGTTTCAACACAGTCAGCGGACCGCTGCTGAGGTTCGTCCTGCCGCGCGCGTCTCCCCGGCCGTTTACTATTTCACCAGCCCGCAGGATGGTTGCGTCCGTGCCTTCCATGGCTTCGATTGCCACACAGGCTTTGCCGCGCACCACAATCGTCTGGCCCAGATCTAGTTGTGCAATATGAGCGGCGACTTCCCGGCCGTACTCAATATCCGCGCGTTCCGCAGAGCTGGGCTTACGACGCGTCAGCGTGCCCAGCGCTGGTAGAGAATCCTGTAGAAAATAGGTTGAGTCGATCAGATCGATGCCTTCGCTGGCAAGTTCAGCAGCAATGCCGCCGATGAGCGAGGTTGTATTTCGCCGCGGCAGTTTCAAAAGCATTTTCAACATGCGCGCGTCAGGCACGGCGCGACTGAATATCTGCACGTGCTTGACCTGGCCGGCCATGATTGCTTTTTTCACGCCTTCGCCTTTGAAAAAGCGGATCATCTTTCCCAGTTGGCCAATGCCTACCCAGACCAAACGGTCCGCTGCCTGCTCGATTTTCGGATCAGTCTCTTCGCGAATCGCGGCAACTGAAAGCGATACGCCGGCGCGGCGCGCGCCGTCGACGACCATAAAAGGAAAGCGGCCGTTGCCGGCAATTAATCCGTAACGCATTGGGAAAGGATGAAGGATGAAGGATGGGGGATGAAGACTGAAAAAGCATGAAAAGACGAATGCGTGGTTTTTGGAAGAGGTTGCGAAAGAGTTCTAATAGTCCCGCGCTTTTCTTTCTTCATCCTTCCGCCTTCATCCTTCATCCTTACGTAATCACTCCGCGTTTCGAAGTCTCAATGAACTGGACGAGGTATTGCACTTCTTCAGAATTCATAAGCTCTTGTTGGATTTTTTCGAGCGCCTGGGAAGTGTTTAGTTTTGCAGCAAGCAGCAGGTGAAAGGCGTGGCGCATCGCCTTGATTGCTTCCCGCGAATAACCGCGACGTTTCATTCCGGTAGTGTTTAAGCCATAACACCGCGCATGATTCCCAACCGTCAGCGCAAAGGGCAGCGCGTCCTTAACTACCACTGAATAGCCGCCAACATACGCCTCGCGACCCACGCGACAGAATTGGTGCACGCCGGAATAGGCGCCTATGTTGGCATTGTCTTCAATTGTTACGTGACCAGCCAGCGTGGCCGCGTTGGCCATGATCACACCATTACCAATAATGCAGTCATGTGCGACGTGGGTCTGGGCCATTAGCAAACAATCGTCTCCGATTTGCGTCTTCATGCCGCCGCCCGCCGTGCCACGGTGAATGGTTACGAATTCGCGAATGTGGTTGCGGCGGCCAATGCGAGTTTCTGACGGTTCACCTTTGTACTTCAAATCCTGCGGCGCCAGGCCGATCGAAACAAAAGGAAAAACCTGCGTGCCGGCGCCGATAAAGGTGCGGCCTTCAACCACGCAGTGCGACTCTAATCTGACGTCGTCTTCCAACTCGACTTCGTCGCCAACGATTGAATATGGGCCAATGTAGCAGCCGTTGCCGATGCGAGCGCGCGGGCTGATAACGGCGCTCGCGTGGACATTGCTGGACTTGGTGGCAACCGCCATAGGTTGAAGGATAGTGGAAAGAGGTATTAAAACTTCGCTTGCCGATTTAGACGGCCGAGGAGCGATCGGCAATCACGCTCATGATATCTGCGTCGGCTACCAACTGGCCGTCCACTTTCGCCTCGCCGCGCATGCGTTGTATGCGCGAGCCGATGCGCAGAGCAGTGACCTCAAGTGTCAATGTGTCGCCAGGGACAACAGGCCTGCGAAAGCGCGCTTCACGAATCCCGGTAAACAATACGAGCTTCGAATCGCGATCCTCAATTTCGCGGAGCGCCAACACGGCGCCGACCTGCGCCAGCGCCTCGACCACCAGCACGCCTGGCATTACGGGCGCGCCGGGGAAGTGGCCCTGAAAGAACGGTTCGTTAATGCTGACTTGTTTGATGCCAACGATGCGCTCGCGCGGCACCAATTCAATTATCCGATCGACTAAAAGGAAAGGATAACGATGCGGCAGTAACTCTTGAATGGCCTGGGAATCGAGAACAATTGGCATGATGTAAAGAGACGCGGGACGCGGAACCAATTGCCGCATCACCGCGTCTGAACTCACGTAGTCTCCACCGAAAGTTACTGCGGTGGAGTGACCGATGCGGTTGCCGGATTCTTGCTGTTAAACTCGTTAATGAAAGCGCGAGTAATGTCTATGCTGTCGGCAGCATAAACCAGCGGCACCTGGCTGCCGTCGATAATCACGTTGATGTTGTGTTGCTTCGCGTAAAGCTCAAGCGCTTTGCCGATGTCGTCCTGAAGCGGCTGAAAGATGTCCTGCTTGCGCTTGTTGTAAGCCGCCTGCGCATCTTCGCCCTTACGTTGAAAATCCTTTTTCAGTTGCTCAAGCGTATCCATCTTGGCCTGAATTGACTTCGGATCCACCACGGACGAGCCTGCCTGCATCTTGTTCACTTCATCAGTAAGTGCTGTGATGCGTTGCTGCATAGTCTGTAGCTCGGTCTGACGAGGCTGAAACTCGCGATTCAAAGTTGTAACCAGAGTATTGAATCGGGCGATGCCGGTTTTCGCATCCAGAAACGCGTCCGAATAAATCAAGGCGATCTTACTTTCTGGAACGGTTGCAGTGGTTTGCGCGGGCGTTTGCGTGGCGGGGGCCGGTTTTGGTTGCGCGAATGCGGTGGAAAAACTCAGCGCCAGCACAAATGCGAAAGCGGCTATTGAACGATCTATCTTCATAACTTTCTTTTAATGCTCCTTAAATCAAAGCGGTAGGTTGACTGACTTAGTTGTTCAGGCTACCGCGCAGGTTGGCTTGGAATGATCAAAAGGTGCGCCCAACGCTGAAGCGAATAACTTTCTTTTTCTCATTAAAGCTGAAGGGAAATCCATCGATAATCTGATCTTTCCGCGCGTTTGGATTATACGCAAAGATCAGGCGAAAAGGCACGTTGATGACCGGCACCTGGATCCGAACCTCCATGCCAAGGCTGGAGCGAAAATCGCCCAGCTTTGCGAAGAGACTCTGCGAAAGGCGCACGTCAGTATTGGTTTGAGCCTGGCCGCGGAGAAAGACTGATTGAAAACCAAACGGCAAGCCGGTAGTCGGGTCGAATGGTCCGAGGCCGCGTGCGTTGTCCAACTCCTGTGTCGTCACCAGGCGATTGTCACGCATCACCAGGCCAACCCCGCTAACCAGGGCCAGGTCAGTATTGGCATTGCAAGCCGCCAGCGTTGACAAGCTGGCGAAGGCAATGCCGCCCGGCGCCCGCGGGCAACTGATCAATCCAACCGTGCTCAGGAATGGCTGGTCGTCGAGAAAATTGCTGGAGAACAATTGATCTTTCTTTCCGCGCAGATTGAAAGCAGAGCCAACATCGGCAAAGGCCGCCAGACTAACCGCGCGACCGATGACCGGGATGCGGTATTCAAAGTTTCCGAGCAATTGCGTATCGGCTCCGACGGGCGTGAACGATCGCGGCAACTGAACGATATTATTCCCAGTTGGTCCGGTGAAGGTCCCAATGTTCGCCAATGACGCCGGCACTCCGGGAACTGCGACCGGCGTGCCCGACGCATTGGAAGCAATCACCACGTTGCGCGAAGTAACAAACGTGTCCAACGGAGCCAGCGGAGTGATCGAACGAACGTTGTAACCGCGGACACTAAACTCATCGCCGAGGAAGAAGCGCTCAAAGATGGGGATGCCATCGACAAACGCGAGTGAGTTTGAACCTCTCACTTTCGCGCTGGTGGCAAAACTGCCAACTGTGGAAGCAATCAGGCGAAATCCAAATACGTGGGGCCGCTCTGAACGCTTGTTATGAACGGGGTAGAACTGAGTGTAAGAAAGTGTCGGCTGATAAGTGCGAACGTCTCCGCCCAAACCTGCCACTGCCGCGGAAAGAGAAATCTCTCGGCCCTGGGTCGGATCGATGCTGGCGTTACGCGTGTCGTAAACAAAACTTAGCGTGCCGCGACTCGTGAGAATGCTGGGTTGAGAATAAATAACCGGAATAAACTGCGTCGGGTTGGCTGTATTGGAATTGACCTTCGGATCTGTCACGGTGGACGTCGAGAATTGATAGGACGCGCCGATACGTGAAAACTGAGTAAAGCGGCGTTTGCGATAAAACTCAGACAAAGGAGCGCTGGCAAAAATCGAGCCGCCGTAGGAAGTTCGCGTGAAAAGATTTTCTTCGCTGACGTTGAGGAAATCCACCGTCGATCCCGAGAGCCCCTGCTGGGCATTCAGGTTTTGCGAGAGAAAAGTTCCTTCGCCGAAGAACTTCTGCGTGGTGGCAAACAGCGAGAACCCCGCAGTTATCGGCCGATTCTTAATGTAAGGCTCGGTAAACGAGAACTGAAGATATTTTTGGCGATTGCCTGCGGATAAGTTCACCGAAAGGATCTCGCCACGACCAAGCAGGTTGTTGGTCGAATATTCGAGCCCGAAAAATGATCCGCCGATGCCCGACAAACCGCCGTTGAACGAGATTTGCTGCCGGCCGCGCTCGGTCACCTTCAGGTTGATATCAACGGTCGCCTCTTCCTCGTTTGTTTTGAAGTCGGCGTCTTTGTCTTTATCGATCGGATCAAAGTAGCCGAGTTGGTTGAGTTTGACGACTGAATATTCCCACGCGTTTTGATTATAAATGTCGCCTTCGTTCAGCAGCACTTCGCGGCGCAGCACATTATCGCGCGTAAAGGTATTGCCGATGAATTCAAGCCGGCGCAGGGAAAACTGTTTCCCTTCTTCGATGGTGATCACAAAATCGACGATGCCTTCGTCCGGCTTCTGCGGGTTTTCCTTGAAGGTCGGGGTGGGCTCGGCCGTGTATTCGATGAAACCTTGTGAGCCATAAACTTTCTTTAAATTCTCGTACAGCGCCTTGCCAATCTTCTCGCCGTTCGCCACATCGTTCTTTTGTAGTCCGATATAACCGCGAATTGCGTCTTCCGAAAAGATCGAATTGCCCTCAATCTTCATCTCGCCCAGGCGATAGAGCTTGCCTTCGATGATAGGCACAGTCACGCGCAATCCTTCATCGGTTGAAGAAAGAAACGGCAAAGGCAGGATGGGAAAACCTGTTCGTCTTGGTCCCACCGATTCCACTCGCGCCTCACCGTGGCGCGCTTGAAGATAGCCTTTCGAGCGCATGTAGTTGTCAACCTGTCTCAGGTCATACTCAAGTTTATCGCGATCAAGGATGTCCTCGCCGCGCAGCCGCGACATCAGTCCAGCCTCTTTGACATGCTTCATCGCACCGCGAAGTTTCTTATCGCTGAAAACCGAATTGCCTTCGAACTGAACCTCTACAACGCGCACCCGCTCGCCTTCATTGATAACAAAGGTCAAGGCCACAGATGTATTGGAAACGTCCTCGCGCCGTTGTTCGATGGTTGCGTTGGGATGACCGTGCGAGGCGAGCAGCTCCTTCAGCACGCGTATAGCGTTTCGCGCTTTGACCGGATCGTAAATGCTTTCTTTGGAAACGCCGACGCGCCTTTCGCGAAAAGCTTTGAGAACGTCGGATTCGGGCACGCTCTTCAGCCCTGCAAACTGAAGATCGCGAATGATCGGTAGCTCAGTAACTTCAAAGATGACATTTATGCCGCCCCGCGCGCCTTCTTCGGTCAGAACTCGTGTTTTTGTCTTATCAAAAAATCCCAGCGCCAGGATGGCCTGAAGGTCCCGCTGAACTTGCTGTTCGTTGTAGGGGTCGCCCGGACGGGTCTGGACGTAGTAAAGAATGTCGTCTTTTCTCAGCCGTCGATTACCGGTGATATCGACTGATTCAACGAGCCGTTGATTTTGCTGAGCAAAAGTGGATCGCGGGACGGAAACAATAGAGGCCAGCAGGACAATTCCGCTCACAAGCATGAGCAAAAACCCGCGATATGAATGCATATGAGCCTTTTCCCTCAGAGGTTCTTACCGGATCTCGGATACTTCGGGGAGCTTTTGGGTAACTAATTATCTTGTCGAAAATAAAGGCAAAACCGACGGTAATGCGTCTCGACCCCAACTAACTCAACGGGCTGTGGAACCCTTTGATTCCGAAGCGCAACGCTCTCGTTGCCAAAGCTTGTCCAGCAAAGTCGCGCATTATACCGAACCAGCGCTGCAAAAGTAAAAAGGCAAAGGGGAGAACAACTAAAGGCCCTGGATAGCCAGTTCTCGCCTTTGCCCTGTCCGCTTTTACAGTCGCAGCCGATCAGACCGCGCAATTAATGAATCAGCAGAGCGTCGTCGGCGGTTTCCACTCCGACCGGCCGGTAATTTAGATCGTCGCCATCCAAAAAGACTTCGATCAAAGAAGCCTCACGTAGATGGCCCTGAATCAGCGCTTCGGAAAGCGGGTCTTCAACATATTTTTGCAGTGCACGCCTGAGCGGCCGCGCTCCGTATGACCGATCAGCGCAAGTGCGATCGACAATCCAGCGCTTCGCTTCATCCGTTAGCCTGACTTCAAAACCGTGCCTCATCATCGTCAAGTTAATCTGGTCCACCTGCATCTGGATGACGTCGAGCAACTCATGATTAAACAGCTCGTCAAAGATAATTATTTCATCAAGGCGGTTGATAAATTCCGGGTTAAAGGTTTGTCGCACCTGGGACATCACCATTTCTTCCATCTTCTCGCGCGACGCTTCGCCGGATCCCTGAAATCCGAGGGTCTGTTTCTTTTGAATGAAGCGCGCGCCAATATTTGAAGTCATAATGATAATAGCGTTTTTGAAATCTACTGCATTGCCCAGCGCATCAGTTAAGAGGCCATCTTCGAAAACCTGCAGCAGCACATTGAAAATGTCCGGATGGGCTTTTTCTATCTCGTCAAACAGCAGAACCGAATAAGGCGCGCGCTTGATGCGTTCGGTTAACTGACCACCTTCTTCGTGTCCAACATAACCCGGCGGCGAGCCGATTAGTTTGGAGACTGAATGCTTCTCCATGAATTCAGACATGTCGAAACGAATCATCGAGCGTTCACTGCCAAACAAAACTTGCGCCAGCGAGCGCGCCACTTCTGTTTTGCCCACGCCTGTTGGGCCAAGGAAAAGAAACGAACCAACCGGCCGCAACGGATTTTTCAAGCCGGCGCGTGAACGGCGAATCGCGCGCGCCAACGCCGAGATAGCCGGACGTTGCGAAACCACACGCAGATGAAGTTCCGCCTCAATGCGCAAAAGTTTGTGGGTCTCTTCTTCTTTTAGTGAGGTAACCGGAATTCCTGTCCAGCGGGCAATTACTTCTTCCACGTCGTCGCGCGTCACTCGGGCCGACACCAGCTCGTCTTCATTGCGATCGCCTTGCAGATTCGCCGCGTCACCGGGTTCGCTCGACCAGTCGCTGATTTCATTCCAGTCAGCCAAACTTCCCTGTTCGCGCCGCACGCGTAGTTTGACGCGAGCACCAGCTTCGTCGATTACGTCGATTGCTTTGTCGGGCAGGAAACGATCGGGAATGTAACGATGCGACTGGTAAACGGCGGCTTCGAGTGCGTCATCGGTGTAATGGACCTGGTGAAAACTTTCATAACGCTCGCGCACGCCTTCCAGGATTTCAATTGCTTCTGCTTCTGAAGGCGGCGGAACTTTGACGGCCTGGAAGCGGCGCTCGAGCGAACGATCTTTTTCGATGGACTTGCGAAATTCCGCCGGCGTGGTCGCGCCGATGCATTGAAGTTCTCCACGCGACAAGGCAGGCTTCAGGATATTCGCAGCGTCGAGCGAGCCTTCCGCGGAACCAGCGCCAACCAGCGTGTGCAGCTCGTCGATAAAGACTATGTACTGCGGATTCTCAACCAGCTCGCGCATGATCTGTTTCAGGCGCTCTTCAAACTGGCCGCGGTACTTTGTGCCCGCCACTATCAACGAAAGATCCAATGAAAGGATGCGCTTGTTCTCAAGGAACGATGGCACTTCGCCGCGCACGATTCGTTGTGCAAGTCCTTCAACAATTGCGGTTTTGCCGACGCCAGGCTCGCCAATCAGCACCGGATTGTTTTTGGTGCGACGGCAAAGAATCTGAACGACGCGTTCAATTTCGGCTTCACGTCCAATTAACGGATCAAGTTTGTCGTTTGAAGCGTCCTCGGTAAGGTCGCGAGAAAACTCGACCAGATGCGGCGTGTCCTTCTTTTGCGAGCTGCGCGCGTCTGCGCCTGACTGTCGCGCAATCTCATCACGAACTGCATTGAGTCGCAAGCCACGCTCGTAAAGAATTTCCGCAGCCATCGAGCGATCTTCACGCAGCAGACCCAATAGTAGATGTTCGGTGCCGATGTGGCGGTGTTGCAGGCGGTCGCTTTCCTCATGCGCATAAGCCAGCACGCGCTTTGTTTCGGGAGCCAGTGGCAGCTCGACCGATGTTGAGATTTTTTCTCTTAAGAGCGTGCGCCCTTCGATTTCTTTGCGAATTGATTCGATAGAGACTTGAGCGCGGGGGAAAAATCTGCCGGTGAGTGTTTTGTCTTCGCGCATCAGGCCAAGCAGAAGATGTTCGGGCTCAATAGCAGGCGCGCCAAACTGCGACGCTTCGTAGCGAGCAAAAAAGATAACCCGGCGCGCTTTTTCGGTGTAGCGTTCGAACATTCGGTTGTTATCGCTGCAAAAGCCCTACTGATTACCATGCCGGGCGAAGGACGAATCGCCCGGCAACTGGCGGCATTATAACCTAACACTGAGAGTGCAAAAAGCTTTGTTTGGTTTTCCGGTAATAAACACGCAAACAACCTCTCTTTTCAGATGAATGTTAGTTCTCGGAAATCCTGCCCTGCTCCAATCTCAGTACGCGATCACAGCGATGAGCCAGGTCCTGATTGTGCGTCGCAATAATAACGATGGCCGGACGAGCAGCCGCATACGAAATGAGGTCACCTGCCAATAAGCCGCCGCTGATTGAATCCAGATTTCCAGAAGGCTCGTCCGCCAAAACCAGCACCGGCTGAGTGATCAAAGCGCGACAGACCGCTACACGCTGTTGCTCGCCGCCCGAAAGATCGGTCACGTAATGCGAAGCTCTCGTCGCCAGTCCCAAACAATCGAGCGCTTCAAAGGCACTGCGCATTGCGCTGCGCCGATCGTGGCGCGCCAGCGTTAGCGGCAAACTGACATTTTCAGCAGCGGTCAGATCGGGCAGCAGATGATGAAACTGAAAAACAAAACCAACCTGGCGGTTACGGTAACGGGCCAACGCCAAATTGCCGGCACCGTTAACTGCAAACTCACCAAGCTTCATGCTTCCGTGATCGGGCCCTTCGATGCCGCCAATAAGATGCAGCAGAGTTGATTTACCGGCGCCTGATGCTCCCACGATCGCAATGGTTTCGCCGGCCACTGCGGAGAAGGAAATTCCGCGCAACACTTCAATGCTTTCGCCGCTCGGCGAGGAAAAAGTCTTGCGTAGATCACTGACAGCAAGTCCAACGTCCAACGTCCAACGTCCAACGTTCGCTGACAGATGCGCCTGGTCTATCTCGGGATTCTCCCCAAGCAAGCCATCGACGCCTGAAGAAAGCGACGTGTCGTGCGACGTTGGACTTTGGACTTTGGACATTGGACTTATTACGAGCTGCGCAGCAGTTCAGCGGCGTGAATCCTGGACGCCGCGCGTGCCGGATAAATCGTCGCCAGAATACTCAGCACGAATGCAATCAGTGCCGCAAAGATGATGTTGTAACTCTTGAGATGCAAAGGCACGCTGCTAATCGAATAAACATCGGGCGGCAAACTAATGAGGTGATAACTGTTGGCGACGAGCGTCGCAATTGCACCGAGCAAGACTCCGGCTACGGCGCCGCACAAGCCAAGGATTGCGCCTTCAATCACGAAAATTGTCATGATGCCATTCGGCGTCGCGCCCATGGCATTTAAGATCGCTATGTCGCGCCGTCGTTCCATGACGAGCAGGATGAGAGTAGTCGTAATGTTGAGCGCGGCGATCAACACTATGAGTGCAATAATCATGATACCGATGCGGCGCTCGAGCGTGAGCGCGGTAAACAACGGCCTATTTGCTTCCTGCCAATCAATCACCTCGTAAGAACTGCCGAGTAGTTGCCTTATCTGCGCCGCTGTTCGTTTGACGTTGTAAATGTCTGCAACCTGGACGCTGACGACGGACGCCGCATGAGCATCGCCGGTAAAAGCAGTGATGGTCTCAAACGAGACATAAATCCAGGTTGAGTCGTATTCGAATAGACCCGAGCGGGAAATGCCGGCAACGCGCACGCGCCGCCGGTTAGAGTTCGCGGATGAGAACGAGGGCTGCGTGGAAATCACGTCCGCAGTATCGCCAACGTCAACTCCCAGCCGCGTTGCCAACTCAGCGCCCAACACAACGGCCGGTAGGGGCCTCGCGTCGCCGTGGCGTTTAAGAACTGGATCAAGCGATCCGCGAACAATCGTCGCAGAGATTTCATTAGTCATTTGTGAAGACGATTGATCGATGCCGCGTAACACGCCGTATGCTGAACTCTTCGGTCCAACAATTACTGCACCGTCATACGTGGTTCCGGCGGCGGCGGATACTCCGGCCACGTTCGCGATCTCCGCCGCCACTTGCCGATAATTCCCCAGCGGCTGGCCATCGCTGCGCATGACTGTGATGTGCGCTGTGCCGCGCAATATTTTGTCGCGCATCTCATCGCGAAAACCATCTGCGAGAGCCAGCGCCACAATCAGTGACGCCACTCCCGCTGCGATCCCGAGCACGGCAATCAGCGTTGTGGCGCGCGCCAGCCGATGCTTTCGCCGCGAACGCAGATAACGCAGCGCCAGGAACACTTCATAGGGCATATTGGTACTGGTTCAGAGTACAACCTTTAGGTTGCAGCGGTCACACGGCCGCAAACTGAAGTTTGTACTCTGAACTATGAGTCAGCCTTGAACCGCCGGACACTTCTTCGTATCTTCCGGCCGGTTCGCGGGCAGTAGCTTTTCAAGGTTGGGCCAATCCGTCGCGCCGCTCTCGCCGAGCGGTCTTATCTCAAAAATCGTTTCCGTCACTCGCCGAAAACTAAAATGCTTTTGCAAATCTACGATGCCCGGGATCTCATCACGTTGCCAACCGCACGGCAACCACCAACGCGGGTCGGTGTCCATGAAAACACGGCGTCCCTTAGCCAGATAGTTTTCAATCAGCGGAATAAAATCCTTTCCAGGCCAACCGCCACCCGTGCCAATTGTTTCCCATTTGCCCAGGCCAATCGCTTTCCAATAGGTAACGGCGATGGTTTGCGCACCGGAAATCATGACGGCATCGCGCGGAAGTTTTTCCAACTGATGACGATAGTTTTTGCTCATGGCCCGCCGCTCAATAAATTGTTGGCTCGCGGGCCGCAGCAGGAAAGTGAAGACAACGGCGAGCGCCAGCACCGCCGCCACGCACGATGCAAAGGCGAAGCGCACGCTGCGAACGCGACGATGTAAAGTACGAATTAAGAAATCAGCCGATAATGGCGCGATAGCCGGCAGGCCCGTTAAGAAATAACGCCAGTTAACGGCCGTGCTGTAGTTAAAGAAGAGCAACAGGTCGGCAAACAAACCAATCGCCGCGAGCAAAAGCAATGGCGAGAGTTTGCGCGCGCGCCATTCACTGAACATTCCGGGTATTAGGGAAATAAAAATCAGCGGACAGCTAACAAAAAAATACGCCAGGTAGGGCCATAGATTGCGAAACGTCACCGGATGTCGCGCGGTCTCCTGCTGCATCGACGCGCGCCAGCCGTACCAAATTTCGCGATAGTGCGGGTCGCTGATGAACCAAAAGCCGAACCAGCCAAGCGCCAAGAAACCGAACAACAAGCATGAGCCGGCAACAATCAGAACTTCCCGCCGTCGCAATTTCCAGCCGCAGACGAAAGGAGCCAGAACCAACCACGGCGCGTAAAGGCCGATCGTCTCGCGCAGGTTTACACCCAGGCCCAGCAGTCCGGCGCCTGCCAGCACCAGCCAAACGCGACGCTGTTGTAGTCCGCGGTAATGAAGAGTGAGAGCTACTGCGAGTAGCAGCACGGATGGTACGTCGGTCATCACCTGACCGCCGTAAAGAACAAACACCGGCGAAGCCACAATGAACAGCGCGGCAAGCGTGGCCGTGTAAAGCGATCGCGAAACGTCACGCGCCAAAACCCAACAAGCTATTAATGCGAGCGGGGCTTGCACTACAACCGCGTACTTGAAAATCAGGTACGCGTTCTCCGGTTGCACATTGAAGATGCGATGGGCCAATGCGTACAGCGCATGATTCTCAAAAATAAAAAGATTGCGCCCGAGCGCCATGGACGAGGGATAACCGGCTAGCGACAACATCGTGTAGTCGAGCCCATCCCAGTCGCCTATAAAAGGATCGACGAACCAGAGCACAAGTATCAGCCCAAGAAGGGCCGGGATGGACCACCAGATCCAGGC
>Ga0137361_10001525_pt1 | contig 14473 bp, 8 predicted proteins | sample Mad1_80_16metaG_FD_104923 | JGI IMG/M metagenome (GOLD analysis project Ga0137361, IMG submission 104923) | Vadose zone soil microbial communities from Angelo Coast Range Reserve, California, USA - Mad1_80_16 metaG | ecosystem: Environmental > Terrestrial > Soil > Vadose zone | place: USA... | reverse complement strand
CTGAACTGCCGGTCAATGAAAACTTCAAGTTAACAACCGCCCAACTCGCGGCGCTAAAGGCGATTGAGGCTCCTCTGAATCAGCGTCGCTTTGCACCGATCCTATTGCATGGCATCACGGGCAGCGGCAAAACCGAAGTCTACATTCGAGCAATGCGCGCCGCGCTCGACCTGGATCGTGGCGCGATGATGTTGGTACCGGAAATTGCGCTGACTCCCATTCTGTCGCGGCGTTTGCGCGCTCACTTTGGCGATCAAATCGCGATTTTTCACTCGTCCCTTTCTAAGGGTGAACGTTTCGACGAATGGTCGCGTCTGCGTCGCGGCGAAGCTCGCGTCGTGCTGGGCACTCGTTCCGCCGTCTTCGCGCCAGTGAAAGATCTCGGCGTGATCATTATCGATGAAGAGCAGGACGCTTCTTACCGCCAAGAGGAATCGCCGTTCTACCACGCCCGCGACACAGCTATCGTGCGCGCGCAGAGAGAACGCGTAGTCGTGGTACTTGGCTCAGCGACACCTTCATTGGAATCGTTTCACAACTCGCAAACCGGCAAGTACGGATATCTTCATCTACCGGAACGCGTCGCGAATCGCCCGCTCGCTCAAGCCGAGATAATCGACATGCGCCAGGTCTTTGCGCGCAGAAAAAAGCCTGCCGTCTTTTCCGACGAATTATTAAGGGCAATCGAAGAAACGCATTTGCGTCGTGAACAGACGATTATCCTGCTGAATCGTCGCGGCTATTCGAGTTTCATTCTCTGTCGCTCGTGCGGCGAATCTATCGAGTGTCCAAACTGCGATGTCGCGCTCACGTATCATCGCGGCGACCAGACTTTGGTCTGTCACTACTGCAATCATCATCAACGAGCGCCCTCGCAATGTCCGGTATGCGGCAGCAAGTACATCTACTACATCGGCGAAGGAACCGAACAGATCGAGGAACTTCTGCGCAGACGGTTTCCCAATCTGCGCCTGGGCCGGATCGATCGTGACACGAAATCGCGCCGCCATGAATTTGAAAAGACCTTGCTTGATTTCGGCAAAGGCGAAATCGATTTGCTGGTCGGCACGCAAATGCTGGCGAAAGGACACGACTTTCCGAACGTGACCCTCGTGGGCGTGGTCTCCGTCGATGCCGGATTGGCCTTGCCGGATTTCCGCGCCGCCGAACGAACATTCCAATTGATAACTCAGGTGGCCGGGCGTGCGGGACGTGGTAATTTGCCGGGCCGAGTTCTGATTCAAACCTATCACCCGCATCACTACGCGCTGCGGCATGCGTGCGCGCAAGACTATCGCGGCTTCTACGACGAGGAGATTCGTCACCGGCGGAATCACGGTTATCCTCCGTTCGTGGCGCTGGCGCTATTGCTCGTGCATCACAAAGATCCCGCACGCGCCAGAACGACTGCCCAAGAATTACGAAGCGCTCTGGTCGAAGCCAATCAGGATCATGCCTGTCGAATCCTAGGTCCCGCGCCGGCTCCACTGGCCCGACTGCGTGGCGACTATCGCATTCAATTACTGGTGAAATCTCGCAGCCGCAAACAGATGCGCGGAGTTATTGATGCGGCGATGAAATCAATGGAAGAAAGCGGGAATGATCTGCGCTCGGTGACTCTGGAGATCGATCCGGTGAGCATGATGTGATTTGTGAGCACGGCTTCAAGCGACAGCCTTTAAGGGTTGTACTTCGCGTTCCACCAGCTTCCCTAACGCTTCTTCAGTCACATCGATATCGTATCGGCTCTGCAAGTTTAGCCAGAAGCGGGGACACTGTCGAAAGTAACGGCCGAGCCGCAAAGCAAGCTCCGCTGTGACTGGTCGCTGTCCGCGAACGACATGACTGATGCGCATAGGCGCGACCCCGATATCCTGCGCCAAACGGTATTGCGAGACACCTAGCTCCACGAGCACTTCTCTAAGATATGCGCCGGGATGTACCGGCATGACGCGTGCTCTAGCCATATGAACCTCCTCAATGATAATCAACGATTTCCACGTCTCCGGCGTGACCGCTTCGCCATGCGAAACAAATCCGCGAACGAGTCGGGTGTAGCGGGAGCTTTCGGTAGCGGCTAACCCGAGGAATAAAACAACCTCCTTAGTTAGCTCGAATTCTACGTCGCATACAAGCGAAAGATCACGTGGTAATTCGCTTTTGGAATTGAAGGCCGATCAAGGTGTATGAGATCGACCGTCTCGTCGCGAGTGTTCGGCCAGCTTACTTCTTAAAAAAGGTTTGCGAACGCCTGGCGGGCATCGACTGGGCCGGATGATGACGTTTCGCGTTCGACGATGGTTCGCGGTTCGAAAGGTTCGCGGGCGTTGCGGGCTTGCTTATTAGCGATGCGGGCGGTGATCGGCTTTCTGCCCTCGAAGGGTGCGAGTTAACCTGGCAATGAGTACCGTCATGCCCGCCAATTGATCCCCATCTGAAATCGCTGATCAGAAGGAAGGTGGCATCCCAGAGTGTCGTTCTGAGCATCAATCTTTCTGAAGCCGACGCAGCACAACTCTCCGCCTCTCCCTCAAGCGTTGGATAGGAAGACCCAAACAGGCGGTAAGGCAGTTATGAGACGTTTGAAGAGATCTGCTGGAAGTATGAAGTCGAACAGAATGGTCAAGATTTCAAAAGTTTCATTCTTGGTTCTGGCTATGCTGGTCATCTCTGCTTCGGCCAGACAGCGCCCGTACCGATACACAAATCCGGCTTTGGTGTCTCGGGCGGAACAAGTTACGGGCGACCATTTTCCGTTGGTAACTTCAACACCTCGGGGCGTGACCGTGCTGGCTCGCGTGATGCCTCGCGCCGAGGTCCTTAATGCCATCGATCGTGGGCTTGCCGAACTGTTTGACGTAGCGCGGCGCCACGGCTATCGGAATCGTTTGAGCTTTAGCGACTATACTGTTTTCATCGGGCGCGCTGATCGGACCAAAGATCGTAGCGGCGCGTATTCACCTGACATTGCCGTGCCGGCGCAGCAATACGCCGGCAGCGATTACGATCAAGGTGGTTTCATTTATGCAGCAGGCATGGTACTGGCCTTTAACCCGTCAGCTTTTGTAATCGCGGAGCACGATCACGATTTCGGGCGGATTTCGAACGTGGTTCGCTATGAAGGAGAACATATAGTGCTCTACTACAACGATCGATCGCTTTACGAAAGAACCGCCGACCACAGTCGTGGGGGTGGGCATCCTATCTTGCAGTAGTTCCTGCCCAGTGAATCCGTCATCTGAAATCGCCGATCAGAACTAATTCAATCTGAATCCCCATAGCGTGCGGTGACGAGTGTAGAGTCGCACCGAGTGATCGTGTTCACCGGAGATGAGTTGCTGGCCATCAGGAAAGAAAGCGATGGCGTAGATAGGAGCAGTGTGCGTGCCGATATTGTAGATCCAGTACAGCCACTTGAACTGACCAGACCCTTCTACCTCGTCACTTCTTGAAGAGGTTTTGGAACGCCTGGCTCGCGCTCACTGGGCCTGACGAAGTTTCGCGTTCGACGATCGTTCGCGACTGAAACAGCTCGCAAGCGTTCCGCGCCTGCTTGTTGACAATGCGGCTCGTAATTGGCTTTCTGCACTCGAAGCGCGCGCCCGGATCGAAGAAGGTGCATTGCCGGCAGGAGTGCAGCTCGGCGCCGCACTTCGCACAGCGGCTGTCGACGGTGATCCGCGACTCAAGCGTTGCGGCACACGCCGCACAGCGCACGTTGCCGCGGAACGCCATCATCCGCGGCGAGCGCGGTCCTTCTCGCTCGCGAGGCTTTGGCTGCTGCTTCGGCTGCTGCTCGCGTTCCCGATCGCTTTCCATGTAACCACGCTGGCGGTATTTCCGATCACTCATCATTTTCTCCCGAATCTGTGGCGACACATCATAGGTGAAACAGGAAGGGACCACAAGGGTTGATCGATGCGTGGCGTCATCATTGGGAGTTGAGCGAGGCAATCGAAGTGCGCCTTCCTAACTGTTGAGTAAAATTGCTGTGGGATGCAGACCGAGATCAAACCTCTTTAGCTGTGAGCAAAGCAGACGGCGAGGGGGGAAAATTCACCCGGGCATAGACGGCAGCCACCGACAGGTTGCACCCAATGGACGCAATTTCAATCTTATCCTCGGCTTCAGTGTAAACATGCAGGTTCCACTCACTTGGTGAATGCTTGATGTAATGATCGACTCGAATTCGATCCTGGTCGATTAGCAGATAGTCTTTGACACTCTCAAGCGCGCCGTAATACTGCAACTTATCGCCTCGATCACGCGACTCGGTGGATGGAGAAAGCACTTCGATTACTACAGTTGGGTTGAGCAGAATATCAAACTCCTCATCCGCAAACTCAGGCTCGCCACAAACAACCGCCACATCGGGATAGACATATTTTGTCGGCGTGACCCGCACGCGCATTTCGGTCATGTAGACCTCGCAGGGTCTACCTTCCAACTGGTTGCCCAGATGACGAAATGTATTGCCACCAACAAGATTGTGCTGTCTGCTAGCGCCCGCGAACGCTATAATTTCGCCGTCGTCATACTCGTGTTTGTTATCGGCGGCACGCTCAAAAGCGAGATATTCCTCAACCGACAGTGGCTGTTCAATTCGCAACGCTGATGTTCGACTCATTGTCAGTTTCTCCGTTAGGGCATTATAGACCCATTACTGGCTATCACGTGCGCTCATGGCGTTTGTCGCATGAAGGCGGTTAAACTGACGGCGATGAAACTCTTTCGTCTCGCCCAGAAAACAGGCGCCCGCGTCGAAGGTGACGCTGATATCGAAATAGAAGGCGCCGCCGGACTCGCTCAAGCTGACTCGGATCAAGTCACGTTTCTCTCAAACCCGCGATACACATCACGCGTTAAGACCACTCGCGCCTCGGCGATCTTCATTGGCGAAGACACCAATATTGGTCGCAACGACATTGCCATCCTGCGCGCGAAGGATCCTTACCTGGCGTTCACGCAGGCCATGATTCTCTTTCATCCGCAAGCCTCAATCGAGGCTTACGTTCATCCATCGGCCGTGATTGACGACACCGTGTCCGTTCCCGATAGTGTTTCCATCGGAGCGCATTCAGTCATCGGCAAAAATGTTGAGCTGGGAGAGCGAGTCCGGATTCACGCGAACGTAACGATCTACCACGGCGTAATGGTCGGCGATGACACCGAAATTCATTCCGGCGTGGCCATTCGCGAGAACTCAATTCTGGGCAAGCGGGTCATCGTTCACAACAACGCGGTCATCGGCAGTGATGGTTTCGGCTTCGCCAAAGACGAACAGCGACATTGGCTGAAGATTCCGCAGACTGGGCGGGTCGTAATCGAAGACGATGTGGAGATTGGCGCCGGCACGACGATCGATCGCGCCTCGACGGGCGAGACGCGCATCAAACGCGGAGCGAAGCTGGATAACTTGGTTCAGGTCGGTCACTCATGCGTGATTGGCGAAGATGCTTTGCTATGCGCTCAGGTGGGAATGGCCGGCAGCTCGCGTGTTGGTGACCGTGTCATTCTCACCGGTCAGGTTGGTATCGGCGGCCACATCACGGTAGGCGACGACGCGATTCTCTATCCGCAAAGCGGCGTGCCGAACGACGTGGCGCCTGGTCAAATCCTGGTAGGCACACCGGCGTTTGAAGTCGGCGCCTTCTGGCGTGCAGTCGCGGTTTTCAAGAAGCTGGGGGAAATTCCGAAACGAATTCGAGGCTTGGAAAAAAGGCTTGATGAAATCGAGAAATCAAAACCAAAGCAGTGACGAGCCTCAACTCTCGCGCGCAGCGTTTCGGCAGGCCTTGATCTTTTGGCTCTTCTGGTCAGCATACGTCTGCTTATCAGCGATCTTGATTACCGCGCTGCTGACCGACTGGCCCAAATTCCTCCACCCCTTAAGTCGGCTATTTCGCTACTAGAATTAGCCTCAACTACGCGACGCACTGGCAGTGCTCACTGAAGCCCGAATCGGTTGCGATACTCACTTGAAGTGATGAACGCCTTGACCATTTCGGCATTGACGAAGTTGCCGTTGAATTGATTCAGCTTCGCCAGCCAAAACTCATATCCTGAATAGTCCGTGTCCTGAGGGTCATTTGGGTTGCGACGCAAATAACCGAAGAATTGCATCAGCACGAAAGCGCGGTTGAATTCCTGCTGTTGCAGACTAGAGTTCTCAGCTACGTCGCGCAGTGCGCGTGAGCGCGCGGTTATATCGCTGGTGTTCGTGGCGGAACCGAACTCGGCGATGGCGGCGTTGCGATCAGTGGACGAAGGCGTGACTCCGGCATTCGTGAATAACTGATTCACTAACTGCGTCGGCGTCATCGTTGTAGGAAATGCCGTGGTGAAGCGCGCGCGTTGCGCGAAATCCAGAGTGAACGCCTGCTTGTTGTTTTCCAGCACCGTCTCCCACCCGGTCTGATTGACAATCACTCCTTGACCAATCTGCTGCGTGTCCAACAGGAATTCATTCAAGCGCACGATAGGCACGGCCAGCGAATGCGTTCCACCGATCGTTGACGTACCGATCGCGTCGCCGTAAGCCGCTTTGTAAATCCGCTCAACCAGGTAGCCTGTTTGTTGAAACTCAATCGAGAGAAAGTAAGCCGCCGAAGTGTTGATGCGCTGCGCGTCGATGCATGAAGGTTGCGGCGCGCAGTTGTTGATGTTGTTGGTCCAAAAGTCCCAACCACTCTGATCCGGCTCGCGATTCAAAAAATCCAGATAGTGGAGCTTCACGAAGAACCTGGAGGTGTCGATAGGATCCGCTCCATCAGCGATATCGTTGTCGGTGATGCTTACGGTTGCCGATGAGAACGTGCCCAGCGATGCGCCAGATGGATTGCTGAGATTCACTTGAAACGTCTCGGGCCCTTCCAGATACGAATCATCGATGATGAATATTGAGATGGTTTTCGAGGTCTCGCCCGGCCCGAATTTGACAGTGGCAAACCTGGCTTCGTAGTCGCAGCGCGAAGACGCAATGCCGTTCTTGACGTTGCAGTTCTGGGCGGCGGCCTGATCGCTGGTGCTAAAGCTGACTGTGGCGGCGCCCGAAGTGTCGCCACTGCGAGTAATGATGGTATCAACGTGCCCGTCGCCTTCGCCGACATTGTAGTTCGACGCGCTGAATTGAATCGTCTTCGGCGTCGGGGTTGGAGTTGGCGTGGGTGTTGGTGTTGGTGTTGGCGTCGGTGTTGGCGTTGGCGTCGGTGTTGGCGTCGGTGTCGGTGTTGGCGTCGGCGTCGGTGTTGGTGTTGGCGTCGGTGTTGGCGTCGGCGTTGGAGTTGCTGCCGGCTTACATTTACCTGCACTGCCTGCATTAAAGATGGCCTGGATTTCCGTCTGCGAAAGTGCGCGGTTGAAGATTTCAACCTCGTCAATCAAGCCGGCAAAGGAAGACGTATGCGTTGTAGCATTAGGGGGTGTGACATCCAGGAATGCGCCTAGCGACAGATTCTTGCTAAATGAAAAAGTCGCGTTATATGCGATTGGTGCTCCGCCCACGCCATCAATATAGAAGACGACGCTGGCGCCGGTTTTAGTAATCGCGACATGATGGAAATTCGTGTCAGCTACTCTGAGAGAACTTCCGGAATCGACATAGGAATCAACCAGGCCCCGGGTAAGAAGCAGCCGGCCATCGGCGTACATGTCAAAGCTATAACCGGGGTAGCCATAACCGACAATGCCACCGTCACTGTAGGGTCCACTGCCTGCGACATCGAGTCGGCTACGCTTGACCCAGGCATCGATGGTAAAGTCCTGCAATTGCAAGTTGGCAGGATTGCCGATCAATACGCCGCTACCGTCACTACCATCGAAACTGAATGCCTGGCCGACTAATCCATTGGTGAATGTCGTTCCGCCTTGCAGCGTACCTTTGTTGCCGACCTGAATATCGGTCGCATTCCCGTCGCCTGGCCACCAACTCACCATGCCCGTCGGTGGCGTGTCGCAAGGAGTTGCGCCACTCAGCTTAGCGACGAAGACATCAAAGTTGCTGCTGTAAACCCGAACAGGTGAACCCCAGGTCGCATTGCTGTCGCCTGTCACATAGACATTCCCGCTGCCATCCACTGCGATTCCATAACCATAGTCATCACCGCTGCCACCGAGGAATGTGTTCCAGATTAGGTTGCCGCTGGAATCTAGTTTTACTCCAAAGGAATCAGCGCCGCCGCTGTAGACGCGGACAGGTGAACCCCAGGTCGCAAAGCTGTAGCCTTCCACGTAAACATTCCCGCTGCCATCTACAGCGACACTTGCGCCATAGTCATCCCCGCTGCCGCCGAGAAAGGTGTTCCAAGTTAAGTTGCCGCTTGAATCCAGTTTCGCTGCAAAGGCATCCAAGCTGCTGCCGTAGGCGCGGACCGGTGACCCCCAGATCGCATTACTGAAGCCTGTCACATAGACATTCCCGCTGCCATTTACTGCGACACCAAAACCATAGTCATCTCCGCTGCCGCCGAGGAACGTGTTCCAGATTAGCTTGCCGCTTGAATCCAGTTTTGCCGCAAAGGAATCAACGCCGCCGCTGTAGACGCGGACAGGTGAACCCCAGGTCGCAAAGCTCAAGCCCGTCACATGGACATTGCCGCTCCCATCTACCGCGATCGCTTTGCCATTGTCATCCCGGCTGCTGCCGAGAAAAGTGTTCCAGAGTAGGTTACCGCTTGAATCCAGTTTTGCTGCAAACGAATCAGTGTCGCCGCTGTAGGCGCGGACAGGTGAACCCCAACTCGCACTGCTCGTGCCTGTCACATAGACATTCCCGCTGCTGTTTACGGCGACACCATAGCCTTCGTCAAACCCGCTGCTGCCGAGAAATGTGTTCCAGATCAGGTGGCCGCTTGAATCCAGTTTCGCTGCAAAAGAATCATAGCCACCGCTGTACGCGCGGACAGGCGAACCCCAGGTTGCATTGCTCAAACCTGCCACATAGACATTCCCGCTCCCATCCACTGCAACACCCAAGCCTTCGTCGTCATTCCCATTGCCGCCGAGAAAGGTGTTCCAGATCAGATTGCCGCTTGAATCCAGTTTCGCTACAAAGGAATCAGCGCCGCCGCTGTAAGCGCGTACAGGTGAACCCCACGTCGCAAAGCTCTCGCCCGTCACATAGACATTCCCGTTGCCATCCACTGCTACGCTATAGCCATAGTCATCCGCGCTGCCGCCGAAAAATGTGTTCCACGTAAGCGTCTGGTCGGCGGGTAGCAGGTTGCCGCCATCATGCCTCTCCGCCAAAGAGGTCAACTTATCATCTGCGCCCGGCATGAACCTGGTTCGCGCCGAAGCCGGCGAGATATTCTGGAAAGCCACAGGACGAGGTTCAGCTCGCTCGCGCGCCGATGGCGGCGGCTGATCGAATGAGTGGACACCTGGGACTAAACACAACGCCAAGGTGGTGACCGCGAATGCCAGGGCGATCGTCGAACGAACGTTGGTTTTCATTCTTGGTTTAAGCCGCATGAATTAACCTCCTCTACCTATTCGGGCGAGTGTTTTGGCCTTTCATGATTTCTCACTGTCTTCGAATTTGCCTTCTTCTCGAGCACGAAACCAAGGCGGACATCGGTCAACGCAATCAGGCGGGCCCTTGAAGCACCGCGCCTATCCGCGAGCAAAATCCGCTCTTATCTACTCACGCGAGAATTCCGGGCGGCACCGGACATATTTGGTGAAGGATTTTTGCTTTTCGTCGACTCCGGCTAAAATCCCCGTAGCCCGATCCGCGCCGATGAACGATTCTCAGGACATCACCGAAATTTTGCGCGCCTGGAGTGACGGCAAGGCGGATGCGGCCGAGCAGCTTTTGCCGCTGGTTTATAAAGAGTTGAGGCATTTGGCGCGCAGCTACATGCGACGGGAGCGCGCCGATCACACTATGTCGCCGACGGCGCTGGTGCATGAGGCGTATATCCGGCTCGTCGATCAGGCGAACGTGGATTGGAAGAACCGGGCGCATTTCTACGGCATCGCAGCGCAGATGATGCGGCGGATCCTGATCGACTATGCGCGGGCCCACGCCACGGGCAAGCGTGGCGGCGTGGCGCTCAGACTGTCGCTGGAACAAGTCAATATCTCGCTAGAGCAGGATGCCACCGATCTGATCGCATTGGACGAAGCCTTGACTAAGCTTGCGAATTTCGACGAGCGCAAGAGTCGGGTGGTCGAGTTGCTTTACTTTGGCGGGGTGGAATACAAAGAAGCGGCAGAAGTGTTGAACGTGTCTGAAAAGACGATTCAGCGCGACTGGCAGATGGCGAAGATGTGGCTCTATCGTGAACTCTCGTCAGCCTAATTTTGGAGTGCGCCGGCAGAGCATCGCGGCGACGGCGCTTTTGATTGTCTTGTCGGAGCAACTCCGTTAGGAGTCGAATGTTTATAGATACTCGACTAGTTCGGTAACCCAGCTTCGGGAGGAGCGCAATGTGTAGACGATGAGGGTGATCGCACATCGCGCTCCTGAAGGAGCTAATCACTTAAATCATTCATCCTCATCCATAAAACATCGCGTCCCTAACGGGACTGATCGCTTATGACATCAACTAATTGGAAGCAGATTGAAGAACTCCTTCAAGCCGCACTCGAGATACAACCGTCAGAGCGTGAGGCCTGGCTCGAATCTCATTGCGAGGGCGACGAAGCTTTGCGCGCCGAAGTAGTTTCACTGCTCGCGGTCGAAGCCGAATGCGCCAGCTTCCTGGATCAACCGGTAGTAGCCAAAGCTGCTCGTCTGCTAACCGCCAACGACGAGGGACCAACGCGCATCGGTCAGCAAATCGGTCCCTACCAGATTCTGAACGAGATCGGACATGGCGGCATGGGTGTGGTTTTTCTTGCGGAGCGCGAAGATCAATTTCACCAGCAGGTTGCTATTAAGCTCGTGAAACGCGGTCTGGATACTGAAGACATCGTGCGTCGCTTTCGCAACGAGCGGCAGATACTTGCTTCGCTGAATCATCCGAACATCGCGAAGCTATTCGATGGAGGTATGACCGCAGACGGCTTGCCTTATTTCGTGATGGAGTACATCGAAGGGTTACCGCTGCTGCAATACTGCGACGACCACAACGTTTCCACTAACGAACGACTGCGTTTATTCCGCCGCGTTTGCGCCGCGGTGCAACACGCGCATCAGAACCTAATCATTCATCGCGATCTCAAACCCAGCAACATCCTGACGACCAGTGAGGGCGAAGTTAAGTTGCTTGATTTCGGCGTGGCCAAGTTGTTGAGCTCCGGTTCGCCCGAAGGTGCGCTAACTCAAACCCAGGCCGCCCTGCGCGTGATGACGCCTGAATACGCCAGCCCGGAACAGGTGCGCGGTCAGCACGTAACCACGGCGACCGACGTTTACAGTTTGGGCGTCGTGCTATACGAACTGCTAACGGGTGCGAAGCCCTATAAGCTCAAAGACACATCGCCGGGTGAACTTTCGCGGGCGATTTGCGATTCCGAACCATCGAAGCCAAGTGAAGCGATTCGAATAACGGCGTTTGGAGTGCCAACTTCAGTTGGCCGTTACGGAACCGCGAGCGGTAGCGACCGGCCTCCCGTCTCAGCGAACTTCTTCGACAAGGCAAGGGCCGGTCGCTACCGCTCGTGGTCCCGTAACGACAAAAGCCCAACTAAAGTTGGTTCTCTAAACGCCCGCAATCCGAAGTCTCTCCGGGGAGATCTAGACAACATTATCCTGATGGCTCTGCGGAAAGATCCTGCTCGTCGTTACAAATCCGTCGAACAGTTTTCCGAAGACATTAAGAGACACCTCGAAGGCTTGCCCGTCAGTGCGCGCAAAGACACCTTCTCGTATCGCACTTCAAAATTTGTTCAGCGGCATAAAGTCGGCGTCGCGGCAGCAGCGCTGGTTGTCATTTCGCTGGTTTCCGGAGTTGTCATGGCGATGCGCCAGGAACGAAAGGCCCAACGGCGTTTCAATGATGTTCGGCAGCTTGCCAATTCGATCATCTTCGAGATTCACGACTCGATTGAAAACCTGCCCGGCTCGACGCCGGCCCGAGAATTATTAGTCAAGAGAGCGCTGGAGTATCTCGACAACCTGGCGCGCGAAGCCGGTGACGATCCTTCGTTGCAACGGGAACTTGTCGCCGGCTATTTGAAGGTGGGCAACGTTCAGGGTAATCCAAACAACGCCAACCTCGGTGATAGCGCAGGGGCAATGCGAAGCTATCGCAAGGCCCAGATGATCGCCGAACGTCTGACGGCATCGGACCCAAAGGATGCGCGAGCAGAACGATTGCTCGCCGTTATTCATGAGAAGATCGGCGACTTGGAGAACGGCAGCGGGAACGTCGCGGCGGCGGTGAAGAGCGTAGCGACTTCTCTCGCTCTCTTCAGAGAATTGGCGGCCGCACATCCGACTGATGCTAAAGCCCAGGAGTCGTTGGCGATTAGCCATGTCAAAGTGGGTGATTTCCTGGGCAACTCGAATTTTCCCAACGTGGGCGACCTGAGCGGGGCACTGAAAAGTTATCAATCCTCAAGCGCAATTTTGCAGTCTCTTTATGCCGCCGATAAGAATGATTTCAAAACCCGCCGGCTGCTGGGACTTATCTACGAACGAATTGGGGGAATTCTGGAATCCCAGGGAAAGGTTGCGGACGCCCTTGAAAACTATCGCTTGTCATTGGCGATTCGGGAGCCGCTCGCGGCTGAAAACTCAACGAACACTGAGACTGTCCGTGACGTGGCTATTGCGCATGAGAAGATTGGAAACGTAATGACCACCACCGGTGACCTGAAGGCTGCGCTGGAGAGCCGCACCAGGTCGCTTAGTCTTTTCAAAGATCTGGCCAAGGCCGATCCGCAAAACGAGCAGGCTCGCCGATCGCTGGCAATTAGCTTTGACTACATGGGGGACATCCTGGGCTATCCCGACGCTCCCAACCTTGGTAAGCGCGAGGAGGCGCTAAAAAGCTATCAGCAAGCGCTTGAGTTGCTGCAATCAAAAGCGGGTGATACAGCTAATGCTGAAACCAGCAGATTCTTAGCACACACACAAGAGCGCGTCGGTGCTTTGCTCGCAGCAGAGGGGAAGACAACGGACGCTATTGCGTCCTATCAGCGCTCATTGAAACTGTTGGAAGCAATGACGGAGGACCAACAAGCTAATCCAGGCACTCGTCACGACTTGGGGACGTTGTATGCAAAGTTCGGTGAAACGTACGAAACACTCGCGATGAAGGCGGCTCCGATCTCAGAGAAGCCAGCATTGTTGAGTGAAGCATGTAGCTGGTACGAAAAAGGGGCGGAACTTTTCGTTGAGTTGCGCAATCACAATATGCTCGTCCCACCGGAAGCCGCTCAGCCAGATAAGCTCCTCGCTAAAGCACAAGAGTGCAATAAGACTTTGGATCTGGTGAAATCCCAATCTTCGAAATAGATTGACTCCTTTGCCATCCGGATTATTTCATGACGGAGATTTTTATCGGCGGATCTTCGCTTCACCGGTCGCGTTTTTAGAAAAGTGCTGAGCGATTGAATGGGCATTCCCATTCAAGGCCCGAACCTTTGACGATATTCAGTCGAAGTAATGAACGCCTTTACCATCTCGGCAGCGACGAAGTTACCGTTGAATTGATTCAGTTTGTTCAGCCAGAACTCCCACCCGGTGTAGTCTGTGTCCTGCGGATCGTTCGGGTTGCGGCGCAGATAACCAAAGAATTGCATCAGCACGAACGCGCGATTGAACTCCTGACTCGTCAAAGTTGCGTTCTCAGCCACATCGCGCAACGCCCGTGACCGCGCCGCTACATCGCTGGTGTTCGTGGCTGAACCGAATTCATTTATTGCCGCCTGGCGATCGCCTGTTGTAGGTGTAACACCTGCGTTCGTGAACAACTGATCCACGAATTGCGCCGGCGTCAGAGTCGTAGCGAGCGCCGAGGTGAACCGCGAGCGCTGCACAAAGTCTAAGGCGAAAGCCTGCTTGTTATTCTCCAATTGCTGTTGCCAGTTCCCGACGTTCACAACTACGCCTTGGCCAATCTGCTGCGTGTCGGGCAGAAATTCGTTGAAGCGCACGATCGGAACCGGAAGCTGATGCGCCCCGCCCAGCGTCGAAGCGCCGCTAGCACTGCCGTAAGCCGCCTTGTACATCCGCTCGACCAGATAACCCGTCTGTTGGAATTCAATCGACAGAAAGTAAGCGGCGGAAACATTGATGCGTTTCAGCCCAATGCACGTCTGATCATTTCCGCAGGAATTAATCTCATTGGTCCAAAACGCCAAGCCATCCGTGTCCGGCAGCCGATTCAGAAAGTCATAATAGTGCTCCGTCACGAAGAAACCGGCTTGATCGATCGGATTCGCGCCGGTGCTGCTGTCATTATCAATGATCGTCACCGCGGCTGTTGCGGGACTGCCCAGAGAGGCTCCCGAAGGATTTGTGAGACTGACATTGAAAGTCTCTGGCCCTTCCAGATAAGAATCATTGATGATCAGTACT
>Ga0137361_10001524_pt1 | contig 14478 bp, 15 predicted proteins | sample Mad1_80_16metaG_FD_104923 | JGI IMG/M metagenome (GOLD analysis project Ga0137361, IMG submission 104923) | Vadose zone soil microbial communities from Angelo Coast Range Reserve, California, USA - Mad1_80_16 metaG | ecosystem: Environmental > Terrestrial > Soil > Vadose zone | place: USA... | reverse complement strand
TCATCTGGACAAGAATCCCTGCGGCCACCTTGCGTACGGTTGCACAATCAATCGCTGCGTTAAAGATCCTTCGGGAAGCATTTTTTCGAAGCAGGCAGCTTCACGCTTCGGTAAACGGACTCCCGAATTGGTGAGCTACAACTGGAGTCTAGGTCTGAACAGCGGTCTGAAGGTGGGCCAAGAAACAGAACAAAATGACAACGAAGAATAGAAAGAGTACCAAAGAAACAACTGTTAGTATGGACCAACAACGCCAGCGTGACTACACTAGCGAACTTGAAGGGCGCAACTTTGATTGCTACCTGGTGCTGCTAACGCTGTTGTCAAAAGCATGCGCGACATCGGCTACAAATCGAACCGCATACGCGCCGAAGGAGCTAAACGATAACCAATTCAAGCGGGCGCTCGAAATATTCACGTTGCGCTCGGCTACAACGCGTTCTACGCCGCGCCCTAGTCTCAGCCAGAAACGCGCAACGTTATCGACGTATTGCTGTTTGTGTTAGAACTTTTCGAGTTGAAGGCCAAACCTGACTTGAGGCATTTGTTAGAAGCGACCCGGTCGCACTGGTCAAACGATCTCGATTCGCCCTCGCTAGATGCCTTGTCATTTGTCGTAGGGCTTGCACATCGATAGAGATTGGATTGTCTGACCTGTTTTCGCGTGTTGAGAATGATTACCACGTAACGACGGGAGAAATCAGATGGCAGATGTTATTGCTTTCATTCAATGGGACAGTTATGCGGATGGTATTAACGGGAGCGGTTTCTTCAAAGCAGAGCCATTGACGTTTAGTTCTCGGCAAGAACGACTCCATAAGCTGGGAATCAGAGAAAACCTTTGGCTAGTTTCGCGTTGTCCAGACGACGGTCAACATTACTTCGTCGCAGTTCTTCGGGTTGCAGAGCTAAGAAGAAACCCGTTGGATAGCTCACTGGCCAAAAGCTACGGAGAGTTCTCCATCGTTGCTGACCCCAGTCGAAGTTACGATTTCGGGCGGAAGTTTCCTGGCGAGGGTCTTCTGCGAGCGCTCCAGTTCGAGTCAGGCACACCGATCAAATTTGGCGCGAGCATCGGTCAGTCACTTCAAACTATCCGTGTTCTAAGTACTGCCGATGAACGCGCTTTGGAAGTAGCTTTCGATCGCCTTGTTGTCGGAGACACAGCGGCGCTGGAGTCGCCGTTTGGACTTTGGACGAAATGCGACGGTGTGTTTGCTGAGTACTTCTGGGAAAACTGGCAGGCAAAGCAGCAACCATTAGCATTCTTGCTGTATGATTCGCCTCCCGCTATTCCCGAAGGTGCCCCGGTGTTTATCCATTCCCAGAAGAATCTTCGTCTCCTTGCCATGTTCAGAGGCAGCCAATATGTCACTGGATACAAGCCAACCACAGACGCGGTAGAGCGACTGGCTGAGCGCGAGCGGATCTGGACCAGGTTCCAGGCAGCTACAATCAATCCGCCAACAAAAACAGAGTTTGACAAGTTCTGGGATTCGCAGCACGGTATTCGCTCGTTGTTCCTCATGGACAATCTCGTGGAGGTCCCAGTTGAGCTTCAGTTCAAGAGCTATGGTCGAGCACTTGAGTGGGGTTATCCGATGGGCGTCGGTTACCGCTATCTAACGCTTTCGCAGTGCTTGCTTCTGTTGCGCGCTTCAGCCATAGCCGACCCTGTGCGTGAATGCTTCATGGAAACCTTGCTGACTGCTTCAGCTCTCACCACTTCAGTCCACACTCGCAAAGATGATGCAGCGAATTGAGATCAAGAAGTCCTTGCCTGGGCGTTCGATGATGATCTTGGTTAGGGACGCGGCAGTTGAGAATCACCCGATTGTTGGTATTGCCGCATTGGGCAGTTCAATGGCACAACAAACACAGCGGGACCGGTGGATTGGGTGGGACTCGGACGCGTTCCTCCAGCAAGTTGTGGCCAAGCCAACTGCTCGCATATGTCGTTGGGTCCATGAATCGATCCGAAGGCTGATCGCTGGAATTTATTCAGCCGATCTTGTGAGAGATGGAATCATCCAGAGAAGAGAAATTGTGCGGCCCACCAAAGAGACAATCAAAAACCTCTTACGCGAGGCCAAAACGGCAGCGGCAGTCCACCAAGATTTTCCCTACGCGGCCGAACACAAGAGCAACACCAATGGTAGTCGTCCTAATAAAGTTGCCTGGCAAAGGCAGTCAGCCACGTCGTTGTTCCGTTCCAAACGGGCAAAGACACTCAGCATACTCCTATCTATACGAGCTGATCTTCACGAAGCCGGCTTAACAAGTTCAACTTTGTCCTCTTTAAGGAACGCTTTGCGAACTCCTCTTGCACGAACCGCGATTCGAAGACTCATTCGACTTGTAAAGGCTGAACATGTCGGCGTGGACATGATGGACATTGTCGTCTGTGGTGCTATTCCTCCTTACAATGCTCTGCTGGGAGGTAAGCTCGTTTGCTTATTATTGACAAGCACCGAGATTGTTCAGTTCTACCGCAAACGTTACGCGCAGCAGGCGAGCATCATTGCTTCGTCAATGAAGGGGCAATCGATCGTACGTGACCCTAATCTGGTTCTTCTTGCCACCACTAGTTTGTACGGGGTCGGTTCCAGTCAGTACAACCGCATTCGCGTGCCTTTGGATCAACTTAACGGCAAAGAGGGGGAGAGGCTTGAGTATGTCGAGCTGGGAGTGAGCAAAGGCTACGGATCGTATCACTTCAGCAAAACCTCAATCGATTATCTTCAGGTATTACTTGGCCGGTCCAAGGGCTGGCGCAAAGTCAACAGCATCTTTGGGGAGGGAGTTAATCCGCTGATGCGGAAACTTCGTGATGGTTTAGCATTGGTGGGTTTGCCTACGGATGAACTTTTGAAGCATGGTAATGCAAGAATTGTGTACGCTGTTCCGCTGGCAAAAAACTTCCGCGAAATCCTGCTCGGTTTGCAATCGACTCCGAAGTACTTCTTACCAAGCAAATCGCCTAAGCGTAGTACCCAAATGCTTGGTGAGTATTGGCGTCGTCGTTGGCTTCTAGGTAGGATCGCGCGACCCGGAATTCTTGAAGAGGTGGCTAAACATACTCTTTCTTATCCAATCTCTCATGGCGCACGAGTTCAATTACCTAACGACGACCAAGCAGAGTTATTTGATCATTAGTCCCGGTTATTGCATTAAAGATCTTCGTCGCGTCAGCGACGATTGAAATGCGCTATTGTTCAGCCGTCGCTAACGCGACGACGGCTCGCCGGTTTGACCTGATCCCGCGGTTGAAACGCCGGGCTAAAGTCATGCTGACGCTACGCGTCGAGATCTTTCCTCACGGCTTCACAACATTAATCGTTTACTCAACCGCGGTCATAACGTAGAGCGTTTGCACTAAACTGCATATTCGCCTTGACATATATGTTGCGTGATCTATATTGTGAATGTGACATTCGCCCAGGCGAATATGAACTTGAGATGCAGAAGGAGACTTGATCATGTCGGAATCTATAGTCGAAGCAGTACGGTCAAGATACGGATCGGTGGCGAAGAGTGGTTTGTCGAGCGCCCAAACCGGAGTGCGGGCCGTCGCCGAAGCGTTCGGTTACTCGCCCGAAGAACTGGCCTCTATTCCCGCGGAAGCGAACATGGGCCTGTCTTGTGGAAATCCCACGGCCATCGCTCATTTGCGCGCCGGCGAAACCGTTGTGGATCTCGGGTCGGGCGGCGGACTTGATGTGTTTCTCGCCGCTGAGAAAGTGGGGCCCCAGGGCCGGGCCGTCGGTATAGACATGACGCCGGAGATGATCGAACTTGCCCGTCGCAACGCCGGACAACGTCAGGCCGCAGGCGCGCCCGCCAACGTTGAATTCCACCTGGCAACGATCGACAAACTGCCGCTCGAAGATAAGTCGGTTGATTGCGTTATCAGCAACTGCGTGATCAATCTTGCTCCCGACAAGCGCGCCGTATTTCGCGAGATTGCTCGCGTGCTAAAACCGGGCGGCCGATTGGCTGTTAGCGATATCGCGCTCAAGCAGGCACTGCCTCGGGAAATCGGCGAAGACGTTCTCGCTTATGTCGGCTGCATCGCCGGCGCCATCTCGTTTGAAGAATATCGGCAGGGCTTACTCGATGCAGGTTTCAGCGATGTCACAATCCTTGATTCGGGCGCCGATCTGAATGCCTACGCCAAAGTTGAAAACCAGGCGGCATGCTGCTCGCCATCAATGAGTAAACAGACCGCGGGTTACGTTCTGCCGGTAGTGAGTGCGTGTTGCGGGACCGCTGTGGCTGATGATCCGGAACATAGATTTCACGGCGATCTCAGAGATCTACTTAGCCGTTATAACGTGAACGATTACGCCGCCAGCGTCAAAGTGTTTGCCATCAAAGCGAACTAGCGAGGGCAGTTCTCATAATTCGATACGCGATTCGGCATACATGAGCCGATTTCATTTATTCTTTGGATGGCACTCGACGCACTGGAACATCGAAATGTCGCCGAGGTTCACCGGATGTTGAAAAGGCTTATTGCCCTTGTGGCAGAACTCGCATTTGTGATCCGCGAGCGCGCCAAGATCGACGGGATGTTTAAAAGCGCCAGTCTTAGCATTCTGTTCAGCAGGCCGAGCTGAGTCGTAGAGTACGGTGTGGCAGATGGTGCAGTTATTGCTGATTACTTTTCCCGTGTTGCTGACGTGCTCGCCATCGTGACAGCGTGAACATCCCGCGAAATAAAGATGACCGATATTGTTGGGATGCGTGTGCCAATCGGTCTTCATTTCAGGGAAAAAATAGGTGCGAAAGATTCGCTGGATTTCGGCAATCGCGCCCTTGATCGAATCCTGTTTCTGCGAGAATACCTCAGCATAATTTGTGCGATAGAAATCGTTCACGTTTTTCTCAATCGCAAACAACGCCTCACCAGAGGTCGAATATTGCTGACTAAGAACTTCCACTGCCTGCTTTTTTAAGAAGGGCAGCGCAGGATCCAATCTTCCGGAGACGAAAGCCTGGTCCACCGCGACATCGGGCGGTAGATAAACATGCGCCGGGCGATTGTGGCAATCGACGCAATCCATTCGGCGCTTGTTCCCGGTGGCAATTTGCTCAGCCGAGAGGGGGCGAGTGCGATCGTAATACTCGGTGACGTTTCCCTGCCGATCCTTGATGCGCACCCAGGGAATAACCTGTCGATGATCATCCGTGGCAATGTAGGTGACTTCGTTAGCGATGTTCATGTGCCAGTGGATGCCTTGCACCAGACCAGTGGTGGGGCTGCCGCCGCCGACGTTTATCAGCATTCGCAGTTGACGCATGGTGTTTTGCTCGTCGTAACCATAGTGGGTAATCACCTTCAATTGCGCGCCGAAGAATTTCTCGGGCCAGTGACATTGCTCACACGTTTCAGGCGCGGGGCGCAGGTTGTGCACTGGGCTGTTGATGGGCCGCGGATATTTTTTGAAAGTTACCGAGTAGAGCTGATACGCGCCCGAAATCTTTGAGCGCACGTACCAGCCCGCTCCTGGTCCAACGTGGCAGTCGACACAACGCACGCGCGCATGAGCGCCCGCTTGATAAGCAGTGAACTCCGGATTCATCACTGAGTGGCACGTCTGGCCACAAAACGACACCGAATCGCTGAACTCATAAGCTTGGTAGCTTCCGAATGCGCTCGCCGAGATAAAGAGAAAGGTGAAAAGCAAGAATGCAAAGAACGCTCGCCGCGAATGCGGCTCATTCAAATCAAGTCTCGGGTAGGCCGCGATTTCTCCCGGCGCCAGTCGGCGGCGCCGACGCCGCTCGATGACCATGCCGACGACAATCACCAGCAGACCGAAGACCACCGCCGACGGCAGCACGATGTAAGTGAGGATGCCCAGGTAAGGATTGGGCGCCGATGCCGTGATTTCGATGAGGAAGAGCAGGGTTACGCTGACGAGGCCGGCGAGCACGATCGCCGCTCCAATTAAGCTGATGTAATTGCGAAAGAGGCTTGGGCGCGTTCTGGTGCGCCCGTGCGCACCCGTCATTAGCCGACCCTCTCAAGTAGGCCCACGAGTGGCGTTCCCGACGCGCCTGGAGTTTCCGACAGACGTGTCAATTGCATATTGTACTTCCCAAGAATCTGCAAGACACGTTCTTCCGGAAGGCCGGTCTGGCGGGCGATGGCAGTGACGGTTCTCCACGTATATCTGGGACCGTCCAGAGCCATAAAAACTTTGATTTCATCGGGATCGGTTATGACGTCTTTCCACTTCATATCTTTTTTCACTCTTCTTTCGCGGGTTTCAAAGATTCTGCTTTCACTCGCTGATGAATGATATCTTCAATTTGATCTCGCAATGCCGATGGCTCAATTTGCGGAGCCAAATGTTCCTCTTTACCGTACAACAGATTCCGTGGGTTAACGAACGTCAGAAAGGTTACTATCAACACCACTGCGGCGAACACTGCGATCATGAAAAGGAAGCCATACCATTTGTAATTCTGCTCGAACCCGGCAGCCGTTAGAACAATAGCGAGCGTAGATTCGACAATAAGCAACGCGAGGACATAGAAGCCCAATGGCGTCTGGATTTGTGCAAGGGTCCTAAGTCTATCCCCTTTCTTTGCTCGTGGGGGCATAGTCACGTTTCATTTCACGCTTCTACTGTATCGAAGTCAAGGCAACCTTATGAAGAACGCTCCACGTCCTCTGCCGAACTTTGCTCCAACCTTATTTGCTCAGCTTTCAGTTCTTCTCGCTTGGCCCGATTTCTCAACGCTTCATAATCCAGTTCATGTTCTTCTTTATAGAGTTCTTCAGAAACGCGCCCGTCGATGAAGGCGAAGTTCACCGGGTATACGTCCGGATCGAAGATCACGTGATAGAAGTGCCAGACGATGATTGCGAGCGTCACACGAACATGAAGATCAACGGTGCGTTGTTGTCTACATGAGCGGGAGTATGTTACTGGGAGCGCCGGCGTCCCGCCCGGAATGAGTGCGTAAAGCATAAGAATCTTGCGGTAAGCAGTTCTTTGTAAGGATAAGACGGAAGCGGGCGGTGCACGTGTTGCGGGCGGGACGCCCGCGCTCCCAGTAATTGCTATTTCAGGGACTTCACATAGCCGACCAGCGCTTTTGCCTGGTCCGCTGTGATGCCTCTTTCTTCGAACGCCGGCATGTTGGGCGGCTTCTCCGGCTTCTTGCCCTTGAGCACCGTCTGGATCAACTCATCGTCTGCCTTTGTTTTATCGACCTTCTTCTCAGCGGTTGCGCCGTGGCACATCGCGCACTTCGTCTTGTACAAAGCTGCCGCGTCATCGTCACTAGTGGTCCGCGCCGGCACGGAAATCAGTAAGACCGTGGCCACCAGCGGGATGCCAAATAATGCTGCTGCGATTCTCTTCATTTAGTGCGTCCACCTTTCCTGAGGAACTAGAATTACCAGGGCAGTCTGCCCGTGGATTCGAGATCGCTAGAGGCAATGACTGTGCCGCTTGAGTTACGCGCAAAGTTTGGATTGTGCTCTTGTGAAGTGCGGGCTTTTCCTCAAAGGCTGGAAATTTTTCCCATTGATAGAAACCTTGGCGGCGACGAATTCCATTTGTGCGGCACATGCGACCGCATTTACTGGAAGACTCTCAATACGAGCGAAAACGCGGTTTGTCAGGAGAATCTTGCACAGCGAGCGAACCGCTTCACGCTGCAGTCTTCTTGTGACAGGTCGTGCACTTCTTCGAGGTCGGCGGCGCTGGATCCAATTTAGGCCTGGCCTTCACAGCTTCGTCGTGACAACCGCCGCAGTTGCGATGGAATGCCTGCTGGTTCGTCATCACGGTCGGCTCGTCGCTGCCTTCGAATTTGACCTGAGGGATTTCCGGCAACAGCTTCGGTTTCGCATCTGCTCGCGCATGACAATCAGTACAGATGGCCCCGACCGCATTCGCATCCTTGTCGAGCAGCTCGATCGTTAAAGTCGTGGCGCGATCGGCCGGCCAAACCGTTTTGTGCGGTGGATGCTTGAGAGCTTCGGCCACCGGCTGCGCGGTGTGATGACAATCAACGCAAGCGATTGGTTTTGTCCCATCGGCACTGCGATTTTCCGTGATGTGCTTGAGATGATTGAACGTAACCTGGCCCAGCTTTGCCTCCTTCGCCAGCACGATGGTCTCTGGTGGTTTCTTTCCGTTTTGGGCCGCAGCGTTACGTGTACTGGTCGATGTGCTGGATAACAGCACTATTGAAAAGATGAAGACTGCAAGAATCATAAGAACCTTCATGATTTAGCTCCTTCGGAACAGGCAGGTGTTAGCATACCAACTTTAGTTGGGCTTTTTCCCCAACAACCGAAAAACCCGACTGAAGTCGGTACTCTGAACACCGTCATTTTCAAAAGTGCCAAGTGGTTCCCGTATGGCACCGTTTACAAACAGTGAAGTCGTCATCGCCAAACGCGCGCTTGCCGTCATGACAGGTCATGCAACTCTGCGCCCGGCCGGTCGCATGATGATTTAGCGGTTCAGGCGTGGTGACTTGTCTTCGTTGCGGCATGCCGGCCCTTACCTGATGACATTCGTTGCAGGTAACTTTTTGATGCTTGGTATGACTGAAGCTGACGCGAAAAGCCGGCATGGATTCCGGAGTTCGTGAATAACCACCCAGTTGATGACAAGTCCCGCACGAAGAAATATCGCGACCGCCGGATTGCGCACGCGGGGTGTGGCATCGATAACACGTTGTGTGCGCATTAAAGCTGGCGGGTATCGACATCGCCACCCCGGCGCGCGCTGGCTGATGACAAGTCGCACAGCTAACATTGCCCATCTTCAAATGCGTCGAGTGATCAAACTTCATTCTGAAGCTCTTCAGACGTGGAAACGATTTCAGTGCTCCCGATTTCACGTCCGTATGGCAAATGGTGCAGATGGGACTCTCGGAACTTGAAAACTGTTGCGCGTGACATCCGGCGCACGGCAAGTGGTTCGACGCGCCGGGACGTTTGGGAAGCGGCGCGTTCGTATCGCGACGATGGCAAAGCAGGCAAGGTAAGCGGGAATGATTTCTACTGGTGTGCTGAAACTTCGAATAGTCGAGCCCTTCGGGAAATTGCATTTGGTCCTGAGGGGATGATGCTTCCGTGAGGTTTGTCATCGATTCTGACGCACGCGAACTGAATACGATAATGAGCGTAAAACCGATTAAGCCGACGACTACAAAGAATGCGCCACGACGCGATTGGGCTAGCAGCGTCCCGTCGTTCATACGCGGCTCTGCCGCCTGATGTGCGGTGGTGGCTCTGCCCCACCGTGCGCCCGATCCGATTTGTTTTGGGGCTACGCCCCAAGTCGGGGCGTAGCCCCAATTACGTTTGAAAGCAGACCGGAAGGTCAAAGACCTTCCGCACATCAGGCGGCACAGCCGCTGGATTCTGGTGAACAATTCAATCATCAACTCGGCTTCACCTTCGGTTTTGGTGTCGGAATCGCCTGCGGATGATCTTGCGGCACAGCTTCCTTGCCAAACGTTACGTGGCACTTGGTGCAAACGAAATTAGGATCCTTTTTCTTTTGGTCGAGCTCGAAATTCATGGCGCCGCCTTCATCTGCCGTGGTGGTAATGTGACATCCTTCGGCTCCGCCGCACGATCGCACGGACACTTTTAAGGTTTTCGGATCGATCGTATTGAACTTCGCCACGTTGTGACAGTTCAGACAATTCAGATCGGGATGTTCGGCGCCTTCGTGACGAAACACGCCGGCCGAAATCCTCCGGCTCCAACGAGCCAAAATATTAGGATCAGTGATGCCCATGAGGCTGAGGAGCTTTGGTTCGAAGTCGACTTTCAAAGTCGAATGGCCCGTCGCTACCGCTCCGGGTTCTGTAACGGGCGATACGAGCTTATGACAGACGTTGCAGTCTTTTGGTTCGGGAGCTAGTCCGGAATCCGCGTTGTGACAGCTAAAGCAGATCGTGTGACTGTTGGGAATTGTCTTGAACGCGCCCTTCTTTAACCAGAAATTGTCGCCGAGATTTTTCGGCGGCTTGGTCACAAATTCTTCGCTGGATTTTCCTTGCGGCTGGTACGTTTCATGACAAACCGGACAGCTCTTCGGCGGCGCCGGCTTTTTTTCCTGCGTACCGAGCGGTGGTCCGCCATCGGGGTTTACCCGGTCGCTACCGCTCCCGGTTCTGACACGGAACAACGCATTCACGAACAACCGGCGGTTGGGAGAAACGGGCACATTCAGCCCAACCACGTCGATATGCTTATCGTGCGGAAAGCCGACGCCAAATTCAGAAACGAACTCCCGTCGTTTCAACTTCGGATCAATTAAGTCACCGAGACTCGGAAATAACCAGCGCGCAGTATCGCGTGGACTGATTGCGATGTGACAGTTCGAACAAATGGCCGGCGCCGGGCGGTCGCGCGCAAAGAACCGTTCGCGGTGACAATTCAAACATGATGAGTGTTCCGGGAAATCCGTAACGTCGGCAAATGCCGCGTCTCCTTTACGCACTTCCTTCCAATTCTTCGAGGGGACCTTATGACACGAATTGCAGACCAACTTTTGCGTGACGACGTGAGTTTGGTGTGAGAACTTTGTGTAATCGAGTTTAGGTTTTGGCGGAACTGTACGTTTTTGAGATCGAGATTTCTGGGAGCGTCTGTGCGCTTCGGCCGCCTCAGTCGCGCGAACCCAGTGAGGCGTCAGAACGAACGCAAGTACAACTAATGCGAAGATTCCCACGCCCAGCTTGCTAAGCACCCTGTCGATCATCGTTCCAAGCCGCGTAGCGGCGAAATGTTTATAGAAACCATTAACTCAAGTACATGATAGCTCCGTTAGGAGCGCGATGTTTCTGTCGCCCATAAATGGGCTCCACGGTTCAGCGTATGCTCGCTGCTATAAATATTTTGTGCCTAACGGCACTTTTTCTGCTCCTCGTTGTTCGCTATTCGCTGGCGGGCTGGCGACTCTCGATCTGTTTGATCTTAAGATAAACGAGCGCTGCTAGAAACAGAATGAACACCAGCGAGACAGCGAGCCCTTCGCGTCTGAACTTGCGCTCGGCCAGCGCGGCCAGGCCCGCCTGATAACCTTTGCCGGCGACATCGAGTCCTGGCCCCACCACCTTGTCGACTTCGGCAGTAGACGAAGAATGAATCAGCACGCGCGCATGCGTCAATGCGTCCGTCGCGCCTTTCAATTCAAATTTTGGCTTGCTGACTTCCATGCCGGCGCGCTCAGCGCGGCTGAGAATCTCCGTCGATTTATTAATGCTCGCGAGCAGCTCATCGATTCGCGAACGCATCATTCCAGCCGCGGCAAAACCTTTGTCGCCGTTCGTATGACAATTGATGCAGAGCGCGCCTTCCTGAATTCCAATCATCTGATCGCCAGGCTTGGCAATCGCGTGATTGCTGTGGCAAGTGATGCACTCAGCGAGTTGTTTCTGATCGAACGCAGCTTTGTGCGGACTGGTTTGAAACAGTTCAGCCTGACGCGCATGACACTGGCCGCAGACATTGGCAACCGAAGCTATGCCCGGTGGCGTCGCCCCATGATTACCGTGGCAATCGTTGCAAGTCGGCGCCGACAGATCCTGTTTGTCGTACAGAGCTTTCGCATGAACGCTGGTTTTGTATTTGACATACTGATCGCTGGGAATCCCGAAGCTGCGCATGTAGTCAGCGCTGGCATGACACTTCGAGCAGGTCTCGGCGACGTTAGTTGGATAAACTGACGACAGAGGATCGGTAGGCGCCCGGATGCTGTGCACGCTGTGACAACTGATGCAGGTGGCAACGCGTGTCTCACCCTTCTCTTTAAGGAGCTTGCCGTGCACGCTGGTGTAGTATTCGCGCTCCTGATCGACGCGCAATGAAGGATTGAAACGCTTCATCAGGTTGGCGTCGCTGTGACACTTGCCACAGTACGCCGGAATGTCCAGCGTCTTTGGTTTTCCCAGGTAGCCCTTCCGCGGATCTTTCGCGCCCTCTTTGGTGTCCGCATTCGGATCGCCACCATGACAATCATTGCACGACAATCCGCGGGATTTGTGGATATCGTTATCGAAAAGTTTTGCGGGGGCGCTCAGCCTTGTATCGTCGAGTTTGATGTGGCACTCGATGCAGGAACTTTTCTTTTGCGCCGAGGCTGATGCTACGAGGCCCAAAACCATTAGAACTTGAAGAGCAAACCGGAAGGAGAAGGAGGAGGACGAGGAAATTGAAAATTGCAAATTGCAAAATGAAAATTGCAAATTTGGGATCCTCCGTTTTAGTGACCCTGCGACAGCGCACGATTCTGCAATTTGCAATTTGCATTTTTCAATTTTCAATTTGCAATGTCTTAATTTGGTCTGATTCATCCTTACCGCCTCATCACGTTACATATCCGACGATCGTCATCACCACGATATAGAGAAGCGCCAGCCCACCCAATGCATTGAAGACTAATCTGCGGCATCGATTCTCCGGAGACCTATCCACGAACGGCACGATAAACAAAAGCAGCGCCACAATATTGAATGCCATAATGCCGAGCACCTCGCCGTCCATACCGAGAATCTTCGCGGGTATCAGCTTCAAAGTCTGAAACATGAAAAGGAAATACCATTCCGGTTTGATGCCGGCCGGCGCCGGAGCAAACGCGTCCGCCTTCTCGCCCAACTCCCACGGGAACAACGCGGCCAGCGCCGCCAGCACGCCAATCGCCAAAATCCATCCGACCAGATCGCGCAAGACGAAGTTTGGGAAAAACTTCATGCGCCGATAATTGTGTTCGTATTTGTGTGGCACGTGCATGCCATGAAGTTGGACCAGCAGCACGTGAATCGCGATGAAGATCGTAGCGGTCGCCGGAAGCACCGCCACATGAAATCCAAAGAAGCGCGTCAGCGTTGCGCCCGTCACATCGTCGCCGCCGCGCAGAAATCTCAGCGCGGGCCGACCAATTATGGGAATGACGCCCGCGATCTCGGTGCCCACCTTGGTCGCAAAAAACGCGAGCTTGTTCCAGGGAAGCAGATATCCGCTGAATCCAAAACAGATCACGATGAAGAGCAGGAAGACACCGCTGAGCCAGGTGATCTCGCGCGGGGGATAATAGGCGCGCAGAAAGAAAACGCTGAACAGATGAATGAACAGCGTCGCGATCATTAGATTTGCGGACCAACTATGAATCGAGCGAATCAGCCAGCCGAATTTCACTTCGGTGATAATGAATTGGACGCTCTCGAAGGCGTTCTCCGAGCTGGGACGATAATAGAGCAGGAGCAGGATTCCGGTGGCGATCTGGACGGTGAAGAGAAAGAGCGTCATGCCGCCAAAGTAGTACCAGATCGAGTGGCGGTGAACCGGGACTTCCTTTTTTTGGGCCATGGCCGCGAGCGTGCTGATCGAAAGACGCTCGTCAAGCCAGTTTGTCAGGGGTTCTATTTTCATGAACGCCGGCGCGCGCTTTTTCCACTAGCCCAGGCGTTTACGCCTGGGAACGCTGATCGAAAAAGGATCTAATAGCCCTCTTCAGAGGGCTTTGAAATTCGGCTTCAGCCACTAGCCTCTGTCAGGTCTGAAGCCCCATAAATGGGGCTCAGAAAAACAAAGTCATCCACGAACCCAGGCGTGAACGCCTGGGCTAGAGAAAAAGCGAGCGTTTCAACCCTGGTAATCACCAACTCAACTCAACTTCTCGTCACCACAACATCAACACCGCGCGTATTCACCTTGTATTCTTCCAAAGGTCTTGGCGGCGGCCCGCCAATATTCTTTCCACTCAAATTGTATTGCCCGTTGTGGCACGCGCACCAAATCTGTTTAGTATCGTCCCGGTATTGGACTATGCACTCGAGATGCGTGCATACAGCTGAGAATGCTTTGAACTCTCCAGTTGCGGTGTGAACCAGAATTCCCGGCTTGTTCCCAAACTTAAAGATCTTTCCTGAATTAACGGGGACCTCGCTGAGCTTCGCGGCGACCACCGAGTTTTCAGCCGACTCGACTATCTGCGGCGGCGACATAAAGCGGAAGACCGGATAAAAGATCGCGCCGAGCGTCGCCAGCGCAGTACTTCCCAGCAAGTAGTCCAGAAAGCTGCGTCTGGTAGGCGGCGCCGGCCCAGGCGAGGCGAAACTCTTTGTTTGCCTTCCGTCGAGGTCACTCGTCAATGCTTCATCTCCCGCAATTGGATACAGCGTGCTTTCGAGCCTGCGGAGCAGGCGGAAACACAGAGCCTGGGGCGTCAGCCTCAGGAAGCGTTCAAGGAAATCAGAAGCCCGTGAAACGGGCGACAGCTCGTGATCGTTCGAGCAAATACAAGCTGTCGCCCGCTCCGCAGGCTGGATCGTTTAATCTTCTCTCGACCTGGGGCTGCCGCCCCAGGCTTTATGCTTCCGCCTGCTTCGCAGGCCCTCAACCCACACGATCAGTTCGTCAACATGATCCAACCTAAGCGGGAGTTCGTTTTCCTCGCATCTTCCGGTAGCCGCGCACCTCTATTCCTT
>Ga0137361_10001522_pt1 | contig 14484 bp, 13 predicted proteins | sample Mad1_80_16metaG_FD_104923 | JGI IMG/M metagenome (GOLD analysis project Ga0137361, IMG submission 104923) | Vadose zone soil microbial communities from Angelo Coast Range Reserve, California, USA - Mad1_80_16 metaG | ecosystem: Environmental > Terrestrial > Soil > Vadose zone | place: USA... | reverse complement strand
TTTGCTTTATCTCGCCGGCGGAATGGAAGTGCCCTACGGAGTTTCCGAGTATGAATGGGTCGGCGGCCTTCAAGGCCACCCGGTTCCCGTAATCAAGGGTGAATACACCGGTTTGCCCATTCCGGCTTCTTCGGAAATCGTTGTCGAATGCGAAGCGGTTCCAGGCGAAGACCACAACGAAGGCCCGTTTGGCGAGTGGACTGGCTACTACGCCAGTAACATGCGCCCGGAACCGACCATGAAAGTGAAGCGGCTATATCACCGCAACAATCCCATTATTCTCGGTGCGCCGCCGACCCGGCCACCTTGTGAATTTAACTACATGCGCTGCTTTATGCGCTCGGCGTTGATCTGGCAGGAATTGGAAAAGGCGGGTGTTCCGGACGTGACCGGCGTTTGGTGTCACGAGGCCGGAGGAAGCCGTCTGCTGACCATTGTTTCTATCAAACAGCGCTATCCCGGGCATGCGCGCCAAGCCGGGATGATCGCCGCATACTGTCATGCTGGCGCCTACCTTGGTCGCTACACCATCGTCGTTGACGATGACATCGATGTGACAAACACAAACGATGTTCTTTGGGCGCTGACAACCCGTTCCAATCCTGAGATCGACATCGAGATTATCCGCCGCAGTTGGAGCGGATCGCTCGATCCAATTATTCCCATGGCACATCGCGGGCACAGTTCGCGGGCCGTCATTGATGCCTGCAGACCCTACGAATGGATGAAAGACTTTCCTCCCGTTGCGGAATCAAGCCCTGAAGTCCGGCGTGCCGCGGAAGCAAAGTGGGGCAAGATCCTCGCCGAACCAACAACGAACGGTAATGGCGCTGCTTCCGGCGAACCGGTCGGAGCTGCTAGCGGAGTGCGCGATGCAGTAGGGAAACCTACGACAAAAGGAAAACACTAATGGCGGAAGCCGCGCAATCCGTCGTGCAGCTTCATGGAGCGAACGAATTCGGAATCTCTACGCGAAAAATCATCGGCAGCATTCTGGCTGTCGCGGTACCAGTGGTTCTGTGGTTCGCTCCGCTTAATTTCGATGCGACTTCCAAGCACGCGCTGGCCGTTGCCGCTTTCATGATTGTCGCTTGGATCACCGAACCGATTCCTCATGCGCTTACCGGGCTCGTTGGCTGCTATCTGTTTTGGGTGCTAAAAATCGTTAAGTTCGAAGTAGCCTTCAGCGGATTTGCCGACCAAACAGCATGGTTTCTTTTTGGAGCTGGTCTTTTTGGAATGATGGCGACCAAGACGGGCTTGGCGTGCAGACTGGCTTATTTGGTCATTCAACGAGTGGGTGCAAGTTATTCGCGTCTGCTTCTCGGAATCATTTTGTCGTCTTTTCTGTTGACCTTCTTGGTGCCTTCCGGGATCGCCTGTGTCGTAATCATGGCCTCGGTTGCACTCGGTTTGATGGAAGTTTTTAGGTTGGGAAAAGGAAGCAACATCGGAAAAGGAATCTTCATTACTTTGACTTATACGGCCGGCTGTTTCGACAAGATGGTGATCGCGGGTCCTTCCACCATTCTCGGCCGTGGCCTGATCGAGAATGGCGCCAATATTCATGTGTATTACAGCCTGTGGCTGCTGGCTTTTTTGCCGTGTGCCATCGTTACGATCTTTGGAATCTGGCGGCTCGTCGCATGGCTCTATCCACCCGAAGACGCGGCATTGGAGCGGGGCGCGGAATTTCTTCGAAGTGAACTGGATAGTATGGGGCCATGGACGGCCATGGAGAAGCGAGCTTTGTTCTTAATGCTCTTGGCCATCGCGCTGTGGATGACGGACCTGATTCACCACATCTCGCCTGCGATTATCGGTATCGGGATAGGCTTACTTGCCTGCGTTCCGGGCGTTGGCATCCTGAATCAGGACGACATGAAGCGCCTCAATTATCTTCCCGTTTTTTTTGTAGCTACGGCCATCAGCATGGGAACGGTGCTGGTGCAGACCGGGGCTCTCCACACCATGACCGCGATCATGTTTGATTGGCTGCACCCGTTGGTGACCAGCAGCACCTTCGCTCTGGCCCTTGTCCCGTATTGGACCGCTTTTATTTACCACATCTTTTTAGGAAACGAAATCAGCATGCTTGCCACATCGATGCCGGGTTTAATGAGTTTTGCTCATGCCAACGGGATTCATCCCCTGCCCCTGGGATTGATCTGGGCGTTTGCGGCGGGCGGCAAAATTTTTGTGTACCAGTCGGGAGTTCTAGTTGCCGGCTATTCTTACGGCTATTTCAAGGCCCGCGACGTTTTTCGCGTCGGGCTTTGCGTTACCGTGATCGAGTCGTTGGTCCTGCTTTTGATCGTGCCTTTCTATTGGCCTTTTCTTGGTATTCGCTAAAGATATATTTTCGACTACGCGATATTTGTAATACACATTTGTCCGAATCAAAAGCGGTGATCGATTTAAGCATTATGGCCAAACGCCCGTTCAGATTGATCGTTGGTATTACCGGAGCCACGGGAACGATCCTCGGAGTGCGCCTCGTGCAGGTTCTAAAAGAGGCCAACGTTGAAACGCATTTGGTGCTCAGCAATTGGGGCGCGCGCACTCTTGTGCATGAGACTTCTTACTCCGTGCGCGGGGTGCAGGAGTTGGCGGCGCGACATTATGGGTCGTTAGACCAAGGTGCGCCCGTGTCCAGCGGTTCGTTCATAACCGACGGTATGGTTGTCTGCCCGTGCAGCGTCAGATCGCTTGCCGCAATCGCGCAAGGCCATGGCGATTCGCTTGTACACCGCGCCGCCGATGTGGTACTGAAAGAGCGCCGTAAGCTCGTTCTGGTCGTGCGGGAGACGCCTTTAAGCGATATTCACCTTGAAAATATGTTGAAGCTTTCTCGCATGGGCGCGGTGATTTTTCCTCCGGTTCCCGCGTTTTACAATCAACCGAAAACGATTGACCAGCTTGTGGATCAAACCGTTCTTCGCATTCTGGACCAGTTCGGGCTGCATCTGTCATCTGCCGACCGCTGGTCCGGCAAAATGGTCGTCGCCAGCGAGAGGCGGTCGCCTCGCGGAGCGAAGGCGAGTAAGTGAAGAGGCCTCGCGATTAGTCGCTCGGCATCGGGTCTCTGGCGGCCGTGAACTCGCATTCTGCAGTTGCGGAATTGGAGACCGATGCAGCGCGCCGGGTGTCGTGTTTTTCTCCGCTTGAGTAATGGCTGCCGTTCGTCCGGGAGTGCCACCAAAGGATTATTGAATGAGGGAAAACAGAATGTTGAGCTTTAACCCCACGAGCATGATGCCGGCGGACGTTTATAAGCTGTTGATCGGGGCAGTTGTGCCGCGCCCAATTGCGTTTGTTTCGACGGTGGACACCGCCAACGTGAAGAATCTCGCGCCATTTAGTTTTTTTACTGTTGCTAGTTCGAATCCGCCGGCAGTTGTGTTCTGTTCCTCGGTGCCAGGCCGGGATCGCGCCATGAAGGACACGCTAAGAAACGTGCTAGACACACGGGAATTTGTGCTCAACGTTGTTTCCGAAGAATTTGCGGAACAAATGAATCAGTGTTCGGCAACCGTGCCTCCTGAGGTGGATGAGTTTGAACTTTCCGGATTGACTGCGCTGACCAGCGAGTTGGTCAAGCCGCCACGCGTGGCCGAGAGCCACGTACAGATGGAGTGCCGGCTACTGCAAGTTGTGACGGTAAGCGATAAACCGATGGGCGGGAATTTAGTCATTGGCGAGGTATTGCGATTTCATGTGGCCGAAGGCATTATGAACAATTTTCAGATCGATCCCGACAAACTGCGGGCAATCGGGCGCATGGCAGGAGTGACGTACTGTCGGACGACAGATCGCTTCGAATTGAGGCGACCAACCTCGCCAGAGTAACGGCCACGACTGCGATGGCTTCTTTGAACCACACGAATGCGATCATCTTCGATTTGTGGGACAACCTTGGCGGTTACTCAGGCATGGTCTCGCTAATTGCCGCCTACTTCTTCGACCATTCCGGAGTACATGTACGATCCACGGGTAAATCCGACGCCGCATTCTTCAACCCGTTCGCCGGTTGCAGGAAATAGAGAAATAGACTGACGGCCAAGCCGGTATATGTACTGACTTCAGGCTCGACTATCTCCGCTGCAGAGCAGTTCTGCTACGCTCTGAACATGCTGAAACGTGTGACGCTTATAGGTTTCCGCCAGAAAGCTGTCGGCGGCTTCCGCGCCAAATGGCCCAACACCATCCTCATCCACACTCCGATCCACGCGAGCTGGCTCAACCAGGGGAGGAAGACCTCGGCAGGACGCTCGAATTTTCATCCGGCGTTGACAGGCGCGGCTGGTCGCGAGAGTTTAACCCTGGTCTTCCTTCTACTCCGTTCCTACTTCACGATCCAAATGTCGAGCAGGACTGTGTTGTCGTCTACTGTTGCGAACACAAATCCGTCCTCGAGCGGCCTCAATGCAAGGCCAAATGCTCCCCCCGGAGCCGGATCGACCGAAAACTGCGAAACGAATTGTCCCTCGGCAGTGAACTCAACGATCTCGCTCGGTTGGTTTGGATCGGGGTTTACAGCGTCCCCTTGCGTTGAAATCAAGTCTCCGTTACGGGCAAGCACTAGTCCCAGCGGACCATGCAAATGAGTTTGATCTGTCACGATGGCCTTACCCATGCCAGCGTCACTCGTTCGATCGCCGGCATCTCGTATCGCGAAAATCGCGTTGTCACCGGTGGACGATACGTAGAGAACGTCTCTCTCCTTATCCAGCGCTAGTCCTGTCGGTCCAACCACGAAAGCTGCTGGATCGCACCGGTGAAGATAGCCTGAAGCAATTTGCGTTTCCTTTTCGACGATGACACTGTCTTTTTTATCTCCGTCGCCATCCCCGACTACGCGGAGATCCAGTCTCGTGACCGTTCCGCTGAGCGCGTTGGAAACAAAAACCTTTGCGCGTCTCCCGTCGTCTCTGACTGCCAGATCCCACGGACCATTTAGCAGGCTGGGGCTTGTCAGTTGATTCACCAGATTTCCATTCTGATCAATTATGAGCAGACTGCCTTGGCCGACGTTTTGGTTCGGCCCACTCTCCGCAACACATGTTCCCGAACCGTCAGTGCTCGGCAGATTTCCGACGAGCACAAAACCGCCTTTGAGTACGCCCAGAGCCGTGGTCAGGCCAAGCCCTAACTGGCCTTGAAAGAAGACCGTGGGCAAGGCTCCGTTGTTAACCCTCACGATCGTTGTTCCGGTGCCCTGCAGGTTGCCGCTGTTATTAAAGTTCGAGACGATAACGTCGCCCGGATGTAGTGGGCCGCCACCCGGAAACCCGTCGGGCACGAACGCAACGCCGTAAGGATTAACGTCGCCATTCGGAGGCAGTGTGGAATCTGAGAAACTCGGCGACGGTGTAAGCTCCGGAATGACCGGGCCCTTCGCGCCGTTGTCATCGGCGAGGGTCACACTGACGGCAAATATGAGTACGAACGCGGCAGGTACCAATGCGAGGCATACAGCCTTTCGCTTCATGGTTTTTCTCCTTGTGTAGGGTGAGACCGGGGAGGTGCCAACGCCACCGTAGCGCTTAACACCTAGGCTGGTTTCGTCGAGGCGAGGATTTCTGCGACGACCGTCTTCTTAGCTCCGGACCGGACAATACAGCCCCAAAAGGGGTTCAATGTCTTCAATTCGTAAATTTTTTGTCTCACGGATGTAGCATCCGACGCTTGTCCGACAGCCATTGCCTTACGACGCCGACCTCTCGAACCGTGTCAGGCTCGAGTGGCTCTAATGAGCTTCGAAAACAAAGCTGACCTCTTTAGTCTCGTTGGCGGTTATCGCGATTTTCTGAGTTGAGGTGCCGAGTCGCTCATGCCAAGCTGTGATCGTGTAGTTGCCTGCCGGAAGGCCCTTCAAAACAAACTTGCCGTCTTTACCGGTGACTGCAAAATAGGGGTGCTTGAAAACCGCGATATATCCCTTCATCCAGGGATGAACATTGCACTTCACGGGAATAATCTCCTCGCGGGCAAAGGTCTCATCGATAGGAGATGAGCCTGGAGGTTGAGACATGTTCCATTCCCGATTGTTCTGCGGTACCGGATGGATATTATGGGTCGTGGGATCGTCGTTGATGACCTTGAGTTCCTGTCGTGCTCGCATCCCAAGAATACGTGGACTATAGGTGCAACCCTTCTGCTCAAGTACGATAGGCTCGGTAGGCGGGTCGAAGCTACGATTCCCAAATCCGTCGGAAATGTAAACGATCACATTTTTCAGGGCTCCGTTTGTTCCTACAACGACGTCCTCGCTCATCGTCGGCGCAGGATGCATCTTCAAACATGCCGGATCGGCGGCCATGTCGATGCGCGTAGCTGCGGGTTGAGGTCCCGCCACTTTCACGATGCCCGACAAAACCGCCCCTTCAGGTGAGTCTGGGCGAGTGACTCGCAAGTCTGCAGCCGCAGGGCTCTCTCCTATTGTTGTGACTGTCCTCGAGCCGGCACTGTATGACGTTAGAAGTACAAATGTCGCGACGGCGCCAAGGTACAGATACTTGATTTTCGCTCTCATCTCTTGTCTCCTTCTCCTTATGCGGGCTTGGCAAAAGGATTCCTCTCAGTCTTCAAAATTTGACTCTTCCTCAAAATCACCGGGCAATTAAAGCGGCCCTGCGCGTCCCCCCAGTTGCTCACCAGCTCGTTTGCTCTCGCTCCCGTCCGCTTGTACATTCTCCTTCTTAGCCCACTTGCGCTTCGAATTGATTTGAAGTGTTCGAATGTAGTGCACAACGTCCCAAGCCTGGTCCGGTGTCAAACCGTTAGCAAATGAAGGCATTGGTGTGCCATCGAGTCCAGTCATAAGAATCCGGTAAAGGTCTTGGTTGGACTCGCCGCACTTGAAGCGCGTGCCTGCCGCGAAATCGTACGGGGGTATTGCGTAGCCTCTACTATCCACAAGCGTTTGTGCGGAGGGGCCGTCCCCGCGCCCTTCCTTGCCATGACATGACCAGCAATTCATTTTTTGGAACAGCTCGTTGCCGCGCTGAATGCTCTGCTGATTGGCTTCTGACTCTGAAGGCACCTGCAGTGGAGACGGTGCCTTTTCCTCGCTGAAGCGTGAGGAGAAGGTCTTCACATACGCAATTAAATCAGCGCGTTGCTGCGCCGTGAGCGGCAGCCAAGAAGGCATGTTCGAGTCGACAAACCCTCGCGTCACGGACTTGTAGAGGTCTTCGTCAGTTGGCAGCGCGCCCGATGGTGTGGAGCGGCACTTGAATGTGCCGGTCACAAAATTTCGCGGTTTCGGATCTATCCACTGCGCATTCTCTCCTCGGCCATCCCCGAGGGGACCGTGGCATCCGACGCAGTAACGCCGGTAGAGCTGCTTCCCGCGCATCGCTTCTCCCGTAAGGCCGCCTATGTGGCTCTCTTGCGCGAAAGTTGCCTGCCCACTCGCTGCAAGTAGCAGGACTAGAATTTCCGAAAGATGTGCCCGCATGCCGTAGTGCTTCAATGGAAGTACCTTCTCAGAATGCGAAATCGAGGCCGACGAACACGCTGCTCGAGCGTATGTCGGGCCCAAAGGTGCTCGTACTCGTGGGAAGTGGTGCAGCCGACTGGTACGAGCGGACCAGGGAGTACTCGATGTGGATGGCCAGACCCGCGCGGCTGAACATGAACGGGTAATACCTCATCCCGAACGAATAAGCGTCTATGTCGCCCAGATCGCGGGGGTCTGTGCTGAGCGCTTGACGAGACATCCGCACGATTTCGTTGCGCTGGACAAAGACAAGCTGAGGAGAATAGGTGAAGTGGGTTTCCACAAACCCGCCATTCCAAGTTGGCGCGCGAGCTCCCACTGGCAGCAGCGCACTTGCCGCCCCCAGAAAGGCGTTGTCCCATCCGTGGACAAACACAGTGCTGAAATCGAGCTTCTTTATGTAGAAGAGACCCGTCAGTCCGGCACGATAAAAGGACTTGTTCCCGAGTCCTTCGCCCAAAATCGGGCTGCCGAGGGATGTGTTGAAGAAGGTTGGTCGTTGCCCGAAAAAGGCAAATGCGCCAACGCGCTGCACCCCAAGCTCTCCTACAGGGAAACCCTGGTTGAAGCTGGCCCAGCCATCGTAGCTCCTGTTCGGCAAACCTGGGTTGCCTTCACTGCTGCTCAATAAGGCGACTGAATAGCGCGTATAGCTATTTTCGGAATGGCCCGACAGCTCGACGCCCAGTTGGTTGTCGCCGATACCAAAGGAGGGAGCGAGCTGTACGATCGGAGGATTCGAAGCGCGGAACTGTGCCTCTCGGAATGGCAGGTAATGATAAACCTGGTAGAAGCCTCCGTTGTTTGAGAGGAACAGCATTCGTTTCTCGGAGACCAGGTTGTCGAGTTCGAATTTTCCGAACTTGACGTTTACCCAGCGCGTCCGGAGTAGATTGTCAAAACGAACAAACGCGTTTTCAAAATGAAAGGATCCAGAAGAATCAGAAGAGGGCAGGAGCGAAAATGAAATGTCTTTGTAAAGAGTCCCGGCGGTCCAGATGTCCACCCCGCCGAAATCGAATCCGTGAGTGGTGACATTCTGAAACGTTTGTCCGAGTGCCGGGTCGCCCGGAACCGCGTCCACCACCTGGTTGCCGCTGCTCTCCCGGTGCCATTGTGGCGTGATCCGCACGGTGATTGGCCAGTAGCTTGGGTTTTGCCAAATAGGGGAATCTTTTTCATTTCCTAACTGATAGCCCCTGTCCCGGAACGCGATCCCGAAGTCATTCAGTTTTGGCCAAGCCTCATGACAAGCAGAGCAGGGTAAGCTGTACTTTCTGGCAAACGCGGGGATGGCGTTCGCGGGCTGACGCAGGGAGAAGAGCAACCCGAAGGCGAGGCCTGTCAGTGTGATGACTCTCGATGTCGATGTCATCATGATTCCTACTGTTGAATATTTCTAAGTACGTAAAAACTCACCCATGTTTTTACTCTGGCAGCTTAATAAGAAAGGGACTTCGGAGTTGTCCCCGGATCGTCATTCCCTTGTCTTTATCCGGCGACATCGGATCTACAAACCAATGACAGGCGCAGTTCGAGAACTGTCTGACATCGACGCAGATTGGCCGGGCGTGGCGCTCAACCCAGGAGCTGTCCAGTTTTAAACGGGGAGCACTACAGCTGCCTAATATTGTAGAGAGCGGCTAGCTTCTATCTCTGGCTACGTGACTAACGGAGCGGCGCAAACACGCGAATCGCAGCCGATTGGGTCCCCTGGCGGCGCACGGCCAAAAATAGGCGGTCAAGTTCGGAGGAAAAAATCCAGTTCGCGCTCCTTTGACGGTGGTGATCCTCGCGAGGAGTGTCTTTCTCAAGCTGGAATGATTCCGGGTGGGCGTCGAGTTTGATCTCGCCAACCTTATTGCCTTGCTCATCGATTTCACCCAGTGCGCCGCTGCCATGACCAACATAGATTCTTTTACGATCAGAATCGTAGCGAAGGTTATCGGCATCATCGCCGTACGACCTCAACTGGCGACCGCCCGGAATTGCGGTGCTCCTGACCGGGTTCGGACTTCGTGGCATGGTTCTGACCCGGCGCAGGAGAAATTAAGAGCAGAAAGAAGAAGGCAACACCTAAACTCCTCAGCATGGGTACATCCTAGCTCTGTTGCGTCGGATCGTGAGGTCGATCAACAAGCGTGTGCTGTGATCAGAAATTGGGCAGAAACTCTACCCTGTTAATCAGTCCGCCTTCCTTGAGAAACGCCGAATCCAAACTTCGATAGAGATGCCTAGCAAATACCACCATGCCGTTCCGAGGACGAACCACACAGTGAACGCGAAGACGAGCTGTGCGCGGCCGACGACGCCCAAACCAATGCCCAAAGTGAAGAAGGAAGCGAGGACGGAAATCGGTAAATCCATTATCCAGACAATCGTGATCAAGTCGAGTCTGGCGTTATTATGATGTGCGCCCCTTTCAAAGAGCAGCCAATAACCATACGCAACCACGAACAAACAGGCGTGTACTGCTGGTGCGGTAATGCGTGCTCGGGGGATGCGCATCCGAAAGCTCCCTTAAAATGGCGATTCGGGCATTGAGGAACGTCTCTGGATTTCAGTGTACTATGGACACCCATGGTGATTTGAACTTCCAAGGTCGTCGTCGGCTAATCGTAAACCTGAAATCCAGTGAATGGCAAAATGTCAGAACGCCGCTCATCTCTCATTCTTCCTCTGTGGGCCTTTGCGCTTACGGGGCTACTGTTCGCCGCGATGGAAATTAAGAGTCAAGGCCAGCAACCTGAACCTACCAAAGCTGCTGCGTCGGATTCCTCCTGCATATACGACTTTGAGCGAGGTGTGATTTCCGACTGCATACAAAAAGCGGCGAGTGGGAAACTCATCATCAAGCAGCAGGTCTTGAAACACCTGAAGTTCGACTCACATGGTTTAGCTGCTGTGAGGTCTGAGACCAACGGCTGGATGTACGTTTCCCGGACAGGCGAGGTTGTAATAAGGGGTGTACCGACAATGGACAATTGGGCGGACACTTTCCACGGCGGATTGGTTAGAGTTGTGAGAAACAACAAATACGGATTTTCAAATCGCAAAGGACAACTGGTGATTTCGGCGGTCTATGATGGTGCGATGAACTTTGAAAATGGAAAGGCCAAGGTTTGCCACGGCTGCACGACCAAATGTGTGGAGCAAGAGTGTGAGTATCACGTTTTATCTGGCGGAGAATGGTTTCTGATAGACACCAAAGGGACAGTCGTTTCTCGCATACTGGCCGAGAATTGAATCTGAACTCGCTCCGGTCCTTGCACTCACCTCATGTACCTTATCCCGCCCACCAGTATTGTCCGGAGTAAGTTTATGTACACAATTCGAAAACTAGGTCTCTATCTTCTTGCTGCCTTGATTTTGAACCGGAGAATGGGAACTTTACTTTGAGGCTGTAACGAAGGGCGCATTCGACGTAATTCGATCTCCCTGGTACGCCGCGGATGTGGAAATGGCGGTCATTCGTGCGCTGCGAGAGGAAGGCCAATTGACTTCCTCTGGAGCGACTGCGTAAAAAGCCTGTTTTATGGATTCATCGCAATCTAACCGAAAAGCCTGCCCCAGCTGTGGAGGCCGGGAAGTTTACCGATCGCATCGGCGCGGAATCGTGCAACGATACGTCTTGCGCGCCGTGCAAATCCGGCCCTATCGCTGCGTCTCTTGTGACAACCGGTTCTACAGCCGGGAAACCGCGGTGCAACAAATAGCTCCCAGAGCTGTCTGAGCACTGGGATCCCATACGGATGCCAATGGATTTTTCCATTTGTGAAAAATCGGAAGGTTGCATTTGCTCACGCCGGCCAACGCAACTTTCGCCATTCTTCCGTGTTTACCCATATAGGCGTAAAAGAATCGCAACCAATTTGGGCCACCCAGCTCTGGACGCTATTCACGGCCAAAGCGGTTCTCGTCGTGCTGCAAGAGTTTCGCTTTATAAGCAAGCTGGGGGACACTATGAGAAATAGATACTTCATTCGTTTGCTGTTGCTGGCGCTCGTTCTAATGGCGATTCCTGCCACCGCGCCCATCGCGTCCGCTCAAATCGGCTTCGGTATCTCGGTCGGTTTTGCTCCTCCGCCACTTCCGGTTTACGAGCAGCCGATCTGCCCCGGGGATGGCTACATCTGGACTCCCGGCTACTGGGCCTACGACTACGATGACGAGGACTACTACTGGGTTCCCGGAACCTGGGTCATAGCGACGCGGATTGGATACGTGTATACTCCGGGTTACTGGGGTTGGGGAGGCAGCGGATACTTTTGGCACGGCGGATACTGGGGTGAACACGTCGGCTTTTATGGCGGCGTGGATTACGGCTTCGGTTACGGCGGTTTCGGCTATGAAGGCGGACGCTGGGATCACGATCGCTTTTTCTACAACACCAGCGTAAACAACGTAAATATCACGAACATTCACAACACCTATAACACAACCGTGATCAACAACAACAATACTAACATTAACCGGGTCAGCTACAATGGCGGCGCTGGAGGAATTAATGCGACGGCGACGCCCGTCGAACTGGCCGCGAATCGTGAAGGGCACATCGCAGCTACCTCGTGGCAGGTCCGACACGAGCACATCGCAAGCGCCAATCGCGCGCAATTCGCATCGGTGAACAACGGCCAGCCCGCAGTCGCGGCAACCGCACGTCCCGCAGTATTCTCCGGACGCGGCGTCGTCGCGGCCACCGCCGCGGATTCGCGAACAACCAATATCGTAGCAAACACCAATCGCCCGACCAACTCCGCTCGGCCGACTTCGAATGTCTACACGCCACGCGCGGCAAACAACCTCGGCCGCTCCTCAAACAATAGCGCAGTCCAGAACCGCAACGCTCAACGCGACAATGTCTTCGCGCATCCGCAAAATAACCAGACCCGCGCACAGGGCAGCTCCGGTGCCAACCAGACGTTCGCGAACCGTCCGCCCAGCAATGCCACGCGTCAACAGCAGTTCAATACGCAACGCAACGCAACGAACAATACGCAAAACAATTCTCGGCAGTTCGCCAACCGACCCTCGTATTCGGACCCGGCGCAACGCAACGCACCGAACAATACGCAAAACAATTCACGGCAGTTCGCCAACCGGCCTCCGTATTCGGACCCGGCGCAACGCAACGCAGCGAACAATACACAAAACAATTCACGGCAGTTCGCCAACCGGCCTCCGTATTCGGACCCGGCGCAACGCAACGCAGCGAACAATACACAAAACAATTCGCGGCAGCTCGCCAACCGACCTTCGTATTCGGCCCCGGCGCAGCGCAATAATGTGACTCGCCCGCAATCAAATCCGGTGTTCCATCAGAACCCGCAACCCAGTCCCGCGTTCCGCCAGAGTACCTCACATGTTGCACCGCAGGTTCCAGCCCGTCAGTACGCAACACCGCAGCAGCATCCGGTCCCGTCTTACTCCAGTCGGCCGTCTGCGCCACAGTATGCAAGTGCGCCTCGCCAGCAAAGTGTTCCGCAGCGATCCGTTCCGCAAAGTCAGCCTCGCGCCGACTCACGCCCTACTAACGGCAAGAACGGAGGAAATCACAGTGGCGACCGCCGCTGATCGGGTAAGTAGGGCAGTCCAAAGCGACGTTAGCTTAACTAATAAGGATCCCCACGCGTCGAATGTTTTGAGGTGTGCGCTGTTGAGCGTACTGCCGACAGGCTAATTGGAGAATGCTTCCCGAGAAAAGGTTAGAGGCGAAACGGATTGGCCAGATCGATTCGCTACTTCGGGACCAGGAGGCTGTTGGTTCAAATCCAATCGCCCCGACCATTCCTTTTGGAACCAATAATTTACAGACACACATATAGTCGCTGACCGCCTGGTCTCGGGCCAGGAGGTCTGCAAATCGCCAAGTCCACGGTATTCCTCGTTCTCTCGTAGGCTTACATTCCAATTGCGAGTTTGTCCCTTCTCAAAACGTGATCCCCACGAATTCATTGGTGGTTTCGAACTCCTGACGATAGGCTGCCTTCTTGGCGATGCCGACAAGCGGAGCGATCTCGGTCGCGCGAAGCGGACCCAGGGCCCGTACCTCGCTGCTTTTGGAATCGATCGCGCTACGCCATCAAATCGCCGTGCTGGAGCGCAGCCGAACTTGTCGGCCCTGCTTCCGTCGCTTTGATCGCCTGTTTTGCATCTTGCTGTCGCGCTGGTAGTCGGACTGGTGCAATAGCCCTAGTCATCGTCCAGCCGGAGACCGTCTTGCGCTAGCCCTGTAACGGCTGGTCTGCAATGTGGAAATATCGGTCACGGGGTCGCTGGCGAGGAGGGCGTCCAAGGATTTCCCGTGAGGTCCGCAGTTTGATCGCACGGCTGGTCCGAGAGAACTTTCTCTGGGGTGCGCCACCGATCCATGGCGAGCTTCTCATTCTCGGTTTCACGGTCTCGCAGGCGACCGTCTCGCGCCACATGCCTGCACGAAGCAGGCGGCCAACAACAATCGTGGCGGACCTTTCTTCGCAATCAAACCATTGCGTTCGGCCAGTATTTCGAGGAGCGGTCTGACAGATACGCTCGCCCGTATGTTGCGTCCTATTCGGCCGATCTCATGCAATTCCCGGATGCGCAGACTGCTGCGGGCCAACAACGGCCCACCCTGAACGCTGAGAGAGTTAATCTGCGATCTTAATCGGACCGACCGACGGCAACGGGGAAGATCATCCTGGCATCGTGAATGGCAGTGGGTCGTTCACTTATCTCGATCAAAGCAGGTGCAATTAGGAAATCATCGGAATGGAACCGTTTCGGGAGTCGAATTCTGCGCTGATTTGCTTGCCAGTCAGAGGTGACTGGCCCAAGCCTGTTTTGCCGCTGGGCACGGTTTGCCTGCGTGTCCCTTAGCCCTGTGGTGCTTGATCTCGGCGTATAAGTTCTCACGTTGTTGCTGCACTTCCGCACGTTCTTCGTCCCCGTGAACCAGATCAGGACTGAGCAGATTGAGTTTGTTATTCAAAGCGACGAGC
>Ga0137361_10001511_pt1 | contig 14512 bp, 8 predicted proteins | sample Mad1_80_16metaG_FD_104923 | JGI IMG/M metagenome (GOLD analysis project Ga0137361, IMG submission 104923) | Vadose zone soil microbial communities from Angelo Coast Range Reserve, California, USA - Mad1_80_16 metaG | ecosystem: Environmental > Terrestrial > Soil > Vadose zone | place: USA... | reverse complement strand
CACGCTGCCGGTCCAGGCGACCTACCGTCTGCAAACCGGCATCGCGCTCATCGCCGCCTACCAGTTCTTCCATCAGCGCTCGGAGAGCCGCGCCTTGACGCCGGCGGGAACCGCGATCGCGGCCGACGCCGACCAGAACCGAGTGTGGGTCGGCATCCAGTTCGGCTACCCCTTCACCAGCCGAAGACACTCGGCAATCGCCTCGCCTTCGCCTGGTTCGTCGCCGGTGTGGCGAGCACGGCGACCGTTGCCGCGCTCCGCGCGCGCAGCCTGACGCCTCTACGATCCGTCCGCGCCGGCTTGTTCAACATCCACCACGATTATTCGCGCTGTTCGTTCCTGACGCCACCAACGGCCACGACGGGGGACGCGGAGAGCTTATCGGGATCCGGGCGCGGCGTCCCAGCGTGAAAACAGGCGAGAGGCACACAACAGGAAACCCGGCCGCTGGACTTAGGACAGCCCGATCAATGTCAGCAGTGCGCCACGAAGTAGTCGAATCGACCCGCCTCATCGATACGTCCCCGCTCAGAGTCGAGATCGCCAGTAGCCTGGCCGACGGTGAAGATGCATCACCGCTATGATGTAGATGCGGTCAGGCTCGACGCGGTACAGGAGGCCGTAAGGGAACTTCGGGACGAGAACACGCCTGAGGCGGCGACCAAACGGCGTCCCAGATTTCGGGAACTCAGGTAGTCGTTCGTAAGCGTGCTGAACCGTCGCGATGAAGTCGAGGCCAAGACCTTCGGTTTAATGCTCGTAGAACTGGGCCGCGGAAATGAACTCGTTTTGAGCGTCGAGATGAAACTCAACGCTTCTCACCGAAGCGTGGAGCGGGCCTTCCTGATCACCTTGTCCGCGGGAATCCCAGCTGCCTTTCCGGACTTGAGTTCGCCGAGGCGGCGCTCCGCCTCCTGGAGCCAGAGTCGATCCACATCCACATCCACTTTAGAATCGAGACTCGAAATAAGGCGTCGCGCGAGGCGGGCACGCTCCTTAGGTGGTAGTCTCAGCGCCTTCGATTCGAGTTCGCGCGACGGCTTGGCCATGACGGAAGCCTATCATGACGGCAGTCAACTCGGGACGGTCCTCGACTGTGACAGAGCTGCGCTCGACGCCACTGAATGAGGAACCTGGTCTATATACCCTTGATGGTGTTGTAGTCGGACGTTGTGATAGGGCGATGCCCGTGGAGTCCTTCTCAAACCTGACGCCGGTCATTCAATTCCTCACTGCGCTCGTCGGCCTTGTCCTGGCGCTCCGCGGCTTGTAAAAAAAATCCTCCGAAGGCACAGAACCCAGCTTACAGGCCCTGCTAAAAGAAATCTGTAGTTAGCGGTGGAATCTCACGCCTCGCCAGTTAACGACTGAATCCTGCGAAGAACAGTCGGTAACTGATTCAAGCGTTTGCGAGACTTTTTCGACCAGCGCCTGTAAGCCGGGTTACAGGCCGCCAAGTGCGGGTCGGCACTCTCCCCTGCAAAGCCCAGAAGTACTCATTCGCGGATCGTCTTGAGGTTGTTGTCTTGAGTGATTCTCGGCCGGGCAACTGACTACCGCAAACGGTACCGCCGCACCTCGTACGGCGCCAGGCGTGTTGTCAGGCGTGAATCGTTGGGCCGCGTGGGCGCCGCGGCGCCGCCGAGCTCGGTCACCTCGCGCGCGGGCTCCGCCAGCGTCCACGTGACGTCGACCGGCGCATTGCGCGCGTTGTACGCGAAAAGATAGCGGGCGCCGTCGGGCATGCGCTTGCCGAGAGTGCGCACGGCGCCGCCGCTCGACTCGGCGCTGACGATGGACGCGTCCGGCGCCAGCAGGACGGGCTCGAGCGTCTTGATCTCGCGCGTGACGCGCACGAGGTCCTGCCAGTGGCGCTCGCGCTCGGCGCGATCCTTGACCCAGGCCAAGCCGCGCGTCCCGAACGACCAGTAGAAGAGCCCGCGCGCGCCGTCCACGATCGCCATCCACGACATCTGGCGAAGCTCGTCCTCGTTGGGCCAGCCGCCGGCGCCGGTGAGCGGGAAGAACTGCAAGACCATCCACACGGGGCGAGCGTCCTGGACGGCCTGGCGGCCGAGCCGCGTCCACTCGCCGACCATCGCGAGGTGATTCTGACCATGCGGCTTGGTGATCGGATACGGATCGAGGCCCATCACGTCGACGGCGTCGCGCCAGAGCGGCGCCTGCTCCTCCCAGCCATCGCCGAACACGGCGTACGTCACCGTGCCGGGCGCCGCCTCGCCCAGGGCCTGCCGCTGGCGGAAGGTGCGCGGCACCGTCTCGGCCGGGCGCTCGTCGGCGGTGTAGAAGCCGGCCAGGCCGCGATGCCGGCTCAGCGTGTCGGCGACCCAGCGATTGAGCGCGTCCTCGCCCTGCCGCGCGGCCGGATACGTGAGCTTCGCGTACAGCGGATCGTCACGGTAGTAGAAGTTCACCGTCTGCAGGTAGTACATGCCGCGCGAGTGGAGATCGTCCATGTACGCGGTGAGCGCCTCGACCGGCGCGGCGCCCAGCCAGTAATTGATCATCATGTTCACGGGCGCCTCGGCGATCTTCGCGTCGCCCCACCCGTCGTCACCGTGCGCGTACGCTTCGGGCGACGACGAGAAGCCGGTGGTGTTGTAGAGCCCGATGACGAACGCGGGCTTGCCACCGAGATAGGCGACGTTGCGCTCGTCGTACCACACGGCGAAGCGCTTTCGCGCCGCGGCGGGGACCTTCACGATCCGGTAATCGGGATACGCGTACAGGATCTGTCCGGACTGATCGAGCGCCTCGGCGCGGAGACGATAGACACCCGCGGGCAGCGCGGCGGCGTCGAGCTCGCCGGTGAAGCTGCCGGTCACCGGATACTGGCGCTGCGCACGCACGCCTCCACCCGGCTCGTCGAGCAGCGCGAGCCTGACCGTCGCGGCCCGGCGCTCACCCTCCGACCTGAGCGTGACGCCGACGCGTACCGTCTGGGGGCGGTCGTCGAAGAGCATCGCTCGGAAGTTGGGATAGAGGAGATAGACGTCGAGCGGCGGCCCCTCGACGCGGCTCAAGCTGACGTCGTCGAACCAGGCGCGGCCAGTGGGAATGCCGTAGGCGCCGACCGTCAGGCGATACGATCCTCGATCGGTCACCGCGACCTGAGCCTGCCGGATGGCCTTCCAGTCGGTCGTGCCGCGCACGACGTCGGTGCACTTCCACCAGTTCAAACGCGGACGACCATCGAGACAGATGCGCACACCGCTCCGCTGATCTCCGGCGCCGAGGTCGGCGCTCTTCACCCAGCCCTCGATGTTGTAGAGCCCCGGCTCGAGCGTGACCGTTTGCTCGGCGCTGGCCACGATCTGTCCGTGACGGTCGGCGTCAGCGAAACGCAGGCTCGGGCCGGTGTGACCCGCGGGATCCAGCGCCCACGCCCCCGCCGGGCCCAGGCTCCAGCCGCTGGGCGTGCCGCTGCCCTCGTCGAAGCCGCCATTCGTGATCACGTTCCGGCCGCCGACGTTCGCCGGCGGCAACGCCGTGAGGCCGCCGACGCGCGCCGGTGGCTCGGCGGCGCCAGCGGCCAGGATCGTGACGAGGGCGAGCGCAGCCACCGCGCGAAGGCCAGCGGCGCTGCGCGACATCACGGCTTGCGTCCGATCCCGAGGATCGCCGCGCCGTGAGCGTGCTCCTGGCTCACGTCGAGCTTGGCCAGCGCCAGATACATCGGCAGCAGCGCCGCGTACACGAGGGGATTCGGGCGATTGTCGCCGGTAGCGAAGAAGAGATCGAACATCAGCGTGCCCGGCCGGCCGAACGTGAACTTGATCGTGTCGACGTCGAGCCCGGCGTTTTCGAGCAGCAGGCGCAGGTTGTCCGCCGAATAGCCGTCGCGGACGTGGCCGTAGTCAGAGGGATGGAAGCCGATGCGGCGCTCGCGCCACGCGACCATGGGGAGGTGTCGGGGCTGCGGCACGCTGGGCGACGTCACGATCAGGATGCCTCCCGGGCGGAGGGCGTGAGCGAGATGCTTGACCACCACGTCGTGACTCTCGATGTGCTCGAGCACGTCGGCGCAGATGACGATGTCCCAGGCCGCTTCGTCGCCGGGATAGAGGAGGTCGACCTCGCGCACCTCGAGGTTGTCGAGCCGCAGGCCGTTCTTGATCCGATGCGCCCGCTCGATGGTCTTCGGCTCGTTGTCGGCGACGGCGACCTGCCAGCTCGGGAAGCGCCGGGCCACGTGATAGGCGAACGCGCCTTCACCGCCGCCGGCGTCCAGGAGCGCGCGCGGCGTCTCGTTCCACAGGCCGCGGCGACGCAGCTCCTTCATGACGTGCCAGCTCCGCAGGCGACCAGGGACGTGTAGCTCACCGAAGAGCTGATAGCCGAGCCGCCGCTTGGGATCCGACTCTCCCCACGCCTTCTCGCGACCATAGACCATGTGCGTTGGCCTCCACGTGTCGGAGAGCGCAAGAGCCGTACCGCATCCGTCGGCGCGCGAAAACCCGCGTCAATGGCGGGGATTGCGACGGCATCGGGTAGGCCGCTACCGCAGATAGCGATTCCGCTGCAGACAGGGTGGAAAACCTCCGGAAATCGCCATCGCGCTGCAGTCCGATGAATCGCAATACGCGGCTGCCACCCAAAACATTGCAGACCGTGCCGTCGAATCCGAGGGTTTTCACGGCGTTGGCTCTGGCACGCTTCATGGAATTCCATTCCTGACGATGCCGAACTCACGACGCCACCCTGCGCTCGCAACCAGCTTCGTCGTCCTGGCCCTGGCCCTGCTCGTCCCGACGATCGCCGCCGCTCAGGCCAACGTGGTCGGTCAGTGGTCGATCCTGTCCAATCAGTCACCGATCAATCCGATCCACGTCGCACTCCTGCCGACGGGCAAGATCCTGATCGCCGCGGGCACCGAAAACGATCCGACGCACACGGTCAACCGCGGCGCCGTCTACGACCCTCGGACAGGGACGTTCAACCTCCAGACCCTCGACTGGGACGCGTTCTGCAACGCGATGTCCCACCTGTCCGACGGCCGCATCCTGATCGTGGGCGGCACGATCCAGTACAACCCGTTCCGCGGCAGCAAGAACACGACGATCTTCGATCCGGCCACGGAGCGATTCGTCCGCGTCCAGGACATGGCCAGGGGACGCTGGTATCCCTCGAACACCACGCTGGCGGACGGTCGCACGATGGTGTTCGCGGGAATCACCGACCTCGGCAACTTCAACAACGACGTCGAGATCTACGATGCCGCGTCCGGCTGGGGCGCGCCGGCAACCGCGCCGTTCGTGCCGCCGCTCTATCCGTGGCTGCACCTGCTGCCCAACGGGAAGATCTTCTTCTCGGGCTCGACGCCGAGCTCGGCCATCTTCGATCCCGCCACCAGGACGTGGACGCGGAGCGTCGCCACGACCACGTACGGTCAGGACCGACACTACGGCTCGTCGGTGCTGCTGCCGCTGTCGCCGACCGACGGCTACCGGGCGCGCATCATGGTGATGGGCGGGAACAACCCGGCCACGGCCACGGCCGAGATGATCGACCTGGGCGCGCCAACACTGACCTGGCAGGCGCTGCCGCCGATGTCGGCGCCGCGCATCGAGATGAACGCCGTGATCCTGCCGACGGGCAAGATCCTGGCGCTCGGCGGCTCGGCGCGTGACGAAGACTCGACCACCGCCAGCCTCGGCGCCGACCTCTTCGATCCCGCGACGCGCACGTGGTCATCGGCCGGCCAGTCGACGATCGCCCGGCTCTACCACTCCGTCGCCCTTCTCCTGCCCGACGCGACCGTGTGGGTCGCTGGCTCCAATCCCTTCCAGGGAGCGTGGGAGCCGCGGATGGAGATCTACACGCCGGCGTACCTCTTCACGACGAACACGTCCGGCAACGTCGTACCGGCCACGCGCCCGAGGATCACCACGGCGCCCGCACGCGTGGGCTACAACGCGGCGTTCACGGTTCAGACACCCGACGCGGCCGACATCGCCTCGGCAGTGCTGATCCGTCCCGGCTCGGCCACGCACTCGTTCGACTTCGATCAGCGTCTCTTGAACCTCACGTTCACCACGGGGTCCGGCGTGCTGAACGTCACGTCGCCGCTCAACAGTAACGTGGCGCCTCCCGGTGACTACATGCTGTTCCTGGTCAACCGCAAGGGCGTCCCGTCGGTGGCAGCGTGGGTCCAGATGTCGCCGACGCCCAACAATCAGCCGCCGAACGGCACGATCACGAACCCGGCCGCCGACGTGACGATCAGCGCCGGGCAGTCCGTGACCTTCGCCGGCACCGGGACAGATCCCGACGGGACGGTGACGCAGTACTCGTGGGTGTTCCCGGGCGGCACGCCGAACACCAGCACGAGCGCGACACCTGGCGCGGTCACCTTCTCGACGCCCGGCACCTACGTCGTCTCGCTGACGGTCACCGACAACCTGGGCGCCAAGGATCCGAGCCCGCCGACGCGCACGATCACCGTGCAGTCGCCGGGCTTCACCGCATCGTTCAGCAGCCCGCCCGATGGCGCGGTCGTCTTCGGCAACCAGACGGTCGGCATGGCCGTGAGCGGAAACGGAAGCGCGCCCTTCACCTACGTCTTCAGCGTCGATGGTGCTCAGAAGTTCACGCAGACGACGTCGAGCACGACGGCGTCGACGGTGTGGAACACGCAGGAAGTCGCCGACGGCAACCACACGCTGACGCTGACGGTCACCGACTCCATCGGCCGGAGCTCGACGGCGAACCGCACCGTCGGTGTCCAGAACAACCAGGCGGGCGCGATCAACGTCGCCGTGACGTCGCCGAGCCCGGGGCAGACGGTGAGCGGAACCGTGTGGGTCACCATCTGGGTCTCTGGCGCCGCCGGCCCGTTCAGCTATCAGCTCTCGGTAGGGCCGACGATCGTCTGGACGGAGTCTTCCGCCAATACCAACGTCACGCTGCCGTGGGACACGACACGCACGCCCGACGGCACGCAGACGCTCCTCGTGACCGTGAGGAACTCGATCAAGTCGGGGTCCGCGAGCGTCACCGTCAACGTTCGTAACGGCAACCAGCCGCCACCCGGCCTGACAGCCGCGTTCACGTCGCCGGCCAGTGGCGCGACCGTGTCGGGCACGGTCAACGTCGGCATGAGCGCCAGTGGCGGTACGCCGAACTATACGTTCGTGCTCAAGATCGACGGGGCCATCGTCCTCAATCAGAGCGGACCGGGCACGGCGGCCGCGTTTTCATGGACCACGACGACGGGTTATCCGAACGGCGCGCACACGCTGACCCTCACCGTGAACGATGGCGCCGGCGCGTCGGCCACAGCCAGGCGCACCGTCACGGTCAACAATGCCGGTGGCGGCGGCGGCACGTTGACGATCGCTCTGACGAGCCCGAGCTCCGGTCAGACGGTAAGCGGCACCACCTGGGCCAACATCTGGATCAACTCACCGGGCACAGCGCCCTATGCGTTCACCCTCAGCGCCGCCGGCGCCACCGTGTGGTCCGAGAGCCAGTCGACCACGCACGTCACGCTGCCATGGGTGACCTCGAACACCCCCGATGGCCCGCAGACGCTCACCGTGACCGTCCGCGATAGCGCCGGCGCCACCGGCGTCGCGACCGTTCCAGTCACCGTCCAGAACTGATATGGCCAGAACTGATACGGACGGACCGGCGAGAGCTCGCCAGACTGCGACCCGAAGAGTAAGTTACGAGAGCTCCGCGAGCAGTGCCCTGGCCTCCGCGAGGTTGGCGGTGTCGAGGCCCTCTGTGAACCGGCCGTACACCTCGCCGAGGATCTGTCGCGCCTCGTCTCGCCGACCGCGCCGTCCGAGGAGCCGGCCGAGGCTGGTGGCCGCGCGCAACTCCCACGCCTGTGCTCCCTGCTGGCGGGCGATCGCCAGTGCTTCACGAAAAGCGCCTTCAGCGGCGGCGTGATCGGAGGGCGTGCGCACAAGGAGGAGCTCCCCCTTGAGCCGATGGAGCTCGCTGAGCCAGATCCGCTCCCCCATCTCCGCCATCGTGGCCAGCGTTTCTTCCACAGTGCGCAGGCCTTCGTCGACCCGACCACACTTCCAGCACGCATCGGCCAGGACCAGCTTGTAGAGCGGCTCCAGCGGCATAAACGGTCCGGCCGTTGTCAGCGCCTGAAGTCCTTCATGAATCTGCGCGATGCCCTCCGCTCCCTCGCCCGCCTCCACTCGGGTCCACCCCTCGAAGACCGTTCCCGCGACGCGCCACGGCGGAAGGTCCTGCTCCGTGGCCAGGTTGATGAGACGCTGCGCCGCGTGCCCCGTCTGCCGCGCGTTCCGCTCGAAGTACAGCAGGGCGCACATCCAGGTCAGCACGATGGCGATCGTCGGTGGATGAGCGACCTGCTCCGCGAGCGTCACGGCTCCGTGGCTGGCCGCCACCGCCTGGACTGGGCGGCCGAACAACCACTTGATCCAGGCCGAGAACGAGCGACAGCACGTGCCGGCATCGTGACCGCCATAGAGAAACGCCAGCGACCGGTGCTGCTCGCGGTCGTACAGCGTGATTCCCCGCTCGATATGGTGCTCGGCCGCCGACAGCTCGCCGAGCCAGAACGAGGTAGCCCACATCGCGTGATTGGCCTGGAGCAGGAACACGCGATCATTCGTGCGATCGGCCAGGGTGAGAAGCTCGCCGCCGATCCGGCTGGCCGGCGTCATTCGTCCTTGGCCGGCGGCCGCCATCCACTGGCCCCACAGCGCTTGAAAGGTCGCGCTGGTGTCGCCGATACGCTCGGACAGCTCGCGGGCGCGGGAGAACATGCGCTCGGCTTCCGGCGCGCCGAGTCCTTTGATTGCCTGGATCGTCGGGCCCAGGGCCAGCAGCAGGGCCATCTCGTGCCGCTCGCGCTGGGAGCTCGCGGGCAGCGTGGCCGCGATCTCCAGGCCCCTCGTGAAGTAGCTCACGGCGTCGGTGTAGGCCGATCGCGTGAACGCCTTCGTCCCGGCTTCTCGCACGTACACGACGGCCTTCTCCCAGGCTTCGCCCTTGACGGCGTGATGGGCGAGGAGCTCCATCTGCTCGCCCAGCCTCTCGCCGTAAAGCTGCTCGATCGCCGTGACGATTCTGGCGTGAAGCCCTCGCCGCCGGTCCTGGAGCAGTGTGCCGTACGTCACCTCGTGCGTCAGCGCGTGCTTGAAGGTGTACTCCACGTCCGGGAAGAGGCGGGTCTCGTAGAGGAATTCGGTGGCCTGAAGCTCGGTCAGGCCGCGGCGCAGCGCATCGTCGCCCTCGTCGGCGATCGCCTGGAGGAGCGTGAACGGGACGTCTTTACCGATGACCGAGGCGGCTTGCAACAGGCGCTTGTACTCGGGCGAGAGCCGATCGATGCGGGCGGCGAGGATCGCCTGCGCCGTCGCCGGGATCTGCAGCGTGTGCACGGCCCTGGCCAGGCGATAGGCACCGCGCTCGCCCACCAGGGCGCTCGTCTCGACGAGGGCCCGCACGCTTTCTTCGAGGAAGAACGGGTTGCCCTCCGTGCGCTCGATCAGGAGTCGCCGGAGCGGATCGAGCTCCGAATCGGAGCCAAGCAACGCGTGGAGGAGTTGCTCCGCGCTCTCGGCAGGCAAGGGATCGACACGAAGCTGGGTGTAGTACGTCTTCCCGCCCCAGGCGTGCTGATACTCGGGCCGATAGTTGACGAGGACCAGGATGCACGCGGCGGGAAGGCTTTCGAGCAGGGTATCGAGGAAGGCCTGCGTCTCGCCGTCGATCCAGTGGAGGTCCTCGAAGACCAGGAGCAGCGGCTGGACACGGCTCTCGGCGAGGAGCAGGCGCTTGACGCCGTCGAGCGTCCGCTGCCGGCGCTGTCGCGGGTCGCTCGCTTGCCACTCGGGATCGTCGACGGGGACGTCGAACAGCGCGAGGAAGGCGGGCACCGATGGCTCCAGCGCGCGGTCCAGCGTGAGCAGTTTCCCGGTGATCTTCTCGCGGACCTGGCGTTGGTCGTCACGGTCCTCGATTTTGAAGTAAGCCTCGAGCAAGTCGATGACCGGGAGGTACGGCGTGGCCTTCCCGTATGACACCGAGCCGCTCTCGAGCACGAGCCACCCGCGCGCGCGATGCGACCGCACGAACTCGAAGAAGAGCCGGGATTTCCCGACGCCTGGCTCGCCGACCACCGCCACCACCTGGCCACGACCGTCGCCGGCCTGCTGGAGCGCGCGGCGGAGGTGCTCGATCTCGGCGTCGCGTCCGACGAACCGGCTGAGGGCCCGCGTGGCCATCGCCTGCAGGCGCCGCCGGACCGGCCCGGCTCCCGTGATCTCGAAGACCTCGACGGGATCGGTCACGCCCTTGACCGGCACCAACCCGAGCGGCGTGACGTCGACGTACCCTTCGGCCAGCTTGAGCGTGTCGGCGGTGACCAGGATCGCGCCGGGCCGTGCGATTTGCTCCATCCGTGCGGCCAGGTGCGTGGTCTGCCCGACGGCCGTGTAGTCCATGCGGAGATCGCTGCCGATCGAGCGGACGACGACCTCGCCCGAGTTCAGCCCGACGCGGATCTGGATCGACACGCCGTGCGAGCGCAGGAGCTGACCTTGCAGCGTGGCGAGGCTCGCTTGCATCCGGAGCGCCGCGTAACACGCGCGTACGGCGTGGTCCTCGAGGGCGAGCGGCGCGCCGAAGAGCGCCATGATGCCATCGCCCATCACCTGGTTCACGGTGCCCTCGTAGCGGTGGACGGCCTCCATCATCCGCTCGAGCACCGGATCGACCAGCTTCCGAGCCTCCTCGGGATCACGGTCGGCGAGTAGCTCCATCGAGCCCTTGAGGTCCGCGAAGAGGACGGTGACGAGCTTGCGCTCGCCCTCGACGGAGCTCTTCGACGTGAGGATGCGCTCGACAAGATGCTTCGGGGTGTAGGACTCAGGGGAGCCGAATCGCTGCTCCGGAGACGGCGTGGTGGACAGACCCGTCGGGTGGGCACACTCCGGGCAGAACTTCGCCGTGGGAGACAGTTGCCGACCACATCGGGCGCACGCCCGAGCCAGAGGCGCGGCGCATTCCTCGCAGAACTTCGCGCTCGCCTCGTTCTCGTGCTGGCACCGGGGACATTTCATCGGACCGAGCGTAACTGGAGGCTCTCAGAGGATCAAGGATCGCCAGCAGCCGGCGCTCCTAGCGAGGACGAGCGATCAGAACGGGGCTGGGCGAGCTCCGACCCCGCGCGGCGAGCGATTCCATCCAGAGCACGCCGCGGTGCAGAGCGATCGCGGTCACCACGGTGGCGATGAGCGCGAGCCCGAGGGCCCAGGGCAGCGGGAGATGGATCATGCGGACGAAGAGGACCACGATCGGCCCGTGGACCAGGAACATCTCGTAGGAGTAATCGGCGACGAAGCGCACGAGGACTCCATCGGGCCACGCGGCGGCCTCGGCGATGAGCATCGCGGCGAGCGCCCACGCGGCGTAGCCGAGGTCCGGCTCGAGCCACGGCACGCCAGCCAGCAGGACGACGAGCCCGGCACGCCACCGGCCCGACAGCGCCGGCACTGCGAACGTCCGCAGGCTCATGCCGCCCACGAAGGCGAGAATCTGGCGCGTGAAGTCCGTCTGCGCCCGCAGAGCCACGAGGGCGACGCTGACGACGAGCAGCGCCGCCAGCGCGGTGCGGCGGCGTGGAAGCCCACGAACGACGACGGCGATGGCGTAGCACGTCAGGATCAGCGACAGGAACCAGCTCGGCACGTTGATGAGGTGCTCGCCGCCGTGAGTGAAGTAGCCGAGGCCGAGCATCTGCGAGACGAACAGCGACAGCGATGCCGGCTTGTAGCTCGTGACGGCGTTCGCGGCGAAGAGCGCCGCGGTGACGATCCAGTAGGCCGGGAACAGCCGGCGCGCCCGGTCGAGCGCCCAGCGGCCCACCGGCTGGCTGCCGCCGAGCGCGAAGAATCCGGCCATGGCGCAGAAGAGCGCGACGCCGAGCTGGCCCTGGTCGAGCACGAGGACGTCCCGCGTCACGGGGAGGTTCGTCACCTCGAGGACGTGACGGAGGACGACGAGGAACAGCGCGATGCCGCGGAGCCAGTCGAAGCCGACGAGGCGGCCGCGACGGCCGACGTCGGGCGTCATCGCGTCGGTGCGAGCGCCGCCGTGGGCTCCGTTGCGGGGACGTCCGCCGCGGCCGCAACCACGGCTTCGTGGCGGCGAATCAGCCGATCGACGACGATCGAGAGGAAGATCACCACCCAGAAGTACTTCTCGTATTCGGCGCTGATGAAGGTGCCGGCCACCGCGAAGCCCACGAAGCCGGCGCGGAGCCCCTCTCCCCACCCGGCCAGCTCCTCGGCCTCGGGTGAACCGTGAAGCCGTGAGGCGCGGCCAAACGCACCCAGCGCGACGAGCAGCAGCGACACGAAGATCACGAAGACGGGAATGCCGAGCTCGGCGGCCACCTCGAGGTACGTGTTGTGGGCCATGAAGCTGATGTCGAGGCCGGAGTAATAGCCGCTCAGCGACTTGAAGTTGAAGGGGCCGACGCCCCACAGCGGCGCGGCCGCGATCATCCGGAAGCCCGCCCAGAACAGCGCGGTGTGGGCCATGTTCGACTGCTCGAGGCCGGGGGGCGCCTCGGCCCCGCCGATCGTCGCCAGCGCGCGCTGGCCGAGATCGGTGGGAAGCACCACGATGGCCGCGATCATCGCCGCCGCGAGCGTGAAGGCCGCGCCGAAGCCGCGCCGCCGCGTGACGAACACCATCCCGGCCGCCAGCAGCCCGAGAAATCCGCCGCGCGACGACGTCAGGAAGATCTCGAGGAGGAGAACGCCTGACCCGAGCAGCCACATGCGCCGGCGGCCCGGAGTCCGTTGCTGCAGCGCGATCGCGAAGGCCAGAGGCAGCACCAGCACGAGGTTGGCCGCGAAGTAGTTCGTCTCCGACAGCCCCACGCCGAGCCGGTCGCCGAACCGGAGGGACTGTCGATACGCGTACGGGAAGATGAGGATCAGCGTCCCGGCCATAGCGTAGAGGACCCTGCGCAGGTCGTCCTGAGTCTTCACCGAGACCAGGACGAACGGCAGGAAGAAAAGGAACGCGAGATATTTGGACACGATGAGGAAGCCGCTGCCGCTCAGCAGGCTCGAGACGATCACGCCGGCGAAGAAGGAGACGAAGAGCTTCGCCTGGAGCGACGTCAGGATGCCCTCCTCGTCGGTGTTGCCGGAGGCCAGGCGCAGGAGTGCCCACCCGCACCCGACGAGGCCGAGCGCCTTGATCACCGTGAAGTCCTGGAAGATCCCCAGGAACGAGTCGGCGATCATGAGGTAGGGGCTCTGCTCGAAGGGCATGACGCAGATCATGAGGAGCAGCAGCCACATGCCCTCGTCACGTCGCAAGAGACGTACCGATGGCCGAGCGGGCTAAGTGGTGGATTCTCGGCGCATCGAGCACGAAGTCTGCAAGTCACGCCCCATCAGGGCCGCGACAATCATCCGGGATGGGAAATCTTCTGCAGAGGCCCCGCGGCCGCCCGAGAGCCGGACGACCGCGGGGCTCGTGGGTCGAGGCCGTGAACGCTAGGTGCTGGCCGCCACCTCCGCGGTGGCGGGTACGGGCGCCGTGCGGATCACACGGCTGGTGCCGCCCCATCGCCCGGTGCTGTCGATCGCACGGACGGTGACCACGCTCCGGGGCCCCCTCTGCTCGGGAGCCCGGAACTCGTACCGATCACTCGCCTCGTGCCAGGCCCCCACCAGCTCGCCGTCCAGGTAGACGTAGAGCCGGAACGGGCCGCGCCCACCACCGACGCTCACGTGCACCGTGAACAGCCCGGGCTCGTCACCGTCGGGAACCACGTCGTGAAGCGTGAGGTCGAGCGCCATCGTCAGTTCCTCACCGTCACGTTGACGCTCGTCGTGCCGCTCTTGCCGGCGGCGTCCCGCACCGTCGCAGTGACGATGTGGGTGCCGTTCGTGATGCCGGTGGTCGTCCACGGCACCGAGACCGGGCCGGAACCAGAAACCTGCGTGGCGACCTGTCGGCCGTCCACCGACAGCGTGTAGGTGTTGACGTTGCTGCTGGCACCGTTCACCCACATGACCACCCAGGCCGTACCGCTCACCGTCGCGCCCGTCGTCGGCTGCGTGATCGCAACCTGGAGCGAGCCCGTCGGCGCCGGAGTGGGAGTGGGTGTTGGCGTGGGCGTCGGCACGGGGGTTGGCGCCGGCGTCACGTTGACGTTCGACGTCGTCACGCTCGCCGAGTCCGTACCCGTCTTGCCGCTCGAGTCCCGGACAGCGATCGACAGCGTGTGCGTGCCGTTGGCCACCTTCGTCGTGTCCATCGGGATCGACACGGGGCCGTTACCACCGGTCTGCGTGCCGAGCGATGTTCCGTCCATCGTCACCGTGAACGTGTTGCTGCCATTGGAGCCGGCCACCCACACCACCGCCCACGAGGTGCCACTGAGCGTGGCGCCCGACGTCGGCTGCGTGAGTGCCACCGTCAGCCCACCCGTCGGCGTGGGTGTCGGCGTGGGTGTCGGCGTGGGAGTGGGCGT
>Ga0137361_10001508_pt1 | contig 14516 bp, 13 predicted proteins | sample Mad1_80_16metaG_FD_104923 | JGI IMG/M metagenome (GOLD analysis project Ga0137361, IMG submission 104923) | Vadose zone soil microbial communities from Angelo Coast Range Reserve, California, USA - Mad1_80_16 metaG | ecosystem: Environmental > Terrestrial > Soil > Vadose zone | place: USA... | reverse complement strand
GGCTTTCATGTCGGATTTTGTCCAGCGCTCGGCCTTTGCTTCGGCTCATACAACGTCGATAACGCCTGCGGCGTTCGTTGACCAGCTCTTCGCGAATGCTGGAGTGACTCCTTCAGCGAGTGATCGCACAGCAGCCATTGACGAGTTTGGATCAGCGACCACGACCGGCGACGTGACCGCGCGGGCGCGCGCGTTACGCGACGTGGCGGAGAACCCACTCTTGAATCAGCAGGAATTCAACCGCGCGTTCGTCTTGATGCAATTCATAGGTTACCTTCGTCGCAATCCAAACGATTCTCCTGACTCAGACTACACGGGTTATGATTTCTGGCTGACTAAATTGAATCAGCTCAATGGGAACTATAACCAAGCCGAGATGGTTAAAGCGTTCATTACCTCTGGAGAATACAGACAGCGCTTTGGACCGTGAGATGCGCAGGCCTCAATTTATTGTTTGGCCGGGCCAAGGCCCTTTTGCGCCTGGCTCCGCCTTACCCAAGCCAAGTTGATTGTTGCAGGTAGTCGCCGATTTCGTGGAGGAGTTTAAGAAGGAGAGCGCAGCGCCTTATCAAAAAACTCGATCACTGGTCGGCCGTAGGCGAACGACGAAGCAATAGGAAAGCTCGTCAGCCTGCGCAAGCTTCGGCCACGGGTGGCGTATCTCCGGGGAGACTGGCGGTGTGTCTCGCGACGATCTGCCAACTGCCGTTGCGCTTCATCCAGACATTCGGATGCACAACTGGCGCTTGATCTCCATTCCCTCGGCCGTTGCCCAGGTCGTCATGCGATAGCTCGAGACGGCCGCGTCGCCTTAAGCGCGCACCTTAAGATCGTCTTTATCGTATCGCCCGACCACGGCTTTCTCGGCGGCCTGGCGTATCTCAGTCATCACGGCCGGTTTGTCAACGCAGATGCCAATTGGCGCTCTATGCCCGCGAAAGACTTAGACGGAGAACGCCTCGTCCGCGGCCACCCAGGGCTACCGGCTTGACGCCTCGCAAAGCAAATTCATCGCTCATACTTTGGCAGAGAGAAACTTGACCGCTCCGTTTTCCATTCGTTCGAGGCCTCGCTCTTCTTGCGAAAAGAACTCTGCTCTTGGCATCATGCCGACAATGAACGGACTGCCAAACGAAAGAAGGAAACTTCTTGACGGCCTGCAAGCGGACGCCTTCAAATATTTCCTGCACGAGGTTAATTCCGCCAACGGTCTAGTCGTTGATTGCACCAAGAAAAATTTTCCATGCAGTATCGCGGCAACCGGTTTGGCGCTTTCGGCTTATCCCCTCGGCGTCGAGCGTGGTTTTCTCTCCCGCAGCCGAGCGGTCGAGCGAACCTTAACGACGCTGCGCTTCTTTGCGAACAGCGAACAGAGCAAGAGGCCGGAGGCCAGCGGTTACAAAGGTTTCTATTATCACTTCCTCGACATGAAGACGGGACGACGGACGTGGGACAGCGAACTGTCAACAGTTGACTCCGCCTTTCTCATCGCCGGCATGCTCGCCGCCGCCGTCTATTTCGATCGTGACTCTCAGAAAGAAGCAGAGATTCGCACCCTCGCTGATGAGTTGTACCGCCGCGTCGATTGGCATTGGGCGACGAACAGAGCTGAGAGTCTCACGCACGGTTGGAAGCCGAAGCCGGGTTTTCTCCGCTATCGCTGGAAACGATACGACGAATCGCTCTTGCTCTATGTCCTTGGCCTGGGCTCACCAACCTTCCCGCTTCCGCCGGAGAGTTATCACGCGCGCGCATCGCAGTATAAGTGGAAGAAAATCTACGGCTACGAGTATTTGTTCGCCGGCCCGCTCTTTACCCATCAGTTCTCTCATATCTGGCTTGACCTGCGCGAGATTCAAGATGAATTCATGCGCAAACATGGTATCGACTATTTCGAAAACAGCCGCCGCGCCACTTATGTGCAGCGAGAGTACGCCCGGCGCAATCCGAAAGAGTGGGAAGGTTATAACGAAGTCTGTTGGGGACTCACCGCGTGCGAAGGTCCCGGCCCAAAGATTCTGCGGATCAAAGGGAAGGAGCGAAAGTTTTTCGATTATGTAGCGCGCGGCGCGCCTTATGGACCCGACGACGGTACCGTCGCGCCGTGGGCCGTCGTGGCTTCATTGCCCTTCGCGCCCGAAATCGTGCTGCCCACGTTGGAGCATTTCAAAAAAACCGAAGTTGGCAAACACCGTTACGGTTTAGAAGCGACCTTCAATACGACCTTTCCCGCCGAGGACTGTCCAACGTGCGGCTGGCTCTCGCCCTGGCACTACGGTATCAATCAAGGTCCGATCGTGCTGATGATCGAAAATCATCGTAATGGATTCTTGTGGAACCTAATGCGCACATGTCCCTACATTGTCAATGGTCTCCGCCGCGCTGGATTCAAAGGAGGATGGTTGTAGAGAGAGACCCAACTAAAACCCGCTCCTTGCTAAATGGAGTCGGGTGATTGTCCCTCAAGTTGTTCCAGAAAATCTGTGGGATTCAGGATCTTCAACCATCTATAACGCTTCTGAAGCTCTCGACTGGCAGGCTGCGGAGCTGCGACCCTGCATTCACGCGAAAAGCGCTTGTGATAAACTTTTGCGGGCGCCGAACAGAACGCCGGCGCGCACATGCGATGACCGATATTCACAAGGACAAAGAGGCGGTCGGTGAAGTTGAGACGGCGATGCTTGATGCCGATTTATTCCTCAAGTACGGCTCGCCTGAGCGCGCGATGAAACGTCTGAAGACTGCGCTGGAACGGATTCCGCGATCGATTCCGCTGCGTGAAAAGATGCGCGAAGTCGCGGCCTCGCACAAGCATCCCGAAGAAGCGGCTCGTCATTGCCTGGCGTTGGCGAGTCTCTATATCGAGCGCGACAATCTCGACGCTGCGCACGATCGTCTGCTGGAAGCGAAACAACTCGACAATCGCATCTCAATCGGCGCCGGGCTGGAAGCGATCAGGCGAGCACGCCACCCTGAATTGCAGGCGCATCAGGCTACGAAAACCGTGCACAGACGTGAGAAATCCGCGGTCACTTTCGCCGGCGACTTATCGGCGATCAGCGTGTTCGACGCGATTCAGGCAATCGAGAATTCGCGTCTGACGGGCGTCTTAGCGCTGACCAACGATGCGCAAGCGGGCCACGTGCTCTTTAATGACGGACAGATTGTCGACGCGAAATGCGGAAAGCTCAAAGACCACGAGGCGTTCCGGCAGATTGTAGAAATCACGGGCGGTGTTTTTGATTTTCAGAAGTCAGCCCAATCGTTTCCGGTTACGATCGAAGCGCCGAGTAATACGAATTTGATTCTGGATAGTCTCAGGCAGGTCGATGAGGAAAAGGCGTGAGTTGGCACATACATGTCTTCCCAGATCTCGCCCCCTCATGAAGATCAAGACTCTACCGACTAGTCCACGAACACTCGAGCCTCCAGCGCCTCAGCGCGTTCAATCGCCGAGAGCAGGCGCAGGAACTGCGCGTAGTTGCGACTGCGCGCGTGCAGACGACTTGCTTCAGATTCGCTGAGGTCGTTGCGCAGAACAAGGTCGAGAAAATCGTAATAATCGGCGTTCGCGGAAACGGGAAACTCACGCGTGTACGTGGTCAGCTCCGCATCATCCGAGCGAAAGCCAGCCAACATGTCGAATACGTTGTCGGTTGTCAGATGCGCTCCCTTGCGCGTCAGCCTGATGGGAATTCGCAATTCATAGAAACGCAGGCCCTCAGCAGTCGTTACCCGCCGCAGTTCTTTGGTCGCTTCACCGTCAAAGGGCGATTCGGGATCGACGAGGATGTGAAGCAAACGCGGCTGGTCTTCGCGATCGAAAGTATCCAGGAAAAGTTGAACTCTATCGGCTAAAAATTTTTCAAAGTGCACATCGATGGGATAATTGATGCGGCCCAGACATCCAACCGCTTCGCCTTCACCGGCAATCTCCAAAGGCAGACAAGCCGGGCAATCCGCACAGACCACGGTTTCTCTTTGCAGCGATTCGATCTCGTCGCCGCTGTCTTCGATCCACTTCAGTTTATCAGCGCTCGGCGCGTTCCGATCTCCGGTAGTCAAAATCGTGTGCAGGTTGCCGAGCCGGCCCCACTCGCGCAGGTGTTGCTCAGAGTATCGCGCGCGCAGCACGCAAGGATGATCGATGGCGAATTCCAGAGACATCTTCATGAGTGACCAGCCCGCGGCGCAAAATAAAGTTTTTCAGCTATTTCTTGAGCAGCTCAATGCCGCCGTGCGCGACGGCCAGCATGATGCAATCCTCGCCGTCGAGGGCGACCGGCGCATGGGCAGAGCCTGCCTCGTTCAGGATATATTCACCGGCGCGGCGCTCGCCCTGCTGGTCACGATATCCACCTTGCAGAATGAAAACTTCTTCCGGACCAACATGCCGGTGCGCGGGATAACCACAACCGGGCTGCATGCGAATCAGGACGGTCGCATCGCGGCTCTGTTCGTCGCGGCGCAGCACGTTCACAAAGATTCCTTGGTAACGAGCGGGGCGCCAATCAATCGAGTTGAGATCGTACATGAAAATGAACCGCAAAAACCTTAATCAAAAATCCGCTTTGTCTCTTATGCGGGCGGGACACTCCCAGTAGGATTGTGATTGATAATCTCAACGATGGCGGAAAATGGCACTTTTACAACTTCGCCATCGGCCCGCTCAACCTTCACCGTGGGCGTCGACAGCGGCCGGGTGGTCTTCATGCTGCGGATGACCCCGCGCACCCGATGACCATCGCGGGTGACAATCTCGATGTTTCCCTTGCCGTAAAGCGGCTGGAGCGCTGCCAATGCTTTGGTAACTTCCATGCAGATAGCCTCTGATAGCGATTAATGTTATGTGAATATACTTGGTTAGCCGATAATCGTAAACTGTAAGAGCCGCCGTGACCCAGACGGTACAGTTCTGTTACAAGGAATCTGAACACCGCGTAGCGATGAAATGTTTATAGAATGCCAATCATAAATTCACTGAGGAAGCTCCTTCAGGAGCGCAACCGACTCTCTCTTTCGCCTATAAATGGGCTCTGCGAGATCGATGGGATCACAGGTTCTATAGATATTACATCCCTACGGGATTTGCTCGACAAACTCCTTCCACCATTTACTCGCAACCATTCGCATTCAATCGGCGTATAATGCTTGGTCGAATCGTTCTTTCGTCTAGCAATTTCCAGCGAGTGTTCATCATGCAGCCTCAGCAAAGTTTTAGCGGCAGCACCGGAGCCGATCCAAGCGCAATCGTCTGCTCGCAGTGTGGCTCACCGATGCCGAAAGAAATGCGCTTCTGTCGCTCGTGCGGCAACCGGCTGGGCGAAGGCCCGGCGGAGTACACCGAGACGGTGCGTTTCCGAAATGCCGCCACCGCGAACGCACAATTCAATCCTGCCTACATCCCGCCGGCCGCAGCTCCGATTGCTCCGCCATCACCGCGTGATTTTACTCGATGCCGGCGCCGCCTGGGCTGGGGTGGCATGACCTGGATGTGGATCGTGCTCGCGGTCTTCTTCGCCAGCGGTGGGGCAATGAGTATCCTTAAAGGCCCGCACCGTGGGCGAGCGACGACTCCGATATTTTTGGATCGTTCTATTTTCGGCGTGGATGGATTCAAAACTACTGAAGGCGGAGTGACATTCGAGGACGTCGAGCCTCCGGGCGCGCCCGCGGACAAGGCTGGTCTGGTGGGCGGCGATATCATCACCACCTTTGACGGTCGTGCGGTGAGAAAAGAAAGCGAGTTGATGGATCTAATTCGGCAGACACCGACTGGCAAACCGGTCGAAGTGATTTACCTCCGCGATGGCGAGATCAAAAAGACGCAACTCACCACGATTTCGAGCCAGGAAAGCAATCAACTGGAACGCGCCTATGGCAACCGCGCTGAAGGACAGGGCATATTCGGATACAACAATGGCGATTCCAAGCGCGTCTTTGTTCAAACCAGCAAAATCTTTGGCGTGCGCTTGGACAGAGTCGATCAGAATGGTCCTGCCGACCTGGCGGGAATCAAGAAGGGCGATATTGTAATCGAGTTCGACAAGACACCGATTCGCACTTCGGATGAACTGCTCTCGCGCGTGCGTCGCGGCTTTCCGTATAGCACCGTGCCCGTAGTCGTGATGCGAGAGGGGCAAAGAATCGAGATCCCAGTGAAGCTAGGCAAGCGATGATGGCGGCACAGAGTTTTAAGTCTGTGCGGCGTGTTCCCTCATACGATTTTCCATCTCACGCCGCGCTTCTTCCCTTTCCTCTTCGGTTTCATCAGGCTCGAAAGCTTCAAACAGTGCGTAAGGTTGTTCGGCTAACAGCCGCAATTCCCAGGCTTCGCGACCTTGGTGAGAGGGCCGAGCAAACCAAAGCGCATCGAATTCCGCATCGACAAATCTCGCTTCTTTCAAAAGTTCGCGCGCTTGATGGTTGATTTCTGCGCGCGTCGCCGGGCGCAATAGGACGCGCCTCAACCGCCAGCCGTGTTTTTGATAAGTGGCGATGATTTCCTTGATAAGCCCCAGCGTTTTCATTGCGGCCACAGTATATCGTTAGGGTGATTAGAAACGCAGAGCACGTGAAATCCAGGAGACGGAACGATGAAATTATTTTGGTGTGCTAGTCTAATGGTCGCCTTACTTGTTGGCGCTGACGGAGCATTATCCGGTCAACCAAGTACAAAGCCCGCCCAACTTGAAGCACAAGTTGATGCCTACCTAAGACCTTACCTGGACCTCGGCGGCTTCAACGGATCCATCTTAATCGCCAAAGGCGGTCGGGTGCTGCTGAGCAAAGGTTACGGAATGGCGAATTATGAATTGAACGTTCCCAACGCGCCGCAGACGAAATTTCATCTCGGGTCGGTCTCTAAAACGTTTACAGCCGCAGCAATTATGCTCCTGCAAGAGCAGGGTAAGTTAAGCGTCCGCGATCCCTTGACCAAATACATCCCGGATTATCCAAATGGAGAAAAGATTACCATTCATCATCTGCTGACGAATACGTCGGGCATTCCCAACGTTAACAACTTTGCTGAATACGCAACTCAGTCAAAGTTTCCACACACGCCGACTGATCTGATTGCAATGTTCAAGCAGAGGCCACTGGATTTTGAGCCGGGCTCGCGTGGATACATCGAAAGTAACTCGAACTATAACTTACTTGGCTACATCATCGAGAAGATATCGGGACAAAGCTACGGCGACTTTTTGAGACAGCAAATCTTTGATCCGCTCGGCCTGCGTGACACTGGCCATGACGGCAACGCGAACGCGCTCATAAGGAATAAAGCGAACGGCTATCTGCCAGCGGGTCTGACTGATTTGGAGAATGCGCCTTACCTTGATTGGTCGGTCAAGACGGGGAACGGTTCAATCTATTCAACTGTGGAAGACTTGTATCGATGGGATCGGGCTCTTTACACTGAGCGAACTCTAAAGCAGAGTTCATTGGCCACGATGTTCAAAGAAGAATATGGCTGGTTCGGCGGAAAGCGACTGAATCGAAACGTCGTGAGAATGAACGGTCGCAGCCCGGGCTTCAACTCGGATATGCAAAGATACGTTGACGATGATGTGTGCATCATCGTGCTCGCCAACAACTATGTGCCCACCGCCAGCGTGATCGCCAACGATTTGGCGAAGATGGTTTTTGGTGAATCGTATGAAACTCAGAACCTGGTAAAGCCGCCGCGGATCGATCCGAAGATATTTGACGCCTACGTGGGAAGTTATCAATTCGGTCCAGATTTCTTTGTTCCGAATGGTATCTACAAAATTGAAAGAAAGGGCGATCAACTCCTGATGGTTGCCCCGGGCGCAGATGCAACGCTGGTACCCCAGACAGATACTGCTTTTTTTGATCGGCCATTCTGGTCAATCATCGTTTTCGTAAAGGATAATGACGGCAAGGTAACCCATTTCCTTTGGCGGTATGGCGGCCGCGATTACCACGCGCAGCGATTAGCGTTTGCATCTAGGCAGTAACTCTGCGGTGTTTCGCGCGTCGATCCTCGAGAACCTCGATACTTTCTCTCACGCGAGTGTAAATGCCATCGGCATCAAGTCCGTACTTCGCAAGCAGGAGTTTGGGATCGCCGTGAGTCACGATCCGATCCGGAATGCCCATTCGCACCACGCGCACTCTGTCTTGCAAACCGTTCTCTTCCAGCAATTCGATGACGGCCGAACCGAAGCCACCGGCGAGATACGCTTCTTCAACGGTCACGATCATGCGCTTGGTGCGAGCGAGCGCCAGCAACAAAGCGCTGTCCAAAGGCTTCGCGAAGCGAGCGTTGACCACGGTCGATTCGATTCCATCCTTCGCCAGATTCTCAGCGGCATGCAATGACGGATGAACCATTGAGCCGTAAGCGACCATTGCAATTTCGCCGCCATCGCGCAGCAGTTCAGCTTTGCCAATCTCCAGGAGTGCAGGATTCCGATCAAGCACGGCCCCTATGCCATTGCCCCGCGGGTAACGCATCGCGGCGGGGCCGACGTGCTCGACCATAGTAAACATCATGTCGCGCATCTCGGCTTCATCTTTGGGCGCCATCAAAATCATGTTCGGCACGCCGCGCAGGTAAGCAATATCCAGCAATCCATGATGCGTCGGGCCGTCACCTCCGGCAATTCCCCCGCGGTCCAGGCAGAACTTGACGTTCAGGTTCTGAATGCAGACATCGTGCACCAGCTGATCGAACGCGCGTTGGAGAAAGGTCGAGTAAATCGCACAGACCGGCTTCAAGCCTTCAACGGACAATCCCGCCGCGAAGGTCACGCAGTGCTGTTCGGCGATGCCGACGTCGAAAGATCGTTCGGGAAACTTTTCGAGCGCCGTGCAAACGCCAGTACCGTCAGGCATCGCGGCGGTCAGGGCCACGATCTTCTCATCCTTCTCCATCAACTCGCAGAGCGTGTTACCGAAAACTTGCGTATACGTCGGCGCCTTCGCCGGTGACTTAATCGGCTTGCCGCTTTTCAGATCAAACGGACCCGTCGCATGCCATTTGTAGTAATCGCTTTCGGCTGCGGGATGGCCTTTGCCCTTTGTCGTGAGCGCGTGAACGATAACGGGGCCATCTTTGATTTGCTGCGCTTCGCGGAATGCTTTAACCAGCGCCCGCGGGTTATGACCGTCGACGTAACCGATATATTTGAAACCGAGTTCGTTGACCAAAGCGCCCGGCAAAACCGCGGCGGCAATGGCGTCCTTCATGGTTTTCGCCGCGTGATGCAGGCGCTCGCCGACCGACGGGATCGACAACAATGTTTCTTCGACCTCATCTTTGAAGCGATGATAACCGTGCGCTTCGCGAATTCGATTCAGGTAACCAGTCAGCGCGCCGACTGCCGGCGCGATCGACATCTCGTTGTCATTTAATACGACAATCAGACGAGTCTTCAGATGTCCGGCCTGGTTAACTGCCTCCATTGCCATGCCGCCAGCCAACGAGGCATCGCCAATCAGAGCGACGACGTGGTAATCCTCGCCTTTACGATCGCGCGCGATGGCCATGCCCAGCGCCGCGGAAAGGGAGGTCGAAGCATGGCCCGCGCCAAACGTGTCGTACTCAGATTCATCACGCCGCAGAAAACCACTAATGCCGCCGTACTGTTTGATCGACGGCAACAAATCGCGACGTCCCGTGAGAATCTTATGCGCGTAGGCTTGATGGCCTACGTCCCAAACCAAGCGGTCGTGCGGCGTATCGAACGCGTAATGAAGCGCGACGGCCAATTCAATGGCGCCGAGCGAAGCTCCCGTATGCCCACCCACACGGGACATCGTTTCCAGAATATATTGCCTGATCTCGTCGGCGACCTGCGGTAGCTGATCAGGGCGCAGATGACGCAGGTCAAAAGGCGAATTGATTTGCTGAAGAATTTCCATCGCGGCGCAATTGTAAACTGCCAGTCGGGCTTTTGCTATCTCACAAAGTGCTCACATTTATTGGGCTTAAATCTTTGACTTCACGTGGGCCACGTCTAAATCGGCCCGGCTTTGCATGGCAAAGTTATTTGTAACGTAGAACCCGGGTCTTAGTCAAGGCTTATTTCAAACCATTCCGACGCTTCCTGCGTCTAAGCCCCTGAAACGCTGATTGGTCTCCCTGAAACCAAGCCTTTTTCCGAAAATTAAGGAGTAAATTTCAGAATGCTTACACGAATTAAACTTTTCAGTGCAGGTTTAGCGCTGGTCCTTTTTGTTTTTGTCAGCGCCACCTGTCTTGCTCAACAGCCCCAGAATCAGACCCAAAACCAATCGCCCGGCGCGGGCGGAGCGCCTCCGTTCGGACGTGGCGGTCCAGGCAGACACGGGCACGGCCCGGGCGGTGCAGGAGGTCCCGGAATGTTAGGCGCATTGCGCGAACTCAACCTGACCGACGATCAGAAGCAGCAGATTCATAAGATCATCGAGGCGAATCTCGAGAGCACCAAGACTCAGCGCGGGGAATTGCGGCAACTGATGCAGAAGCGATTCCAGGGAACGCTCACGGCAGACGAAGAAGCTCGGGCCAAGACTCTTCGCGAACAGATGGAAACGTCAGGGAAGGACACCGAGTCGAAGGTCGCGGCAATACTCACCCCAGAGCAAAAAGCAAAGCTCGAAGAGTTGAAGAAGGAACGTAAGGCGAATCACGACAGATTTGGCGGTCGCGGGGGATTTCGCAAGGAACCGGGCCAACGTAATCAATCGACACCGCCGCCCGCCACTCCGCCGGTTGAGCTATAAGGGAAATTCGGCACACCAGTAGCTATCTCTAAGGACCTTGCGCCGCCGACAAAATCAAAACTCGGCGGCGCTTTCCTTGATTCCAAATTAGATCGCCGAGGAAATCGCTACGAGTTTGTTTCCGCAGGCGCACGCGTCAGCTTCAGGAAGGTTGTCTTTGAGCACGACGAAGACTTCCCATTCGTTTCCGTCCGGATCGCGTACCCAAGTCTTGTCCTGAATCGCGTAACAACAGTTGGTCTGCATCTCGTCTCGAGTCAGTAGACCAGCGTCGCTCCATTTCTGCTTCATCGCCAGCACATCGTCTGTCGATGCGACCTGAATGCCAAGATGCGAAAGCGCGCCGCGACTGGTAATGGGCGCTTCATTCAGAGCCAGGTTCAGCGGCGGATTTTGCACGTCAAACTTCGCATAACCCGTTCTTACCTTACTTGGCTCGATGCCGAGCAGCTTGCGATAGAACCCGATGCTTTGCTCGACGTTTCGCACGTTCAGTGACAGGTGGGCCTTCAGTGCCTTGACGGCAGCAGATTCATTGGCGGCCATCGTGTTTAGCTTGCTTTCCACTTGAATCCTCCCTTAGAATCATATTTGTCTAAGCGAATGCGACTTCGATGTTAGGCGAACCACACATATCTGTCAAGGCGAATGTGACTAGCTTCCCGGTTATCAGGCAAATGAGTCGGGCCGCTTGGGAACAGGTAAGGTCGATCTACGTTGAGGGCATCGCCACGGGCAATGCAACGTTCGAGACGGAGGCGCCGTCGTGGGAAGCGTGGAACTCGTCGCATCATCCGTTCGGACGTTTGGTCGTGCGCTTCAGCAATCGTGTCATCGGTTGGGCCGCCTTGAGTCCGGTTTCGCAGCGCTGCGTCTACGGTGGCGTCGCGGAAGTGAGCGTTTATGTTTCGCAGAATCATCGCCATTCAGGCATCGGGCGCCAGTTGTTGGAAGCTCTGATAAGCGAATCTGAACGAAACGGCATCTGGACCCTACAAGCTGGAATGTTTCCCGAGAATGCGGGCAGCCTCGCACTGCATCTAGGGAGCGGTTTTCGCGAAGTTGGACGACGCGAGCGGATTGGCAGGTTGAATGGAGTGTGGCGCGACACGATTCTTTTGGAGCGTCGCAGCTCGCTCGTCGGAATTGAATAAACCATGACCAAGAAGAAGTATGACTTTGAAACTCTTTTCAAAGCGCTGGCCGACCGCACCCGGCTGCGACTAATTAGTCTCATGGGTGATTCAGAAGTCTGCGTCTGTTTTTTCGTCGCTATTCTGAAAACCAGTCAGCCGAAGATTTCGCGTCACCTCGCGTATCTGCGACGCGCACAGATCGTGGCCGCGCGACGCGAGGGCAAGTGGATGCACTATCGCTTGACCGAACCGCCGGACGAACATGCAGCGCGCATCTTTCGGGAAGTGCGCGCGTCATTATCTGCGCATCCGGAATTTCAGGGCGATCGCGAAAAGCTTCTGCAAGTCTGTTGTGCGAAGCAACTTCCGGTGCAACTGCGACGCGCGCCTCGACCTTTGGGTTTGGCCGCCTAGCTGTCCGACAAACGAGCGATCCGAAGATCGCTCGATTTGAATGCTTCGATAACAAAGGCTACCAGTTTGTTTACGATTTCGAATTCACCAAGACCGGCTGGAAATTCCTCCGGCTCGACAAGTATGCATACGATGAAGGTTAACGTTTCGAACGGGAATTCCTGGTTGACGCGTTGGTTGGCTGACGCGAGAACTTCAACTTCTGAACCGGCAACGTCTGCACGAGCGGTAAGTTATCAGCTTGCGGCAAACCCTCCCTGTTTATTGGCGATTTGGAAACATCGTTAGATGATGTCCAACCTGCCACGACGTCCACGCATCAATTAGCCGCACAGCGTCTCTCTTTTTTTTTGCAAGCGGCGCCTATCACTTCGTTCCTAAAGCGTCTCCCCATACGCTCGAACAAACTGTTACATCCTTAGGAGGCCAAAACTTATGAAGCGCACTCTCCTTTTAATCGTAGTCTCTCTGCTTTCAGTAAGCGCTTTCGCGCAAACCCGCAGAACTGCTCGCGTGGTCGCCGCGCCAACATTAAATGCGAAGACGACGACGCAAACTCTGCCGATTCGTCGGGTGACTCTCTACAGCAACGGCGTGGCCTACATCGAACGGCGCGGCACGGTCAGCGGCCACGCTGAGATCGATCTTTCGTTCAAGCAATCGCAAGTCGACGACGTTTTGAAATCGATGGTCGTGCTCGATCTGGGCCAGGGCCGCATCGGCGCGGTAAGTTACAACTCTTCAGCGCCACCAGCCGCGCGCCTGGCGGATATTCCATTCTCGGTTGAACCGGGAACTCAGAATGAAAATCAGGGCGGGCTGGCCGGCGTGCTGACTCAGCTTCAAGGTGCACACGTCATCGTCGCGACGGCCAACCGGACGGCCGCGGGATCGATTCTGACGGTCGAAGAACGCAAGTCGCAGATCGATGCCAACAAACCGCCGTCAATTACTCACGCCTTGGTCATTGCGTCCGAGAATGGCGAGCTGATGAGTTTCGATCTCGCCGACGTGCGTTCGGTAAAGCTGGCTGATGAAGGCGCGCGGCGCGACGTAGGCGAGTTTGCCAACGCCACCGCGTCGGCGCGTCGCCGAGATGCAAAGACCATCGTCGTCACTTCGGACGGCAACGGCAGTCGTGAAATGCTGGTCAGCTACACGATTGCGGCGCCAATTTGGAAAACGACGTATCGTGTCGTGCTCGATTCGCAAGGCAAGCCCTTCTTTCAGGGCTGGGCCATCGTCGACAATGTCAGCGAAGAAGATTGGACCAGCGTCTCGCTCGCGCTTGTCTCTGGCTCGCCGGTCTCGTTCATTCAACCTATTCAAAAACCTTTCTATCGCTACCGGCCGATTGTGCCGATGCCTGACGATTTGAAGCTGGAACCGCAGACTTACGAACCAGGTGAAGGTGGAAATAGCGGTATTGGCGGCGGAGCGAGTTCCGACGAAAAGTTAAAGGATGAAAATGCGACTGTCACCGTGACTAATGGCCCCGCCAAACGCCCGGCGCCATCACAGAGACAACTCTATCAACTGCCGATGAACGGCCGCAGAGCGAACAGCCTCGCGAATCTTACGCCAGGATCGTCTCTTGGTTATTCCGGTGGCGCGACCACGCTCAGCGACGCGATCACGCGGCCCGATTCAGGCATCGAAGCCGCCGCTACCGGCAGCGAAGTCGGCGATCTCTTCGAGTATCGCATCGACCAGCCAGTCAGTGTTCCTCGCAATCGTTCGGCATTGATTCCGATAGTACAAACTCGCATGGACGGCGAGCGCGTCTCGATCTACAACGAAGCCAATCGGCGCGATCGACCGATGGGTGGAATGCTTTTGAAGAACACTTCGCCGCTCACGCTGGAAGATGGCGCGTTGACGGTAATCGATGGGGATGCTTATGCGGGCGAGGCTCTGATGGAACGTCTAAAACCCGCCGAACAGCGTTTGATTTCGTTCGCGCTCGATCTCGGCACGTTGGTCAATGCGCGCGCGAAAGAAGATCGCGAACCCACGTTTCTGGTACGGGTGGTGAACGGAGTCTTTCAAGCCCACTACTATCAAACCAGCGAGAAGACCTACACGCTGGTCAATCAAACCGACAAACCGCGCGTCGTTTATATCGAACATCCGGTCCACCCGGATTGGGAGCTAACGAGCAATACGCCGAAGCCAGACGGTAAAAGCGCGCGTTACTATCGCTTTCGCGTTCCGCTCGGACCCCATGAGAAG
>Ga0137361_10001502_pt1 | contig 14544 bp, 12 predicted proteins | sample Mad1_80_16metaG_FD_104923 | JGI IMG/M metagenome (GOLD analysis project Ga0137361, IMG submission 104923) | Vadose zone soil microbial communities from Angelo Coast Range Reserve, California, USA - Mad1_80_16 metaG | ecosystem: Environmental > Terrestrial > Soil > Vadose zone | place: USA... | reverse complement strand
TCGCTGCCGAAACCTGCCTCATCGAAGCCGACCGCGAACGCCAAAAAGCCCGCCTAACCTACGCCGAGTTCGATGCCCAAGCACTACCCTTCGCCGAAGCCATGCAACACGTGGGCTTCTCCCCAGCCGACCGCGCCAGCATCATCATGACCAATCAGTCCAAGTGGCTGATCTCCGCGTTCGCCATTTTTTATTCCGGTGGCGTCCTCGTCCCGCTTGACTACAAACTGACGCCTGGCGAACACTGGCAACTACTTCAACATTCCAACGCAAAAATTCTCATCACCGAATACCCAATCTGGAGACAACTTAGCGCCGCTCCCGCTCGCGCCGCCGCGACAAATCTCCAAACCGTCCTGGTCACTGAAGCACCGCCCAACGCCGATCTGGCCGGCGCTCACCGCTGGGAAGAATTTCGCGGCAGCGCCGCGCCCGTATTCGTCCCCCGCGAACGCAAAGACATTGCATCCATCGTCTATTCCTCCGGAACCGGTGGCCGCCCCAAGGGCTGCATGATGACCCACGAAAACTATCTCGAACAGTGCGTCGCGCTTACCTCGCTCTATCCCTTCTGGCCTGGCGTCCGCTATCTCAGCATCCTCCCCACGAATCACGCCATAGACTTCATGGTCGGCTTCTTCGGCCCCTTCACTTGCGGCGCCTGCGTAGTCCACCTCCGCACCCTCCGCCCCGAATTTGTCCGGGACGCCTTCACGAAATACAAAATTACTTACGTCAGCCTCGTCCCGCTTGTACTAAAGAATCTGCAGAAAGGTTTAGAGACGCGTTTCGCCGAGCTGCCGCCAGCAAAACGAAAAGTTTTCGACTTTCTCGTTGGCATTAACAAAGCTCTAACAAAAAGTCATCCCCGCCTCTGGCTAAGCCGCCGCCTGCTAAAACAAGTCCAGGCCGCGTTCGGCGGCGAATTGCAAGCTATCATCGTCGGCGGCGCTTTCACCGAACCGCAAACCCTGCAATTTTTCTACGACCTCGGCATCCCTGTCGCCAACGGCTACGGCCTCACCGAAGCCGGCACCGCCATCACCGTCAACGATCTAAAACCATTTCGGGCGGACACTGTAGGCAGGCCGCTTCCCGGCATGGAAGTCAAAATCGTCGATCCCAGCCTGGACGGCGTCGGCGAAGTTTACGTCCGCAGCAAAACCGTAATGTCCGGCTACCTCAATGAGCCGGAACTCACCGCCGAAACCATCGTGGACGGCTGGCTACGCACCGGCGACCTCGGCAAATTCGACGCGCAAGGCCACCTGCACCTAAGCGGCCGCAAGAAAAATATGATCGTCACCGAAGAAGGCAAGAACATCTACCCGGAAGATATCGAAGCCGCGTTCGAAAGCCTGCCGGCAAAGGAAGTAAAGGAATTCTGCGTCTTCGCCGCAAATTACATCTGGCCCAAGCGTTCCATGATCGGCGAAGAACTCATCGTCGTCATCCATCTGGAAAATAATCAGTCATTCACAGACCAACTCAAACAAGAAATCATCCAGCGCAACAATCGCCTGCTGAATTACAAGCGCATCCACGGTCTCGTTCTCCACGACCAAGACTTTCCGCGCACTGCATCTCTCAAAATAAAACGTAACGAACTCGCCGAACGCCTCAGCAAACTCGACCGCGACCGCGTTATACTCCCGCTCTAGTGTCCATGTCCCCGGCTAAAGACCGTTTCTTCGCCATCGTCAATCCCGCTGCTGGCGGCGGCAAATCCGCCAGACTTGCCGGCCCCGCACTCGCACGCCTCCGCGAAAAAGGCCTGCACATTGACGTAATCGCTTCCACCTGCCCAGGACACGCCGTGCAGCTCGCACGCGAATCCTACGCGCAAGGCTATAGAAAATTTCTCGCCGTCGGCGGCGACGGCACCGCCCACGAAATTCTGAACGGTATTTTCGCAGGCAATCCTTCAACCGAACGAATTTCTCTGGGTTTCCTCCCGCTGGGAACCGGCAATTCTTTCTTGCGGGATTTCACGGACCACGGCGCTGAAGCCTCACTCGACGCGCTTCTCGCCAATCGCACTCGCCCCGTGGATTTGATCCGGCTCGCTCACGCCTCCGGCGAAATCTATTCCTTCAACATTCTTAGCCTAGGTTTCACCGCTGACGTCGGCGCTCTCACCAATCGTGTTTTCAAGCCGCTCGGCCATCTCGGTTACTTATTCGGTGTCCTCGTCGGTGTAGTTCAGCTCAAACGCCGCGCATTCGTCTTGCGCTCCGACGACGAATCAGAATGGGACACGCGCCGTAGCCTTTTTCTCAGCTTCAACAACAGCAAATACACCGGCGGCACCATGCTTATTGCTCCTCGCGCCGATACTTCCGATGGCCTCATCGAGTTCGTTCGCTGGGGACCGATCGGCCGCCTCGGCCTTCTCCGCATGTTGCCGAAACTCTACGACGGTACTCACCTTGACCATCCGCTCGCTTCGCGAAAAGCAGTGAAACACGTTGAATTCAAAATTCCCGTACCGGTTGATGTTTTGATCGATGGAGAAATCTTTTCACTGGAGTGCAAATCTCTCGACGTCATTCCGTCCGCGGGGGATGTCTATATATGAAGCGGGCTTGGTATGTCCTGCGTAGCGCGCTGCTCTGGTTCCTGAGTCTTCTACATTTTGCGATCGCCGTTCCGATCCTGATCGTGCTCGCCGTTTTTCTCGATCCTAAGAAGCATGACTGGCTGCAGCGCACTTTTTGCCGCCGCATTATTTTTTTCGCGGGCGCAAAAATTGAAGTCATCCGAGCGCCAGGCTTCGACCCGCAAAAAACCAGCTTCTTCATTTCCAATCACGTAAATCTTTTCGACCCCTTCGCACTCTATTGCGCGATACCGCAATTCGTCCGCGGCTGGGAACTCGAATCGCATTTCAACATTCCGGTTTACGGCTGGCTGATGAAACGTTTCGGCAACGTGCCTGTTCCCGACGTCCGTCGACCATCTGACTTGAGACGCATGTGGCGCCTTACGCGCGACGCCATCAATGCCGGCATCAGCCTCATCGTTTTTCCGGAAGCGAAGCGCACTCGCGATGGCCGCGTAGATGGATTTCAGGACGGCGCATTCCGCGTTGCCCAGCAACTGGAAATTCCCATCGTGCCCGTCAGCATCGTCGGCTCTTTCCAACATCACCGCACTGGCCACTGGATGTTTTGGCCCGCAACCATCACCGTGCACCTGCACGACACCATCGACACCAGTGGCATGACGAAAGAAAATGTTCCAGAATTGCGTGCGCGGATTAGAGACTTGGTGCGAGAACCTGTCGAAGAAAGTCTGAAAAATCCAGAAGAAGAGAAACCACACTCCGCAAAATAAAAACTACAAACTGACGCGAATCCCCGGCAGCGTGCGGCCAGCGCGCGTTTCCTGCCAAGTGAAAACAATCCGGTGAATCACGGTAATCGTTGAAACCACCGCAATCACCCACAGCACCGGCGCCATGCGATTAAAAACTCCGCCAATAATCAGCAGCACCAGCCGCTCCGGCCGTTCCATGAATCCTACTTTGCACAGCGGTATCAAAGATTCCGCGCGCGCACGCGCGTAGCTCACCATCACTGATCCCGCCGTTGCCACTGCAGCCAGCACCACGTACGGCGTTCTTCCGCTTACCGAGTAATACACCAGCAAGCCCATGTACAACGCCATGTCGGCATAGCGATCCAATGTTGAATCATAAAACGCGCCGAACGCCGTGACGCGATTCTGACGCCGCGCCACCTGCCCATCCAGCATGTCCAGAAATCCCGCGAAAAAAATAATCAGCGCGCCGTAAAAAAATTTGCCCACCGCAAAGCACGCCGCTGCGCCGAAATTCACCACCAGGCCAAGAAACGTCAGGAAATTGGGATTGATTCCAGTAGCCGCGATTGCGCCCACGATTTTGTCCAGCAGCCACTTGCTGCCGGTGCCGATTGCTCCAGTGAGAGTCGCCATTTTTGGTGGGAAAGGCGTGTCCTCTAAGAACGCGCGCAGGTGCTATCGTAACGCAGCCGTACAGCCATCCGCAAACCCGCGATTTCACTTCACTTTTACGGTCCAATTTGGAAGTCCTTATCTGTGCCGGTGTTTTGTTCTATCGTTTCTTTTGCATTGACGTTCGCGCGCCCAACAACTAAAGTCCAAAAAAGAAAGATAGGCAAACACTATTGATCACCGAACTCGACCGCAGAAGATTTTTGTCTCATGGCATTGCTGCACTCGGCGCAACCTGGACGGCGGCCCACTGGCCCGCGGTCGTCGCAGCCGCGGAGCACGCTCACCATATCGCGCTATTCCCCGAGGATCAGAAGTGGGAATTTTTCACGCCCGCCGAGGCCAAGGAAGTCGAAGCACTCGCGTCCTGCATCATTCCTAGCGACGGCACGCCCGGCGCTCGCGAAGCTGGCGTGGTTTATTTCATCGATCGCGCTTTGGTCACCTTTGCGGTGGACGATCAGAAAACGTATCGCAAAGGCCTTCCTGAAATCCAAAAACGCGTGCGCGAGCTTTTCCCCGAAGCTTCCTTGTTTTCCGCCGCAACGCCTGAGCAACAGGAAGCGGTGCTTGCGTCACTGGACGAAGCCGGAGCGAAGAATGCGCCGCGCCGTCCGCGCGGCAACTTTCGCCCAAACGCCACCGCACAGCCGCTCTTCGAAGTTCTTCGTATGCATACCATCGCCGGTTTTCTGATCGATCCCGAAGCCGATCGCAAAGGCAATCGCGGCGGCGTCGGCTGGGCGGTGATCGGCCGCGAACCCGGCCACAGTTTTCAGCCGCCATTCAGCGCGATCGACAAAGGCTATCCCGGCTGGCAGCCCGCCGCTTCGGTTACAGCGTCGAAACAAGCGGGCACGAGAGACTCGGACCAGAAATGAAAATCGATCAACCCAAATACAAAGCTTCCGACGCAGTCGATTTCGTGATCGTCGGTTCCGGAGCCGCGGGCGGCATTCTGGCCAAAGAACTTTCCACCAACGGCTTCAGCGTCGTAGTGCTTGAACAAGGTCCCTACCTGCACGAGAAAGATTTCTCGCACGACGAAATAAAAGTTCTGCAGGAAGATCAGCTCACCAATCATCCCAAGCTGCAGCCCAACACTTTTCGCAAAACGCCGCAGGATAAAGCCAAGCCGCAGCGCGCGCTGGTTTATGGCCGCGCGGTTGGTGGCACCAGCAATCACTTCACTGCGAATTTCTGGCGCTTCCACGAAATCGATTTCAAGGAGCGCAGCAAAATCGGCGCAGTGGCTGGCTCCACTCTCACCGACTGGCCCATTTCTTACGCCGACCTCGAACCGTACTACACCAAAGTCGAATGGGAAGTTGGCGTCTCTGGATTAGCCGGCGCTAGCCCATTCGATCCGCCGCGCTCCAAGCCTTATCCCATGCCGCCGCTGCCGGTGAAAGCCAACGGCATTATTTTTGAACGAGCCGCGCGCAAACTCGGCTGGAACCCATTTCCTGCGCCGATGGCCATTCTTTCGCAGCCACGCGCAGGCCGGAGTGCCTGCATCAATTGTGGTTTCTGCCTGGGCTTCGGCTGCGAAGTTGGCGCCAAGTCCAGTTCGCTCGCCAGCATGATCCCGCTCGCGGAACGCTCCGGCAAATGCGAAATCCGTCCCAATAGCTACGTACACAAAATCGAAGTTGACGAGCGCGGCCGCGCGACCGGCGCTGTGTATTTCGACGAAAAGAAAAACGTGCATTTGCAAAAGGCCAAGGCGGTGATCCTGTCCGCCAACGGTGCGGAGACTCCGCGGCTGCTTTTGCTTTCCGCTTCCAATAGATTCCCCAATGGCCTCGCCAACTCCAGCGGCTACGTCGGCAAAAATCTGATGTTCAACACAGGTGCGGTTTCGGTTGGTGTTTTTGAAGAGCAAACAAACGACTACAAGGGCTATGCCGTCAGCCGCATCCTGCACGATTTCTACGAGCTGGACGCGCAAAAAGTCGGCTTCTATGGTGGTGGCGGTCTCGACGCCCGTTTTGATCTGACGCCGATTGGATTTAGCATCGGGGGGCTTCCGCCGGGCACGCCGCGCTGGGGAAAAGATTTCAAGGCGGCTCTCGCACATAACTGGACGCGCACTTTTGAAATTTTCGGCCACGGCACTTCGTTGCCCGTGGAAGATAACAGCTTCTCGGTCGATCCCGATGTGAAAGACGCCTGGGGGCTTCCCGCGCTTCGCCTGACATACAAAGACCATCCTGACGATCTGAAACTCGCGCACTGGCTCGCCCATCGTTCGATAGAGCTCCTCGATGCCGCCAACGCCAAACAAAAATGGACTTTCCCCATCGACGAACAGCAATTCGGCGTGCACCTGCTCGGCACCTGCCGCATGGGCGATGATCCCAAAACTTCCGTCATCAATTCCGATCACCAGACCCACGACGTAAAAAATCTGTTCCTGTGCGACGGCAGTAGCCTGGTCACGTCCGGTCGCGGCCAACCCACGATGACCATTATGGCGCTGGCCTTCCGGGCCTGCGACCGCATCATGGCCCTCGCCAAGCGCGGCGAACTCGCCTAACGCAAGTTTACTTTTTTGTAGTTGTGACTTCACGCTCCCGACCTGCCCAGTTCCGTTTTGGTACGGCATGCCTTGCCCGCCTTGGCTCCGATCCCAATGGTTGCGTTCGCGCGCCGAGCGTGCTGTGAGGAACCGTCGGCAGAAAAGGGAGCTGGTCGAGCGTGAGCGCGCACACGGCATCCTGGTTTATACAAACGGCCAGCCATATGAAAAACAACCGGGGAGGGGCCGCTTAGACCTACGCGGCACTGGATCAGTTTCCGATCAGGCGATTATACGTCCATTGAGAGTAGAGGCTCGAAACAGTCGACCTTTTCAAAAGCGATGCCCACCCTGCGAGAATGGATGGGACATCGCTCCGAGAGAGATAGATTGCATGCCGAGAAAACGCGGAGTCGCAATCGAACGATTCTCGCGTTCTAGTTGGTCAAGACACTATTGAAGTTGATTCCCATGTCCGCAAAGGTCTGCGTGCCAACGCAGTTATCGGCAAAAACATTGGCGCTCAGCTGTTTGTAGGGCGCAATGGCGGGAACGGAATCGGGAATCGTGTATGGAAGTGATTGTTCCGACCAAGTATTGGTGCTGGATTTGTAGAGGCGCTCGACGAAGCGATGATTCGCTTTATCCCACTTTAATTCCACGAACACATGGTCACCGACGTTTACAGTGCCCAGGGTAACGTTGCCGAAGAACTGGCCTTGATATTTCAGAAAGCCGCCCACCAAGACCGCTCCCGGCGCATCGGTCGAATAGCGGTCAAACTGAAGAAAGGCCTGAACATCGTCATCGGACGTTCCACCGCCACCGTTGAAGAACGATCCCGCCAAGAGCGCCTGTCCGTGAGTCCCGGCGCCGGTCATGGCCGGGCAACCCTGGGCGTTTGTTTCCTGAATAACCGCTTGAGCGGCGACGTCAGTTACCGAGGAGGAAGTAAGAAAAATACCGGTTGTACCAAACTGGTTGCCGTCATTGGTGGCGGTTGAACCGTAAGCGCGTACGCGAAGGTGCAGTTGCCCGTCCTGAATTTCGCGCTCACACTCCATTACGCTAGCTAGGGGAGCCACACTGCCACTGGGTATACCACTTTGCGGGATTGATGAATCGCTGGTCAAAACCGTCGTAGAGCTTGAGTCCAGAACTGGGCTGGAGTAGCTGAGCGAAAGACGACAGAGTCAGGCTCATCGCCAAGGCAAAGGCCAACCCCTGCAAACCTAATCCTTTGATCGAGATGCGTTTCATGAGTGTCTCCAAAGAAGGGCTGAGGTACGAACACGCCACAGCCCTATTTTCGGGAGGCGTGCTAGGTGAAGTTCAGGACTTTGAACCTCGCTTGCGGAACCTTAGAAGGGGAGCAAACTGGCGGCAAGCGACAACCTGCGACATTGCAGGCTTGTCGCACCATGTCGCTGCTCGGGACGGAAACTGGAGCAGCGAAACCAGTCTCAGTGCCTAGCAACTGCCGTTATCGGAGACTGGCTTACTGTCTAGGCCGCTCTCGCTTTGGTTTTTTTCGTCCTTTGGTACACTGTTCGGGCTGAAGCCGCGGGGGACTCGATGAATCACGCTGTTCGCAAGACGCTTTTGCTGTCGTCGGCGCTTGTCGTTGCGCTGAGCGCCGCGCTTTTTGGTGCGCGGGCACAAAATCCGCCGCAGGCTGCGCCTTCGGCTAGCGCCTCGCAAAATGGCGCGGCGGCTCCCAAGACGGCGTCACAGCAATTTAAGAATATTCAGGTGTTGAAAGATGTTCCCGCCGACCAGCTGATCCCGGCGATGCAATTCATCACCGCATCGCTCGGCGTGGATTGCGAATACTGCCACGTCGAACACGCGTTCGATAAAGACGACAAGAAACCCAAAGTGACGGCGCGCAAAATGATGGAAATGATGATCACCATTAATAATGAAAACTTCGAAAACCATCGCGTGGTTACCTGCTATACCTGCCACCAGGGGGGCGCGCATCCGGTTGGCATTCCTGTCATTTCCGAACACGAAAAAAAACCGGAGATGATGGAAGACAGCCCGGTATCCGCCACGGGCAATCCCGCGCCTGATTCGCTGCTCGATCAATATCTGATTGCTGTTGGTGGAGCGGACGCGTTGAAGAAAATCAAGAGCCGCGTGACAAAAGGAACGGTCACCGCATCCGGCGATCAGCACATGACCGTTGATATTTACGCCAAGGCTCCGGACATGCGCGTTTCCGTGATGCACGTGAAGGAAGGCGAAAGCGTCACTGGGTACAACGGCAAAGTCGGCTGGCTGAGCGTGCCGGGGCGCGTGCACATGATGAACGCGCAGGAATCGTCCGGAGCGCGCATGGATGCGGACTTTGCGTTTGCCGCGGACGTGAAATCGCTCTATACAAAATGGGAAACACTGCCCGGGGAAAAAATCGACGGACACGACACCTGGCTGGTGGTCGGACATAAAGAGGGCCAGCCGCCGCTGAAGCTGTATCTCGATCAAAAGTCGAACTTGCTCATGCGCCTGATTCGTTATGCGGATTCACCGCTGGGCTACAATCCAACGCAAATTGATTACGCGGACTACCGTGCCGCTGACGGCATAAAAATTCCCCACCGCTGGACCGTTGCCCGTCCCGGCAATCGTTTCACGGTACAGGTCGAACAACTCCAACAAAATGTTCCGGTCGACGACGCAAAATTCGTTCCGCCTCCGCCGACACCACCACCTCCATCCGCTTCGATACACTAGCCGGCGCTTGCGGCAAGACGCCCGCCTCAAAAAGCGACCGCCACAGAAAACTGCACCTCTTCTGGTGTTTCACCGTCGTGTAACGCGAATCGTTGTTCATTCGTGTTTCTTGTCTTCTGCGGGTGTCGCGACTCTTTCCTTCGGGCAGCGTCTTTTAGTTCTCCAGTACGATTGGAAAGTTTGATCTGCGCGACTTCAGCCTCGGTGTAATCAACGCGCTGACGTCCAGTGTCGTCTTGGCGGCGGCCGAGTTGTCTAATATAATACGAGACGGACGCCGCCCTTGCCCTTCTCGAGAGGCAACTGTTGAAATGCAAGAATGTTGATGTTTTGATCCGCGAGAGTCTGGCAGACCTTTCCAAGCGTTCCAGGTCGGTCGTCCAGGCGAATTGTGAATTCTCTGTTGACTGGCATGACGCGAACCTCACTTGTCGATTTGCTCGGGGATGAGCTGGGGAGTCCTGTGAGGCGGAATAAGCAAAAATCCTACGCCGGTGTGCGGTTGATCACAAGGTTTCGCGTTGCATCACTTTCAGCGCGACATCCGTCCGCAACACATAGGAACGTAGCCTAGCCGTGGGTTTTCGGTCGCCAATTCCGTAGATTGTTCGCGTAGAGACCGATGCAGAAAAGATTAGCGGGAACGAATCCAAATTGAGCGCTTCGCATACCGATGACACAAATGATGATGCTATATATTTGCTCCTGCAATGACCCAACCTTGCCATAATTTTTTCCCAACTAGAACCGTCGAGATAATGGTCAAAATGCAGGATATGTAATCTAGCTTCAGCATCTCTTGTCCCTTGCACACGTTACGTATGCTACTTCCAATCGCTAGTCATTGTACGCACCCAATTGGGTGACCGCGATAGTGGTCAGCCGGACAGGTGACACGAAAGTTGAAATGAGGCTTGCGACACGCGAGGATCCGGCAGAAACAAAACCCCGCATGGATACAGAAACCACTGGCTGGAAAGGTCGGACGAGAGTCTGAAGGCGGCGGTTTGCTAATCTAACCAACCCTGTCCTTGCTCATCGCTGTTCACGTGTTTTGTTAGAGTTACCGCTCTCAGTTGTAGTGGAATGGTCCCTTTTGCGACCCTTTGGCCAGTGTTTGGCCAATGGACAGATAAACTAACTTAGCTTCTGCTGAACATCGCCCATAGGTATCCCTTTGCGGAACTACGATGAGAAGACGACTACACTTCCACCGGCATTAGTCTCGGCCCGACGAACCAGGACATTAATCGTGATTTACACATTGCATTAATCTAGGTTAATATGTGCCGAGAATTCAGAGACATGAGCTTCACTAAAATTGCGGCCGCTTCTCTAATGCTGTTTTCCACTCTGCGGTCGCAGGCAGGAACACCAGAAAGTCTCTGCGGGTTCGTTCGAGATCAGAGCGGGGCGTCCGTAGTCGCCACTTCGGAATTAAGCACTGCCAATACCCGCGTTGATGCGACGACGGATGCTGCCGGGCAGTTTTGCTTCCGTCCTCTCGAACCGGGCGAATATGAACTCACCGTTCACGCCCCCGGCTTTCGAACGAATCAGCAAAAAGTAATCATGCATGCAGGCGAATCCAAGCGCCTGACTATCTCTCTTAGCCTCGAAGCCGTCGCTGAGCAAGTCACCGTGGCGGAAGGATCTGCGGACGTAGGTTCTCTGAATGTCGCTCAGACGCAGATTAGCTCCGGGCTGCTTCACAATTTGCCCAGCGAAAGTGTGAATGCTGCGTTGAGTTCCATATTGACTCTGACCACACCCGGTGTTGCGGCGGATTCGAATGGAGTGTTCCACCCTCTCGGCGAACACGCCGAGACATCCTTCAGCATCGATGGGCAGCCCATCTCGGACCAGCAGAGCCGGATTTTCTCGAACCAGATTTCCGCCAGCACAATTGAAGAAATGCGGACGCTCCAGGGCGCCCCTCCCGCTGAGTTTCGGCGACAAGACCAGTCTGCTTGTGGAAGCAACTACGCGTTCGGGCTTGAACGCTGGAAAGTCGAGCGGCACTGTTTCGATAGGCCACGGATCGTTTGAAACATCCACAGCCGATGTCACCCTTGCGTCCGGCTCCAGAACTTTCGGAAATTTCGTAGCGCTCGACGGAGTGGACAGCCACCGTTTTTTGGATGCGCCGGAATTTCAACCTCTCCATGCGCGTGGCAACGCCGAGAATGTATTTGATCGCTTTGACTGGCGACCCAGTGACGCAACTTCGCTCCACTTGAACGCATCCGCCGCCAGATCCTGGTTTCAGGTCCCGAACACCTACGATCAACAAGCGGCAGAACAGGATCAGCGGCAGCACATGACAAGTTTTAATGTGGGGCTGGCATTCTCTCGCGTCCTCAGTCCGGCGTTGCTGCTCACAGTTAACACATGGGTGCGCCAGGACCGTGCGAATTATTTTCCCTCTGCTGAGTTACTCGCCGATCAGCCGGCGACGCTTTCCCAGTCGAGGCGGCTTACGAGCACCGGCTTCCGAACTGACCTCTCGTATTCCCGTGGCCGGCATACTGCGAAGAGTGGAGTACAAGTACAGGTCACTCCGCTGTCGGAAGCTTTCCGCACTGGTCTGACCGACCCAGCCTTTAATTCTCCTTGCGTGGACGCAAGCGGCGCTCCGCTCGGCAATCCTTCATTTACCAATTCCAGCCAATGCGCCGCGGCAGGCTACGGGGAGAACAATGCTTACCAGCCTGCTCTGCTCCCGTTTGACCTTACGCGCGGAGGGGCTCTTTTCCAATTTCGCGGCGCAGCCACGATCCACGAGGAGAGCGCATATCTGCAGGACAGCATTACGCTTGGCCAGTTCCATCTGAATCTCGGCCTGCGTTATGACCACTACGATGGTCTAAGCAACGGCTCCGGCATTCAGCCGCGTACCGGGATCGCGTATCAGGTACGCTCTACCGGCACCGTGCTGCACGCGTCGTATGCCAGAGTATTCCTGACTCCATACAACGAAAATCTCATACTCTCCAGCGCCACCGGAGCCGGAGGTCTCGCCAATGCGTCGCTAGGCGCAACGAGCGTTCAGCCTCTCATTTCCGCCCGGCGCAATCAGTTCAACGTCGGACTCGAACAACAGCTTGGCTCGAAACTCAGCGTCCAGGCAGAATACTTCTGGAAATTCACGGGCGGTGCCTATGATTTCAACACCATCCTGAATACCCCGCTCAACTTTCCCATCCAGTTTCGGAAATCGAAGATCGATGGCGCTCTGGCGCGCGTGACAATCAATAACGTACATGGCTTTAGCGCATTTAGCGTGTTGGGACATAGCCGATCCCGGCTGTTCAGTCCGGAAATCGGCGGCATCAATTTTGGTACAGCGTACGCTCCGGTTGCCCGCCCGGACCACGATCAGGGATTCGAGCAGACCACAAACATTCAGTATCAGTTTTCGCAGCACTCGATGAAGGGTCTGTGGACTGGTCTCACTTGGCGGTTCGATACCGGATTAGTGGTCGTCAGTGTTCCCGACTATGCGACAGCGCTCACTCTGACGGGTGATGAGCAACAGCAAATTGGATTGTACTGCGGCGACGTCTTTGCCTCAGTGGATCAGCCACTGCGGACCTGCGCTTCACCTCACTATGGCGCCACTCTCATTCACATCGTTCCTCCTGGAACCTACAACGCCGATACTAATCCATCCCGCATCAGGCCCCGCAACGTTTTTGACATTTCCGTCGGTGCTGACAACCTATGGAAGAAAGACACTTATTCCTTAGGCGCGAAAATAACCGTAGTGAATCTGTTCGACAAAATAGCGCTGTACAATTTTCTTTCGAGTTTTTCGGGCACGCATTTCATAACACCAAGGACTCTCCAGGCGCAGATCGTTTTCCGCTTCTAGCCGTGCCAGTGCGAACAAGGGCTCTTACCGCAGCTCCCTCCCTGAGAATTGAATTTACGATACGGCCACCGCGATTTCCCGCCGCCCCGGTAACGACAATCGTCGTTGCATTGCGCATTTCTCTTTGCTCTACCTTGATAGGTGTTCTCAGACTCATGTCTCTTCTCCTTACTTTACCGTTCGCCGGATCGCGCTGCCCCTGAAGCGATGAACTGGTTGCGAGTATGAAGTTTCGCCGAGGCACCTGCTTTCAGAAAGGGATCAAACTTCCATCCGATGAACGGAAATTCGTGTGTCTAATAAGTCGAGGCTCTCTGCAGGGCCGTTCTCGAACCTTCGTGACGCGGCTTTATGATCGACACGGCAATCAAGCAATTATTGGAAGGAGTGTTTGAACCAGGTTCTGCAAGACGAGTAGGGCGATGATTCGTCGCGACGCGTTATTACAGTTCGCGCCGGTATTCACTCGGTGACACACCAAACCTTGATCGCATACTCGACCATACACTTGAGTCCTTTGAGTCTTTCCAGTTCGCATTACCGGGACTGTGCATACCGCGTAAGCGAGGCACGGACAACAAACCATGTTCGAGCGCTACACAGAGAGGGCTCGCCGTGTGATTTTCTTCGCACGCTACGAGGCGAGTCAGTACGGCAGTCCCTACATGGAGAGCGAGCTCAGCTGAGTGAGCGCGACGTCAGATCCGCGTTGTGTTTCAACAACATCTACCAGATTGTCGGCGGGAATCCATCCTCGGCGATCCACGGTGGTACGAAATTTTGCGGCAAGACGGAAGAACTTCTTGCTTGGACTTTTGCGAGAAGATTTGGCGCTGGTAATTCGGTTCTTGGGACCAAATAGTGTCACGTCAGAGATTCGCACCGAAATCGAGAGACAAATCACTCGAAGCGAGCGCATTTCTACTTCCGTGGAAGTGCCGTTGATTGACAAATGCAAGAAGATTTTGAATTTAGCCGGGGAAGAATCCGAAAGACTCGCTCACCAGCACATCGGAACGGAACACATTCTGCTTGGGATATTAAGGGTTGAAGGCTCGCTGGCTGCCCGGCTCCTGCGGGAGAGAGGCCTCAAGCTACAAGCAGTCCGAGAACTGTTGGCAAGGCTCCCAGCTCTGTCAGCCTCAGTGCACCGCCAAAACCAAGCAGAGGCGCAATCCAAGCGCTGGACAGTTTCCTAGCCGGACTCAAATGGTATGACTGGGAACAACTGGCTCCTTTTTTCGCTCAGAATACACATTTCGTTGATTCCGAGGGAAAGCGCTGGATAGGCCGTCAAGAAATAGAGAAACAGTTTGAGACCCTTTTCGCTCCTTACGCAAAGAAAAACGTCACATTCCTGCTCGAAGGCATGTATCCGGGTCCCGCTGAATGCGTTGTCGCAAGCGTATTGTGG
>Ga0137361_10001498_pt1 | contig 14556 bp, 6 predicted proteins | sample Mad1_80_16metaG_FD_104923 | JGI IMG/M metagenome (GOLD analysis project Ga0137361, IMG submission 104923) | Vadose zone soil microbial communities from Angelo Coast Range Reserve, California, USA - Mad1_80_16 metaG | ecosystem: Environmental > Terrestrial > Soil > Vadose zone | place: USA... | reverse complement strand
CGTATGAGCGCGCAGGGCCTGGTAGACGTGGTGCATGATGTCGATGTTCGCCGGATCGGACATATTGGTCAGCGAGAGAAGCCGTTCGCACTTGGCGAACCCTTCTTCCGTAAGCGTCGCGGTGCGGTGCTTTTCATCCAGCGTGTAGTCGATGTCTTGAATGAGCTTGGGAATAATCTTGTCGATTTTGGCGTATTTGTCGGTCGATTCTTCCGATGGCCCGGAAATAATCAGCGGGGTGCGCGCTTCATCGATGAGGATGGAGTCCACTTCGTCGACGATGGCGAACTGGTGCCCGCGCTGCACGCATTGTGCAAGATCGTACTTCATGTTGTCGCGGAGGTAGTCGAAGCCGAATTCGTTGTTAGTACCGTACGTAATGTCCGCGCCGTACGCGGCGCGCCGCTGGTCGTCGTCGAGATCGTGCACGATCACGCCGACGGTTAATCCCAGCGCACGGTAGAGAGGGCTCATCCATTCCGCGTCGCGACGAGCCAGGTAATCGTTCACCGTTACGATATGCACGCCGCGCCCCGCCAACGCATTCAGCACCGCGGGAAGCGTTGCGACGAGCGTCTTGCCTTCGCCCGTCTTCATTTCGGCGATTTTGCCTTCATGCAGAACGATGCCGCCGATAAGCTGCACATCGAAATGACGCATGTTCAGGAAGCGGCGGCCAGCTTCACGGACCAATGCAAATGCCGGCACAATCGCCGGCTCCAGCGCCTTCTGCAATTCTTCTTTGTAGCTTGGCTCGGAGGCGTCGGCGTCCTTCAATTGCTCCTGCACCTGAGCGCGGAGTTCCGCAAAACGCGCTTTGAGCCCATCATCGTTGAGCGCCCGCACTTCGGCTTCGCGCGCGTTGATGTCCGCGATGACGGGCTGCAATTTCTTGATGTCGCGCTCGTGCTTGGTGCCGATAAACCTGGCCACGACGCGGTCTAATATTTGCGCTGCTTCCATGGATTTCGCAGTCTCCTGGCGGTTCCCCGCGTGCTCGCTGCACTGGGCAGTCCAACGCCGCCGGTACAAACATCTTATTCTAACTGGTCGGACGTTCCAGCGCCAAGAAACACGGCGTGGCTCTTGAAGCGGCAGGTTTTGCGAGGAGGGTTACGGGAAACTGTTACCGCACTGCCAGGGTTTCCACGGGGACGGCCGTGGGATCGGTCTCGGCTGCACTCGGATTGCGGGAGAGATTGTCGGCAAGCAAACGCCGGTACTTTCCGCGCTCTTCGAGGCTCATGTCTACGATTTCGAAGGCCATGTCCTGGGAGCGGTAGTCACGCATCAAAGCGGTAGCCTGCAGATTCCTCATGCCGACGGACAGCTTTAGCTGCACCTGCGTGCCGGGCGCCAGGTGCCGGCTGATGGTGGCCACGCCGCCGCTTAAGCTAGCGGTCTTGATTTCGAGCGAAAAATTCTCCTTCAGGTTTGTGCTCACGGCGCGGACAGGCCTCCGCAAGCGAACGCGCGTGTGCCGCCGCTGCCGCACGAATTTCGAAGTGACCGGAACGTCCAGCGGCGCAAGAGCGTACTCTTCCCTTTCGATTCCGCTCTTCGGCAAGAACTCGGCGACCCACTCCGGGTCCAGCTTCTCCAGCGCTTGGAGAGCGGCAATCCGCAGCTCCTGAGGATGAAGCCATCCGAAAACTTTCTTGGACTCCGCGATACGTTTCAACGTGCTGACCGATTCCGGCGCATTGATCCTTCCCAGGGCTTCAACGGCTTTGACACGCAGGTACTGTCCACAACCGGTCGGAAGATCCCCGTCAGCAATCGTCAGCAGTTTGCCGAGCGCCTCGCGATCCGCCGTAACCCCAATCTCGTCAATCACCAGAGGCGTTACCAGCGGATCCACGTGATCGAGCAGCTCGAGAAGAATGTGGCATCGTCTGGCCGCTCCACTGGCGGAAATCTGCCGCACCATGCGGTCTTGCGATGACCGCGGAAAATCCTTCATCCGGCCCGGCAGAAATACCATGACCGATTCCGGATCGAGCCGGCTCAACAGCCCGCACATCTCCACGGCTTCAGCGATTGGTCCGCCGCGTACCGTGCTCCGAAGGTACTGGATGCCCTCTTCGCCCAGGTCGGCCGCCAAATTCGCCACATGTTCGGAATCGTCCCGCAGGCTGCACCGGTTGAAGCGTGCCGCGAGGTGCTCCATGGTCGTTTGCGGCAGCATCTTTAGAACATTGGTCAGTCCTGCGGCTACCTGGCGCGCCTTCAGGGCTTCCTCGACAAACTCCGGCACGCGCTCTTCAATTCCCATTTTTCCGCGCAAGCTGCGCGCGATTCCCGGTCTCTGCGACTCCACACCTGCAACAAGATCCAGTGCCTGCTGCATCGCAGGGAAATAGTGGCCGGTAGCCGCCTCCTGGCTCAGGCGCACAAACGCCGCGCTCACCAGCCCCTGCAACTCCGCGTCCTGCTCAAGGCTTAAACGCAGACCTAGATGCCGCAACGCTTCGCCCAGCAACTTAGGATCGGCTTTACCGTACAGTTCGGCCATCTCCGAAAGTCCGGCCGCGGTTTTCTTGCGCGCTTCAGCCTCTTCGCTGTCCGCGCAGGCCGCATAATTCTGAAGGATGCTGATGGCGTCGGCATTGTCGCCGTTCTTGATGAGATCGCCTACGTAGGACTGCACGTTGCGCGCGGGAATGCACCAGGCCTCTTCAGAAAGCAGCACGGCGCGCTTGCCGCTATCGGGCACTGCCGCCCAGAATTGCCGGTCAAGAATCTCGCGGTGCGACTCCGACAAGATACCTGCATCGGTCATCTTGTCTTCGTGAGAGCCGAGAATCTTCCGCAGGTTCTGGATTTCCTGGTTCATGCGGTCGAGCATCTGGCGCACAGCGTTGACTTTCACTTCGCCGCGCTCGAAGCGTTCCAGCGCGAACCGAATTGCCAGGTGTTCAGCAAGCTGCACAATTACGGAGTCATCCGGCTTGGTACTCGGCGCTTGCGCGGCCAGGCTTGCGAGCGCCTGCTTCATCATGTCTTGCGCGCGGCCCGGCAGCTCCGCCATTTGCTCCTGGAACACACCTGCCGCGGCCACTCCACCGTGACCTGTCCCAACGCTCCCGAAACTCGTCAGCGCGCCCAGAATCGCGTAAATTTCTTCCTCGCTCGGCTCGCCGCGACCCATACCGCCTCCGCCTGGCCCTCTGCCGCTGCCAAGCGCCCCTGGGACGCCTCCCGCCAGGCCAGCCACCACATCGGACATCTGTACGCTTCCATTGCCACCGCTGGTCCAAAAGCTCCCGACTGGCACCGTCGTTTGGCCGGCCCCAATTGCACCGACACCCGCGCCATCACCGTTGCCGCTTGGGCCGCCTTCGAGGCCGGGTCCAACGCCGGAACCTGAACCGCCGCCCGTTCCTGAGGCCCCTCCGCCACTTCCTGCCTCATCGGAAACTCCCGCACCTGCCAACCCTCCCGATCCGGGCCCGGCAACACGCCCACCCTTGGATCCCTGCGCGGCCGCAATCAATTCCAGCAGCTTCTGCGGATCGTTCAACCACTTCTTGAATTCGTCCTGTTCGCCGCCAAGCGACGCCGCCGCAAGCTGAGCGGCCATGCTCGCTTCCTTCAGCCGCGAATCCGTGGCCACAAAGCAAATCTCATTGATGCGGATTCCTTGGGCGCCGGTGAGCGCGTCTTTCAGTTGCAATGCGAGTTCTGCCGGTTTGGCTTTGCCGGTGGGAAAGGCGCGCGCGAATCGGCCAATCTCTTCTTCGGTGACGCTCGAGAAAAATTGAATGCTGGCGAGTCCCGCCGCCGAGAGCAACTGCGCGAATTGCTTCTCAGCGGGCAAGCCTTCCAGTGGCACGCCATCGAGCAAAAGCTGCGAATTCGTCGCTCCAAGCAAGAGCCCCGCCTCCGTCCCCAGAGGGATGGCGGCGCGAAGTTCCTGCCAGGCGATTTGCAGCTGTTCGATGGTCCGGGCATGCTCATAGCCGTACAGGCGGGCAAACTTCAGGAGAATGTTCAGGCTTCTTACGAATGCGCGTCCGGACGCTGTTTTTGGATCTGCTTTCATCCTGCGCCGATTTCTTCCTGCAATGGGACTCCCTCACTAGTACCGTAGGGCCAGCGTCTGTTCGCCGCAATGGTACAGCCGGTCCATGTGTCCCGGCGGTCAAGCCACTAAAGGACGGGTAGATCCCCTGACCAGTCGTACGGGCGCACGGAGAGGGAGGACAGGTGGGAAGGGAGTGTGTCCCCATCGTGAAAGAAAATCAGCTTGCGCGAATCTAGCTCTTCGCCAGCGCCACGCGTCCGCGGCGCCGCGTGCGATTTGTGACCTGCGCAACCAGCGGCAGACCGCCAAGCTCCAGCAACAATTTTCGCAGGCGGTAGCGCTCATCAAGGTCCATATCCACGAATTCGAATGCCATCGCCTGCGGCCGGGCGCCGCGAACGATCGCTTGCGCTTTGATGGTGCGCACGCCGTGCGAGAATTTCAGCGACAGCAGCGAGCCCGGAGCCAGATGGCGCTCTCCGGAGCCGATTCCACCGCCGAGATTCAATTCAGGTATGGAAAGCCTGAAATTCCCGCGCAAATTCGTCGTCACGGCAATAAGGTTGCGCGCAAGCTTCAAGCGCGCGTAGCGCCTCTGGCGGATCACGGAGGCGTTGGCCTCTGGATCGGCTGGTTCGAGAGTCAGTTCCTTACGGTCGATCCCGCTGGCGGCAATTTTTTCCATACCCAGCGTAGGTTCCACGCGCATCAGCGCTTGCGCCGCGGCAATTCTCAATTCATTTGGATATACCCAGCGCCAAACCTGCCGGGTGTCCAGAATGTGCTGAAAAAGCTGGCTGGAACCCGAAGCGCGCAATCGGCCGAGTGCCTCAATGGCTTTGAGTCTCGTAAAGCCTGGAGTTGAATCGTTCTGAACGAGTTCGATCAATTTCGGAATGCCACTGGCCTGCCCGCTCATCCCCATTTCGTCGATGGCCAGCGGACGAATCAGCGCGTCCAGTGAGTCGTAGACGGCAACCAGCAGCCGCGCTCGCTCTTCCGCTGGAGTTGCGGAAAGTTGCCGGACGGTGCGGTCGTGCGACGAGCGCGGCCATTGCGAAAGCCGCGCCGGCAGAATCTTCTCCACGTTTTCGGGAGAAAGCTGGCTCACCAACCCGATGGCTTCCACGGCCTCCGTTGCCGGAGCCGTTTGCAACGTTTCGAGAAGCCGTTGCGTGGCATCCTCTCCCAGGTTGCGGATGATCGTGGCAAGCAGCTCGCAGTCCTCGCGGAATCCACAATGCCCGAACCGGTTGGTCACGTAGTGGATCGTGGCCTTGGGCATCAGGTTGAGGATATCCATCATTCCGTCAGCGATGTGGCCGCTGCGCATCGCTTCCTCGATAAATTCCGGCAGCCGTTCCTCCGCGCCGATGCGTGGCCGCAGGCTCTGTGTCGACCCTGGCCTCTGCGTCTCCACATTCTCCAACGACGAGAGTGCTTGCTGCATCGCCGGGTAGCAGCGCTTGGAGGCCGCTTCCTGGCTTAAGCGCACAAACGCAGCGCTCACCAGCGTCTGCAATTCCGGTTCGCGCTCGATAGCCAATTGGTTGCCGAGCTTCTTGATCGCCTCCATCAGCGCGCTGCCGTCCCCGCTGCCGTACAATTCGCCCAAATCCGAGAGCCCAATCGCCGTCGTTCGCCGTGCTTCAGGCGCTTCCAGCCCCACGCACGAAGCGTACTTCATCAGAATTTCATTGACGGTCTTCAATTCCCCGCGCCGCAGCATGTCTTCCAGGAACGCGCGCACGTTTCTCGGCGGCACGCACCAAGCTTCGTCCGACGTCAGCACTTCTTTCTTGTTCTCTTCCGGGACTTGTTCCCAGAATTCCTGGTCCAGCAGCTCCGTGTAGGACTGCACGGAGAGTCCGGCCTGCGACATCATCTCTTCCTGCGTCGACAAAATTTTGCGCAGCGCTTCAATTTCCGTATTCATGCGGTCGAGCAATTGTTTCACCGCGTTGACGCGCAATTCACCTTTTTCGTAGCTGTCCAAAGCGAAGCGTATCGCCACATGCTCCGCCAACTTCAGCAGCATGGGCTTGTCTGGTTTGGCATCCGGGGCCTGCGCCGCGAGTCCCGCGAGGGCTTGCTGCAGCGTGTATTGCGCTCGCACTGGCATCGCGCTCAAGCGCGATTGGAACGTCGGCACGTCCATGCGGTGTTCGGAATCTTTCCGCGACTTTCCCAGTTGCGAGAACAATTGCAGCATCGAGCGAACATCCTCCTCCTCGACGCTGTATGCTCCGCCGCCCGCTCCAACTCCTCCGCCGAGGCCCGGTACGCCGCCTACCCCTGCGCCTCCCCCCGCGTGCAACATTGCTGACGCCGTCCGCCATTTTCCAAGCGTTGCGCCTTCCCCACCTGGAGTTCCAACCCCCCCGCCGACGCCGCCACCTCCGCCCGCCCCGGCTCCACCACCGTGGCCGCCCGCACCCGTCCCCGTTCCACCACCTGTGCCAGTTCCTGTCCCTCCTCCACCGCCATATCCACCGCCACCTGTGCCGCCACCACTGCCGGTTCCGCCTCCACCACCAGGCCCACCGGTGCCCGACGCGCCGGTTCCTGTTCCTCCGCCGCCATATCCACCGCCGCCTGTGCCACCACCCGGACCGCCAGTTCCTGGCCCAGTGCCGCCGCCACCGCCCGACCCCCCTGACTCCCACAAGCTGGAGCCCCCGCCGCCACTTCCCGGCGCGCCAGAGCCGCCGGTTCCGCCGCCACCAGTTCCTGCGCCGCCTGATCCTCCACCACCGCCCATCCCAAAACCAGGTCCCGCGCCTCCAGGTCCGTGGCCAGGTCCGCCCATGCCGCCCCCACCACCGCCGGTGGCGCGCATGCTCTCGGCGGCCAGGATCATTTGCAGCATCTTATTTGGGTCTTCAAAGAAATCTCTAAATTTGTCACCCGCCGCGCCCAGCACTTTCTGCGTAAGCTGCGCCGCAACTTTGATCCCCGCCACGGACGAATCTTCCGCAACGTAGCGGATTTCATTCACCTTGATGCTAGTGTCTCCCGCCAAAGCGCTTTTCAACTGTTCCGCAAGAGAAGAAGGCTTCGCATTTCCGCTGGGGAAGGCGCGCACAAATCGCGCAAATTGCGGCTGTGTGAGCGTGGGAGAAAAATGTATGCTCGCGATGCCCGATGAAGTAAGAAGCTGCGCAAAACTTCGTTCGCCTGCAGCGGATCCAAGAGGCACGCCATCCAGCAGGATCTGTGTTCCTGAGGCGCCCAGAAGCACTCCGCTGCCGCCGCTGTCTTCTAGCGCGTTGCGCAACTCTTTCCAAGTCGTTTCAAACTGCTGCGCGGTCTTCGCGTGTCCAAACTCGTATAGACGCGCGAATTTCAGCAGAATGTTCAGGCTGCGGACAAACGCCCGCGCCCCGCCTCTTTGTTCCTGAATCATAGCCGTCGGCGCTGGGACCTTGCCCCTCCTTACACTTCCCTTACAGTAGATTTACCCTGGCCCTGAGACAAGCCTCCTGCCGTCACCTGTACTCATCTCAATAACAGATTCCCGCACCATTTTGGAAACATTGTTGCGCGTGAGCGCCAAGGGCATCCCCACTAAGGCTTGACGCATCCAAGAAACAAACTACCAATCCCACGGTCAAGACAGAGGAGTAAACTTGTCTTGTCCCCTCCAGCCCATCGAAGGAGGAACTCATGAAACGTTCGAGTCTGCTTGTCGTCGCAGCTACGGCCCTTGCCTTTAACGTTCCAGCTTTCGCTCAACGCGCGCATCCCGGCGGTGGACCACCTGCGGGACATGGCGCCGCTAGCGGTTCCAGCATGGGCGGATCCCATGAGGCCGGCGCCACTTCGCACACCGACATGTCACACGCTTCCCCGAGTACTGTCCTGAGCCACAACACTGCCATCGCCGGCAAGATTAAGACGCTGACGGGTGAAGACGCCGCGACGGCATGTAGCGGCTTCAAGAACCTTGGCCAGTGCGTTGCAGCGGCACATGTGGCAAAGAACCTGAACATTCCCGGCGGCTTTGACGCGCTCAAAGCCAAAGTGACCGGCACAGGCGCCATGAGTCTCGGCAAGGCCATCGAATCGCTCGCGCCCGACGCTGACACCAAGTCCGAAACCAAGAAAGCCAACAAACAGGCCTCGGACGACATGAAAGAAAGCGAGTCCTAAATCCCCCGGCCTCTAAACAGTGCAAAAGTTGGGGCGAATCTCCGGCTTCGCCCCAAACCCAGTTCGCACTCGCCCTATCGCGGCCTCAGCACGTCGAATCTCGCAATGGAATAACCTAGCGCCGCACCCAAAAACACGTCCGAAGGAAAGTGCGCCTGTGTCGTCAACCGCGAAAACGCGATCGTGGAGGCTATCCCGTACGCCACCCACGGCACCCAGCGATGCTGCCGATAACGATGTGCGAACACCGTGGCGATGGAAAACGCGGCCGCCGCGTGCCCCGAAGGAAAGCTCGTGCTTGTGCCGCTGAAACCCTTATGATTGTTGAAAAAAGTATCGGAGAAATTGCCGTTGGGTGGGATGTCCGAAGGACGCAGTCGCCGCGTCGTCATCTTCATCACCACGTCAACGACAGCGCTGTCCGCGTACGCTTCAGCGGCGAGCAGGGCGGTCTTTTCCGCATAGGAATCGTGCCGGAAATATCCCACTACCAGAAACACCGAGGGAACACACGCCATCATCGCTGACGTGTTGCGCCCGGAAAAGACGTCGTTGAAGCCCTCGAATCGTGCCGTGCGCCGGAAGTACGGCGTGTCATGCGGATCGGCGGCGATCAGTCCCGCCGTCGCGCCCGTCACCGCTAACGTGGGCAGCCAGTGCCGCCCCTGCGCAACCCTCATCGGAAAGAGCCAGACGTCTTTTTGATCCTGCAAAAAGTTTCGCGGCAGCGAGTGCCAGGAAACTTCGCGCTCCGTTCCCGCTGTTGCCGAGCTACGTGGGGCCGCTTCGGCCGGCGAGGTTTGCGCCACTTCCTGCGCCCCAGTCAAGGGACACCAAAACGCGCTCCCTAGGCACGCAACACAGCACAACCGCCAGCATCGTCGTATTCCTCGACGCCGCAGCGATTTTGCACTGTGGTTCGTCCTTATCCACATACCTCTTCAAGCCTACTCGCGCGGCGGCTCCATTATCAACCGCCTCACTGGAAACCAGCTCACGACCTTCAAGGGGAGATGCGCAGTGAGTTGTGATCCCTGAAGAAGAGGCCGAAGAAATCGGAGACCCCGACTTGTCGGCTGTGAACTTTCTCCTCTTTGAGTATAGAATCAAAGCGTAGCCACATGACCGACCAGCCCCCATCGGACCGCTTCAAATCCGAAATGCCGCAAATTCCCGGCGTTTCCAGCTCGCGCGCATCCACAGCGCCGAATCCCGCCGTCAAACTCGTCATCGGACTTCTCGCCCTCCTCCTTGTCATCTTCCTAGGAGCGCGCTGGGCCCTTCGCCCGAAGCGTGTAGTGCCACAGGTCGCCGAACAGCAACCGCAGATCGAAGTTCCCTCGGCCGCGCCCGATCCAAGCACGCTCTTGCCTCATGCGACCGATGCGAATCCCGGCATCGCCAGCGTGACGGAGATGGCCAAGCCGTGGTCCTCGAAAGAATTTTTTATTCGCAATCGCCTCAACGGCGAAAACATTTCGGGGTTGCTCGTTCGACTGCCCGCAGGCTCTCCCTCCCAATCGAGTGGTTACTGGGCCTTCGCGCAGAAGGCTCCTTTCGGAGATTGCCAGCTCGAATATCTCACGGACTTGGACAAGTTGAAAAACGATTACGGCTTCCGCGCCGCCAAACATCCCATGGTCGGAAACCCCTGCAGCCGCACGGTATACGACCCGCTCAAGTTGAGCAATCTTCCGGGAAGCGTTTGGGCGCGCGGCGCGATTGTTCAGGGCTCCGATCTACGCCCGCCCCTGGGCATCGAAATAAGAGTGGAAGGCAGAAAAATACTCGCAGTAAGAGCTGAGTAAAACTCACCGGGTTCTGTATTCTCCTTGTAAAAGACTGCTATTCGCCCCTATCCCGTCAGCTTCTCCGTTACGCATACCTGAATCTAAATTAGATAAACCATCCAGAAGTATCGAATTTTAATGTCCGTGCGGTCCGTTTTGGGTCGTAAGTCATAGAAACAACAGCAGGTTACTCCACCCAAGCATTGGCGAACAACCTGCACTTCGAAGTGTAACCCTGATGCTAGCTATTCCCATTCGCGTGGGCGGTCACGCCGGATAGCAGCCTCAGAAATATGGGACAAATCAAAGGCAGTTCGAATTTTGAGGGGGAAATGATGAAATTTGATAGACGCGTGCATGATGGGCTATCTGGATTCGGGCTCAGCAGCGTGAGAGGTTTGCTTTATTCTGCGTTGATTCTGGGATTGGCCTTGGTTTTTTCGATGCCGACGGCAGCGCAGAGAATTACGGGAACGCTGCGAGGCCAGGTTTTGGACCCTTCCGGCGCAGCGGTTCCCGATGCGCAAGTAACGGCGACGAATCAGGAAACCGGTGTGTCGGTGAAGGTTACGACAACTTCGGCGGGAACGTATTCGTTTCCGAGCCTGATTCCCGGTACTTACAAAGTAGAAGTGGAAGCCAAAGGCTTTAAGAATTTCCTGAAGACGGAGGTCGGCGTTATCGCCAACCAGGATAACGTTGCGGACGCACGCATGGACTTGGGCGTGGCAACGGAAGTCGTGGAAGTTTCTGGCGGCAGCGTTGCAATTCAGACGACGTCTGCCGATCTGAACAACACGTATGACTCGCGTGCCATGGAGCTGCCGAACGGGGCAGGAACGCTGAACGGCAGTCCGCTCAACCTGGCTGTGCTGGCGCCCAATGTTGTGGCACAGCCGGGCGGTGTAACGGGAATTGGCGGTTCTGTTGGAGGAACGCGTCCACGCGACAACAACTTCACAGTGGACGGCGTCGATGACAACAACCTGGGAGTGACGGGGAACAACTCGACGGTCATTCCCGACGCGGTCGCGGAATTCAATCTCACGACGAATCAGTTCAGCGCGGAGTACGGACACTCCGCCGGCGGGCAATTCAGCTTGGTGACCAAGACTGGCACCAATAACTGGCACGGATCAGGAGAGTGGTATAACCAGAATCGCAACTACAACTCACTGGACAATCTGACCAAAGGCGCAATTCTGAACGGATCCCTTCCAGGTCAGCCAGCATTTGACAACAACCGCTTTGGCGGCACGGTCGGCGGACCAATCATCAAGAACAAACTGTTCGTGTTCGGCGCCTATGAGTACACCTATCTTCACGGGCAAGGCACCCCCACTGCTTTCACGGGACCCACGGCCGCCGGAATGGCGACGCTGCAGGCCAACGCTGCGGATAGCGCCGTAAAGGCGCTGCTGGCCAATTTTCCTGTGGCGTTGGCGAACGATGCCGGAAGCGTTACCATCCACACCGGTGGCGTGGCCAGCCCCACAACGGCAGTTGTTCCCATCGGCAACATAACCATCTTCAGCCCGAATTTTCAAAGGGAACACGACGGGCAGGTCAATGCCGACTATACGATGGGGCGGCACCAATTGGGCGCCAGGTTCCTGTTCAATCAGGAAAACTTCATCCTGCCAGTCAATTCAACACAGGCGCAGTTCAACCAAGCCGAGCCTATTCACAACCGGAAGATTGCCTTGAACGACGTTTGGACCATCAATAGCAAGCTGGTCAACGACCTGCGCGTGCAGTATTCGTTTTTCTCCCTTTCGACTCTGAATCCCTGCACCACTTGCCCGACGGACATTACGATTAATGACCTGCTGGGCGGCGTGACGGTCGGGCCTGGTGACAACACGTTTCAAAAGCAGAACAGCTACCAGCTTGCGGACAGTTTCAGTTGGTCACAAGGCAAGCACAGCTTTAAGTTCGGCGGTCAATACAATCACTTCATCTACCCGCAGTTCTTTCTGCCGCGCAGCAATGGAGACAATCAATACGTGTCGGCCAACGCATTCGTTAACGATGTCCTTCCGGACAATCCGGGAAGAACCCTGCGCAATGCTGGAACTGGGAGCTTCCTCGGTACACAGAGCGCGTTTTATGTGTTTGCCCAGGACGACTTTAAGTTTTCGCCGCGTTTGACGGTGAACCTGGGTGTCCGCTATGAATATTGGACAAATCCTGTGGGATCGAGCACGCAGATCCTGAATGCGATCTCCAATGCGCCAGGAGTGGTCACTTTTGGGGACCCCAAGACCGACAAGAACAACATCGCTCCACGCATCGGCTTTGCCTATGACCCCCGGGGGAACGGTAAGACGGCGATTCGCGGCGGGTTTGGAATCGCCTATGACGTAAAATTCCAGAATTTTGCGTCCATTACCCTTCCGCCCCAACTGCAGAGCGAACTGGATCCGAACTCGGCATGCACTCTGACGCCGCAGCCTTCCTGGTGCTCCACGCCCAATAACCAAGGGTTTCTCCTGGGCGGCGGCTTGCCACAAGCTTACATTCCGCCCGCGGACCAAGCGGCGGCACGCGCCCTAACTACTTCCTATATCGACGACACGGTCATGCCTAAGATCTTGACTTGGTCTTTGGGCGTGCAACATGAGGTTGCCAAAAACACCACGGTCGAAGTGCGCTACCTGGGAACACGTGGCCTCGAATTGCCGGTGCAGTTCCGCCGGAACCGCATCAGTGCGTTTGATGGCGGACTAACTCCCTTGCCCACATTCTTCAAACAATCGGACGTTCCGACTTCATGGAACGCCAGCACGCCGACGGACGCTCCTTTCAAAAGCTTCCAATCGAACGTCTACAGGCCGCTTGGGTTCAAGGCGAACATTACGTCTGATCCGCCGTTTGGCAGCAGCATCTATCACGCGGGTTCGATCAGCCTCACCCAGCGTGCGCGTTATGGGCTCACATTTAACGCGAACTACACCTACGCCCACACGATCGACAACTCGACTAACGAATTCTTTACGAGCCTCCTGAATCCACGCCGGGCTCAGGACACGAACCGCATTAATGAGGACCGGGGAAACTCAGACTTGGACGTGCGCCATAAGTTCGCGCTTTCTCTCACGTACCAGGTACCCAACGTTAAGTCGGATAATCGCTTCGTCAAGACGTTGGTGAATGGATTCCAGATTGGTTCCACTTACCTTGCACAGACCGGCCAGCCCGTGACACTGCAATCCGGCGGAATCGATTCAAACCGCAATGGCGATTCGGCGGGTGACCGCGCGTCGCTTAATGCCTCCGGAACTCTTCCTACAGGATCGGATGTTTTTGCAGTGTGCGAACTAGCTGGCGGAGCTGTCGGGCTCTCCAGTACCGGTGTGGCTGGAGGCGGGACGTGCCCTGGCGCGGCAATCGGCTACACGCCCGTAAACTACAGCGCCAAATACATTATTACTGGATTTGGCGCGAGGTCCAACCTGGCCCGCAATAGTTTCATCGGACCGGGATTTGGCATTTTCAACCTTTCGGCTGGCAAGAAGTTCCACTTCACCGAAGGAACATACTTGCTCGCCAAGGTAGACGTTTTCAACATCCTAAACCACCCCAATTACGCCCTGAGCAATGGAAATGTTTTCAGCACAGCGGGCGTTACGACGGCTACAACAACGCCTGGATATGTAATCCCAAGTGACCCGAACTTCTTGGATGCGAGAACACTCTTCAGCGGTGGGTTCCGATCCATGACTCTAGGGTTGAAGTTAGTGTTCTAGACGTCAGTTCAGGGTGTACATTCCGGGAGGTGCTCGTTGAGCACCTCCCGCTTTTTTTGCGCGGAGCCGCTTCGCAACAACGGAGCAACTGAATTGCATTTTTGGCCTAGTTCCCCCACAATCTCAATAAAGGCAGCAGATTATCCTTCCGCCGCATCCTAACGGGATGTGGTATGTCGTGCACTTATGGTGCATGCGGAAGAAGACTCACGTCACTTCGGGCCACCCCCAGTCCTCCCGACCGTTTTGAAGCTGCCAACGCGGAGGAAGAAATGCGTAAGAAAAAGATCGGCGCTCTGGCTTTGATGCTGATGCTGATGCTGACGATGAGCGTATCGTGCTCGCGCATCGGCAGGCCGAGCGATGACGCGATCGCGACGGACATCAAAGCAAAGATGTTTTCTGAGCCGGCGCTGAAGGCAGCGACGGTGGACGTGGTGAGCAAGCAGGGAGAAGTAACTCTGACCGGACAAGTGCCGGACGACGCAGCCAGGCTAGCGGCTTACAAGATTGCATCGGAAACCAAAGGCGTGAGCCGCGTAAACGATCAGATGAGCGTGGCCGCAGCGCAGATTTCGGTACCCCAGGCCGCCGCTCCAGCTGCAGAAGCCGCACCCGCAAAACGTGCAGCAAAAGCAAAAATCTCCCCCAAGGCGGAAAAACCAAGAGAAACTGCGGCTGCTTCGCAAGCAGGTTCGATGGCAGCGCCAGTGCCCGCAGCTACGCCTCCCGCCGCACCAGTGCCTGCTCCCCCCCCGGCGCCAGTAACCGTGACAGAGCCGCCGCATACGGTGCTTCGGGTTGGAACGATCGACCCTATTGACCCGCCAGCGAACCT
>Ga0137361_10001491_pt1 | contig 14590 bp, 22 predicted proteins | sample Mad1_80_16metaG_FD_104923 | JGI IMG/M metagenome (GOLD analysis project Ga0137361, IMG submission 104923) | Vadose zone soil microbial communities from Angelo Coast Range Reserve, California, USA - Mad1_80_16 metaG | ecosystem: Environmental > Terrestrial > Soil > Vadose zone | place: USA... | reverse complement strand
GTGACGTTGCACCGGAGATCCAGTGGACCGGCATCATCAGCGAGCGTGCCGCAGAACACTGCGGTGCAAGTGATGAGCGGCGCGGCGAGAATGGACCTGGAACAGGTGTTGAAGGATTTCCAGGACCACTTGGCCCCTCGCTTGGACACTTACGAGCAGGCCATCTACCTGTACCTGTTCCGGCACACGCGGCTGCTCGGTCTCGAGGAAGGCGTCGTGGCCTTCAAGTGCGCTCGGCGGCGGATGGCCTGCGGTATCGGCGAGAAGGGGAAGCCGATGTCGGAGAAGACGGCCTACGAGAAGCTCCAGTCCCTTCAGAGGAAGGGGTGCATCGTTGTCCTCGACAGCCAACGTGACGGCCGCAGGATCCGGCTCATGCTTCCCTCCGAGATCCCTGGCGTCGTAGTTGCGGACGACCAGACTCGGCCCCCGGACCTGGCGGCAGAGGACTTCTTTGAGGCCGAGGAGAACCGCAGCCGTATACTCACTCGTGAAGGGCGGTGTTGCTTCTACTGCCTGCGTCACCTGACCCCCGAGAATTACGTCATCGAACATGTCGTGTCCCGGCCGATTGGAGACAACGGCTATCGGAACGTGGTCGCGGCTTGTCGTCAGTGCAACAACCGAAAGGGCTCTTCAACTGTGGAGGACTGGCTTCGCACACTCTATCGGGAAGGCTTTCTGGACGCGGCGGCCCTTCAGGATCGGCTGTCACATCTTGAGCGCCTCACGGCAGGTGAGCTCAAGCCCCCAAGAGGGGCGGAGTAACGACGAGCAATGCAGGCAAGGTCCGCGCCGCCTCGAAACCGCGGCCCCCTCGTAGCTGGTCCGGAGGTGTTCGGCGGACAAGGGTGCGCCGCGTGAGGGGTAGTCGTGGCTGACACTCGGGTGCAGACCACGGTGGAGGACTGGGTCAGGCGCGAGTGGATGCCCACGGCCTTCGGGCAGCAGTTCCGCCGCGAACGCCTGCTCCTGTCGTCTGGAGGGCGATTCGACTTCGACGCCGTATCGTCCGACGACCGCATCGTGGCTTCCATCTCCACTAGCAGGGCGAAGACGGCGGCCGGTAAGCTGGCGGTCGGCAAGCTTCACAAACTGCGTTCGGACATCCTCTTCCTTTCGATGGTCCATACTGACCGTCGCCTCATGGTCCTCACAGAAGCCGACATGCACGCGCTATGTCTGAAGGAGCAGGAGGGCGGGCGTGTTCCCGCCGGCATTGAATTCCACTTGGTCACGCTACCGCCCGAGCTTGACGCGAAGCTGCGCAAGGCACGGCAGGAGGCGTCGCGCGAGGGGCGCACGGACCCGGAGGGGTAGGATGTCCTCGGTGCCGCCGAGCAAGCGGATGAAGCTAACGGCGGCCAGAATGGACTGCTCGCACCTGATTCATGTGTTGGGCGACGCGACTATGGGAGAAGATGCCAGAAGGGCCGGTAAGTGACGATCGCGGCAACCAAGCGCCTGGTCGTTCGCCTCGCGGAGTACATCCCCAAGGACCACGCCGATCTTCTACTGCGCGGCACTCGTGGGATCTACGCCCTGTTTCGGCATCGAGGGGGAGGCAAGGTTTACGACGTGGTCTACGTGGGCCTCTCAAACACTGGGATTCGCGCTCGCCTCCGGGCCCATCGACGGCATCGGAAGAAGGCGCGGCTTTGGACACACTTCTCGGTCTTCGAGGTTCATCCGGACGCCACCGGCGAGCAGATCAGCGAGCTTGAAGGCCTATTCCGCCACATCTACCGGCGGGACACGCGCGCGAATCGCCTCAACAAGCAGAAGACGCACGGGCCGCTCAAGGTGCTGCGGATTCAGGATCTGAGAACCTGGATGCCCCGGCGAAGCTGAAGGGAGACGCTGGCAAGAGTGTCGCTCAACAAGCGGATGGAGCTCACCCCGACGAGGGGTAAGCGCATGATCGGCGGCGGCTTCAACCGCCGGTTCAACTGCCTGGCCGGGGAGGGTGCATTCATGAAGCAGGCCCCGAAGTGGGCGCGGCCAAACAACCGGATGCATCTGATGAAGTCGGCGCCCCGTCGGGGCAGTAGGCGGCACTCGCAACTGATCCGGGTGTTCAGCTGCGTTGGGAATCGTAGCTACTTTCCGGTGCAAAACAGCGGGCGTAAGTCCCGTCTATAGAATAGCGAGGGTACAGCAAAGGAGGCAGATCGTGGATTTTTCGCTGGACGCCGCCGGCCTGGTACGTGTAGACTCCTAATCGATGTCATCGATTAGGAGCATCGAGCGAGCCCTGCAGGGGCGGCAGCGCGAGATGGCCAGGTTGGCCAAGCGGGCGATCTTCGGATCTCTCTCCGAGACCTACCGCACCTGCGGCCAGCCGGACTGCCGCTGCAAGCAGGGGGAGAAGCACGGGCCGCACCTCTACATCAGCTTCCGGGGCAAGGAAGGCAAGACCACAGGCTATTACGTGCCATCGCCTCTGGCCGACGCGGTACGCGATGGTGTCGAGGCCTGGAAGAAGCTCCAAGCCCTCGCCCGTGAGCTGGCCGAGCTGAATCGTGAGCGCCTGTGGGTTTCCCATGCTTCCCCTGCCGCGGCTTCGCGGATGCGAAGGAGGAAGGGTGGTTCGTCGCAAGCACGTCCAGCGAAGCGTGTTCGAAGTGCTGCTGCCGGACGCGGACAAGCTGTGGGACCCCGCTCTGCGTCGAGTGGACGAGGTTCTCGATGATGACGGGCTCGTCGATCTGGTGGCCGACGCACTCGGGCGCCGACGGGCCGGCAGCCGAAAGAGAGGTCGTCCGGGCACCCCGGCCGAGGTGGTGTTGAGGATGTTGGTCCTGAAGCACCTCTACGACTGGAGCTTCGACGAGTGCGAGCGCGAGGTTCGGGGAAGCCTGGTCTACCGTGCCTTCTGCCGGATCGACTGCGAAAGAGTGCCGGACGCCAAGACGCTCATCCGTCTCTCGCATCTGCTGGGAGGCGATGTACTGAAGAAGGTCTTGGCGCGGCTGATCGACTTGGCCCGTGAGCGCAAGGTGGTCCGCGGCTGGAAGCTGCGCGTGGACACGACGGTGGTGGAGACCAATGTTCACTACCCGACCGACAGCTCGCTGCTCGCCGACGGCGTGAGAGTGCTCACGCGCACGGTGAAGAAGCTGAAGGGGGAGGTCGGCGAGGGAGTGGTGGAGCTTCGCGACCGGAGCCGGGCCATGGCGCAGCGGGTCTTCGAGCTTGCGCAGCGGAGCCGAAAGCTGGTCCAGGAGGAGGCCAAGGCGCGGTTGCAGCAGTTGTACCGCGAGGTCTTGGGCATCACGCGGGCGGTGGTGCGCGAGGCCCAGACGGCGGTGGAGAGGGTCGAAGATCAAGTGACCGCGGTCGGCGCTGGATTGGTGCAGCAGATCCGGCAGACGGTGGACATCGTCAGGCGCGTGATCGGGCAGACGCGCGCGCGAGTCTTCAAGGGAGACACCCACTACCCCGGCAAGGTGCTGAGCATCTTCGAGCCGCATACCGAATCGATCCGGAAGGGCAAGGCGGCCAAGCCCACGGAGTTCGGCAAGCTCGTGAAGATCCAGGAAGCCGAGGGCCAGTTCATCACTGACTATGAGGTCTGCGCGACGCGCGTCGCCGACCTGGACCTGTGGATGCCGTCGCTGAAGAAACACTGCGATTTGTTCGGTCGACCGCCGCGAATGGCGGTGGCGGATTCGGGCTTTGCCTCTCGGACCAACGAAGTGGCCGCGACGGAGCTGGGGGTTAAGCGAGTGGTCCTGCCTGGCGCATCGAAGCGTTCGAAGGAGAAGGAACGGAAGCGCTGGTTCCGTCGCGCCCTGCGATGGAGGACGGGATGCGAGGGGAGGATCAGCGCCCTGAAGCGCCGCCACGGACTCAGGCGCTGCCGCGATCGGGGGGCTGCGGGGATGGAGAGGTGGGTGGGCCTGGGGGTGATCGCGAACAACCTGTTGGTGCTCGGCCGAGCCGCCGCGTGATGAGCGCGCGGTGGCCGGGCGAGAGGGAAAACCTGCAGAGCAACACCAGGCGGGGAGCGTCAGGGCCCCAGACCTGGCGCCGCTCTCCTACTTTTGCACCGGAAAGTAGCTAGGAGCGTGAATATGGCTGCGCCATCACCAGGGTTCAGGCTAGGAGACGCATTCGCCTTCGCCGCTGCCCACGGCCTTAAGGCCGAGGCCGCCGAGATCCGCTCGATGGTCATCCATCCGCAAGTCGGGGGCAAGCGCCACGGGCCCAAAAAGGGCCGTTTCGTCGATCTGTTCGAGAGCCGCGGAATAATGGACGCGTTCGTCGCGCAGTATTGGCCTACTCGCCACTCAGAGCTGGGAGAACAGCGTCGCCAATCGTACCTGGATCGAAGGGCTCTGAATGAGCGTCTCCTGCGTGGTGAACCACCGGATGAAGATGCGGGCGACTCGGCCGCCGGAGTCAACGCCGATGACGACGGGGCGGTTGATACCGATATCGCATCATTTGCTCTCGAGGCCCACCTCCGCGACTTCATCATTGAGAACGTTGAAAAGGTTCAGGTGGGCGGATCCCAGCTTCACCTCTACACCGACGCTAACGGTAATGGCAGGGAATACCAGACCGCAGTCGGAGCGATCGACATTCTAGCCGTCGACGACGCTGGTACCTTCTTTGTGTTCGAGCTCAAGCTCAACCGCGGACCAGACCGAGCATTAGGCCAATTGGCTCGCTATATGGGTTGGGTCAAGGTCACACTGGCTGCCGACCGCGAGGTCCGTGGTGTCATCGTAGCCCGGTCGATCGACGATAAGCTCCGATACGCAGCCTCCGTCATTCCGAATGTATTTCTTCTCCAATACGAGGTGGAATTCAGACTGAAAGACGTGGGTTCAATGGGAGCGCAGCCGAAACATGAGGTGAAGCTGACACCCAGCCAGCCGGATGCGTAGCAGCTAAGCCGGCGTTGGGCGGACGTTAGGAGGGCGCGCAGTGGACGTCAACCCTGACTCACCCTGGAACCCGCGGGTACGCGCCGACATTTCGCCCAGTGATTTCGAGAAGCTCGTTTTCGAGTGGCTTCGTCGATCAGCTGAGCGTCAGCGGCAGACCACAACCGCGGAGCACCTCGGTGTCGCCCACGGCGCTGGTGGCGACTACAGGATCGATGTCCTCGTGATGTTCTCCGCTCTCGGTGGCGCCTCGTTCGTCGTACTCATCGAGTGCAAGCACCAAGCCCGGCCTGTCGAGCGTGAGGACGTCATGGTGCTTGAGTCAAAGCTTCGGGATGTGAAGGCCCAGAAGGCGATCCTGTTCTCGACGTCCGGGTTCCAGTCAGGCGCCCTCGAGTTCGCCGCGGCCAAGCACATCGCCACTGTCGCCGTCGTGGAAGGCGAATGGCTCTACGAAACTCGCGCTGCCGGTGGTCGACAAGCAAGGCCGCCACCCTGGGCGGACGTCGACGCGCGCGTCGGAATCCGAATGACCAAGACGCCGACAGGCCTCACGTACCAGACCATCGAGTTGTCCCGTGTGGACGCCATCGTGGAATGGCTCGCTGAGGGTGGCTCCGAAGATGACTGTGTTTGAAGGGCCGCCTAACAATGCGCCAGGGTTCGGCAGACACTTCTTTGCGAGGGTTCGGAGAAACGCATGAGCGACGACGACATCCTAAAGCGCCTTATGGCAAAGGTAGGCAGCCGTGTGTCCTTCAAGTACCCGGGAGGAGAGGGCGAGAAGCGCGGGATCCTGAAGGATCGCGTCGCGGTGAAGAGCAATGAGGGTGCCCGCAGAGGGGTGCGCTTTTGGAACGTCATCGATTTACTGGAGTTTCCAGACGCTACGCAACCGTGGATTCGGTTTGGCTACTACCGACAAGACGGGAGTCGTCTCGTCTGGGCTCGAAGCTCCCTCGCAGATGGCGAGGAGGATGTGCGTCGCCTTTTCGTGGCAGGGATTCAACAAGCAGAATGGTTCCGGCAACTGGTAACTGGACTCGACCGGTAGCGAGCCAAGCGCTGTAAGGCAAATGCGGGCCGCTCGGTGCTGCCGAACAACGAGTTCAAGCTGACGCGGGCGCCAGAATGACGCGAGCTTCGCAGCATAGCTCGGGTGTTTTGGCTCTGCGCGACTGGCGTGCTAGCTGCCTCGGACAAGGAAGACCACACCCATATGCTTATTAGCGACATTGAAGGACACATGCGGCTGCTCGATGACAGAGAGCTGCGGCAGGCGGTCGTCTTCAACCGCTCCGGCTTCTACACACGGGAGCAGCTCGCCGTTGCCCAGGAGGAGCTGACAAGGCGGTCACTGCCGGTCCCCCCCACGGCAGAGGAATACTGGAAACGCTACCCTGGGGAGCGGATCACAGAGAGCGGCTTCTGCGTTGACTGCGTTCAGCAGACTACGGATGAATCTCCTGGCAGCACATACCTACACATATCCCTGGGGGGCTTCGGCACCGCGCTGTCGGGAGACGATGATCTCTGTCCGGCCTGCGGCTCTGTCGTTCAATCCAAGGTCGTGTGGATCATAGTGCCCGTCGCTCGCCGGGGGCGTTACCGGGTGATCTACCTCAACCAAGGCGATTGGGGCCAACCTCGCCTTGGAAACTTTGTCGGCCGACGGCTGAAGACGTGAAGCACGGCCGCGAAGGCCGCGAACACCTGGCTTCTCTACTCCTGCTGATCGAGCGGCTGGCCCCGCCGCAGCTTTTCAACCACCCTCAACGCCAGCTCGTCCGAGCTGACGCCAGCGGTCGGATAGGCCGCGAGCGCCTGCTGCTCCAACGCGGTTGCCGGCCTTCCCGGTGTTCGAGGATTTCGATGGGCGCGAGAACTCGAGCCATTGAAGCCGGCACTCCGGGGCGAGGTGTGGATCATCGCCCTCGGCCTCGCCGGTGCGGCCGGCGGTCGGACTGAGCGTCCCCCCCAGCGACACGGAGCGCGCGTTGGTCCTCGTGCCTCACACGACCAGCCTTCGTGGCTGGCCTTGGGCGGTCGGAGCTAGAATTGCCCGGTATGCCGACTCCCACTGCCCGTGAGCGCATTCTCGAGGCCCTCCAGGATTTGCCGGATGACGCCACATTCGACGATGCGATCGAACGCCTGATATTTCTCGCCAAGATCGACGCTGGCCTCGCAGAGCTCGATGCCGGCAAGGGTATCCCTCACGAAGAGGTCAAGCGGCGCCTTGGCCTGTGACCAAGCTCATCTGGTCATCCCAGTCGCTGCGGGACCTGGAGAGTTTCGAGACTATGTCGCTGCCGATTCGCCCCGCTATGCCGCCCTGGTGGTGGAGCGAATCATCCAGGGCGTGGAGCGGCTGGCCAGCTTTCCGGAATCGGGACGTGTGGTTGCCGAGCGCAACGATCTGCAGCTCCGTGAGGTCATCGTCAGGCCCTATCGCGTGGTCTACCGGCTCCGCCCTGGAGTGGTAGAGATTCGCCACCGTGTTCCGAGCGGCGCGTATGTTCCCAGAGTTGAAGTAGGGAGGGAGTGACTTCCGGGCGGAAGATTCTGCTCGCCGAGGCCCTTAGTAAGTATCCCCCGGCAGAGCCGGGGGCTTTAGGTTGTGAGCCGCTCAAAGCGGCTGGTCAAGGGCCGCTAACGCGGCCCTTGTTTCGTGGCCACCTGACGGTGGCCGGTCACCTCCACAGGTTCAGCTGGTCGAGACACTGATCTTCCTCCTCCTGGTTGCGGATGTACTCCCGGATAACCCTCTCATCTCTCCCCACCGTGGATACGAAATACCCTCGTGCCCAAAAGTGTTGGCCCACGAAGTTCCGCTTCCGTTCACCGTAAACGCGGGCCAAGTGGATCGCACTCTTCCCCTTGATAAACCCCACCACCTGCGAAACCGCGTACTTCGGTGGTCGAGATCATCATGTGCACGTGGTCCACCATCAGGTGCCCTTCCTCGATCCGGCTCTCCTTCTGCTCCGCCAACCCACGAAAGACTTCCCCCAGGTGCTTCCTCAGTTCCCCGTACAGCGTCTTCCGCCGGCACTTCGGTATGAACACCACGTGGGACTTGCACTCCCATTTCGTGTGGCTTAGGCTCCCGTAGTCGTCCATCTCCAGAACTCCCTTTCGTGTGCTTTGAGAGGCTCACGGAAGGGAGTCTCTGGGGGCGGACTCCCGAAAAAGTCAAACTGCTACTGCCTCCCCGGCAGAGCCGGGGGGTCTCTCCACGTACTAGCCTCTCCCATACCGGCCGGGGGACCGCTCTCCGCCGACTTTTGGGGTTGTACAGGTGGCCCACACCGCAGGTCCGGAGCAGATGTAGGGCGTGGGAGGAGAGCGGCCAGGCCTCGCGCCAGCACCGCGACGGCTGCGTCGGCAGCCCGAGGACGTGCAGCTTGTCCCATTTCCCCGGCGGCGGTCGGGGAGGCGAGGGCTTGACAGCGGCCAACCCCGGTGGGAGTCTCGCAGTATGAGTCGCGGTGCCCAAGCAATCCTCGCGGCCTTGGACGACCTACCGGCCACAGAGCGGGAAGAGGTCGTGTCGGAACTCCTGCGTCGAGTGGCCTTCTCCCAGCATATAGCCCCGTCTGATGATGAGCTTACGGCCGCTGCCGATGCGGTGTTCGAGGATCTCGATCGGCGCGAGAACTCGAGCCGTTGAGGCCGGCACTCCGGGGCGAAGTGTGGATCGTCGACCTCGGCCTCGCCGCCAAGGTGCGGCCGGCGGTCGTATTGAGCATCCCCCCCAACGATACGGAGCGCGCGTTGGTGACCCTCGTGCCTCACACGACCAGCCTTCGTGGTTCGCGGTTCGAGGTGGAGACGAAGGTCGGTTTTCTCAAGCCTGGCGCCTTTGATGCCCAGGGCATTGTCACGATTCCCTTCGCCAGGCTCGTTCGAGCCATCGGTCAGCTCAAACCGCATGACCTTGCTGCCGTCGAGCACGCCGTCTGCGCGTGGCTCGGGATTGTGCGCCGGGAGACCGGAGGAGTCGGATAAGCGCGGATGGAGCAGACGAGGCGCCGGGCGAACTGAACGCCGCTCACAGGTGAACGCGTTGTTCTGCGGGCATGACTCTCACGGACTCAAGCGGCGACCATCGCCCTGGATAGCGGCGCTCGGCCTATTCTGCGGTTCCATGACGTTCGCCGGACCCGGGCAACCCCCGCTGTCCACGCCAGACGAAGTGGTTTGGCAGTGGTTCCAGGGATGCGCTTCCAAGGAGCACATGCGCGTTACCGTGCAGCTCGACCGAAGGCCCGTCTACTCCGGCGCCTTTCCGATCTGCCGCATGCGCAGGAAGGACATACCGGACGAATCGCCGCAGAAGATCCTCGCCTTTACGTTCCGTACCAGGGCCGGTATCTTCGGCTCAGAGTTTGGCCCGATGGGGAGCCAAGAGCTGGAGGGCAACATCTGGAGAGCGGGAGGCGATCCTGATGCCATCCTCCTGGGCGTGTCCTTCGCTACTCCCGACCGCATTCTCTTGAACTCCGTCCACGTCGGCCGGCCAAACCAGGTTTCTCGGTCAGTCCTGGCCAAGGGGCTGACGATCAGCACTTGGCCGGTGCAGGGCGCGCAGGATTCATCGACCGCGACAGAGTACTCAAGCCGCCCCGCGCGCCTTCGCACGCGGTAGCGGTTCCGCCCTTGCTCGCCCTCAGAGTCACCTTCACTACCACGGCGTGTGCAGGGTATGGCGCAGCAGGCACGCCTCGAAAGGGGACGCGCCAAGATCGAGCAGCTCGGCCTGAGCACTCGACCAACTGGAGTTGGGAGGACTACTTCGAGCGCAATGTAGTTGCCCATCGGAAGAAGTGGAGGCGCTGGTGGCTGACAAGGCGTCCTTCAGGAGAGTGAGCCGCCCAACACAAGGGCTCGGAGCTGAAGAAGCCCGCGGCTAGCGTTGGGGTTCGCAGCGTCAAGCCAGTGTTCGACAGACCAGCGCGGGAAGAACAATGAACGTTCACTACTTCCTGAAGGCGCGAACGAGATTCATCCGTCAGTTCTACGACGATGCTGCCTTTCCGTTCACCGAGCGGAAGCGGAAGATTGAAGTGGGCGAGGAGCCTTTTGTTCCTCCTTACAGCGAGGATGGTGATCCCCCTTTCGAGGTTGAGTGGATCGAGGCGGACGAGTCTCTTGACGTCTTGGGGCAGGCCTGCATCTCGATGCTTGCTGCAACCCTGCAGTTGTATTTCAAGGAATGGGTTGACGAGATCCACCGGCGTTTCGGAAGCGACCAGCTCGCCAAGGTCGGGATTGGCCGCCCTCAGGACAACAAGGCTGCGTTCAAGGAGGGATGGATCAACGGCTATCGAGCGTTCTTCCAGGACAAGCTGAAGATCGATTGGACTGATGTCCCCTCCAACCTCGGCGTTCTTCAGGAAGTCGTTCTGACTCGCAACCGTGCGCAGCATCCGGAAAGGATCATGTCCTTTCGGATCGACCAATCGCAGCGCGACGCGATGAAGTATCCTCGTAGCTTCTTCGCCGATGAGCTGGAACTAAAGGTGTTTGCCGACGCCCCGGAGGTTCCGGCCGAGTGGGTGAGGCCCTGGCGACTGAATGTGACCAGGGGGAAGCTGTTCGCCGCTGTGGACGAGGTCGACGGGTTCTGTGCTTGGCTGGAGGAGCGTCTCTTGGCTTGGCCTAGCCGGGTCCAGGAGGAATCCGGAGCATAGGCTGCCCGACGATCGGTCGACGTGGGGCGCTGCTCTGATTCCAGTCGGCACTGGGCCTCGCCGGTGATCCGAGGTGGTAGACCGGTGTCGGCTGGGCCCGGCCACAGTCCCTAACTGGGGCCCTTCTTAACCTCTCCGGCGCCGCGCGGCCGACCGCGCCACTCCTCGGCGATTCCCGCTCTCCGTCCTCATGCGTATCACTTCGGCCGGCGCGGCATTTAAGATCTCGTCGAGGCGATCGGCCCAAGCCTGCAGAGCGTGGCGCATGGGTTCCACGTAGCGGTACTGGTTGTAGACCGCCGCCGTGACGGACGCCCCGCTCGTCGAGGAAGTCGAATGGTTCAGGATGCGGGAGATGAGGCCCTCGTCGATTCCCAGCTCCCCCAGACCGCTGGCCACGGTCCTCCGGACGTCGTGGATCCGAAACGTGACCTTGGAGCGCTCCCGCACCCTCTCCGCCGACTTCTGCGGGTTGTACAGGTGGCCGCACACCGCGGGTCCCGAGCAGACGTAGGGCGTGTGGGAGGAGAGCGGCCAGGCCTCGCGCAAGACCGCGACCGCTTGCGTCGGCAGCCCAAGAACGTGCGGCTTGTCGCCCTTCGTCCTGAACGTCCACAGGGCCCGATCGAGGTCCAGGGCGTCCCATCTCGCCCCGAGGATTTCCCCCCGCCTTTGACCCGTCTGGAAGGCTAGCCGCCAGAAGACTCCCGTGACCTTGGGCTCGCTCCTGAGGGCCTCGAAGACCCTGCGGATCTCGTCGTGGGTCAAGACCCGGTCCCGCTTCTTCTCCTCCGCCGGCCGCGGGAAGTTCGCGAAGACGGCGCTCGCGGTGGGATCGAGGAGGTCCCGCTCGATCCCCCACCCGATCAGCCGCCTGACGATCTCCCAGGTCCGGTTGGCGGTGGTGGGGCTCCGGCGCTTGATCGCGTCGGTCGCCTCGCGAATCTGGCGCCGGGCACCGCGGACGTCCACGGCGTCCAGCGCTCCCAGGGCGGGCAGGATCTCCACGTCGATCAGCCGGCCCCACTCTTTCTGGGTCGAGGCGGCGAGGTCGGGGAATGCCTGCTCGCGGAAGCGCCGCGCGAGTTCCTCGAGTGGGAGCGTCGGGCGAGGGTCAAGGGCCTTCGGATCCTCCCCGTGCTGGGCCTTCTTGAGGATGTCCGCGGCCCGCGTGCGCGCGTCATAGACGGAGGTCAACGGGTAGGTCCCGAAGGTGAGTCGGTCCTTCCTTCCCGCGATCCTGTAGACGGCGCACCACGCCTTGCGCTCCGGCGACACGCGCAGCACGAGCCCGGGCACGAGGGCGTCCCAGTAGTCGACCCGGGCCTTGGCCGGCCTCAAGGCGTCGACCATCCGGTCTGAGAGCTTCACCCTCGGCATTTGACCCTCTCGAACCTGTGTGCCGGAGGTTCGAATTTGCTGGAACCCACGCGATGTTTATTTTAGCCCAAAAGGGCTCGTGGGTTCCATATGGGTTCCACGAGGGTGAAACTCGCTGAAACTGAGTGGTGCGTCCTGAGACCTGCTGAAACGCCTTTATATAAAGGTCAGATATGGAGTTGAGGGAGAAATCGCCCTGTTGACGCGGGTCGTGCTAAACTGCGAAAAACAGGTTGTGGCCCTGGAGGTCGCGGGTTCGAATCCCGTCAGCCACCCCAAATTACGAGGATTCTCAGGCCTAGGATCGAGGCGGCGGGGCGTGCACCCTTCGGCAAGCACCGCCGCCACGGCTCACTCGGGGCCTTACGCATCGCCGGGTCCATTCGGGAAGAGTCCAAGGATGAAGTCGAGGCGTAGGACGACCGCGGCCGCCGAACGAGTCATGGGCGCGCCGTTTCTGCGCCGCGTCGTAAGTCTGCACGACAGGGTCGATCCGGCCCGACATCCGTTCAACGTCCGCGCCTTCACTCAGGGAATCGATCTCACGTTTCGGACCAACGTTACCTTCTTCCTCGGCGAAAACGGCAGCGGGAAGTCCACCCTTCTTGAAGCGCTCGCCGAATGCTGCGGATTCAATCCCGAGGGTGGCAACCGCGATCATCATCGCGAAGCCGTCGCGGACCGCTCCGAGCTGGCGCAGGCGCTACGGCTCTCATGGCTGCCAAAGGTGGCCGAAGGCTTCTTCATGCGGGCCGAAAGCTTCTACAATTTCGCGACGTACATCGAGCAGGTATCCGACCTGAGGGCCTACGGGGGCAAATCACTGCACGAGCAGTCCCACGGTGAGTCCTTCCTGTCGTTGTTTGCGAATCGGTTCGAGCAGGGAATCTACATCCTCGATGAGCCAGAGGCCGCGCTCTCTCCGCAACGGCAACTGTCGTTCCTCAGGATCATCCATGAGCTCGAGAGGCCCGCTCACGCCCAGTTCCTCATTTCGACGCACTCCCCCATCATCCTCAGCTACCCGGGCGCGGTTCTCTTCAGCCTGGACGGCGATTCGATCCGAGAGATCGCATACCGTGAGACCGAGCACTATCGCGTCACGCGTGATTTCCTGAATGCGCCGGAGAGATATTTCAAGCATCTGTTCGGCGCAGAGGGCGATGGGGAGGGCGATTAACAACGGGAGCGGCCCAGGCACTCCCAAATCGAGCCTCGCCGCTCAACCCGGTGTTGGACGCACCTAGCAGGATGAGCGATGGGATGCGCCGCCTCGCTGGCTGATGGCGGGCACAGAGCAACGCTGCTGCTGGTCGCCCTTGCCCGACGTCGTGGATGATCATCAGGCTGCTGTCTCGACTCGGGAGTTGTGCCAGGAGCGAGGAAGGATAACCCGGTATGCCTACTCCAAATGCCCGTGAGCGCATTCTTGAGGCCCTCCAGGATCTGCCGGATGACGCGACATTCGACGATGCGATCGAACGCCTGGTATTCCTCGCGAAGATCGACGCCGGCCTCGCAGAACTCGATGCCGGCAAGGGTATCCCTCACGAGGAGGTCAAGCGGCGCCTTGGCCTGTGACCAAGCTCATCTGGTCACCCCAGTCGCTGCGGGACCTGGAGAGTACGGACGGAACTGACCAACGTCCCCCGGGTGACCTTGAGGGAATTGTCCCACCGTCTGTTGAATTTGGCTGAGTAGCGGCGGCTCCCTGGCGGGCCTGAGAATGGGTCTGCTAGAAACCATCCGGTCATAGCGCCGGAGACAAGGAGCCGCCGTGGAGAGCAGAGCAGAGAAGGGGACTGAAAAGCAAATCGGGCTGTCGCTGGTCGAGCAGGTGGGCCAGAGGCTGATGCCGTTGATCGCAGGGATTGCCGCGACGAAGCAAGGCCTGTTGGACTGGGTCCACGACTTCGGTCTCAGAGCCTTGGACGAGCTGATGAAGGACGACGCGGCGAGCCTGGCTGGCCCGAAGGGGAAGCACCAGGCGGATCGGACGCACCACTACTGGGGAAGGACCTGCACGGAGCTGACGCTTGGGGGACGACGTGTCAGCGTGGATAGGCCGCGAGTACGCAGCAAGGAAGGGCGCGAAGCGAGCCTGCCTTCGATCGAGGGCTTCCGGGATCGGGATCCGCTGTCGGAGCGGGTGATGAACCAGATCCTGCTGGGGGTGTCGACACGGGGCTACGAGGCGAGCCTGGAGCCCCGGCCGCAGCGCGTCCGAGCTCGTGGTAGCAGCAAGAGCTCGGCGAGCCGGTCGCTGGTGGCGAAGACGCGTCAGCGACTGAGCGCGTCTCTGGAGCGGCGGCTCGACGATCTTGATCTGATGGTTCCTGCTGGTCGATGGGATCGAGGTCGCGCGGCAGACCGTGGTGGTGGCGCTCGGAATCAGCGCGGACGGGACCAAGGTACCGCTGGGCCTGGCCCAGGGCTCGACCGAGAACGCGGCCCTGTGCACGAGCCTGCTCCAGGGTCTTCTGAGCCGCGGCCTCCGGATCGAGGACAAGGTCCTGTGCATCATCGACGGCGGGAAGGGGATCCGAAAGGCGCTGGACGATGTCTTCGGAGACCGGGCCGTGATCCAGCGCTGCCAGGTCCACAAGCAGCGGAACCTTC
>Ga0137361_10001490_pt1 | contig 14594 bp, 9 predicted proteins | sample Mad1_80_16metaG_FD_104923 | JGI IMG/M metagenome (GOLD analysis project Ga0137361, IMG submission 104923) | Vadose zone soil microbial communities from Angelo Coast Range Reserve, California, USA - Mad1_80_16 metaG | ecosystem: Environmental > Terrestrial > Soil > Vadose zone | place: USA... | reverse complement strand
TGAAAAAGGTGGCGCGCAAGCAGCCTATTTCGGCAAGCGCGTGGCCGTCATCGAGCGCGCCGAACACATGGGCGGCAGTTGCATCAACACCGGCACCGTTCCCAGCAAGACCCTTCGCGAATCGGCACTCTATTTCTCGGGTTTAAAGCAACGGGGCCTCTACGGCATCGATTACTCGCTGAAAGAAAACCTTACCGTGCACGATTTCATGCATCACGAGCGAGAAGTCGTCGACATGGAGCGTCAGCGCATTCTGAAGAATCTCGCGCTTCACCACATCGAGCTGGTGCGTGGACAAGCGACATTTCTGGATCCCCATACCCTGGCCGTTTCCACTACCCAGGGCACACGTCAGCTAAAAGGGGATGTCATTCTCATTTCCACCGGCTCCAAGCCGCATCGTCCTCCGGAGATTGCCTTCGACGATATTCACACTTTTGACTCCGACACCTTTCTCCAGATGAACCGCATTCCCAAGAGTCTTGCGGTCATCGGCGGCGGCGTCATCGGCTGCGAGTACAGCTCCATTTTCAAAGCTCTCGGCGTTGACGTCACCCTCGTTGACGGGCGGGGCCGTCTTCTCCCGTTCCTTGACAACGAAATTTCCGATCGTCTTCGCGACCGCCTCGCCGCCCTGGGCATGCATTTCTGGTTTAACGAGCGCCCGGTAAAAACTGAAAACTCTGCCAACGGCGTGCGTTTGACGATGAAGAGCGGCAAAGTCCTCGAGACCGATTCCGCTCTCTTTGCCGCGGGCCGCCGCGCTGCCGTCGATGGCCTCGCTCTCGAAAAGGCCGGCCTGGCCATCAACGACCGCGGCTATATTTCCGTCGACGAGCACTACCGCACTGCTGTTCCGCATATTTATGCCGCGGGCGATGTTATCGGTTTCCCCGCGCTGGCTTCCACTTCCATGGAGCAGGGCCGCGTCGCCGTCTGCGATGCTTTTGGTTTGAAGTACAAAGAACGCGTTGCTTCTTTGCTTCCCATGGGGATTTACACCATTCCGGAAATATCCGCTGCGGGCGAGACCGAAGAGTCCTGCAAGGAAAAGAAGATTGACCACATTGTCGGCCGCGCACTCTACGCCAACAACGCACGCGGCCACATCACCGGAGACACGGCAGGCATGCTCAAGCTTATTTTTGCCCGCGCCGATAAGAAGCTTCTCGGCGTCAGCATCATCGGCGAAAACGCCACCGAACTCATCCACATCGGCATGATGGTCCTCGATAACGGCTTCACCATCGACGAATTCATCGAGCAAGTTTTTAACTACCCCACGCTCAGCGAGCTCTATAAGTACGCGGCTTACGACGGCCTCGGTAATCTCGCAGGCCACAAACTCCGCGAAGGCTAGCTATGAACATCTTTCCCGCTCTTTTATCTCTTCTCCGTGAACTCTGCGCTCTCCGTGTTCTCTGCGTTAAATTCTTTTCTTCTGCTTCGCGCGTCGTAGTCCTGATCCTCCTAGCGCTGTTCATTGCTACTGCTGCGCCCGCCCCTCAAGGTTCCGTTCCGCGCTACTATCTCGGGTTCGACCGAAACACTCACCCTGGCGACGAGGCGTTGCCCATTCTGCGCAAGACATTTTCGTTCGCAGGTTACTGGCTCAGCCCTCCGCCCGGCGAAAAGACAAACAGCTGGCAAGGGAAGCGCGAGCTGCTCCGTTCGCAGGGTTTCGGTTTTCTGGTCCTTTTTCGCGGCCCGCTGATCAGCGAACTGCAGAGCATATGGTCGGAGTCGCGCTTCAACCGCACCGACCGCCTCGAAGCTCGAGCCGAGAAAAAGGGAACCGCCGACGCGAACCAAGCCGCCTCCTCCGCAAAGAAAGAAGGCTTTCCTTCGCGCACCGTAATTTTTCTGGATATCGAAGAGGGTGGCCGCCTGCCGGCCGTATATCACGTTTATCTGCGCGCGTGGGTTGACCAACTGACAGGTGCCGGTTATCGCGCTGGTGTGTATTGCTCGGGCATCCCCGTCAGCGAAGGCCGTGGGGCTACGATCATCACTGCCGACGACATCCGTAACAATATTGGCAGCCGCGACCTCATCTATTGGATCTACAACGATGCTTGCCTACCGTCGCCCGGATGTACTTTCCCACAAGATCCGCCTGCACCGTCGAAGAGCGGGATCAGTTACGCCGCGGTCTGGCAATTCGCGCAATCGCCGCGCCGCAAAGAACGCACGGCACATTGCCCCGCGAAGTACGCGCCCGATGCCAACTGTTACGCTCCCGGCGATGGCGTCCGCGCGTGGTTCCTGGATGTGAATACAGCCACCTCCGCGGATCCCTCCGGCGGCGCCAAATGATACGCGTCCAGAAAAACAAAAAGAGGCGGATTTGACCCCGCCTCTCTCCTTGCCACCTGCAGCCGTGTCTTAAATTTGCCCAAATCCGCCGTCGACAGGGATCTCAGCGCCTGTGATAAAGGACGCATCCTGCGACGCGAGGAACGCCACAGTTCCGGCGATTTCCTCCGGCTGTCCGATTCGCTTCATAGGCACCTGGGAAACAAAGCTTTTAAGCATTTCGTCCATCGCTTCTTTGGAGAGCCCCGTGCGTGCAAATCCGGCCGGTGTCTCGATCGGTCCCGGGCTCACGGCGTTCACACGGATGCCGCGATCCACCAATTCGGCCGCGATCGAACGGGTGAACGAACGCAGCGCCGCCTTCGTGGCCGCATACGCCGTGCCGTTCGGCACGCCGATTTCGCCGGCCACGGAAGTATTGATAATGATCGACGCGCCGTCGTTGAGTAGTGGAACAGCCTTCTGGATTGTGAAGTAGACGCCTCTAGTGTTGATGTCGAACAATTCGTCGTAGAGACCTTCGGATGTGGCCACCAAAGGCGCAAATTTGTAAATCCCCGCGTTCGCAAACAAAATGTCTATTTTGCCAAGCTTCTGCGACACCGTGGCATAGAGGCGGTCCAGATCCTTCGCAACGGATACATCTGCTTGTACTGCCACTACGCCGTTTCCGATCGCATTCACGGCTTCGTCCAACGTCTTCTTGTTACGGCCGACGATCACTACGCGCGCGCCTTCTTCCTGCAAACGCTTAGCCGTGGCCAGCCCGATGCCGCTGTTGCCGCCCGTTACTACCGCTACTTTTCCTTCGAGTCTCTTCATGTCCGCTCCTGTCGTTGTCTGCATGGTTCCGAAAGCCGCTCCGCAGTCGCGGTTCCTATGCCGCTTCTCTGGCTTTCTTAATTTCGATATTTAGATGAATATCGAAGTATTCGGTTGCATGTTTCTAGGCGGTGTTTCCCTATAGCGAATCCTTGTGGCAAAGAGCAACCCAGTTCGGCTAAACTTCAGCAAGACCCGTGGACCGCTCCCGGATTGAAAAAATATCCAAAGCCCTTGCTGACAAGACCCGCCTTAGAATTTTCGAAGCCATCTCCGCCTGTAAGCATATGAACTGCGGCGAGATTGTCTCGATGCGCGGCATCGCGGCGGCGACCGTTTCGCATCACTTGAAGATTTTGAGCGAAGCTGGGCTGATCGTCTGCTGCCGCGAAGGGCAGTTCGTTTACAGCCATGCTGTTCCTGAAGCCATCCAAGCGTACACTCGAGCGCTTGCCAAAATCGCTAGCGGAAAGAAATCGCCGCGCCGCCGATGACCCTTGGGATTTAATTGGTGGGATTTCTCGGGAACTTGAAGTAAGGAAGCCGGACGCCTTGGTCGATGATTTGATCGGCGCGGATGTTCAGCGGCGCTTCGAAGCCGGCGGTGCCGCCACTGGTCACGTAGTCGTCCTGATCCACGCCGTCGCCGCTAACTCCGAGTCCGCCAACGAGCGCGCCGTTTCGGAATAAACCTGCGCTCCCCGGGAAGAAAACGATGCCGCTCTTGTTCGAATTTGCCGCCCCGCTTTGAAATCCTTGCGTGCAGGGATTTGCCAGGTCCACCGTGTATAAATTGAAAAATGGCCCGGCGCTCGAACCATCGATTCCCGGCGGATAAAGCGGCTGCGCGCCAAAACTGATTGTGCGGTTGGTTACCGCCGTTCCCATGGGCACGCCGTTCATATCCGCGGCCGTTCTACTCGCGCTGTTGAAGTACACCATGTTCCGCGCCTTCGTTGCCGCCACATCGATGCTGAAAACCGTGGAATCCTGCATTCGCCGCAATCCGATGACCGTGCCATCCAGGTCCGCGACGGTAATCACCATGCGAGCTTTCGAACCCAGAGGCAATCGAATCGCAGCGCGCGTCGTATTCGCTGTCGCTTCGGCGTTATCCAAAATCTGTTTCACGTCCGCTGCGCTCAGACCACCGAGCGGCCCCGCCGCAGGGGTAATCAAGTCGCCTTCTGGCGGCTGCCCTTGACTGTTTGTTGGTGCGACCAAGAAACCTCCCGTCCCCGTGACGGGTCCTGCGGAAAAACCAGCGGGTCGCGCCGTCTGATTCACGAAGGGAAGCGCGATGCCGCCGATGAAAACGACGCCCGGTGCAGCGGGAGTCGGTCCGAAGTTGTCTCCGTTGCCGCCACGTTGCGTCGTCGCGCCAGCGAACGCGGCATACTCCGCGACGTTCAAATCACTTGAAGTTGTCACGACGCCGATTCCGCCGACCACAACGTTCTTGTAAAAAATTGGCACGCCGCCGGGATTTACTGCTGTCGCATTGGAATCCATCGTGTCGGCTTTGCCAGTAAGTACTCCTAGCCCGAATCTACCGCCGAGCGCGAGCGAAGGAGGAATTTTGCTTTGAAATGCCGGGGCATTGATCAGAGTGCAACCGCGATTGGTGTTTTCTATTCCATATAAGTCGGCAGGCGGCTGGTTCATCACGCCCGGCGGAAAATGAATTCCGCTGATGAAGCGCACTGTTCGCGACGAGAGTGGCGCCTGATCGTTGCTGAAAAACGCGCCGGTCCGCGCCAGCGCAATAGCGACGTCATTCGCATTTTGCACTTGCCCGAAGTTTCCAGTGGCTGTCGCAGGAGCGTTCTGCGTTCGAAACACGCCCAACACAAATCCCGCGCGGTCCACCACCGCGACGGCCATGTCCACATCCACGGAATTGACCGCTGCCTGCACGATATTCTGGACATCGGCTACTTGCAAAGGCTGCACCGACGCGACTGGGGGTGCAACGGCTACGCTGCTTCCGCCTCCACAGCCGACTATTATCATTACGAGCGCTAGCGCGATTCCAGGGGTCAGGAAAACGCCCAGCGCCAGCGTTTTGTTTCGCTGCTGCAACGCGCGCCGCGATTCCACGGGCCTCCGCAGTGAATGCGTTGTTTCCATTGTTCGAGTACCTCTGTTGGTACCACAGTCGTTTGCGACCCCTCAACGGATTTGCCGGGGGATTGCGCGTACTGGTGAATGGCTACGTCGGTTTGCCGTGTTAACGAATGTCTCTATCGGTCAGGGAAAAGTGTTGCTCACTACTCGTCGATATTGTTAGCTAGTACGCGATTCCTTTTCATGATTCCGATCAGGCTGGACGCATGATCCTTTTCTCTCCGCGGCAGGCTCAACGCGCGTTCTGCGCGATTTGTTGCGTTGCCTTCTTCGGGGCTGCGTCGCGCGCAGGCGCAACTCTTCCATCCCAGGCTGCTTCACCGGCGCAAGACTCCGCAAAGAAATCCAGTGAGCAAGGTCCGCCCGTTCGAATTCCGCGGCAGCAAGCGCAGACAAGTGCTGCCTTGGATGGTGTTGTGCGCGACGCAGGCGCGCCCGGCGCCACGCGCCCCATTCCAGCGGCCGTGCTCACACTGCGCAACGTCGAATCGGGACGTATCTTTAGCGCCACGACTTCTGTTGAGGGAGTGTTCCGAATTTTTCCTCTGCCGCCGGACCACTACGAACTTCGCGTCGAAGCCAAGGACTACGCGCCTTTCGTCCTTCCCGATCTTGCCCTGTTGCAAAACGAAGTTGCGACCCTTGAAATCTCACTCAGCAAAGTCGCGGCCATGGAGGCGCGCTCGCGCCTGCCGCGTCTCCCCGAACTTGGTCCGGCAGTTTCCGCGGATGCGCAACCTTCTTTCGGCACTTATCGCGAGTTCCGTCATCGACTAGATTCTGATCCGAACTACATCGAAAATATTTCCCCGGACACGCTTCCCCCCGTGGCCGATGTCTACAACGCGGTTCCCAACCGCTGGGCTCTCGAGCAGCCCGATTACCGGCGTTATCCGCAACGCGGCGAGTACGTGTACACCAAACATCGTTGGTACGACCCGTTCAATCGCAATCGGCTGAAGGGCGACGAACCTATCTGGCCGGAACTGCTCGGACAGCAGGTTTTTCTGAACCTTACCGCCTCGTCAGAAACTTTTTTCGATGGCCGCCGCGTTCCTTCTCCCAGCAACGTGAGCAGCGCGCGCCCGGGCAGCTCTGGATTTTTCGGCAAAGGCGAGCAAGCCTTCTTCGATCAAACGTTCCGGTTTGCGTTTGACCTGTTTCATGGTGACGCGGCTTTCAAGCCCGTCGACTGGCGAATCCGAATCACTCCGGAGCTGAGCCTGAACAATTTGAAAGTCCGCGAGCTCGGCCTCGTCGGGCCCGATCCGCGGAGCGGCACCAACCGCTTCGATGACCATGCCGGCTTGCAGGAAGCTTTCGTGGAGGTGAAACTCCACGACCTTGGCCCCAATTATGATTTCATTTCCGCGCGCGCCGGCATCCAGCAATTCAACGCCGACTTCCGTGGTTTTCTTTTTGTGGATGAACAACCGGCCCTGCGCATCTTTGGGAACCTCCACAGCGACCGCATCGAATACAATCTCGCCTACTTCCATTTCCTCGAAAAAAACACTAACAGCGGACTCAACACGTTCGAACGCCGCCACCAGCAGGTCCTTCTCGGTAACGTTTATCTCCAGGACTTCTTTTTTCCCGGCTACACGGCAGAATTCGTTGCTGCTTGGAACAAGGACGATCCCAGCTTGCACTACGATGACAACGGCTTCCTCGTTCGCCCTTCACCGATTGGAGCTGTCATTAACCAGAATCCAGGTGGGGGGCCGATCCTCCACGGCATACGCGTCGGCTATTTCGGCTGGCTTGGTAGTGGCCACATTCACAGACTCAATCTCACGCACGCTTTCTACCAGGCGGTTGGTGAGGACACATTCAATCCCATTGCTGGACGACGCGTCACCGTCAACGCGCAAATGGCCGCGGCGGAAATCTCTTACGACAAAGATTGGATCCGCTACCGCGTTTCGACTTTTTACACTTCGGGAGACGCGAATCCTCGCGATGGACGCGCGCGGGGATTTGATTCGATCGTCGATTTACCCAATTTCGCGGGTGGCCTCTTCAGCTTCTGGAATCGCGAAGGCATTCGCCTCCTCGGTTCAGGAATTCTGCTCACCACGCCGGGCAGCCTGATTCCTTCGCTCCGGGCCAGCAAAGAAGAGGGTCAGGCCAATTTCGTCAATCCCGGGATTTTCCTGGCGAACGCAGGCGCGGATTTTGAGATCACGCCAAAACTGCGCGGCTTCGCGAATTTCAACTATTTGCGATTCGAACGCACCGAGCCTTTGGAATTTCTTCTTTTCCAATCGCCGATCCATCACACCATCGGCGGAGACTTCGGCGTTGGCGTCGAGTACCGCCCGCCGTTGACGGAAAACATCGTGCTAACCGGCGGGGCTTCCGCCTTGCGGCCCGGCCAGGGTTTCAAAGATACCTACACGAGCCGCACGCTCTTCTCGCTTTTCGGCTCGGTGAAGTTTACGTTCTGAGAAGCGCTGACAATGACCAGCGACCGCCAATCCTTCTCGTCTTCTCTGCGAACGCTCAGCGTTCTTTGCGTCTCCGCGTTATCTTTTTTCCTGGCTCTGCATGCCAGCTCGAAGCCACCGCCGCACGCCCCACAAGATTCAGCATCGTTCCGCGGCCAGTCGCAGGAAGAAGCAGATCGCAAATCTTCAGGCTGCATCGCTTGCCACACCTCTACTGACGAACCTACGATGCATCCGACGAAAACAGTCCATCTCGGCTGCACGGATTGCCACGGGGGCAATCCGTCCGTCTCAATTGTATTCGGCGCCACAGCGAATTCTCCCGGATACAATTCTGCGAAGGAAAAGGCGCATGTACAGCCGCATGATGCGAGTTTCCGCAATCGTTCGAATCTTCCTGAACGCGTATACACGAAATGGCTGAAAGAATCGGCTGAATACGTCAAGTTTGTGAACCCGGGCGACCTGCGCGTCGCTCCAGAAACTTGCGGAGCGCCAGGCTGTCACGCGGCGGAGGCGCGCGCGGTTTCCACCAGTATGATGACGCACGCGGGAATGCTGTGGGGCGCGGCGCTGTACAACAACGGCGGCTATCCCGTCAAGAACGCGCGCTTCGGGGAAAGCTACAATCACGACGGCTTGCCGCAATCGATCAAGACATCTCCAAAGCCGACTCTCGAAGAGACTCGTGTGAAAGGCGTGATTTCCGAACTCGATCCTCTCTTTCGCTGGGAAACTTCGCAGCCCGGGAATGTCCTGCGCGTTTTTGAGCGGGGCGGCCGCAAGAAAGGAGAAATCGGCAATCCCAATCGCGATGAAGATCCCGGCAAGCCGGACGACAAACTCAGCGACCGCGGGTTCGGGACTGGGCTGCGCACCGATCCCGTTTTTCTCGGCCTCCAGAAAACTCGCTTGCTCGACCCCATCCTGTCGCTCCCGGGGACCAACGATCATCCCGGCGACTATCGCGCAAGCGGCTGCAGCGCTTGCCACGTCATTTATGCGAATGATCGCGATCCGTCACATTCGGCTGCTTACGCATCATTCGGCCATACCGGCTTCAGCGCTTCTTCCGATCAGACAATTCCGAAAAACGAACCGGGCCATCCCATCAAGCACGTTTTCACGCGCTCAATTCCTTCGAGCCAGTGCATGATCTGCCACATTCATCCCGGCACGAACATGGTCACCACATATTTCGGGCTCACCTGGTGGGACAACGAAATCGATGGCGACAAAATGTATCCGAAAGAGCAGCGCAAACCCACCGAGGAGCAGCGCTATCAATCTCTGGAACGCAATCCGGAAGGCGCCGCGGTTCGCGGCCTGTGGAGCGATGAAAAATTTCTGGAGACAGTCGGCAGTCCCGAATTCAACAAACAGTTGAAAACGACGCAGTTCGCTGATTTCCATGGCCATGGCTGGATATTTCGCGCTGTTTTCAATCACGACCGCAAAGGAAACTGGCTCGATAGGGACGGCAAGCAGATTGCCTTCGACGATCCAGATCGATTCGGCAAAGCCGTACACCTCGCCGACATCCATCTCGAAAAAGGAATGCAGTGCAACGATTGCCATTTCGCGCAGGACAATCACGGTAACGGGAAAATTTACGGCGAACCCCGCGCCGCCGTCGAAATCGATTGCATCGATTGCCACGGCACGATTCGCAGGAAGGCTACGCTGATCACATCGGGCCCGGCAGCCCCGGTCGGCGGACGGCATCTCGATGCGCTGCGTACACCCTGGGGGGTGCGCCGTTTCGAATTGCGCGGCGAGAGAATTTTTCAGCGCTCCATGTCTGATGAAAACAGGGAATGGGAGATCGTTCAGACCGTCGACAGCGTCACGCCCGGTAACGTGCATTTCAGCGAGAAATCTTTTCGTGCGAAGCTGATGGACAAAGATGGCGTCGTGTCCTCGCAAATGCCGGGCGACAACGCCTCTCTCGCCCATTCGAACGGCAGCATGACTTGCTATTCCTGCCACACTTCCTGGACGCCCACATGCTTCGGCTGCCATCTTCAGATGACCGCCAACGCACGCAAGCCCATGCTTCACAACGAAGGACTGCTAACCAAGAATTACACCAGCTACAACTTTCAGGTTCTCCGCGATGACATTTATATGCTCGGAGTCGACGGCACGGTCACCGGTCATCGCATTGCACCGGTGCGATCTTCCTGTGCCGTGCTGGTCAGTTCGCAAAATGCCAACCGCGATTGGCTTTACTACACGCAGCAAACGGTTTCTGCTCCGGGATTCTCCGGCCAGGCTTTCTCGACGTTTGTTCCGCACACGGTGCGCGCCAAAGAAACAAAACAGTGCAGCGATTGCCACGTTTCCGCAAATAACGACAATAACGCCTGGATGGCGCAATTATTGCTGCAAGGGACCAACTTCATGAACTTCATGGGCCGCTACGTTTACGTCGCGACGGGAAAGAAGGGCTTCGAAGCCATCGCCGTTGCCGAGCACGATGAACCGGAAGCCATCTACGGGAGCGATCTTCAGCGCATCGCCTATCCCGGCAATTACAAAAACTTTGTGGATCATCATCGCGAACTCAGCGCGGCCGCCGCACATTCAGGGAATGTCCTCGACATCCAGGCTCGCGGCGAATACGCCTACGCGGCGCTTGGTCCCGGCGGCCTGCGCGTCTACGACATCGCCAACATCGACAACAAAAGCTTCTCTGAAAAAATCACCACCGCGCCGGTTTCGCCCATCGGCCAGCGCTTCTACGTTCCGACGAAAAACGCCCTGGCCGTTGCCTCACCAACAACACTTGGCGTCGATCCCTTGCGCCAGCAATTGCCCGAAAACGAGGAGCAGCCCATTCACCTGCTCTATGGTTTCCTCTATGTTGCCGATAAGGAAGAAGGCCTCGTCATCATTGGCGATCCCAATCTCAAATCGAAAAGCCCGGGCGCCGGCACGCTCCTTGACGGAAATCCCGCGAATAATTTCTTGAAGCGCGCGCTAGCGTTCAATCCGGGCGGCGCGCTGACTGGCGCGCGGCGCATAACCATCGCCGGAACGTTTGCCTACATCCTCACGGACAAAGCGCTGGTCGTCGTTGATCTCGCCAATCCGGTCGCTCCCCAGATCACTGCGACCATCGGATCGCCGCAACTAAACGATCCGCGCGGCCTCGCCGTGCAATTCCGCTACGCGTTCGTCGTCGATCGCGACGGCATGAAAGTTCTCGACGTAACCGACCTGGCGCAGCCAAAATCAATCAGCAGCGCGCTAGTTTCACTCGAAGATGCCCGCAACATCTATGTCGCACGCACTTACGCGTACGTTTCGGCGGGGAAGCAGGGTCTGGCGATTGTGGATGTCGAAAAGTCTGACGCGCCGAAGCTCGACCAATTCTTCACTGCTGAAGGCCAGCTCAACGACGTCAACGACGTGAAAATTGGCATGGTCGCCGCCAGTGCGTTCGCTTTCGTCGCAGACGGCAAAAACGGCCTCCGCGTTCTGCAAATTCTTTCGCCCTGGGACGATCCCGCACACTTTTCAGGATTCAGCCCGCGCCCGACTCTCAAACTCATTGCCACTGCCCGCACACGCGGCCCCGCTCTTGCCATTTCCAAGGGAATCGACCGGGACCGTGCCGTCGATGAGTCCGGCAACCAGCTCGCGGTCTTTGGCCGCCGCGGCGCCCGTCCGCTTAATCGCGCCGAAATGCGGAGCCTCTACATCCACCCGAATACCGGTCAGCCATACGTGGTTACAGATGATGCCGTTGAGAAACCCCGATCCGCGCCGGTTTCATCCTCTGCAACGTCGCTCACTTTCTTGTTTTCGCGTGTCCAGGCATGGCTGCATTCTTATCGTTGAGGGTCATTGCCATGAAACGTCGCAGATTTCTCTCCCATGCAATAAGAACCGCTTCCGCGGCGGTGTGCTCGCAGTTCCTTCCGCCCGGCCTGCGAGCTTTTCCACTTTCGCAAAGCGCCGCCCCAAAAACCGCCGCCAAAAATTCCGCGCGACCCCAACTCGCACTCACGCTCGACGATCCGACGCTCACGCTCGGATCCGTCCTCAAATGGCAAGAAGCCAACGGCCGCGTTTTGAGAGCGATTTCCGAGAAAGGTGTCAGGTCGGCGCTGTTCGTTTGCGGGATGCGCGTGGATGAGGCCGACGGCGCCAAGTTGCTTTCAACATGGGACCAGGCGGGCCACCTCATCTGCAATCATTCCTATTCGCACAAACTCTATGGCGAACAGACAAGCTACGCGGATTTCGCCGTCGATTTTTTGAAAAACGAAAAGGTGATCGCTCCCTATCGCAACCGCACGACACTATTCCGCTATCCGTTCCTGAAAGAGGGCGACACCGCGGATAAGCGCGATCGTTTTCGCGCGTTGCTGAAGGAGCGCGGATACCGCGTTGGCCACGTCACCATTGACGCTTCCGACTGGTACGTGAGCCAGCGCTTCGTCGACCGGCTCAGCAAGCAGCCCAAAGCGCCCATCGCTCCCTATCGCGATTACCTGGTCGCTCATCTCCTGGATCGCGCGGCGTTCTATCGCCAGCTAGCTCTCGATGTTCTCGGCCGCGACGTTCGCCACACGCTGCTGATGCATTTCAATCCACTCAACGGCTTCGTCCTTCCTGACGTGATGAATGCTTTCGATGCCGCTGGATGGCAATGGATCGATGCATCCCTGGCGTTTGAGGACCCCGTTTTCCGTAGCCAGCCGCAGACTGTTCCCGCAGGAGAGAGTCTGGTCTGGGCCCTTGCGAAGGAGACAGGGCGATTTGAGAATCTTCTACGATACCCGGGAGAGGATGACGTCTACGAAAGGCCAAAGATGGACTCTCTTGGCTTGTAATTCACCCCGGTAACCCGGGGCACGCCGACCCCTCTGTCAATCCAAAGAGTCTGTCCGCCGGTCCCTTTTCTCTTCTTCTTCGCCTATGGTATCTCTTTGAAGGCGCTGAATTTGCGCCATTCCGCTGCAATCTGGGACATCCATCTCCTTTCCTTTGTGCCTTTTACCACTACGCAGCATCTAAACAAGGTATAATGGATTGTTCACATCTTTAACGCATAGCACCCATCAAAATAATTCGTGGGGCAGAGTAGGGGGCAGGCAGTTAAGGTGTATCCATAGAGGGTGAGGAGGCTTCCCAGAGTGGGCTCACCAGGAAAGGCAACAGCAGGAGTACTAGTACATGACTAAACAATTTCTATTGGCCAGTGACTTTGATCAGACGCTTAGTTTCAACGACTCGGGAGTCGTGCTCAGCGAATTAATCGGCTTTCACAGCTTCGACGACAAAGTGAAGGGTCTTTCGGAGATGAACCTCGTCCAGCAGGGCGCGGAACTCAGCTATCTGATTTTGCATGACCCGGATTTTCGCAAGGTTCGCCGTGAACACCTCGTGGAAACCGGCAAACGCATCCGCCTGAAGAACGACGTCGCGTTGTTTGCGCGCGCGCTTGAAAATCTAGCGGACGGCTACAAGTTCCACTTCAACGTGATCTCCGCGGCGCCGCAGGAGATCATTCAGTCGGCGCTGGAAGCCATCGTGCCGCCGGATCACATCTTCGGCACACGCTTCCGCTACAACGAAGCCACTGGGGAAGTCGATTCCATTATTCGCGCTTCGGCCGGATGGGGAAAAATCACGGTGCTCGAGGAACTGCGCGCGAAACTCGGCATCAGCCACGACAGCATCATTTACATGGGCGACGGCAGCTCCGATATCCCGGTGATGATGCATGTCAATCAGTACGACGGCTTGACCATCGCCGTGTCTGAAGCGAAGTTTATTACGCGTGTGGCCAAGCGCACCGTGGTCAGCGATAACGCCATGAGCGTGCTCGTCCCGGTGCTCGAAAAAGTTCTGCGCTGGGACTCAGCGCGCATCCGGCGCCTTTTCGCTTCCTACGGCCTGACGTTGCTTGAATGGGACAAGATGCGCACCGACCGGCTTATCATCCAGGATTCAACGGAACACCTGTCGGTGACTTCGGAGCCTCAACTCAACGCCTAGTAGTGTCGGATTTGGTGCAGGCCGGGCTTCTGCCCGGCCTTTCTCATTTGATATCCTTTTCTCGTCCGGAGGCTCTCATGTCCAAGAAATCGATCCTCATGCTCGTGGGCGACTACGTGGAAGACTACGAAGTCATGGTTCCATTCCAAGCGCTGAGCATGGTAGGCCATACGGTCCACGCGGTCTGCCCGGGGAAAAAATCCGGCGAGCACGTGCGCACCGCCATACACGATTTCGAAGGCGACCAGACCTACTCCGAAAGGCGCGGCCACAATTTCACGCTCAATGCCACCTTCGACCAGGTCAAGCCCGAAGACTACGACGCCCTGGTCATCCCCGGCGGCCGCGCTCCGGAATACATTCGTCTCATTCCTCGCGTCATCGAAATCGTCCACCACTTCTCAAAGGCCAACAAACCGATCGCCGCCCTCTGCCACGGCGCGCAAGTCCTCGCGGCCGCTAGAGTCCTGGAAGGAAAAAAGTGCAGCGCCTATCCAGCCACTGGCCCTGACGTTACTCTTGCCGGCGGCACGTATGTCAATCTCCCCATGACTGATGCCATCGCCGACGGCAACCTCGTCACTGGGCCGGCTTGGCCGGCGCATCCCGCCTGGCTCGCAAAGTTTCTCACTGTCCTGGGCACAAAAATCGAAGTGTAATTTCCAAAACAATTATGTGAATCCCTCCATGCTGAGAAACGAATCCAGCTTGCACACTTCCTAAAATCGTCCCACAAGCGGATAATTTCCTATTCAACATCTCACGAAAGGGCATTCGTCATCTCATGGCTAACGTCAACATCAAGCGAGGCGTGATCGGCATCCTCACCGGAGGCGGCGATGTTCCCGGTCTCAATCCCGCGATCCG
>Ga0137361_10001483_pt1 | contig 14634 bp, 10 predicted proteins | sample Mad1_80_16metaG_FD_104923 | JGI IMG/M metagenome (GOLD analysis project Ga0137361, IMG submission 104923) | Vadose zone soil microbial communities from Angelo Coast Range Reserve, California, USA - Mad1_80_16 metaG | ecosystem: Environmental > Terrestrial > Soil > Vadose zone | place: USA... | reverse complement strand
GCCACCAGCGCATCTGGGCAGCCTGCGCCAGGGCCAGCAGGCGTGCATGGCGCTGCTGGTGAGCGAGAGCCACTGCCTGCGCGAACAAGGAGCTGGCCGCGTCGAGCTCCCCACGCGCCTGTCGCATACGGGCTTGTGTGACATAGGCCAGGCTGAGCACGCCCCGTCCGAGCAGTGTCCTGCTCACGAGCGCGGGGGCTTCAGCGATGGCGTGTGCAAGACGAGCTTCGGCCACCTCGAAGGCGTTCCATTCGTACCAGAGCATCGCCTGACGGATCGTGGCTTCGACGGCGTTTTCGTGATGTTCTGCTGCGGTGTCGATCACGTGCTGATACAGATCAGCGGCCTCGTGGAGCTTGCCCTGTAAAGCAAGCACATGGCCGAGCAGCGCGGTGTTGACCAGCAGACCGCTGACGTTGCCAATCCGCTCATGCAGTGCTCGTGCCCCAACGAGTGTCAGCCAGGCCGCCTCCACCTCACCCACCAGCCAGTAGCCGCCACCCACGACGCTCGTGGTCACACTGCGCAAGAGCAGGTCTCCTTCTGGCAAGCGTGCTAACGCTTCGCGACCAGAGGCCAGGGCCACTTTGCCATCTCCCCACATCAACGCGGCCAGCGCACGTAACGCCTCCACCATGCCCACCCCCACGCTGTTGGCCTCACGTCGGAAGATCTGGTCGGCCGCCTGCAGAGGTGCAGCGTAGGCATCGTGTGCCCCACTGAGAAACAACGTCCAGGCGTAGGCCAGACAGACGATGGGACGAGTCACCCACAGGTGATGCGGCAGGCGCTCGATCCAGCGTCGCAGCGAGTAATACTGGTTGCGTGCGAGCAGCAGCGGGCTGAGCTGCTCGAGCAACTGGGCGGCTCGTTCGAACTCTTCGGCCTTGAGAGCTGCTTCGATGGCTTCTGAGGGCATGTCGTGTTGCTCATACCAGCGGCTGGCCCGCGCATAGAGGGCGGCAACGCCTGGTGTCCCGAGCCGACGCACCAGCAGCATCTGCAAGACCGAGGCCCAGAGCTGGTGATAGCGATACCACTCGCGCTGCTCATCAAGTGGAACGAGGAACAGATTGGCCTTTTCCAAAGAGGTCAGCATAGCTTCACTCTCACCCACACTTCCCCCGGTCACCGCGGCACAGAGCGGAGCTGAGAGCCGATCGAGGATGGAGGTGTGGAGGAGAAAGGACTGGACGGTCTCGGGCTGGCGTGTAAGCACCTCCTCGACAAGGTAATCAACGAGATAGCGATGACTGCCCAACGAGTCTGTGAGGACCTGCCGCACCTCGGCCTCGCTGCGTCGCCCTTGCAAGAGGAGTGCAGTCAGCTGCAGCCCGGCGATCCAGCCTTCTGTGCGGCTGTGGATGGTGGCGATGGTGAAGGCCTCCAGGTCCCATTCCAACGCGGTGTGCAGGAAATGGCTCGCCTCGGTGGCATCGAACTGCAGATCGGCCGTGCGCAGTTCGCAGAGTTGTCCCCGGGCCCGCAGGCGAGAGAGCGGCAGCAGTGGGTCAGCGCGCGTGGCGATGATCAGGTGAAGGTTGGGCGGGCAGTGCTCCACGAGAAAGGCCAGAGCGTGTTGGATGGGTTCACTGATGATGACGTGATAGTCGTCCAAAATGAGGAGGAACTCGCGGGTTTCACGGCTGGCCAGATCGTTGAGGAGTTGCGCGAACACGGCTGACAGGGAGAGCCCTTGCAGTCCATGCAGTGAGGAAAGAAGCGTTCGTGTGCTTGCCCCAAGAGTGGGATCAATGGTCTGGAGAGAGGCAAGGAGAAGAGAGAGAAAGCGCCGTGGGTCGTTGTCTTCCGCGTCCAGTGACAGCCAGGCAGCAGCCATACCGCTCTCGTCCAGAAACTCCGCCAGCAGCGTGGTTTTCCCGAAGCCAGCAGGGGCAGAGAGGAGGAGAAGCGCCTGCGAAAGTCCCCGCAGGAGACGCTTGATGAGGCGAGCGCGGTGGACCAGTCGAGCAGGCAATCGTGGCACATGCAGCTTGGTGGCCAGCAACGGAGTGAACGGATCATGCAAGAAGCTTTCCTGTCCATGCTGAGGTCCCTCCATGAATGGTGCAGGTGCGACCGCATGTGGCTGCGGTCGCAAGTTGGAGGTAGCAGAGGGACGGGTGGTCTCGACCTCCCTAAACTCAGTAGATACCTGGGAAAGAGGTGGCATATCCGTGGTTTCGGCAGCATGCAGGAGCCGAGCTACCTGCTCAAGCCGGGCTATGGTCAGGTCAGTGGTCTTGCCGAGATACTTCTTACGCAACTGCTTGCGGTTGCGCTGATAGGCATACCAGTAGTGCTCACCACGCTGTACGGCTTCCAGGCGTGCGGTGTAAGAGCCGGCCTGACCGTGAAAGGCAAAGGAAGATCTCTCGGCCAGCCAGGCAAACCAGGCGGGACTGTCCGGCTCAATGGAGAGGGTCTCGCCTCTATGCGGTCCAGACAGGGCATAGGTCCGAGAAGCAGGAGACCAGCTCAGCGCATAGGCAGCCTTGGGCATACAATTTCCCTTGTTGATCGGCCAGCACACAGTTACCCAATAATGTGTCTACAGAAGAGATGTTCCTGGCTGCAAGATACCTGTGACGTTCTATGAGCAGCAGAGGTATTCTGCAACGATGCTGCTGACACTAGTGTAGCACATACGTATGAGCTTGAACAAGTCTTTGAGAGGACGAACAGGGCGATTTAAATTAGGACTTTTTGGTGTCTCAGCACGCTTTACAAAAACCCCTTGCTTGTGATATACTATATGTATAGTGTCCGGATGCCTGTCGTTAGGCAGCGTGCTGTCCGAAGAGGAAAGGAGTGTGAAGCACAACAGAGCGTTGTAGATTATTAATTCTACTAATAAATTAAAAGCGTATGCTATACCACTCGTGGGCACTCTTCTCTTTTGTGTGAGTTAGCGCTAAAACGTTGGTGGAGAGTCTATGCATCAGCATAACTATCTCTCCTATTTTCCGAAAGTGAGAAGTACATATGCGACGGTTTACCCCTATGAGACTAGGAATAGCCAGCTTTACTCGCCACTTCCCAGGCAACACCCCGCCTCCGTCCTGTCCGCCGACCTTGCCGGGGTGCCAACCGCATCATTTCCCGTCGCCAGCCTGCGGGTCATTCAACTCGTTCTGTCATCCGCGGCATTTCCCGTCGCGGTTCTGTCGACCGTTCGAGCGATTCCGCTGCGGTTTCCGGCGTGTCCCGGTGTTCCGTTTCTGTGGGTTCCATTTCTTGCCGTTCTGTTTCCGTTTCAGGCATCACACCCTGACGCTGTTCATCGTGGCACGGGACTCACATACGGGACTTGTGTCGAACGCTGCCGACATCAGGTTTGGTAACTTCTTCTAAACCTGCAAAGAGCAACCAGTGAAGGGATTTCCTTCACTGGTTGTTTTATTTGTCGCCTGATTGTTTGCTAAGCACAGGAATAAAGAAAAATCAAGCTCTCCAGTACTTTTGGGTGCCTCCAAAATCTTTACAAATGAAGTCCATTTGTGTTATACCCTCTATAGTGTCTGTGACCGGACACCTTGTTGCCCGAGGAAGAAAGGAGTGTGAAGCACAACAACGCATTGTAGGTTACCAACATTTCTGCCAATACCTTGAAAATTGGTGCTATGCACCCTCTACTTCCCGCTTATGGGCACTTTTCCTATGTTATGTGTGAGTTAGCTTAAAAACGTTTATGGAGAGTCTATGCACCGTCATAGCGAATCTCTCCCCATGAGAAAGTGAGAAGTACATATGCGACGGTTTACCACTATGAGATTAGGAATAGCCAGCTTTCTCTCCTGTCTGGCACTCCTGCTCGGGGCGTTTACCTCAACAGGTACGGCCTCTGCGCATACAGGTAATGCGCAACGTGTTCACCCCCTCATCCATGTGTTTGATGCTTTTCGATCAGGCAACTGTATCAATTTTCGCATGGAGGGCGAAGATTTCTCGGCTGACGATCGTGCCACGCTCCTTGCCGAAACTGGTAATGGCAGGGATGTGTTCATTGATCCCCGTATCGTGCATGTGAACGGCGATGGCAGTTTCTCTCGCAGGGCTCTGGCCTGTGTTCGCTTTAACAGATTCGAGTTCGAGAACTGCGGCGATTTCATCGAGAGCCCGACCTTCTTCTGTGGTTTCCGCCTGAACCCAGAGGACTTCTGTAGGACTGGTTTCGGCTTCGAGCCCAATGAGTTCTGCTTCCGTGGCGGATTCTTCCCACGATCGTTCTGTCAACCGTTCGAGCGATTCCGCTGTGGTTTCCGGCCTTTCTCGGTGTTCCGTTTCTGTGAGTTCCGTGACTTGCCGTTCTGTTTCCGTTTCAGGCATAACACCTTGACGCTGTTCATCACGGCATTGGACTCCTTTACGGGACGTGAGTCGAACACCGCCGAACTCAGGTTTGCTAACTTCTTCTAAACCTGCAAAGAACAACCAGTGAAGGGGTATCCCTTCACTGGTTGTTTTGGGATAAATGGATCATAAGCAGGAAAAACTTACGCGGCTTGCCAGACGTGCACACTGCCATCCTGGCTGGCAGAACCGATGCGCGTCCCATCGGGAGACCATGCCAGCGCATTCGTGCAGTCAGTATGGCCGCTATACCTGAACACGTTCCCCCCATCAAGGGCATTCCAGACGTGTACCGTCTCGTCACTCCCACCACTCGCGGAAGCGATGCGCATCCCGTCCGGCGCCCATGCCAGCGCATTTATCCACACTTGCGAACCAGAGTGACCATCATACGTAAAGAAGAGTTCACCAGTAGTGCTATCCCAGACCTGTACCGTGCCATCCCCACTTCCAGAGGCGATGAGGGTGCCATCGGGTGACCAGGCTACACAGTAGACAGGCAACGTATGACGGCGATACGTCAGGATGGTATGCTGAAATGGCTGCCTTGCATGCCAGACCTGCACCGTCTTGTCAGCGCCGCTAGAGGCGATATAGGCACCATCGGGTGACCACGCGATGGCATGTACGGCATTGTTGCGACGCCAAAAGCGCGTATGGCCTGGATACTTAATGACACTCACTCTGGCATCCTCTCTTATGAGCGCCATAGCGTCCCACACCTGCACAGTGTCACTGGCCGAGGCGATCTGTGCTCCGTCGGGTGACCAGGCCAGCGCGTTCACTTGTTTGGTATGACCACGATAGCTGCTGAGAGGGTCTCCATTGGCAGCATACCAGATGTGGATTGCCTGCTCGTCTCCTCCTCCAACGGAGGCAATCAGCGCTCCATCCGGTGACCACGCCACGGCAGCTACCAGTGCCTGAAAACCTGCGTGCCCCCGATAGGAGAGGATGGTATCTCCAGTGAGAGCATTCCAGACCCGGACCGTCGCGCTTGCAGAGGCGATACGGGTGCCATCGGGTGACCACGTGACGCTCGTCACAGTGCTGGGATAACCATGATGCGTGGAATGTCCCCTATACGTACAGAGGGTAGCGCCAACAGGTGGTTGTCTCCGTGCCTCTAAAGAAGGCTGCCGCACGGCAGCTGCCGAGTGTCGATAGTCAGGCATAGTTCTCTGCCTGGCCGTCTCATCGGCAGCGATACCCTGCAATTCGCGCCTGACTTCGGCCATATTCGCAGGCCTGTTCGCCGGATTCATCTCAAGCATGCGTGTAATCAACTCCTTGAGACCAGCGGGTTGCTCATGTAGACGCAGAGGTGGGAAGGTAAACATGTTAGGCGTATTGGAGAGCGGATCATGCCCTGTTAACATTTGGTGCAGTAACGCACCCAGGCTGTAGATATCCGCCCGCGGAGTGGTCTGCGTGTTGCCATATTGTTCTGGCGGCGCATAGCCCGGCGAGCCAAAGGCAATAGTGTCTTTGACCTGTCCCGGCTTGAAGTGACGCGCAATGCCGAAATCGATCAGATAGATTTCTCCCTCAGGCGTCAGCATGACGTTGCTGGGTTTGAGATCGCGGAAGATGATCGGCGGATGGCGCGTGTGCAAGTAGCCCAGTACTTTACATAGTTGTATGCCGATATCAAGGACTTGTTCAACGGAGAGACTGTGTGTCCCCACCCGTTTGAGATACTGCTCCAGGGTCTGGCCTTCGATAAAATCCATCACGAGATACCACTGTCCACCTTCAATGAAATGCTCATAGATGCTGGGAAGGTGAGGATGATTGAGGCCGGCCAGCATGAGCGCCTCCCGTTTGAAGGCCTGCGTGGCTTCGGCGATCTGCTGTGGACTGAGGGCGCTCTGGCTCATTTCTTTGAGCGCCACCAGCCGATTGCCAAACTGGGTGTCTGCTGCCTTGTAGACCGCGCCAAAGCCTCCCTGACCCGCCTGGCTGATGATATGATAGCGTTGCCGCAGGAGTTCCCCTTGCACATACCCCGGATGGGAGGCACGACGATTGGCAGCAGAACGGGACCTGCCTTGCAGCGGGTACCCGCAAGCGAAGCAAGTTACTGCTTGCACTCTATTAGCGGCATTGCACGCCTGACAGAAAAGAAAGGAGGATTCCATGACGTTAGTACCTTTGTATCTTTTCAGCTACCTGCTGTGTGCTGTTGTGTGATGTTGGTAACAGTTGGTCTGTACTTTTATAGACGTTGGGACTCTATGAAGTATAAAATTCCCGAGAGCTCCTCACGTTTCTTCTTTCCGAGACTCCTCGCCGCACGTGCTCTCATTACCTGCCCCCCAGGCAGGATTGCTCGGCACTCTACAGCGGCTCGCCTTTGTGTGTTGCATTGCCCACAGCAACACACAAAGCTTGCGAAGCGCCGGAGGCGCTGAGGAGTCAAGAAAAGCATCGACAGGATGTGACGTGCTTGATAAATCCGCACTCTACGGATAAATCGGCACTCTACACACACCGCCTGGCCTGGAGAGTTACACAGTTACAAACAATTGTCGGCATTTACCCTATGTGGCATAGTGCTATAATAGAGCTACGGGAGAGATACCAGGCGGCTGCAAAGATCGTCCCATGGCGTCAAGATAAAGAACTGCCAAATGTGCCTCGTCCCGCCCGGAGGCCGCGAGGCCTTTGTACGTATATTGGACAGAGAGCGAAGGCGCAGTCATAAAGACGATCCCTTATGACTACGCTCGCCCTGACCTGGAATGGTGTTGCTATGGCGAAAAAGATTCTCATCATGGATGACGACCCGACGATTGCCGACCTGCTGACAGAAGCATTAGCAGATGAAGGCTATGAAACGCATATGGTCACACAGAGCCTACGGTTCTACGACGCTGTGCGCGAGCACCGGCCCGACCTCGTCTTGCTCGATCTGATGATGCCCTACCTGGATGGACGCGATGAGCTGAGGCTGATGGCGATGTTCGTCGATCACCGGATTCCCGTAATCGTCGTCACCGCAGACCTGCGAGCCACAAACGAGGAGCCGGAATTCCGCCAGGCTGGTGTGGTGCATATTGTCTACAAACCCTTCGATCTCGAAAAGCTGGTGGAACTGGTAAGGGGGACGATTGGCGAACCGGAAGGGGCAACGCCATGAGCCAGACTTCGTCAGAGGGCGAGGCGCCAAAGGTCCGTGTTGCCCTGGATGCGATGGGAGGCGACAACGCCCCTGGCGAGATTGTGTTGGGGGCCGTGCAGGCCGCTCGTGAGTATGGGCTGGGCGTTTACCTGGTGGGACGTGAGGATGCTATTCGGGCAGAACTCGCCAGGCACGATACGCGAGGCCTCGACCTCCCCATCATCCACACCGATGAAGTGATTGAGATGGATGAGCACCCGGCCACCGCCGTACGACGCAAGAAGTATGCTTCGATGACAATTGCACTCCAGCAGGTGCGTGACGGTGCGGCGCTCGGGGCTGTTTCGGCTGGCAATAGTGGCGCGATGTTGGCGGCTTCCCTCTTTACACTCAAGCGCATTGCGGGCGTGGAGCGACCGGCACTGGGTGGCGTCTTCCCCACAAAAGATGGCGCTTGCCTGGTGATCGATATGGGAGCCAACACCGACTGCAAGCCTGAGTACCTGCAACAATTCGCGCTCATGGGCTCTATCTATATGCAGCGTATTTTTCATGTGCCCTCGCCCCGCGTTGGCCTGCTTGCCAACGGCGAGGAAGAAAGCAAAGGGAACCAGCAGGTACAAGAGGCGCACCGGCTACTGAAGACCAGCGCTACAACACTTGGCCTGAATTTCATCGGCAACATCGAGGGACGTGCTATCCCCATAGGAGCCGCCGACGTGGTGGTCTGCGATGGCTTTGTTGGCAACGTGGTACTCAAGTTGAGCGAAGGACTGGCCGAGACGCTGATAGGGATGTTGCGTGCACAAATGACCAGTTCATTGCTCAACAAGCTCGCAGCAGGCATCTTGCTTCCAGGCCTACGCAAGGTCTTCGGACGTCTGGACTACGCTGAGTACGGCGGAGTGCCGCTTCTGGGCGTCAATGGCTCTGCCATTATTGCCCATGGCCGCTCGAACGCAAAGGCCATCAAGAATGCCTTGCGTGTTGCTCGCCAGACGGCGGAGACGGGTGTTGCAGTCGCCATTGCGGATGGGCTGGCAAAACTAGGGACGGGTGCGCCTGGTTAGCTAGCTTTTCTTCTTTTGGCGTTTGGCGGTTCCGCCCATTTTGCCAATGCGGCTATAGAAATCTGCATCTTGCCGCTCCTTGGTGGTATTCCCACCTTTTTTGCCCATCTCCGAGAAATGGCTCGAGCCATACTTGTCCACGTTGGCCTGGCCACCCTTCTTGGCAATGGAGCGGTAGTATTCGCTGCCGCGCTTTTCCTTGAGCGCCGTTCCGCCTTTTTTGCCGATGCGTCGATAATAGTCTTCACCATACTTATCGCGGACCACACTTCCCCCTTTGCGGCCCGCTTCTGCTGTTGTCATGGGGGTGGGTTTCACTTCGCCTTCGGGCTCCATCCTGTACCCCTTTCCTGGGCGTACTACCCAGGTGAAATAGTTGTAAGGGCACCCAGAAGCAGCAAGTTTTGTATAGCCGCCCTGGAGGCCCTTATGTTGTGTTCCAAGTATACCGAAAAGCTCAACTTGTGTCAATAACCAAGCAATCAACAATAAGTCCTCTGGACAAACTAGAGCAGGGCTATTTACAAGTCGCGTTTCTTTGCCTTTCCTCGCGCCTGCGGCGCTCGCTGAGAGAAATTGTGGAGGTGGTGGCGGGCTTTCAGCCCGCCACCACCTCCACAATTTCTCTCAATGCCGGCCCGCTTGTGGGCTGGCATGAGCAAAAGGACAACTTGTAAATAGCCCTGAAACTAGAGTGAGGAGAGTTGTTCAGAACATCCTGGTCTGGGTGGTACGGGGGATTTCGCGTTTCGCTCAGTGAACGTGCGGAGAGAAGAGGAGGAGATCAGGCTCTTTTTATCAGTCTTTTGAATGTGGGTCGAAGGCATCGCGCAAGCCATCGCCGAGGAACGAGAATGCTAGCACAATGAGGGTAAGCACTATAGAAGGAAGCAAGATCTCCCAGGGATGGGTTTGGATAGAGCTTGAAGCATCCGAGATCATCAGGCCAATGCTCGACCCCGGCGGCTGTACCCCCAGGTTAAGCAGGCTCAGTCCAGCCTCCCCGGTAATAGTGCCGGCAATATTCAGCGTTGAGGCCACAACCACAATACTGAACAAGTTGGGAACAATATGGCGCAAGATAATGCGCGCATCACTCGTCCCACACGTTCGTGCCGCCTCAACAAACTGGTGCTCCTTGAGTTGAAGGGTCTGCCCGCGCACATAGCGCGCCATCAGGGGCCACGCTGTGAAGGCCAGGGCAAGAGATACAAGCAAGAGGCGTGCGTTCCCATTTGGACCAATCACTGGAACACTCGAAAGAGTGGTATCCGCCCACGTACCAAAGATACCGGTGAGCAAAATGGCGAATAGTAGGCCGGGGAAGGCGAACATGATATCAGTGAAGCGGGCCAATACCTGATTGATCCAACCGCCATAGTAGCCGGCAAGCACGCCGACGAGGATACCCATTCCTATATCGACCACTTCAACCAGAATGGCAACTGTCAGTGAGATCAGCATACCCTGCATGAGACGCGCGAGCAGATCGCGCCCAATGGCGTCGGTGCCGAGCCAGTACTGTTCCGAGATGAACTCATCCTGGCGATCAAGTTCCTGGTGAAAAGGGTTATGATACACCTCCGGGCCTATGATCGTTCCACTGATGTTGCTACGATAGGGGCCGCCAATATGCTGGTAGATCGGTGGTCCAATGAGCGGAATCACGATAAAGAGCAAGATCACGGTGAGACCGGCTACTGCGCGCTTATCGCGCCGCAGCCGACGTAACGAATGTTGAGAAGAATCAAACTCCTGTTTCTGATCCTTCATTTCCATGGGCGTCACTGCTTCCTATTGGACCTTAATGCGTGGATCAACAACTGTGTACAGGATATCTGACAGCAAGTTCCCCACTACCACGGCGACTGCTAAAAGAATCCCAGTGGCCTGAATGACGGGATAGTCCCGAGTGGTGATGGATGTCAAGGTAGTCAGAGCAATGCCAGGGATGTTAAAGATCTGCTCAATGAAGAAAGCGCCTGTGACAAGAAGTCCAATCGAGAGACCAAGAACAGTGACCAGTGGGATCATCGCATTGCGCAACGCATGACGGTAGATGACGATGTGCTCGCGCAAGCCTTTAGCACGCGCCGTACGCACATAATCCTGGCGTAAGACTTCCAACATAGTCGTGCGGGCGAGACGAGCCATATAAGCCATGCCAAGCGCGGCATAGACAAGGATTGGGCCTATCTTGAACTGTAGATCGCTCCACGTATATTGCCACGGATTGCCCCAGTTGGCAACCGGCCAACCAAGACCAGTATTCTGATCGAGCCAGACGATGGCTACCTGGAACAGAACTGCGAGAACAAAAGCAGGAGCTGCGTACAGAAATAACATCACCCCCATAGTGAGAGTGTCGATCCAGGTATTGGCTTTGAGTGCAGAGATGATGCCCAGAGGGATACCTATCACGATATTCAACGTGAGTGCCCAAAAAGCTAACTCGGTCGAGACAGGCACACCAGTTGCGAGGATATCCCAGACGGAGCGATTCTGCTGTATGATCGAAAGTCCAAAATCCCCCCTGAGCAGCCTGGTGATGAAATTGAAGTACTGTTGGTACCAGGGAAGATCTAACCCATACGCATGTTTGAGTGCCAGGTAGGTCCGCGTAGTAAAGTGCTGGCCCAACAACGTGTGGATAGGATCACCAGGGGCAAAGTAGCCCATGATGAAGGTAATGAAGGTGACACAGATGAGGACGAACACAAGCCCTATCAACCGCTTGACCAAAAATTGGACCATACTGTACCCTCACTTTTTTGTTTATTTTAATCTGCTACTGCTTTCATTGTCAAGTTAGCTTGAATGGAAGAGAGGGATAGGAGGCGTAACTATTCAGGACTGCTCGCCGCCTGCGGCGGCTCGCCTTTTTGGTGGTGAGTGCGGGCTGTGCCGCTTGCGGCACAGCCCGCACTCACCACCAAACCCCCCTGCGAACTGCCGGAGGCAGTGAGGAGTCTTGAAGAGAAGTGACCTGAATAGTTACGCTTCCTATCCCTCTCGAATGCTGCACGGGAAAGAGCATGAAAGATGTTCTCCGCACAGGAGAAACAACCGGCTATACAGAGGCGTTAACGCACGGCATGTCCGTAGAGATGTAGATGTTGGCCCAGTCATTTGGCGGGGTCAACCCTAGCGGGTTAGCCGCACCGCCTCGCACGCATGGCTTGTGTAGGCCAGAGGCAGTCTGCTGCTCCATCGGCAACCATGCCACATCGTTGACCAGTTGCTGCTCCACCTGGTTGTACATTGCAAGGCGAGCAGGGCCAATTGGGGCAGAGTCAGCCTGCTCCATAGCTTGCTGATTTGCTTGTTGAGCAGCTGCATCGGTAGCATTGTTTTGCCCATAGTTCATACTGTTCTGTCCCGTACCCTTGTCAAACAGAAGCGTTGTCCAGTCTTGCGGGTCAGGATAGTCAGCGGACCAGGCCGGACCAGCATAGAACTGCAAGGGATTGTTGGAACCCAAACTTGTATCCTGGACCAGGGTGTTGAAATCAATATCATTGGTTTGGACATTGACGCCCAGGACGCTCTGCCACATCTGCTGTAAAGCAGCGGCCTCGTTCTTGGTAGTAGGGTCCCCACCACTTGAGAGCGTCAGGGTGATGGGCGGGAGCTGTGCAGTGCTGGCGTAGTGCTCCTCCTGCAGACCCTGCTGAAACAATTGCCTGGCCAGTGTGGGATCACCTGCTGTCCCCTTGACTCCGGCAGGACCGGTCAGGCCTGCGTAATACCCTGGCATGCCCTGTGGGATAATGTGGTTGGTGGGGATAAAAGTATCCTTCCAGATCGTATGCACGATGAGATCTTTGTTGATTGCCAATGCGAATGCCTGACGAATTTTGATATCATCGAATGGCTTCTTCTTGTAGTTCATCGTGTAGTAGTTGATCGCCAAAGTCGGTTCCTGGTGGAAGTCTGGACGTGACTTATCCTGAACAAAAAAGCTCGTAGGAATATAGGTACTATCAACCTGGTTGGCCAGGTAGGCCTGATAGACGGTGGGCGCCTGCTGGTAGAACGGGTAGAGCAGCTTGGCCAACTGCGGATGGGGACCGTAGTAGTTGGGATTGGGCACGAAGTCTATTTCCCTACCGTGGATATACCGGGATACCTTGAAGGGGCCATCACCGCCGCCCTCAGTCAGGTGGTCAGTCCACTTTATGCCATACTGATCGATTAAGCTCTTCTCGACCACGAAGGAGCATGAGTAGGTCAGCGCGTCCAGGAAGAAGGAGTACTTTTTGTCCGTTATGATCACTACGGTACTAGGAGTTGGTGCGAGCAGGCTATCGCCGATGAGGGTCTTGATCTTGCCTGCTTCAAACTTGTCGGAGTCCTTGATATACTTTAAATAAAAGGGACCTGTCGGTGAGTTGGTGGCTGGATTCAGAGCACGATTAATACTATAGACCACATCCTGTGAGGTCAGGTCTGTACCATCACTAAATTTGAGACCAGAGCGCAGGGTGAACTTGTAGGTCACGCCATCGGGCATGATCTGGTGGGACTGTGCAAGCTGGTCCACCACGTTGAGGTGGTCATCCAGTTCTACCAGTCCAGTGAAGACATTCTCAATAGCGGCGATAGAGAGCGCATCCGTTGAGAGGCCGGGGTCCAGGGTTTTGATATCTGCGGTGCCGGCCTCTGCGCCGGAGACGAGGACTTGCCTATTTTGAGGAGCTTTTGCGTGACTGCCTGTAGTAGGCGATGTGTGACCACCACAAGCAGCGATCAGCATCGCTACAAGGCACAAGAGGCTCGGCAGTACCCCTCGTGTAAATTTCTTTCCAGGTCGCATGTGTGATTTCTCCTTCTTTGGTAGAAACGTAACTATTCAGGCCAGGCGACTCGCTCACCAACCTGAGCGAGTCGCCTTATGTAGAATGCCGATTTATCGAGCATCGTTCGTAGAACGGCCGATTTATCGAGCACGTGCGACGAGGAGTCCTGAGTAGTTACAAATATCGTGGTATCAACAGCATCCAAATTTGTTGAACAAACCTGGACACCGCGTTCTCGCCGCCCTGAATCAGTCCGCCACTCTCAGCGTTCCTGCCACATTCCGAGATGGTATCGACTCAGGTATATCCCAAAAGAGCATGTGGGTTGGGACGTGCCCCGTTGGGATCAACGATAGCCCTACCGCATTTCGTGCCGAATGCTCGGCGGGCCTGGCCTGCCAGTCTTTGGCGGGGTGTCCCTCTGGCAGGCGACTCCCATCTGCCCTTTAGCCAGACGGGGCGGGATCTGCGCGCCTCTTGTCGCGCCATTCCCAATGCAGCTTGTGATAAAAGCTGTGATGCATATTTTTCGATGCATTGTGGTCGGCATTCGCCTCATAGTGACAGCTGGGACAGAAGAACAATTTCCCCCACTTCTCCACAATGCGCTTGCCGCCTCGATAGGAAAACCTTTCCCCTTTCGCGCCGCATCGGGAGCAGTACTGTGAGGTGCCGTGTGGATTGACTTCGACTGTTACCGTGCTGCATGAGGCATAGGCTTTGTCTTTCGTGTACTGATTGATTTTGCCTCGCAACTGGTTCGCCTGGCGGCGATTCATCCGCCTGGATTTGCTACCGCCTTTGGGTCTGATCTTACGCAACCGCTCAAAGAGCAGAATGCAACCGGGGTATTTCGCGCAGATCTCGGCAATCTGGTGGGCAACCTTGTGAGCCGCGTCCTCGTTCGTCCGCCTAACATGCCGCCAAAGCTGTTGGTTGCTGTGTTCTCCTTTGATGGGTTTACCGGTCTGCCATTGTTTCCTGGCGATTTTTTTGAGGTGCCGATAGCGCGCCTGGTCGAGACCGTGATCCGTCAGGAAGACTGTCTCAATGATCCTCTCATCCTGTCTGACTGTGACCACCGCCAGATTTTTGACATTCAGATCGACCCCGACTGTCACCAGATGCGGATCTTCTTTACTCTCTTTGACCCGCTTGGCCTCAACATGCTTCACCTGCGGGAAGTGCAGAGCCGCGCTCTTTTTGCCTACGATCAGCTTGGGACTTTGGGTTTCCCAGACGGGATCACGCCAGCGCGCTTCAAAGTAGCGGCTCAGTTTGACGGGAT
>Ga0137361_10001482_pt1 | contig 14636 bp, 14 predicted proteins | sample Mad1_80_16metaG_FD_104923 | JGI IMG/M metagenome (GOLD analysis project Ga0137361, IMG submission 104923) | Vadose zone soil microbial communities from Angelo Coast Range Reserve, California, USA - Mad1_80_16 metaG | ecosystem: Environmental > Terrestrial > Soil > Vadose zone | place: USA... | reverse complement strand
AGAGGTGAAGCCCCATGCAACCAGCTTCTCGGCAAAATCGGGTTCGCGCGCCAGGCGAATGCCGTTGCTGACCATCTCCAGATGCCCAAAGCCCTTGCGTTTCACCATGGCGGCAATTGTATCCAGATCCTTACGTACCGATGGTTCGCCCCCGGAGATCTGAAGTGAAATACCCTTGCCCTCCACTGCTATCAGTTGATCGAGACGGGTCTCAATCTCCTCCAACGAGTAGTCGCGTTCTGAGGGACTGGAGTAGGCGTAGCACATGGGGCAGGTGAGGTTACAGCGCTCGGTGATCTCTACAATAGCCAGGCCCGCGGGCTTACGCAGTGGGAAAGGAGAAAGTCCAAGGGAAATATCCGTATCCCCTCCATCGCCGTAACGCTCGATCATCAGTTTTTCTACATCGAAAGATTTACGATAGTAAGCGGCATGATAACCCAGGTTAGTATCCACGACGCCGTGCGTGGGACAGGTGCGAGAGAAAAAGACTTGCTCGTTGTCTCGCACTTCATATGTTGCCGGTACTATCCCTCCACACATCGAACAAATACTGCGCGTCTGTTTGAGGATTTCGAACAAGTTGATACTCCTTTTCTGGAAGATATAGAAGACCATAGAGAACCGGCTATTCACTCTTTCTTGTTAGTACGTGTGGAGGGCAATATAAATTACAAAATCTAACTCGTTTTGCGGGTGCTCTTGCTTTGCTTTCATGGATAGCTACTGCTACACGGTCGTGCCTCCACAGCTTGAGCCTGATCCAGCCGTACAACCATAACAGTGTTGCCCGATCTGAATAACGCGATTCGCCAGGCTTTCTACATTCGCATCGAAGATCGTCTGAGGCGATTGCGGGCCAGGGCCAAGATCAAGCATCTGGTTGAAGTCACAGTCGTAAAGTTTACCATCCCAACCAACCGATAGTGTGGTACGACACATCAGACCATTTACCGTCGCCGGATTAAAGGCGTTCACCAGCTTCTCCATGTAGGCCTCAAGGTTATCAGACCTGATAAGATAATCCAGGTAGCGACTGATCGGCATATTGGTAATCGTGTAGAGGTTATTAAACTCAACGTTATAACGACGCTTGAGTTGGCGCTTCCAATCAGCCTCAAGCGATTTCTGGTTGCCAGGAAGGAAAGCCCCAACCGGGTTCGTCACCAGGTTGAGAAGCAGTCCAGTACCCTCTTTACCATAGCCCAACTCATTGAAACGCTGGAGCGCGAGAATCGAATCCTCGAACACACCTTCACCACGCTGAGTATCTGTCAGCTTAGCAGCATTGGAAGGCAGCGAAGCAACAACCTCAACGCGATGCCTCGCCAGAAATTCGGGGATATAGGCATAGTTGGGTAGACGCGTTATAGTCAGGTTGCATCGATCCATGAGGTGACGGCCCAGCGCCGTGCCACGCTCGACGATTTCGCGAAAGTCCGGATGCATCTCCGGCGCACCACCAGTGATATCAAGCGTGGGAATATTAGTCTGGGCCAGAAAATTGAGACAGGTCTCCAAGACTTCGCGAGTCATCACTTCCTTGCGATCAGGACCGGCATCCACATGACAGTGCTGGCAAGTCTGATTACAGCGCTTGCCGACGTTGATCTGCAAGACTTCAATGCTACTGGCTCTCAATGGTCTGTGGCCAGCGCTTGCCATTGCCTCCGCAAACGCAGGAAGCGGCAAGTCCTCGAGGACCTGCCGCTGTATTTCGGTTTTGGAGAGCCGATGGCCTTGCTTGACCAGGGTTGGGATGATTTTGGCCATAATGGCACTCCTTAAATTACATAATTACATGCAGAGCTTGTGTACGTGGTTACGCATCTGAACACCGTGTACGAGCGATGAGCCGCTACGAATAGCGGCAGCAACATGGATCGCCTCGGTCATTTGCTCAGGATCTGATCCTTTCTCAAGGCATGCAGAACTATAGGCATCAATACAATAGGGGCATTGGACGGTGTGGGCAACGGCCAGCGCAATGAGTGCTTTCTCACGCTCGCTTAGTGCGCCTTCGGCAAATACGGAATTATACCAATCCAACCACTTTTTCCAGAGCTCAGGAGCTTCTTCGCCAACCTCAGCGAAGCGCGTGAGATCTTTAGGATTGTAGTAGGTATCCACTATGGCATCTCACCTTTCATTACTAGCAGGGGAAAACAGCAGAATACTGCCTACCTAATAAACATATTCGCGAGAGGCTACTTAATTTAATACGTTGGCTATGTGAAAAAGATTACATCTGACTTACTCTGATCCCTTGAACAGAACTGGACACCACGTAATGATGTTAATGCATTACGCTATTGTTACGCGCTGCATGATACATTTGGTACCTGGATCAAAAGAGTAGTGGTATCGGGATGCGGTACCATGTTGTTGAGCGTTCCCGTGTCAACCAGCACATTTTCTCCATTGAAGGAGAGCGCGAAGCGATCCAGGCTTCTCGGAGCCGGGCCGTCCAGGTATTCACCGTCAACATGATAGTGAGAACCATGGCATGGACATTTGAAACTCACACAGTCGTCGCGAAACGGTACAGTACAGCCCAGGTGAACGCACCGTTGGTACAACGCAATCCAGTATGAACCATCACCATCTTTGATGATCGTCTCCGCCGCTAGCTGATCCTCAAGCGTTGTCCCCTGCAATAAGAACTCTGTATCTTTATCCAGGTGCGCTATATAGGCTTTAGCCGGCTGGTAATAGAAAATGCCTGCTTGATTGATCTTGAAATCACCTGGCTTAGCAGCCAGAAAATCCGCTTTTGTGCCAATAGTCAATGCAGAGCCAAACTGACCGGCCAGGTTCGGGTAGAGTAAATTGACCGCACCGGCTACACTGGCTGTCGCAGACAGTCCCAATACGGCTAATAGAGAGCGGCGAAGAAAACGTCTCCGCGACAGGCGCTGTCTTGCGATTTCAGCAGCTTCAGCGCCTCCACCATGCAAAACTTCATATTGCTGCGGTGTAAGAGATGGTCGATTAGTACTCATAAGTCATTCACTTTCTGGGATGGAAATCCTTCTTCTCTTTCCAAAACTGATCCAGACATGGCGGTGGGGCCATGTATGAGCCAGGCGTATACCTATGCTCATGCTCCAACAAGAGATATACTTCAAGAGGGATAAAAGCACATCGACAGAATAGTGTAATTCCTTCAAGCAATTACCCTGGAGATCTGTAGACAGAATTACCTAGAAGTCGTGGAGTTGCAGGAATAATACTCGTGGTCGCTCACCTCAAGCGAGGCGGTGTTCCATGGCATAGCGGGTTGCTGCACTGCGCGAGGTGATGCTCAGCTTGTTGTAGATAGAACTGAGGTGTGCGTGAACGGTGCGAGGACTGATTACTAATGTTTCGGCTACCTGGGCATCGGTGAGGCCTTTCGCTACCAGGCGCAGCACCTCCACCTCTCGTGCAGTCAATCCATCAGGGTAGGTTATTAATGGGGTCAATGCGCTGGGGGCTCGATGGGATGCTTCCTGTAAGGACAGTTTTTGCCCTTTTGCGGCCAGCGCCTGTTCTGATGTCATGGATCGTCCCTCGGCCCACGCGGCAGCGAACGCCTTTTCTCCCAGGTGAACACGTGCAGCCGAGACCGAGCGCTCATAGTCGGCGAGTTCAATCAGAGGAATGGGTATGCCACAGGCGTCACGTAAGGCTTCTGATGCTCCCCATAGTTGCGCTGCCCAGGCCAGTTGCCGGCGTGCCGCGATAACTTCCCCCAATTCCACGAGGTATATAGCGGCCACCCATTTTTCACTCAACTCACCCGAGATCATCAGACTCTCCTCATAGAACGTTTGTGCTGCTGCCAGGTCGCCCTCAGTAGCAATCACCTTACCCAAAAGGGAAAGCGAATTAGCAGTACCATGCCGGTGTCCTAATTCTCTGTAGCTTGCCACACTCTGCTCTGCCAGCGAGCGTGCGGAAGCAAGGTTTCCCTGGCTGAGAGCCACCTGCCCGGAGACGCAATAATACGCCGCGATACCCTCCTTGAAGCCAACCTCACTTGAAAGCGCCCGGCACTCTTCAAGCAAGGAGATCACTCTCGCCGCATCTGTTTGAGCAACAAAGAGCACCTGTGCCAGTTGAGAGAGCGTATGAGCCATACCTCTTTTGTTCTGGAATTTCCTGTGTATTGCAAGACTCTCCTCGAACATAGCACATGCTCTTGAGTACTCGCCCTGACTGCTGTCTACCAATCCTAAAACAAAGAGTGTATAGGCAGTAAGCTCCATAGCATCTATCTGCCTGGCGATAGTCAGGCTCTCCTCCGTCAGAGTGCGTGCTTCAGCCATCCTGCCTTTCGTCCAGGCCACACTTCCCAACAATGAGAGCGCGATTGCTATCCCCAGCTGGTCTTCGAGTGTTCGGTACAGCGCAAGGCCGTCTTTACACAGCATCTCGGCACGGTTATGGTCGCTCTGGTTGAAAGCCAGATGCGCTGCGACGACGAGTGCCTTGGCCTGGACAATTGCATCGATGTTTCCGCGTGCCGCCAATGCGCGATCCAGGAAGTTGCGTCCCTCACTGATATGACCATGGACTATCCAGAAATTTCGGAGCGCTCCCCCCAGCCGTAAAGCAGCCTCTTTGTTGCGCGCAGCTTTGCTGCCCTCATCCGCGGCCTGCTCTAATGACCACTGCAACGCCGCTCGCAAGTTATCATGTTCCCGCTCTAAGCGCTCCAACCATGCGGCTTGCCGTGCGCCACCAATCTCAATCTCCGCATCCTCTGCCAGTGACAGGTAGTAAAGGGCATGGGCTTGCCTGGTACTCTCCGTCTCACCACTTGCATCGAGCTTTTCCCGCCCATATTCGCGGATCGTCTCCAGCATGGCAAGGCGTGGCTCCTCGGCCTCTTGTTCAGTCTGTTGCAGCAAGCTCTCGTCGATGAGCAACGACACCTCGTCGAGCAAATATGCCGGCATATCACCGAGAATAGTATATATTCCCTCTACCGCTCCCAAGGTGCAGCCGCCGACAAAGACAGAGAGTCGCCTGAAAAGTTTTTGCTCCCTGGCCTCTAGCAAATCATAACTCCATGCAAGCATGTTGCGGAGGGTTTGCTGCCGGAGAGGAACATCCTGGGCCTGGCTCGTCAACACCTGCAACCGGTGTTCCAAACGGGTCAGAAGAGCCTGGGGAGGAAGTAATTTGACACGTGTTGCTGCCAGTTCAATGGCGAGAGGTAACCCATCAAGGCGGACACAAATCTCGGCGATGGTACGGGCATTAGTCGATGTCACCTGGAAGTCGGGTATAGCAGCCTGGGCCCTTTGCAGGAAAAGTGATACTGCCGCATATTGGGAGAGAATTTCACTCTGTGGAAGGTGAGCCAGATCTGGCAGTTCCAGCGGGGATACAGAAAAATCATACTCACCACGTATGTGCAGTACGGCACGGCTGGTCACCAGGACCTTCAGGCGTGGACAGGCGGCCAGCAGGTTCGCAAGCTCAGGTGCTGCTGGCAGCACCTGTTCAAAGTTGTCTAACAGCAGCAGCAGATGCCTGTCCTGTATATAAGATTTGAGAAGATCAAAAGGTGGTAGATCACCGGTTTCTTTGACACCAAGCACCCGGTTGATAGTATTGACAACCAGGCCAGCATCACTGATAGAAGCCAGTGGCACAAAGTAGACGCCTTCCACAAAGTCATCAAGCATATCAGTCGCTACCTGCAGGCCGAGGCGCGTTTTGCCGACGCCCCCGGTACCCGTGAGGGTCACGAGGCGCACTCCTGGTTGTCGCAGGAGTGTAATGACTGCCTGTAGCTCCTTTTCACGTCCGATCAATGGAGTGAGCTGTGCAGGTACGTTATGGGGCTCAACTCTCGCTTGATCCGGCATATGTTCAGCTCCTGCTGGGTTTCAGGTAAAAATGCTTTCGCAGGTAGATTTTAGCAAAGTTCTTCTGATATGAATACTGCCGCACTCACTATAATCTACGGGCGGCAGAATTTCAACGTCACACATTATCTGGAATTTGCTAAAAACAGGGGCTGAATCGTTGCGCCTCTTCATCTGACTGCCGTTCTTTGTTTGAACCGATTGTTTGGGAAGACTAAACAGAGAATGGTGGAAGGAATCCCAACGATGAAGTCCAGCTATTAGAGTTCACCATTGGACAGTTGTTTAGCTTACTTTTTGTGCTACATCGAATAGATTCAGGGCAGCAGCGCGTTTGAGCGCACGAAACTGTAATATTTTGACATTTGCTTCGGTCAATCCCATCCTTGAGGCAGTAGCTTTTATTGAGAGGTTGAGCAGAAAACGACATTTCAAAACCTCTCTATACTTCCATGGCAATGCCTCAAGGATGCGCTGTACCTGGCTTTCTGTCGTGTTATCTGTTGCGTTCAACTCTTCCTCAGGTGGGCCTTCCCAGCCAATCTCTAACAATTCGTCCAACGAGCTGGCCGGTTCGCGGAAATGACGACGCCAGTAATCTGCGATAGTTGAGCGGGCCACGAGAAATAGCCATTTGCGTATACTGTATGAGTTGCTCTCATAGTTGATGTTTCTCGCTGCTTTTAAAAATACCTCTGCTGTCAGGTCCTCAGCCTCTTCTCTATTGCCGACCTTGCTATATACATAGTGATAGATCGATCCAAACTTTTTCTGGTAGAGCGTTTGAAATTCATGGACATCCATAGTAGCTCCTTTGGGAACATACCGGCTGCTTGTTACAGAACAGAAAAACTGGAACAGGTATGTATAAACACCTGGGCATCAATCTGCCCATCACCACAACTCAAAATATACCTGGAAGAAGAGCACAGCACATCGGCAGAATCGTGTAATTCCTCCGTCTCATTGCCCTGGAAACCCTCTAGACAGAATTACCTACTCTACCGTCGTTTTTGAGCCTGCTCAGCCGCACGGAGAGACGGGGTAGATGTCAACTTTCCTTTAGAATGAGGTCGTGACGAAGGCCCTCTTTTGAGGAAAAATGTTGTAACCTTCGACGAATGTATGAGTGCATGAACAAGAAAACGATTTGAGAACGAGGATGCAGGGAGCAACCTCCTTACAATGGAACGAATATGACTTTAGCGAAAATCAGCCCGATCAAGTTCAAACCATTACCGCCTTTAGAATGGAAGCAGTTGTGAGCACACTTCTCCCTCTGCTTCTTCATGGGCTGCATGAGTACGGCTATCCAGTACTGTGGTTAGCCGTTTTCATTGCAGCTGTTGGGTTTCCCCTTCCTACACCCCTGATCTTGCTTGCGGCGGGAGCGTTTGCGGTTCAGGGTGATTTCAATATTGCGCTGCTGCTGGGAATAACCCTCACAGCAGCATCTTGTGGTGACAACGTAGGGTATTTCATCGGCAGACGTTGGGGAGGCAGACCACTGAATTGGTTGGTGCAGCCGAGACGACTGCATTTTATTCCTGTTGGCATGATCACACGATCGCGCCTTTACTTCAAACGCAGGGGAGCATGGGCAATCTTTTTCAGCCGGTTTCTTCTTCCCGCGCTGGGCGGCGTGACGAACCTGCTTGCAGGAGCAGAACACTATCCCTATCGCAGCTTTCTATTGTGCGACGTAACCGGTGACGCACTGGGTGTGGCGATACCGCTTTCCCTCGGCTACGGGTTGGGAGCTTGCTGGAAGGCAGGAGGCAATCTCCTCAGCATTTTTTCGTGGGTTATCTTCACATTGTTTCTGGTCGTTCTCGTGGCCAGGAAACTGCTACATGCAAAAGAAGCGAGCAAAACAGATCCAGCTATGAACATGCAGGAATTGACAGTGAATGACACATTCCCGGAAAATCCACAGCACTGTGTGACCGAGAACATTGGCAAACAAAGGCAAGAAGTTCCTTACCCCTGAAGCAACCATTGAAGAATAAACTATGTGTCTTCTTCACATATTGATTGCAGTGCCTGGAGCGCCTGGGCGACGTGTTTCTCAGAGGCAAATTGCGAGAAGAAGATGTGACGAACTATTCCCTGCCTGTCTATGATGTAGGTCACGCGCCCAGGTAGACCGAAAGCTGTAGGTACGCCGTAGCGCTTTCTGATTTCGCTGTCCGCGTCGCTCAAAAGAGTGAAAGGGAGTTGGTAGGCTGCGGCGAATTGTTGGTGAGACTCTACCGAATCGGAACTGATCCCAATTACATCCGCTCCCACATCTTTGAAGACTTCGTAGCTGTCCCGAAAGGCGCACGCTTCGGCAGTGCAGATGGAAGTATTATCTCTTGGGTAGTAGTACAGCACAATACATGTTTTACCGGCAAAATCTCCCAGGCGCACCGGCGCGCCTGATTGGTCAGGGAGCGTAAAGTCCGGAGCCAGGTCGCCCACCTGCACCCTCTCCTTTCGTCTTGCCCCGAAGGGGATACCCTCATAGTCACCCACGCCGCCATCGTCGGCAAAAGGCATAGGTGCCGGGTCTTTACCTGGCCCCGCCTGGTCGTCGTGCTTGCTCATCATCAAGCCTCCTTTTCATGCATCGCACTGTGCAACATCATAATCCATTTCCGACAAGGAAATGTGTGTAGCTGTCCGCCGTAGTTATAATAAGAGACACTTTAGCTAATCGCCACAACAAGAAATATACATCGACGGGCAGCAGGGGCGCATCGACAGAATCGTCTAATTTCTTCCTTGCATAGTCCCGGCAACCATCTAGACAGAATTACCTGTCTATTTGAACATCTCCCCGTAATGAAAACCCTGTAACCTCCTGCGAATCTACTTAATGAAAGAATGCTGCTAAGGTATTCTTCTTGAAATAGAAACTTCTGGTATCAGGTCGCAAAATCGCACACCTTTCGTCTTGCCCTGTAGTGCGACCCTCGTAGTCGTCTACGTCGGCATCGTTGGCAAGACCCGTTGGCGTCGGCAAACCGGCCTGTACGGAACTGGTGGTTATCACTCTGACAATGGCGTCGGGGAAGTGATTTTGTCTCTGATACCAGGAGCTTCAGTAATCAAACCGGCAAACTGATCCAGGTGATCAACGATCGATCACACAGAAAGCGGATCAACCTATGTATACTCAGGTAACGCATTTGTACCAACGTGGCCCCAATGATCAAAGTCCGACTGGACAGCAGCATTCCAACAATGGAAGCAACGGCAGTGAGCATCGTGAAACCCTCGATTGCATCGCTCGTTCGCTGCGCCTGCATGAAACTCTTGATGCCAGGCAGTTGCGCGCGATTATGGAGGACACCCACGCGGTGCATACTGGCCCCCTTTAACCGGTGCAACTATCACCAGAGTTTCTTCTAGAAAGCGCTGAGAAGAATTTACGCTTTTTGCAACGCATGTAGAAAGGAAAATGCATCGACATGTTACAGAAAGATTACATCCTGAGAGTTGCTGAAGATGTCGGCCGCGCCTTAGCCCGGGTCATCTACCACAAAGAAATTCAGGATTATCAGGGAGCCCTCTCGCTGATAGACGAGTTATGCAAACAGACAGTAGGCATGGGTTCTGGTTATATTCATGCCCTCTCCGAAGAAGCATTGTTAGCGATGCTCACATTACTCGGCATATTGGACATAGAGAAGGCTCTTATAATTGCGAAGCTGCTCAAAGCAGAAGGGGACATCTATGAGGATCAGGGCAATGCCGATGAAGCCTACGGTAGCTACCTCAAATCTCTCCACCTGTTTCTTGAGATCCTGCTGCGCGATGACAATCTGCACGACTTACACGTATCCCCCGAAATAGAAGACCTCCTGGGCAAGTTGGAAGCATACGAATTACCACTAACTACCAGGCGTCTCCTTTTCCAGCTCTATTGTTGCGCTTTTCTAAAGTGAGCTTGAAAGAGAATTAGAAGAAGGCATACATCATGAGCAGGGTAGACCAGTTTGCACGCCAACCGATCAGCGATACCTTGATCGATGAACTAGCCGACCTCCTTTATGAGGCCGCGATCAGGAGCGGTACCCCGCGTAAGGAAATCAGGAGCATCGTGGGCGATTTCCTGGAAGGCTATAGAGATGCGGACAAAGTGCTCTGTAGCGTGTGTATAGAGACTAAAACTTTCTACATCAGCCAACAATGGCAGAAGACGTGGCAGGAGGTAGTGAGGCGGGTTCAACAAAAGGTGACAGAACCTCTCAGTGACAATATATGAAAGGAAGTAAAGCGATGAATCGAAGACGATGGCGGGTTCTGGGTATGTTTCTTACTCTATTCGCACTCGGCACAATTTTGTTAGCAGCCTGTACAAGTCAAGGCGCTACTACAAACAACAGTGTAGGCTCCACTCCGACCACCAACGGTGGCGGTAGTGGGAACTGCGCCAATGGAACGGTACATACTCTGGCAACAACTTTCCAGGAACCGTGCGTCAATGTGGCGAAAGGCTCAAGTTTACAGGTCATTCCCCTTGCTCCGTCATTCCACAATCTGGTAAACGGTTCATGGGTCAACGCTGAAGACTCCCCCGTCTAAAGAACGAGGGGTTCTGAGCGGTCCTTCCACGCTTCCAACCTGCCCTGCGTGAGCAGGAAGGCTGGCTCTGGTGTGGGTTCGCCCAGACTTTGAGGCCGACGGGCTCCGGCACGGGGCACACCCATGCTTCGGGGCAAGGACTGCCCCTCATTCGCCCGTTGGAGCACCCGTTTATGCGCGGCCTGCAAGCGCGCCTCCGCACTTTCCCAGAGGATCACACTCTGGGCACATGACGGGATCAATTGGTCTACTGAGAGCGTGGAGGCCAGAAAGGCCGCATAGAGGTCCCGCTGCACGGGACCGACTCCACAGGGACAATGATGCCAGCGCTGCGACAACGGTTTTTTCACGACACCGCCGCAGCCATGACAGAACTGGCTCAATTTGGCTGTTCGCGTGGGAACTTCGAGCAGGGTGCCGCCCGTCCTTGCAACGGTGCGTCTCAGCATCTCTACAAACATCCCTGGGGCTCGCAGTCCTACGCTCTTCCCATACTGCTTTTGCCACGCTTTGTACGAGATCTTTTCCAGAATGATCGTGTTGCCGACCGCGACGATCTCATGCACGTGGTGGCCATGTAGACTCTTGCGAAAGGCTGCCAGCTTGCGTTCTCTGGTCGCCTTGCGTCTGCGCGTGCGCTCGTAGCTCTTGCTCGTCTTCCAGCGCAGTCGTTGCTTCCCCTGCTTCTTGATGCGACCGCGCTCGTCATAGTGCTCTGGGTTGGCTGCCCGCCTCTGTCGATCCATCCGGCGTTGCAGGCGGCCGATGGCCTGGGCGTCAGGGGCCAGTTCCTCACAGAAGACCGCAAGACTCGCCTCGCCTGCTCGCGGGACCAGCGCGATCGTCGATGGTCCCAGGTCCGCTCCGATGATGTCGTTGCCCACGGCGTGCTTCTTCTTGCGATGCGGGACTCCTTCCAGCGCGAGTTGCACCCCATAGCGAAACCCTCGTGCATCCGCCCCCGCGGCACGCTCACTGCTGGCACGGCGCTGCACCAGGCGGGCATATTTGATGCGCTGTCTGAGTCCATGAGCGACCACCTCGTCTTCCCAATCGATCACGGCTTCCAACTGGTCATCCTTCCAGATCAGAAAGCCTCGCTGGCCCTCCTCTGGCTTTTGCAGCACGAAACGCAGTCCGGTATCGTTGCGTTTGTTCTCCAGGCTCCCCAGTCCTCGTCCCCGGCTCTTGAAGCGGACACGGCGCGCTTCTCCCACACAGACGCGGTTGAGGGCGTGATAGGCACGCGTGGCCAAGGTTTGGGCCAGCACCGCATCCAGATGGTCGGCAATCCAGCAGACGCGCACCGTTTTGGCATACGCGTGCAGGGCGTATGCCGAGAAGCCATACCGCTGCCGCAAGGCGGAAAAGGCCGCAAGGCGCTCCTGTTTGTGCGCCCGAGGAATGGCACGCGCTGTCTGCCAGGCGGGATCAGCTCGCATCCGTCGCAAGCGTTTTTGCCCTTCGCAAAGCACGGCATTGTAGAGGGCTCTGCCAGCCTCCAGATGCCCTCGGATGCGTTTGGCCTGCCCCTCATTCACGACCAGGGGCAGTTCCAGCAACAACGTGGGCGTTTTGCGCCGTGGCTCTTTTTCCGGTTGCTCGCTCTTTGGCTTCTTCTTGCTCATACCACTGCAGTATACTCCTTCTGCTTTTCGAACGCAAGTTTCATCCCACCTCCCCTCTTCCTTGAAAGGAACGGCGGTTCATCCCCTGGATGAATCACAGGGGCTTTCCCGCTCGGGTTTCTGTAACCTCTTACGTATCTCCATATGGGGGTTCTTAAAGTTTCGGGGCAGGCTAGCACCGGAACACTGAATTTCCATGCCAACAGTCTTTCAACTATGTAATTGCTCAAGGAGGTACAATTGCCTATGTTCGTTCATCTTTTGCCAAAGAAGTCGCGGCTTCTTGGCGCAGTAGCGGCTATCGCTACACTTGCGTTGCTCCTGTTGCCAGGGACAGCTTTTGCCCGGGCCAACTCGGGTGGAGGAGTCTACCAGCAGACCAACCTGGTTTCGAACCTCGCCGGTAAGGCTCCCACTACCGACCCGAACCTGGTCAATCCCTGGGGTATTTCATACAGCCCTATGGGGCCGTTCTGGATATCAGACAACGGCTCAGGGCTGTCTACACTGTATGATGGTAAAGGGAACATTCAGCCGCTTGTTGTTACCATTCCACCGGCTGTGCAAGGAACAACCGGGTCACCTACCGGTACCGTCTACAACGCTAACTCCAATGATTTTGTGGTAAAAAAGAATGGCAATTCTGGTGCGAGCGTTTTCCTGTTTGATACCGAAGATGGCACCATATCAGGCTGGAATCCCAATGTCGACCCGACGAATGCTATTCTTGCAGTCAATAATAACCCCGCAGCGGTCTATAAGGGCCTTGTGATCGCGACGAATGATTCGGGGACATTCCTCTATGCCGCAAATTTCCATGCTGGCACCGTCGACGTGTTCGATAAGAAATTTGCTCCTGCCAAACTCTCGGGCTCCTTCACTGACCCGAATCTGCCCAAGGGATACGCGCCTTTCGGCATCCAGAACATCGGTAGCAACATCGTGGTTACCTATGCGAAGCAGGACAAGGCCAAACATGATGATGTGCCAGGTAAGGGACTTGGTATTGTCGATGTCTTCGATACCGATGGCAACTTTGTCAAACGCCTCATTTCACATGGTCAACTGAATGCTCCCTGGGGCCTGGCCCTGGCTCCCGCCGATTTCGGCGCGTTCAGCAACGATTTGCTGGTTGGAAACTTCGGCAATGGACGCATCAACGCGTTTGATCCTAATACCGGTGCATTCATCGGTCAACTGATGAACAGCAAGGGCAAAGCGATCAAAATTAATGGCCTATGGGGCTTAATGTTCGGTAATGGTGGACAGGCTGGCCAAAAAAACCAGCTCTTCTTCACCGCTGGTATCCATAACGAGGCTGATGGTCTCTTCGGCATGATAACGGCCGTGTAAACGAGACACCTGCGGTTGCCAATTGCCCAAAGCGATTGGTCGATCCTGATTCATGGGGAAAAAGGGCACCTCCGAGAGGTGTCCTTTTGCTGTGTAACCTTCTACGTAAATGTTTATGGAGACCCAGATTTGTTTTGGTTACAGAGAATAGGACCTGTCTATTTCAAGTGAGGCACCAATTCCTTCACTGATCCGAATCTACCCCAGGGATATGCACCTTTCGACATCGAAAGCATCGGTGGCAAACTCTACGTCACCTATGCCAAACAGGACAAGGACAAGCACGATGACGTGTCGGGACCAGGCCATGGCTTCCTCGATGTCTTCGATATGGATGGTAACTTTATTCAGCGCCTTGTTACGCATGGTGTGCTCAACTCTCCCTGGGGCATGGCTCTCGCTCCCGCCAATTTCGGCCAATTCAGTAATGATTTGCTGGTAGGCAATTTTGGTGATGGTCGCATCAATGTGTTTGATCCTAAGACTGGTACTTTCCTTGGTCGTCTCACCAACCAGAGGGGTGTGCCGATCAGAATTGATGACCTGTGGGCATTGATCTTCGGCAATGGTAGCATGGCCGGCCAGACCAACCAGCTCTTCTTCACCGCTGGTATCGGCGATGAAAGCCATGGTCTCTTCGGGGTCATTGAGGCTATGTAATAGAGATAGCCGGTGATGATCTGACCGTCCTCCTGTGGAGAATGGTCTAATGAGAAGGGCACCTCTCACAGGTGCCCTTTTTGCAGTGTAACCCACTACACAATTTCTTATGGACAACCCAGGTGATTCGCTCAGTTTACCCCTTTCGCATCCTACTGACCGATTGTGTTTGTTTAACCTGTATTTTTAGGAGGAAAAAGATGTCACGACTTCGCTTCCGCCACCCATACAAGCCACCTTTCTAGCATCAATTGGAACCACGGATTGCTCTTTGTGGGTACATCGGACTCAGACAGGGCCGGTTGATCTGCGTATCACAAGCTGAGTCGGCACAACCAGAGAAGTCGCCCCTTTCCCCTCTATCAATGCGGTCAGGCGCTGAATAGCCTCGATGCCCATCGTCTTTGTGTCCTGGCGGACAGTAGTGAGCGGAGGCGTTGTATACTGGCTGAGAATGACATCATCGAAGCCGGTGAGCGAAATATCACGAGGAACCTGTAGATCGTGTTCATGCAAAGCCCGCAGAATACCAATAGCCATTAAATCGCTGCCGGCCACGAGT
>Ga0137361_10001479_pt1 | contig 14652 bp, 15 predicted proteins | sample Mad1_80_16metaG_FD_104923 | JGI IMG/M metagenome (GOLD analysis project Ga0137361, IMG submission 104923) | Vadose zone soil microbial communities from Angelo Coast Range Reserve, California, USA - Mad1_80_16 metaG | ecosystem: Environmental > Terrestrial > Soil > Vadose zone | place: USA... | reverse complement strand
GCCGAACTCGTTGATCGTGCCGAGCCGCTGGCGCTCATATCATTATCAAACAGCGCATCATTGTTGGCGCGGGCGCTGGCTCGACCACTTGTAATAGAGGTTATTGTTGCTGAAATTGGTACCGCCAGCGATCCCTGCTCAAGCTGATCAAACAGGATGCCGACGCGTGACTCGCTGTTACCCTTGCCAGTCTGCGCAACCTCAGTTACATGCCCCACCAGCCGGGATCCTTTACCGACGATGGTACGCCCACCAGACTTAATTGCCTCCGTTGTTTTCAGCAAAACTTGATCCCCAACCTTGGCCCTGCGGACGTCAATAGTATTTTGAAGTTCGCCTGCTAGACGAGTTCCCGATTCAAATTTAATGCCTTTGCCAGCTTGTTCCACAGCCGCTGAAGTTTGATTGTTAGCCTCGCCCGAAGTCGGGTTTCTTGCGTTCTGAGCGTAGGCAACCAGCCCACTGGAAAGCGAAAGACTTATTATCAGCATTATTCTCTTCATTTGTATCACCTCTTGGTTTTGCGCCTTTGTTTAGCGCGTCCAGGTCACCTAATCATTTGGTTGATTGGGGAAAGCCCTTGGGTAGGCGCTTTGTTGCACCGGCCCCGAAGGATATCAAACATAATTCGAACGGGCTTTTTTCAGAAACTGAAACGTCTCTGTATTGCTGTTGTCAGGATGAGGGAATTCTAAGAGGCGTTGCCGTGATAGCGGCGATAGCTACGTTGTGAATTTATTACAAATGACAATCGCACTGAGAGGTAGTCGCTGGGAGATGGAGCGAGTTGTTCTTAACCGTTATGTGGCTACCGCGTTGGTCTAACGACAGGCGTCGTGTTCGCAACTGCAACCTATTTCCAGGACGTGCGCTCTCTCGGCGTTCTCGCAGTACTCCCCACAATATTTGCTGTCCTTCTCGGGCGGGCAATCGCAGGCGGGATGTGCGCACTTGGTTCTATCATTCTCTGCCATAAAACTACCCCGCTTTCTGGTCAGTTCGTGTTTTACAATTGATCCTAGAATCCAATTTAGGAGTGGTCAAGGATGAAACGATGTCCGGAAGTTAAGGAGCCTCGCGCAACAGGATCGTTCGCTGCTTGTCTCCCAGGGTCAGCACCATAGGCTTATCCAACTGAATTGGATGCTCCTCGCCGTCCACGCTGATAAGCAAATTCAAACTCGAACGACTTGTCGTTGTCGGCGGGGAGACGGATGTGTTTAGGATAACTCTGGGGAGCAGGTTGCTGGCCACTATTCGCCAAGTCGCCGGCGCACAACGAATGCGGATTCCTGGGGTGTCTGTCTCAAACGACTCACCCACCGAAAGCGCGTCAGCCTTGAATAAACCCTCTCCGCAACGGACGCCGGCGTTGTCGTAAAAAGTCACCAAGCCGGAAACGAACGAATAGGAAACAGTGCTGGCGTTTTTTATAACCAGCCGGATATTCGTAACGGGCGAATCTTCGGCGCCGTTGAGGCTGGTCGTTCTTAGGGAAGCCTCAAGCGCCGGCGCGCCGCTGCCATCCAGCGCCACTGCTGTCTCTGTAAGCGGCACGCGCCGTTCAGCAGTACCGGTCGTCGACTCCTGTGCCACCACGCAAAAACAAGTTCCCAGGAGTAGTGCTGCAACCAGAATCATTCTCATGATAGTTCGTCTCCTCGTTGATGCTGAACCGTTGCCTTCGATTTTAGAGTCCGGATGTCATTGCAATCAATCCATCTGACAACGCAACGTCGGTAATTAGCCGTGGTATTTCTTGTAAGCATGAGCTAACTTGTCATCATACTTATTAATCTTGTAATCCTTACCGTTGTAACCAAGCGCAAACGCCGCCCAGTTTCTATTTTTGAGATGCTGAGCCAATCCATTCTTAACAACGTACCGGACAAACGCATCCAGGTGATTGGCCTCGCTCACATACATCCCGTCGACGAAGTCTTTGAGACTGGGGTAACCGAGGTCTTGCCAATGAAATCCCATTACCTGGAAGCGGCCCCAGGAACAAGACATCAAAGCCGCATCCGGATCGAGAGCGGCTGCTTCCTGGAGTCTGGCGTGTTGCTGAGAAACCGGGCCATATCCGCCAGGAGTCCTATTAGATATACCTGGATTTGTTTGGTCGTATTTCCCTCCAGTGAATTGGTGAAACTTGTGCCGCTCGAAAAGTATTACCGGATCGCCAGAAGGAAGAAATGCTCCATGCGGGCCCGACTCGACTTCCGCAACAGCTTTTACGGCTGCAACTTCGCAGCCTAACTTCTGCGCTGCTTGTTGGTAATCAGCTTCAGTTAGAGGTGGAGGCATAGGTTCTTCCTAAGTGGGCAATGAGAAAGTCGTCTCGGAAACTAATTGACAGGACCAGATGTTTTGAGTCTCAAAAGCGAGGAAACCCCCGGAATTGAGAGCCAGGTTAAAGCGGGCAAGGTATACACCGAGGAATAGCAAAAGTAAATCGAAACTATGCTGGTTCAATCACCGGTAGGAACGCCGCGCCGCGTTGCATTATGTAACCCTCTGTCGACTGATCAAGACTATTAAGAACGTCCGGCAATGAACGCACCGGCCTCATTCGCATGCGCCGGACGTCTTCATCGGGCAGCTTCGAAACAAGATGAATTCGGTAACGCTCCGCCTTTACGAGCAGTGACCATGCCGTTTGACCGTTTACTTCGTAGGCGTCGCGTAGTCGCATCTCGAGCGCGCGCGAGTCTTTCTCCGCAAACCATTTCAGAAAAGTTGGGTGGCCCAGACCGTCGCGACACTCGGCTAGCAGGATTATCATGCCGCCATCCGTACAAGCATGCGCGGCCATATCGAGAGACTTATGGGCCTGAATGAGATTGATGTCGTAAGGGTAGCCGCCACAACTAACGATAACAACCTCACGCTTCCGGCCTATTTTCATAGAATGATTGGAGAGATACTCAATACAACCGGCGCGATGGGCTGCTCGCCAGTCGCCGGCGTAAATCCGGACCGTCCGTCCGCGCTCGTCAACTACACTACTGACGCTAAAGCGTGGAGCGATCATGGCGGCAACTCGTTCGCACTCTTCATGGACGGCGTTGCCATCAAGAAGCCCGGTGCCGACGCCTGCGCGACGTCCGCCAGTTTCAAAATCAAGCGCGAGCACGTGTGTCGCCTCAATCGTGCGCGCGGAAGCGAGGCCCGGACAAATGGATTTCCGGCCTCCGGTAAAACCGGCGAAGTAATGAAATCCTATACCGCCCGTTATGACGACATGAGAAAAGTCCTTCAGCGAACGATTGACTTCCACTGTTGCGCCACGTTCTGTCGTTCCCAGCGAAACCATCGCCGCTGAATCGTAGGCGTTATGGTCAATTGTTCTGACACGGTGCGCAATAAAAGGTGATAGCAGTTCGACTTTCTCTTCAGGTGTGACACTGCGATGTATCCCAGTGGCAAAAATGATGGCCAGGTTAGACGGCGAAATTCCAACCTCAATCAGACGGCGCACGAGTAGATTGAGGATTTGGGCGCTACCCGTTGCGCGCGTGGCATCAGAGACGACCATCAGGACAGAGCCGCCCGCCGAAAAGAGATCTTCCAGGGGCTGCGATTGGATTGGTGAACTCAATGCCTCGCTAATTTCGATATCAGTTAGCGGTTTTTCGTGCCGGCGGTTGCCGGCCAACAATTGATAGCGGTTCTTGTCAAAGGTAAGCGTTACCGAACTCTTGCCGTAGCCTAGTTCTATCTCAGTCATCGGGATGGTCTCGGAATTTCTTCCCCGCGGTCACACACCAAAGTCCACCAGCGCACGTTCGATTACATGCAGCGACGCAAAGTCTGTGTCATCCGCGGATCGGGCTTCTGCGAGCCACTTGCGAAGCTGGCGAGCCTCTTCGACGTTGGAAATTCTGCAGGCGCCGGTCAACGCCAGCGTTACCAGCGCATCCGGCGCGCCATGAGTGACAAGCGCCGCTTGCAGGGCGGCTTGTTCGCGTAGATCCAGCGTGAGCAGAAGTTTGATTTCCATTAACGCTATCCCGCGCTGGAATGAATCGACCTTCCGTAATCCTTTGTGAGTATTGTTAGGTTCTTTCGAGCGCTCGGAAGATGTCGGCAATTATATCTTGCGCCGCTTCAATGCCCAGGGCAAAACGAACTGTCGTCGCGGACTCCCGCCCGCTTTGAATTGTTCCTTTAGAAAGCCGGAGCAGAAGATTACGCACGGGCTAAGCTTAGCAAATTAGGTTAGTAGGTTACAGAAGATGTCTGCCGTCTTGTTCGCAAAAAACGTCAGGAATCGAAAAAGAGAAAGGGCCACCGATGGCCCTAAATGATGGCTAACTTTTTGAATCCAGAGGCCTCACATGGATATCCCACGTAAGGTATTCAGATGATTCACTACAATGCCGGAACACCCAGCACGTTATTGAACTCTTTGTAGAGTTCGTTGTACTCACTGATGCGACGTTCAAGCAGCACTGGAAGTTCGTCAATTTCGTTAATGTTGATGATCGCATTAACGTTGTTTAGAAACGCTGCGTGAGCGTCCATCGTCCGCAAAGATGGCGAGAGCAAAACAAAGAACAACCGGCGACGCTGGGCGGGCCTTAGAATGTTAACTTCGCGCGTTACGAAGATGGCGCCTTGTTCTACTGGATCAAATCTCAGATCCAACACTACTATGTCCAGCTGATTTTCGCGCATGCGGTCCACGGCCTGTCTCGTGTCCTGCGCTATGAAAACCTGATAGCCATTCTCAGTCAGTCCGCGCGCGACTGATTCTCGCCTTCCTTCAAGTACGCAAACCAGCGCTTTCCTGGGATCCCAGGCGGGACGCGCCTTCGGAAGTCCACGGCCAACCGACGTCGGGTTAATCAGGCCCGACAACAGCTCAGCTAGCCTTTCAGTTGCAGACAAGTCAGCGCCTGCCGGATCACCCTTTTGTTGAGGTTCAAAAAGCGGAGCGGGAGTCGGCTGGTCGAGTCGTCGATTGTCCGTCGATGGTGAGTTACCAACTGCGATCGCGCTTTTCTCCCCTGTCGGGCTGAGCTGGCCGGAATCCACTCGGCTGTTACACTTCGGACAGCGAATAACGAAAGGCTGCACTGGGATTTTCGTGTCATCCACTTGCAAGCGCGAAGAACATTTTTGGCAAATAATAATCATAACGAGTTCTTAAGGAGGTAGGGTTTTGGATCGCGGTGAAACGATTAGTCGATCATACTCAGCATGGATCCCCTATCCGACAACGGCGCCGCGGCGACACCGCCGCCATCTCGTTGCGCAAACTCTTCGCCGGTGACACCTCTCAGAGTCAAGAGTAAATTGTTCTGATTTGTCGCGAAGTTGAGTCCATCCTCAACCGAGATCGTGCCTTTTTCAATCAAACCTCTGATTACAGTGTCAAAATCCTGCATCCCGTCAAGTTTTCCATCTCGCATCGCATCGAGTAAAGATTTTCCTTCACCCTCGCCTGCTTCTATGTATTCACGAGTACGTGGACTCGATCTGAGAATCTCTACCGCGGCGATTCGTCCTCGTCCGTCAGCTCGTGGAATCAATCGTTGAGAAATAATGTAGCGAAAGGTTTGGGCCAGGCGAGTGCGAATGACCTGCTCTTCGTTCTTTGGATAAAGACCAATTATTCGATCGACCGTCTTGGAAGCATCTATAGTGTGCAGGGTAGAAAGAACCAAATGACCGGTTTCGGCAGCTTCCAGGGCAATCTCAGTGGTTTCAAAGTCGCGCATTTCACCAATGAGTATCACTTTGGGCGCCTGTCGCAGTGTGGCCCTCAACGCCGAGGGAAAATCTTTGGTGTCGTGTCCAACCTCGCGTTGATTAATGGTCGAGTTCTTATGCGCGTGGAGATACTCAATCGGATCTTCGATTGTGACTACATGGTAGTGCTTTTTCTCATTGATGATGTCGATGATCGCAGCTTGAGTGGAGCTTTTGCCCGAACCCGTTGGTCCAGTCATCAGCACCAGGCCATTTCTCAAATCAGCAATTTCAGCAAGTTGCTCAGGCAGGGTGAGTGATTTCAGTGTCGGAATATCAGTAGGGATAACGCGCATCACGATCGAATAAACACCGCGTTGTTGAAAGACGTTAACTCGAAAGCGAGCTCGCGAAGGCAACGAGTAGCTCAAATCGGTTGTGCCTGTATGCGCCAGGCGTTCAGCTGCATCAGGATTTCCCTGCATCAGAGACATGGCGATGATCTCAGTCTGGTAAGGCGTGAGTTTTTGCATTCCCAATGGTTGCACGGGAGTTAGTTTTCCATTTATTTCAACCTGGGGAAGTTGACCAACGGAGAAGTTGAGATCGCTGATCTTGTCTGAAACGAGCAACATTCGCTCGATAACGGGCGGCAGGTCAAAAAAGCTCATTAGCTTTAAACTCCGATTGAAATGTGCTGGAGCAAAATAGGTATCGGCGGGCGCCAAGATGGCACTACCCTACTTGGCAATTGGATTCTCGCGCATAACGTTGATAAACGCAAGTAAATTGTGTTGTTCCACGAAGAGGTTAGGTGTGATGGAGTAGACGTTGAGTGTGAGCTATCGCTTGTCCGTGGGGGCACCAGATATCGGCGATCACGGCGACGGCATGACTTCCCGCGGCCAGGACATCCAAGCTGTTGGCAAACGTGATTCCTCCAATAGCGACGACTGGAAGCCTGCCAACCGCCCGCCTTGCAAGCTGCAATCCTTCAATACCAATTGATGAATCCGCGTTTTCCTTGGTGGCGGTCGCGAAGATTGGACCGATTGCAACATAATCAAGCGGCATTTTTGCGGCCTGGCGCGCTTGTTCAAGATTGTGGGTAGAGAAGCCAATGATGGCGTTGGGCCCCAGCAGGCGCCTCGCGGCTTCAGGCGGGACATCTTCCTGACCAAGATGAACTCCATCAGCCTTCAACGCCAAAGCGATATCAACCCGATCATTAATTATGATCTTAATGCCCCGGGTGCGCGCAACGCGCAGAGCCTGCTCCGCCTCACTGTAAAATTCGCGCGCCGAAAAGCCCTTCTCCCGCAATTGAATTAGAGCCGCACCCGCCTCGCTCAGCTGTGAGACCTGTTCAGCGTGTGAGAGCCCAGAGAGTCGTCTGTCGGTAATTGGATAAAGCCGAGTGCCAGCCAGGGCATTCAAGAACTTGGACAACATTGGTGCTAAGTATCACACCTCTTTTTTCTTTGGTCGTTCGTTGGCTCGAAGCACTCGCTTCCGCAAACGGATATTTTGGGGAGTAACCTCGACTAATTCATCATCTCCGATAAACTCGATTGCCTGCTCTAGTGAGAGTTCCTTAGGCGGGACAAGGCGCATCGCTTCGTCGGCAGATGCCGCGCGCATGTTTGTCAATTTCTTTTCCTTGATTGCGTTCACATCGAGGTCGACCGGACGCGCATTCTCACCGATTATCATACCTTCATAGACTTTTGTCCCAGGACGAATGAAGAGAGTTCCTCGTTCCTGTAGATTAAAGAGAGCGTATGTCGTGGTCTCTCCAGTTCGATCCGCCACTAAAGACCCTGTTGAACGTCCGCGCAAAACTCCCTGCCAGTCTCCCCAGCGAAGAAACAGCGTGTTCAGCAAGCCGGTACCTTTTGTTTCAGTCAGGAATTCATTTCTAAATCCGATTAGGCCGCGGGAAGGCGTCTCAAACTCAAGTCTCACGCGCCCGGTGCCATGATTAACCATCTTCGTCATCTGGCCCTTGCGACGTCCAACCGCTTCCGTAACGACTCCAATAAACTCTTCAGGACAGTCGATCACAACCTGTTCGATTGGTTCGAGCGTACGTCCGTCACTCGTGCGAGTGATCGCCTCAGGCTTGGAGACCTGCATCTCATATCCCTCGCGGCGCATCATTTCGATAAGAATCGATAACTGTAATTCGCCACGACCGGAAACCTTGAATTGGTCCGGGGAGTCAGTCTCCTCTACACGTATCGCCACGTTCCCCAGAATTTCCTTGTCCAGACGTTCCTTAACCTGCCGCGAAGTCACATACTTCCCATCTTTACCGGCAAACGGTGAATTGTTTACTCCGAAGATCATCGAGATCGTAGGTTCATCGACCGCGATGACCGGCAGGGCCTGAGGATTCTCGACTGATGTTATCGTGTCTCCGATCTCGATATTGTCAACGCCCGCCAGGGCCACTATCTCTCCGAATCCAGCTCTTTGAACCGGCTCTCGCTTTAACCCTTCGAAAGCGTAGAGCTGGGAAACGCGCACCTTCTGGAGCGAGCCATCAGGTTTCGAAACCGATACCTGATCACCTAACGCAATCTCCCCTGAAAAAATTCGACCGATTGCCAAACGGCCTACGTATTCGTTGTAGTCGAGATTGGCCACCAACAGTTGCAGAGAATCATTTCTAATCTGCTTTGGTGCGGGAATAGTCTCCACAATCTGGTCAAATAGTGGACGCAGATTGGCTGATTCGTCCTTTAGAAGTCGTTTAGCCATTCCTTCGCGCGAGACGGAATAAAGAATAGGAAACTCAATCTGCTCATCAGTCGCATCAAGGTCGAGAAATAATTCATAGATCTCGTTCACTACTTCTTCCGGACGAGCGTCCTGGCGGTCGATCTTATTGACTACGGCGATGGCTGGCAGGCGGGCCTCGAGGGCCTTTCGAAGAACGAACCGTGTTTGGGGCAGGCAGCCTTCAGCGGCATCAACCAAAAGCATCACCCCATCTACCATTTTCAAGACGCGTTCAACTTCACCGCCGAAGTCAGCGTGGCCCGGCGTATCTACAATATTTATTTTCACGTCGCGATAATGCACGGACGTGTTCTTCGCCATGATCGTTATACCGCGCTCGCGTTCCAGATCCATTGAGTCCATGACACGATCACGCACTTGCTCGTTATCTCGAAAGGTTCCAGACTGGCGCAGCATGGCATCCACCAGGGTGGTTTTGCCATGATCGACGTGAGCAATAATTGCGATGTTGCGAATATCTTTGCGTTCCTGACTCATGGTTCCCTTTGCATAGATGTTACAGGCTTCAGATCGTCGCGAAGACGAAACCGCGTATCTTAACACCTGGAACTGAATAACCCCACGGCGGATGATGCACAACTTATGAAAAGGCTCGTTACAGAAGATGAGTCTCGCGTGTACGTCAGCACATTAGAGTTTAAGTGCACCCGTTTGACGTAAAGCTTCGTAGAGGACTATCCCTACGGCAGTCGCTAGATTCAGGCTGCGAACCCGTGGGTTGAGCATCGGAATGGTCAGGCATCGTTCCCAGTTTGAGCGCAGAACTTCTAGCGGCAAGCCACGGGTTTCCCGGCCGAACACCAAACAATCGTCGCGGCTAAAGGTCCAGTCGGAGTAGCTTGTGTTCGCCTTCGTCGTAAGATATATGAACCGGGCTTCAGGCAGTGATTCATGCAACCCATCAAGACTCGGATGACGTTGCAATATGACTTCAGGCCAGTAATCCAAACCCGCGCGACGCACGGCTTTGTCGTCCAAACGAAAGCCTGTGACTCCCACAATGTGAAGTGGAACTCTGGTGGCGGCGCATAAGCGCGCGATGTTTCCGGTATTGGGCGGAATCTCAGGTTCGACCAGTGCAACTTGAATCATTGCAGGATTGTCCCTGGAAATACTTTAGTAGGTAGTCGCCACCTTCCTCCGGCAATCAAGTTAAATCCCAAGTGTGGGCGACCTGGTAATACAAAAGGAACGACGAGTTTCCTTGAAGTACTCGTCGTTCCTTTTGAAAGGCCATGCTGGCCTCAGAAGTGTATGTGCGCCAGTGGAGGGTTGCTGTTGAAACGTCCTGATCCGAACTATCTCTTCTTGGCTGCTTTCTTGGTGCCCTTCTTTGCTGCTTTCTTGGCGCCCTTTTTCGCTGCCTTCTTTCCACCTTTTTTAGTTGCCATTCTTAGTTGCTCCTTCTTTTCAAGATTTGGTTTCGAGTGATGACCACAAGATAGTGTGCTTACTTGTCTCTTGTGGGCTAGTGTAAACGGCGCACAACATCTTGCTATATAAACGCAAACGTCCGCGATGTCAACAACTTATTACGGTTGTGATGAAAAATATTTTTGCGGCGATATTGAAAAGCGATGAGAGAAGGGCAAAGGATTTAGTATGACTTCGAACGCTAAGAAGCTTTGTGCGCGTGAGAGTTTCTTGATCGGATCGCGATTAACGTAAGGTGAGTTGACCCATGCTTCGCTGACATGATTACCGTTCAGAACGTCACGTGCATCTCGAGTAGAGTGATCATCTGAAAAGCGGAGTGAAGATCCAACCGTCGTGTCGATCAATGCCGTAATAATTAATTACCGATTTGCTTTTGCTGTCAGTGGCAACACCAATGAAAGGTCCGGAGGTGTTGTCGTCGCTGGTTGATGATTGAGAAGTGGACACAAGATCATTTGTTGGCAGCACTGGGGGCGCCATAAGTAGTTCTACCAGCTTAAGTTGCCGGTCATTTGTGACCGGGCGCACGTTTTCTGCAAACAACATTACTGACCGTTGGAAATCTGCTAATTGCGATGAACGCGGTCGTACTAACTTCCATTCTCCCGAATCTGAAAGCGGATTGCGCGCGGCCGACGCGCGTAGTATCTGCACCTTCTTAGTGCCGCTCGGTACACCTTCAAGAAGTTGATCCATTGAGGTGGGAAGGGCGGCATCGGCAGTTAAGTTTCGCTGTTGGACTTGATAGGAATAATAAATGCGAATTGCATCTTGTACTTCTTCACCGCGAAATATCGTTTCGATCTCACGTTCACGCTGTGCCTGCTGACGAACGGCCGGGGCAACAGCGAGCGCCAGGAGGGCGAGCACGGTCATCAGCGCCAGGAGAGCAACCAGCGTATAACCCTCCTCGCAGGGTCGATTCCAGGCTTCCTGACTGCGAGTGGACACTTTCAACACTGTCAATCTCCAAGTCCACATGTTGTGGTGTGGTCCAGCTCTATGGTTCATCATCTTCGCTGTCAACTCTCGGTGTAGGTCGCTGGAGCGGATTACCTCTTTCACTCTGGGAGGTCATGGCTAGCGTATGTTTGACCTTCAAATTACTATCGACAACTACAACCTCTTTTTCTGAAATGCTGGTCACACGGAATCTTCCTCCCAGAAGATCTCCACGCTGGACGGTTAGCGTCTCCTTGCTGCCTTTGTCCTGGAGAATTGCAGTGTCAACGTGGTGTACTGTGCCAAGGATTCCGATGTAGGAGTAGTTAGGTGTTGGAGGCGCGGTCACGTTCAGCGTTGCTGCATTTGAATAGAGCTTGCCGTCTACAGATCGCAACATCACCTGGCGCACACCGGGGTTTGCTATGAGCACCGAAGGTACTACGGTGGATACCTGTTGAGGATTTATATACCGCGTAGGCAACTCACTGTTATCGATCACCACTCGCAACTGCGAGGTAAACTTATCGCCGGAAAGCTCCAACGTAAAGTCGCCAGTTTTCGCATAGACATTCGGAGGGGACAGGTTTGCGAGAAGTATTGGCGGAACAGGGGTGGGGGTCGGCGTAGGAACAACAGAAGTTTTTGGTTGAGGCAGAGGTGGTTCGTAATAGATAAAGATGTTACGTCTGGCTTCAGGAGCCGTCTGCTGCGCGTATTCGATATTAACAGGTCGCAACAGATCGAGATCGGCGCCTTTGAAGTCCGTAACTGATTGCACTGGTAACTTCGTAGCCGTAGTACGATTGGAAGTTGGCGTCGGCTGGGCTGCCATACGTGGCGCGACCTTGCTAGAACTACCGAATCCAAAAAAGGTCCACCAGAGGAACACGATTGCGACCAATCCCAAAACTGCTGCCAGGATCAATTTGTTCCGTTCACCCGGATTTCGAATATCACTTAACTGCATAATATTACTCAGTGAGTTCCCGAAGTGCTGACCGCATCTTGAGCGGGTCCTCGTTGGAAGTAGGTTGCCATTTCCAAACGCAAGCTGACGAGAGCGCCACGCGCTGCAGCGGCCGGCCCTTCCGCCGTTGCCGGTGAAGTGTTTGTTTCGGTGGCCCGCTCCAACTCCACACTATTTATGATGACAAACTGCCTGTTCGTTTCGATGTCCTGCACAAACCGGCGGAGGTTTGGGTATTGGCCTTCAACGGTCACGCTGATGGCGATGCCGGGATAGATACTTTGCCATTTTGTATTAGTGACTTTCGTTCCGGCTGCATTTGCTTTCGAACCAGCGGGTTCAAGCGGTGTGTACGTAGGCCCCGAAGTGTTGCGTAATCCGTTCTTGCGAATCAGCGCGTTAAGGCTATCGTAAAGAACCATACGCCCACTGTTGGCGCCCAGCAGTTTTTTAGTTTCAAAATCGTCAAGACTCTGGGTGATGTCTTGCACGCGCGCCTCAGTGCTTTGTCCCTGGCTGATCGCGACTTGGGAGATTCGCAACTGAGTTTGAAGTCGCGAGCGTTCTGATTGAAGCGCATCCAGGCGTGAGCGAGCGGGAACCAGGAAATAAAGATAAGCAGAAATTACGAGTAGGAGGATTAGAACGCTGCCGGCCAGCCCGATTATCTCGGCGGGCCCGAGAACTCGCTGTCCGCGAGACGAGTTGAACGTTTGCAGGCGCGCTCGTATCAGATCTCGCTTTGCGGGGCGATGAGTCGCTGGAGTTTGCTCGATCATCGGCCCTCTCCTTTAGCCACTTCGTTCCGCGATGGTGTCACTGAAGCCGATGCTACGGTATTGAGAGGAGAACCGGCTCGCGGCTGGTAAACCACGTATAGCTCATACTCTGCTCCGGTTTCACCTCGTCCGCGCTGTAAATTCTGTGAGCGAAGCTCGGCATGGAAGATGCCGGCACGATCCATCTCTGCAATCATATCTGTCACAGTTGGCGGACTCTTTGCGATTACAGTCAGGTCCAGTTCGGCTACGGTTTCGTCGCCACGCGTTGCGACGTTGTTTACCGCAATTCTCTTGACGCGCACCGTTCCCGGCAATGCCAGTTCCAGATCCGAAAGCAGACGCGACCAGGAGAAATGCTTGCGGTCCACGAGCGTATGAGCTGCAGCCAGGGTTTGCAGTTGTTCAGAAGTTAGAGAATTCTTTACTGCTTCAGCTCGTTGTCGAAGATTACGATCCTGCTGCGCCAGCTGGTTAATGTCGTTCTGCACCGCATAAGCTTGCGCATTTGCCTTCGCATTAGCGCGCACAATAAAAATGAGAGATATCATCGAGAGGAAAACAATGATGCTCGTCACTGCCCACGGAAGTGAGCGATTGCTGAACGGTCTGCTGGCGAGGTTTAGTTTCGTAGGCATTGATTTCCAAGCAATCTTTCTGCAAGAAGCATACACGCCTCAATTAAAAGGGCGCAACCGAGGTCAAGCCCGGCTTTTGGACCCATGAAGTTACACGCCGCTTCGAGACCGGCGTTTCATAAACAAAAGTTGTTTTGGACGAAAAGTGGCACTCGGAGGTTGCTTAAGGAGCCCGTCTGCGAGGCAAGGGATTCTCAGTTATCGCCAACGAAGGGCGATAAGCGCAGATTCGATTTCGGCCACTTCGTTTAGCTCGATAGAGAGCGGAATCGGCCAACTCTATCAAGTGGATAGGATCGGTCGCATCATCGGGGTATGCGGCCACGCCAATACTAATAGTGATACGGTGGGTTCCTTGAGAATCCGGAGAGTCCATGCGAGTAATGGGAAACTGCTCCTGCGCCACTGCAATTCGCACACGCTCAGCAGCAACCAGACCCTGGGCATAGTTAGCGTCAAGTAGAAATGCAGCAAACTCCTCACCGCCAAAACGAGAAGCAACGTCTCCGGCCCGCAATGCCTCCTTGATCACGCGGCCAGTTACTTCGAGAGTCTGGCTGCCAACAAGGTGGCCATAAGTATCGTTAACTTCTTTGAAGTGGTCCAGATCCATCATCAGCACGCAGAAAGGGCGCGATTCAGCCTCAGCTCGCGCAGCCTCGCGGCGAAGTTCTGAAAAAAACGACTTGCTCGTGAGTAGTCCGGTAAGTTCATCGTGCGCAATGAGACGATGGATTTGCTGCTGAAATTCACGATCGATCTCATCCAGCATATCGAACCGAAAAAGATGGTCTCCGATTACTATCTTGTCGCCATCGTTGAGTACGACGTCGGTAATCAACTCACCATTAACCAACGTGCCATTAGTGGAACCCAGATCGGTAATGCGATAGGAAACGGCCGCAGTTTTGGAATCAACTTCGGTGTTGATGCGGGCGTGCAGACGGGAGGCGCGGAAATCATTGAGCCGGACATCGGCTTCGATGGCGCGACCAATTATCACCTGGTCGCGTTCCAGCGGAATTGGCACGGCCATTAACTCTCCACGAAGAGAAACCAGCGCCGGTCGACGCTCCTTCTGAGCCGGCTTGGCGTCCTGATTCGCCGGAGGCAGTTGCGTGGCGCCGGATCCTTCTTCTTCAAGTTTTTGGCTGGGCATCAATCTGGACTAATCAGAGTGACCACGACTATAAGACCTTACCTTTTTAAACCAGACGTGGCGTATCTTATCTCGCAGCGATTGTTGTAGCAATGTATTGCAATGATTTGTTGCCCAATACAACCCGGAAACGTCCTCACCGCGACCCCAGTGGCGCTTCCAGCCTTCCTCCTATAAAATCAACTTAAGAAATTGACAGTAGACCTCGTGTTTTATCGGTGTCAG
>Ga0137361_10001477_pt1 | contig 14656 bp, 18 predicted proteins | sample Mad1_80_16metaG_FD_104923 | JGI IMG/M metagenome (GOLD analysis project Ga0137361, IMG submission 104923) | Vadose zone soil microbial communities from Angelo Coast Range Reserve, California, USA - Mad1_80_16 metaG | ecosystem: Environmental > Terrestrial > Soil > Vadose zone | place: USA... | reverse complement strand
GGGTGTGATGAGACCGGAGCGGATGGCTTCGGCGGTTTGTGCGATGGATGGGTGTGGCATGTTTATGTCCTGGTGAATCTAGGTATCAGATTGAGAGCTATCAGCGTCTGTGTCAAGTCTGTTACAAATTTTTGATAGGAAGGCACACTATTCAGTCTCTCCAAGTTGATCTTCTCTGCCAATGGTTCATAGAGTGTAGTGATATCTATGTGGCGACGACGCTTAGGTCGGTGCTCATAAGCTTTCTGCACTGCCTCTTTTAGCGTATGTTTAGGGTTGGCATCTAATTCGACAGACCTCACTCTGGTTGGTAAACCAAGACTCTGTGCATTCATGTTCGTTCCGATCACTCTTTGTAGTAATGTTTCATGATCTGCTAGCATCCATGCCTCCGTCATCTGTACCGGAATAATTGGTAATAAGTTTCTGCAAACCAATTCTAGGGTCTGTTGAACCTGCTGATATCCTGGCCGGAAGCGTTCATGAAATGCCTTCTCAGGCGTTGGATGGTCTGCATCAGCATGAATGATGAGTGCATCATAGTTGACTGCCTTGCAAGCTGCTTGTACGATACACTCAGCCTGTTCTAGTCCTGTCTTGTCGAACACTATGGATCCCACAGGAAGGGTACGGACTGCCACCTGTTTATGCTGTTCCAGTAATCGTCTGGATGTTCGCTGAATCAAAGCAGGCAAGAAAAGGTGATCACTGGGACCCTCAGCATAGAGTGCTAGTGCTAAACTTTTCATCAACTGCTACCTCTCATCTAAATGTGCCAGTGCATCATGTATAACCTCACTGTCTAGATACTTTCTTACCTCATCAAGTGTATAGCTCATCTCTGCCTTGCCTATATCGGTTCCTGCCAAAGGATAAGATACGGTCTTTTGTGCTACGATTGGTACCATGCGAGTAACATCTACTGTGGGTTGCCCTGGCACTATCTGCGTCACAGTATATGCAAAGAGTAGTGAGTCCAGCATTCCAGGCTGGCTGATGAATGTAGGTGAGTGCGTAGTAACTAGCACCTGTCTTAAGGGTTCATCGACTTGCTCTGGGTCGTTAAAATCAGTTGCCATTTCACGTAACAGGCGTGTCATATTCTTTAGGCGAAAAGGATGGACACCATTTTCTGGTTCTTCTAAACAAAGAACACCACGAAATTGAGGATCATTTCTGAGCGTTGCCAGGGCAAGTAAGCGCAAGGTGCCATCAGAAAGTACTTGTGATGAAAAGGACCGTCGATCTGAAGTCTCAGCGTAAATTACATACTTATCACTTGCTTTGTCTTGCTGTATTCTTATCGTGATAATGCCAGGGACCAGATTTGCCATATCACGTGAGACGTCGACAAGAGCAAATTTGTCTTGCGACTGCATGCGGATAAGAACTGTGGGTAAATTACTCCCATCTGTCGAGAGGAAACGTGAAGACTTTGTAGAACTAGGCTGACGTAATGCCTCTGGATTTAAGTGGAGAAATCTCAACGAACGGAGTTCCTGCTGGGCAGCGAAGGCGTGAGGGTACTCTATGTCAACTCCTCTACTCAACACTGTACGTTCAACTTCCGCTGCATAGAATCTCGTGATTCTTCCCTCCTGGTTGTCATCAGGGTACAAATAGATCATGAGGTGGTCGACTACAGTCCTCGACTTATCTTCTATCGATTCAAGGATAGGAACGGGCGTTAATTTAGTATCAATAAAGATAGCTTGACCGCTTATAGGTTCTGGCAGCCAATTGTTCTGAGAAGAAAGTATATACTTTTTATGCCAACTATCTGTATCTTGCCGAATACCTTTTAGGGACTCATGAGTAACATAAAATCGTTCTAAACCAAGATCATCAGTACCCGTGCTTATTTCTAACTCGTAGCGTATGCGTGTGTATTTTAAGTCGACTTCTCTTCCCAGCTCATCCTTTACCTTGCGATCAACCAGCATCTCCACCGCTATGCGTATTTTGTCCGCGTACTTTCCATCAGGTAAAGCGGTGAACTGTTCGTAATCCCTACCGCGCAGTTCCTGAAAAGCCGAGGCTATGTCATCTTCCATGAGGCGTGACAACAAATGCAGCGCATCGAATAAGTTACTCTTGCCCGACCCATTAGGACCGACAATCACCTGAAAAGGAGCCAATTCGACCTTGAAGTCTTTGAATGTCTTGAAGCCATCTATTTCGATTTGCGTAATCAAGGCTCACTGCCTCTCTGCTCGGTGATGATAGGGCTATTATCGCCAGAACTGACGATGTTGATATATTATACCATGGCTATCCCGCTTGTTTCATGAAGTGCGCAGATCGCACGCCAGAGCCAGTTGGAGACCACCGCCCAGACAATAGCCCTGAATGGCGGCAATCGTGATGGCATCCAGTTCGGCCAGCGCGGTCACGCCACGCTCCCAGGTCTCGAACCACTCGACCGTCAGCTTCCCGTGCGCCAGTTCTTTGGTATCCAGTCCACTACAAAAGGCACGCCCTTCGCCGCTCACAAGCACCACCCGCGTCTCGGCACGGTGCGCCAGGTAGTCCGTCGCAGTCACCAGGTCCTGGACCCAGGCCCGGTTGGCGGCATTGAGCACCTCCGGACGGTTGAGCCGCAGCCGCGCCAGCGGGCCGTTTACTTCACAACGCATCGTCTCTAGTTCTAGAGTTGACATCGCATCTCCTTCTCTTTCAGCGTGAGCCTCGTTTTGTGGTTATACCCTTTTGATGGTTGCAATCTCTTGCAATCCCAAGGCCTGGATCGCCTGCTCGCGCAGGACAAACTTTTGCACTTTCCCGCTGGCCGTCATGGGATAGGTGTCCACAAACTGGAAGTAGCGCGGGATCTTCTGATGGCTGATCTTCCCTTTGCAGAACTCACGCAGTTCTGGCTCCGTGGCTTCTTCTCCCTCCCTGAGGCGCACCACCGCCAGCAGTTCCTCACCAAAGAAAGCATCAGGCACTCCCACGACGTATACCTCAGCGACCTTGGGATAACGCAGCAGGAACTCTTCGATCTCGCGTGGGAAGATGTTTTCGCCACCGCGAATGACCATCTCCTTGAGACGTCCCACGATATTGAGGTAGCCCTGTGCATTCATCGTCGCCAGGTCCCCCGTGTGCAGCCATCCCTCGCTATCAATCGCGGCGTTAGTCTGCTCTGGCATCTTGTAATAGCCGGCCATCACCTGGTAGCCCCGGCAGCAGAGTTCCCCGCGCTCCCCGCAGGGCACGACGTTGCCGGACGCTGGATTGATGAGCTTGATCTCGCTATGAGGCAACGGCAGGATGCTCGATCAGGCAGCTTTCGACCTCGAACGGCCCGATGCGATAGCCCGCCGAGGTGATGACATCATCTGCTCGACCGACGAACGTCAAGCTACCATCCTTGCTGCGTTCCGCTGTATCGCCGGTCAGATAGTAGGGACCGGAATAGCAGGAGGCGGAAGACAATATGGTCTGGATCAGTATTCTTGTTGAGATGCGCCAGTTCTTTCCTGCTCTTGTAACTCGCGCCAGAGAATCTTACCCGTCCCGGAACGCGGCAGCGCATCGACAAACTGCACGACTCTTGGGTACTTATAAGCTGCCATCTGCCCCTTCGACCACTCGACAATGTCCAATTCCGAGACCGTGCCCTGTTGCCCCTCACGGAGCACGACGAAGGCTTTGACCGTCTCTCCCCGCCGGGGATCCAGTGCTGCGATCACACAGGCCTCTTGCACTGCTGGATGCTTGTAGAGGGTCGACTCAATCTCGGCAGGCCAGACTTTGAAGCCACTAGCATTGATCATGCGCTTGAGCCGATCCACCATGAAGAAGTAGCCTTCGTCATCGTACATGCCCAGGTCGCCCGTACGCAGGAACCGCTTGCCATCGAGGGTGAGAAAGGCTTCTTCGGTTGCTTCAGGCTTTCTCCAGTAGCCGCGCATGATTTGCGGCCCGCTGCTGACAATTTCCCCGACCTGATTGGGTCCCAGTTCTTCCAGCGTCTCGGGATCGATCACCCGGCAATCTACATCGAACGAGGGAATGCCCAGGCACTGCAGCTTGGGCCGATCAGGCGGGTTAAAGTGCGTCTGCGAGATGCTCTCGGAGAGGCCATACCCCTCCACATAGCGCAGACCGAGCAAGTCGTACAGCCGCTCGCCGACTGCTCCTGGCAGTGGTGCGCCGCCACCGCCAAGCAGAACGAGCGAATGCAAGTCGTAGTCCCTCATCTTCGGGTTGGCCAGAAAGTCAACAACCATCGTGCTGATATTGATCCAATGCGTGCAGCCATAATGGCGGTCTTGTCAGGATACCGCTGGGCGGAGACTTCCAGATTGTAGTACAGATTTGTCTGCGGTACTACGAGGGAGTGTGGCAGGCGCGTTGGCCAAAACGCAAAGTAGCGCTTCTCCATGGTTGAGGCTCTCCTTTCCAGATGTGCTCTGTTCTGCTATACCATTACTTCTTCCATGTCCCTTGTTCAATTATAGTGGGATAGGCCTTCATGAGTAATTGCATGCTATGGCCAATGAGGACACGAACACACACATCCTGGAGTCCAGTATCCGTTTCCTCATAAGCGCACTGCCCCAAACCCTCTGAAGCTTACCAGGTGTCAACGAAGGGGCACCGCCTGCCTTCTTTGGGGGATGAGGTAGGAACGGAACGGAGTCCCCGGATGATCCAGCTAGGAGGTGGGTGATGGCTCCTCAAGGACCAACCGAACCGGGATATTGCCACGCGTGGCATTGGAGTAGGGACAGACAGAGTCTGCAGTCGCAACCAACTCTTCGCCCACTGACCTCTCCACCCCTGGTAACTGGATGTGCAACTCCACCTCCAGCCCATACGTGCCACCCCCTGTCGGCCCAATCTCAACTTTGGCCGTGACAACCGAGTGGCTCGCATCCAGGTGCTTGCGGCGTGCAGCCACCATGAGAGCGGACTGGAAGCAGGCGGCGTATCCAGCCGCGAAGAGCTGCTCTGGATTCGTTCCGCCCCCCGGACCTCCCATCTCCTGAGGCACACGGGTGTTCACTTCGAGTGCGCCGTCCGAGGACCGCGCCTGTCCCTCCCGTCCGCCAGTCACCGTCACCTCGGCGGTGTAAAGAATCTTCATAACATCTTCTCCTGAGTCACGCTGGACTGCTGACCTGGCAGTCGCCAGGTCAGCAGTCCGCTCTGGTACCTGGTGACTGCTCAGTCACCGCCCTCGTACTTGAACGAGACCTCCAACCTCACACGGTAGGCCAGAGGCTTGCCAGTCTCGATGTGGACGTCTTGATCGACAACGCGGGCGACTCGCAGGTCCCGCAAGGTCTGTGAAGCCCGCTCGATGGCGGCCGCGGCCGCCTTCTCCCACGAATCGTTGCTGGTACCCACCAGTTCGATCACTTTGTACACACTTTCTGCCATGTTGCTCTCCTTTCGTTCAGGTGTCACTCGTCAGTAGCTAGCTGACTGACGAGTGACAAGTGACGTGCTATCTTTTTAACTGTAAATAGTAGGCACTCCTACAAAAACATATTACGTCCTAAGCAACCCGATGTGCAAGTTTTTTGCTACGCTACCGGCGCACACTCCTCCTGCTAGATGCAAGCCATGACCACCTTAACACAATGAGCACTGACCGGCAAGCAGAACTGGAGACGTCCACGCAGAAAGTTACCTTATTCACACGTTCTCTGTAAGCGAGATTATAGTAGCCCGGTTAGAATGAAGGTATAGTATCTACATATTAGACAACATATGCTTGGGGATAGGAGCAAGGTAATAACTCGCTAGAGCGGGGGTTTCTCAAGCAAACGTTCGGAAATCGTAACTCTTCAGGTCTCCTGTCTTGGAGACTCCTCACTGCCTTCGGCAGTTCGCAGGGGTTTGGTGGTGAGTGCGGGCCTTGCCGCCGGGGGCGGCAAGGCCCGCACTCACCACCAAACCAAGCGAGTCGCCGCAGGCGACGAGGAGTCCTGAATAGTTACCGGAAATGTTAGAGCACCTCAGCGGTGCCAGGAAAGGGACAATCATATAATGACCAGTTCAAAGAAAGTGCGTGTTGCTGTAATAGGCGTAGGGAACTGCGCCAGTTCTCTTGTACAAGGCGTCCACTACTATCGTGAAGCCAGGCCAGACGATTTTGTGCCCGGCTTAATGCATGTCAATCTGGGAGGGTATCACATTCATGATGTGGAGTTCTCCGCCGGCTTTGATATCGATGCCAATAAGGTTGGCAAGGATATAAGCGAAGCTATCTACTCGGCCCCAAATAATACGTACCGCTTCGCCGATGTTCCCCACCTGGGGGCGAAGGTGTACCGGGGCATGACCCACGATGGACTCGGCAAGTACCTCTCGAAGATCATCACCAAAGCTCCTCGGCAGACAGATGATGTGGTACGTATCCTGAAGGATACGGGCACTGACGTTGTGGTCAACTACCTGCCGGTTGGCTCCGAGACGGCTACCAAGTGGTATGTCGAGCAAATCCTTCAGGCGGGTGTTGGTTTGGTCAACTGTATTCCGGTCTTCATTGCCCGCGAACACTACTGGCAAGAGCGCTTCAAGGAAGCCAATCTGCCGATGATCGGCGACGATATCAAAAGCCAGGTCGGCGCGACGATTGTGCATCGCATGCTGGCTCGCCTCTTCCGCGAACGCGGCGTCAGACTCGAGCGCACGATGCAACTGAATGTGGGAGGCAATACCGACTTCTACAATATGTTAGAGCGGGACCGCCTGGAGTCGAAGAAGATCAGCAAGACCAATGCCGTCACCAGCCAGCTCGACTACGACCTGGGCGAGGGGAATGTCCATATCGGCCCTTCTGATTACGTTGCCTGGTTGACTGATCGCAAGTGGGCCTACATTCGCCTGGAGGGTCGCACCTTCGGCGACGTGCCACTAAACGTGGAACTGAAGCTTGAGGTTTGGGATTCACCCAACTCGGCGGGTGTGGTGATCGATGCTGTGCGCATGGTGAAGCTAGCCCTGGATCGCGGCATCAGCGGCACGTTGGAGGGTCCAAGCGCCTACTTGATGAAGTCGCCGCCCGTGCAGCATCACGATGATATTGCTCGCGAGATGACGGAGGCCTACATCCGAGGTGAAAACTTCACTCCCGTGCCAATGGAACACTTGAACGGACACAACGTGGAGGCGGCCGCTGTAAAGACGGAGTAATGGAGCCCCACGTCTCCCCAAAGGCTTTCACGGGGCATAGGTCTGTAGGGGCGGGAGTCCCGCCCCTACAGACACAATTCCCAAAAACTCTATCTGTAGAGCTTACTTACTGTTGCAAGCGCACAGCGGGCATACCCCGGGGTGGGGAATTGGCTGCGACTTTCAGCAGTTCCTCACGCACAATTGTCACATCGGGTGGTGCCACGATGCCGATTTTCACACGTTCACCTTCAACAGCCAGGACCGAGATACTAATGACACCATCGAGCACAATCGTTTCACCGGCTTTCCGTCGTAGTACAAGCATCCTTCTATCTCCTTACACAGCACGAAGCTGCTGGCGAGCACGTTTACTCCTGCTTCTCAAAAGCAGCAGATTCTGCGAAGCCTGGTAGGCGCTCATGGATGAACGTAAGCGCGACACGGCCTGCATATGCAATTGACAGACGCGAGACTCCGATACCCCCATCATTTTACTGATTTCTCTCATCGTCAGCTCTTCGTGATAATACAAGGAGAGCAGATGCCGCTCGCGTTCAGGCAAATGATCGATGGCAGTACTCAATGCGGCCAGCAATTCGCGTTGTTCGACCGCGTCAGCGGGCCCCAATGTCTCATGGTCCTCCAGTACATCACGCAGTGAGGCAACACAGTCATCTTGCATCAAGAGGCTCAGTGGGACATCAAGAGACATCACGGTCATACTCACGTCCAGCAGCATTTGACGGTAGCGAGAAGTTGATACCCCCACTGCGGCGGCGGCCTCCTCTTCTCTGGCTGGTCGCCCCAGGCGTTGCTCCAGGGTTGCCAGTGCAGACTCGACTTGTCGGATACGAGACATCGCCGAGCGCGGTAGCCAATTGAGTGCCCGCAACTGATCTATCACCGCGCCACGAATGCGTACCGCAGCAAATGCTTCAAAGCGAACACCACGGGATGGATCAAAGCGGTCGATGGCGTTGATCAAGCCTATGATACCGTAGCTGACCAGGTCATCTGCCTCTAGCAGGCTGGTGGAAGGTATCCCCAATCGGCTCACTACAAAGCGCACCAGGGGGATGTAGCTGGTAATGAGCCGCTCGCGTAGTTCTGGTCGCCTCGTCAGAGCAAATTCGGTCCATATATCCGCTGTTACACTCATGCAATACTCCTCTCTTGCTTCATGAGAAGAGTGTAGTCGAGTTTTGCTCGAAGCGATATTGACTCTGGTCGCTTGTTTGCTAGACAAAAGTCCCTAATCGTTACTGGCAGCCACGTTTCCCCTGTGCTATAATCAATGCAGCGAGGGTATCCATAGGAGGCAAGATTCGTGGTTAATACTTCATATCTATACGCTGCCATATTATTGGCTGCCGGTTTCGTGTTTGTCATGATTGCGATGACCCTTTCAAGCCTGCTTTTTCGGCTTGGGTTTGGGCCATCCAAGAGCAGCCAACAGAAACTGCAGACGTACGAATCCGGCGAGACGCCGATTGGTTCGGGCTGGGTACAGTATCCCCTGGGGTTTTACATCTTTGCCTTGCTCTTTGTCGCCTTCGATGTAGATATTGTCTTCATCATCGCCTGGGCCGTCATTTTCAAGCAATTACGCCTGTTTGGATTCTTTGAAATTCTTTTCTTCATCATCATTCTCGCGCTCGGCCTGGCGTATGCCTGGCGCAAGGGGGTTATCCGATGGATCTAGTACCCCGTTCAACCCATCTCACTACCTCAACCACTGGCTATCGTGATCAGAATGCAGCCCTTGCCCGCGACCTGGCCCCCATTGCGCAGATAACGGGTCAAGCGCTTGCGTCCACGACGATCAAGGGTGATTTTCTCAGCCTGGATATCGACCGGACGAATCTGGTTGCGGTTTGCCGTTTTTTGCGCGATCAGTTGGGTTTTGACCTGTTGAGCTCTATCTCTGGTGTGGATATGCTTGATCACCTGGAAACGGTGTACCACGTGCGTTCAACCGTGCGCGGGCAGTTGTTGCAACTCAAGGTACGCCTGGATCATGAAAAGCCGGAGGTGGACAGCGTTGTTTCGGTCTGGCCGACGGCGAACTGGCTAGAGCGTGAGACCTATGACATGTTCGGCATCAAGTTTGCCGGTCATCCCGATTTGAGACGCATGCTGCTGGATGATGACTTTGAGGGCTATCCTCTGCTGAAGAGCTTCCACCAGGTGCCTATTACTGTGAAGCCACCGGCAACGACGCAGGTTGACCCCAACATCGCCGTCTCCGGGAAATATCAGCAGAAGGGCGTCGAGCAGGTGGTGCTGAAGAAGTTCGGGCAAGGCATGCAGGAGCGCCTGCATCCTGGTACGCCGACCTTTGGTCATGCGTTTGAGGGACACCAGGAATAGACGGGCCAGGAGAAAAGCCAGGCGCAGCCAGGAGGCGAGTCAGCGTAATGCCAAAGTCGGCAAGCCGCAAGAGCAATAAGTAGAATATATGTAAAGCAGATCGTAACTCTTCAGGTGCCTGACTGCTCGCCGCCTCGCAGGCTTTTTATGCTGCGGGCAAGGCAGCCTGCGGCTGCCTTGCCCGCAGCATAAAAAGCTTTTGCGAACTGCCGTAGAGTGCCGATTTATCTCGTAGAGTGCGGATTTATCCAGCACGTCACGTGCAGTGAGGAGTCCTGAAGAGTTACAGTAGATCTCTATACAAGAGGAAATGCATGGCGACGAATCAAGATACGAGAATACCACAGGAGACCGTAGAGGGACCTGAAGGGCTTCGCTCTGAGGAGATGATCCTCAATATGGGGCCTCAGCATCCCAGCACGCACGGAGTGCTGCGCCTGGTATTGACGCTGGAAGGGGAAACCATCGAGGATTGCACGCCGGTGATTGGCTACCTGCACCGCGGCATCGAGAAAATCCTGGAGAACCGCCCGGTGATGGGCGGGATTCGCTACATGGATAACGCGGATTACCTCTCCCCTATGCTCAATGAAATCGCATACGCCGGCGCTGTTGAACAGCTCATGGGACTGGAACCCCCACGACGAGCACAATATATCCGCCTATTGACCGGTGAGATGCAGCGTATCGCCAGTCACCAGGTCGCTGTCGGTACCTACCTGAGCGACCTGGGCGCGTTTACCCCCCTCCTGTGGACATTCCGTGACCGCGAGGGCATCATGTCGCTGTTCGAGGCTCTCGGTGGGAGCCGGTTCAACGTCAACTACTTGCGTGTGGGCGGCGTGTTGCATGATTTCCCCAAAGGCTGGCTCAAGGAGTGTGAAGCCTACTTCGATCAACTTGAGAAGAACATGAAAGAACTGGAAGGGTTGGTCACAGGCAATGAAATCTTCGAGGCTCGTACACAAGGTGTGGGATATATCGACCCACAACAGGCCATCGCCTACGGACTGACCGGTCCGATGCTGCGTGCCAGCGGGATAAACTGGGATCTGCGTGTCAATCGCCCCTACATGGCCTATCGTGAAGTACCGGTGAACGTGCAGGTACGCCAGGAAGGCGACTGCTACGCACGCTATAAAGTTCGCATGCAGGAAATTTACGAGAGCATTCGCCTCTGTCGTGTTGCTCTCGACAAAATGCCGGGTGGGGCCATCTCTGCACGTACCCCCATAGCGCTGCGCCCGCTACGTGGTGAGACGTACTTTGCGATCGAGAGTAGTAAGGGTGAACTCGGCATCTACTTTATCAGCGACGGCAGTGAGTACCCGTGGCGCGCCAAGATACGAGGTCCATCCTTTGTGAACTTGCAGATTCTGCCGGAATTGCTACGCGGCCATAAAATGAGCGATGCGGTGGCCATCATAGGCAGCCTCGATCTTGTGCTAGGTGAGGTCGACCGATAACAACCGGGGTGTCCTGGCGCGGGCGGCCTTGCAGGCGAAGCCGCGCCAGGATAATCTACCACCAACGGGGGCAATCATATGTCTAGTGCAGTAGTTTTTGGGGATAATATCGGGAGCCAACTGTATAATGCCATCTTCTCGTGGCAATTCTTGCAGTTCCTGATTGCGTTCCTCTCCTTCTTTGGCTTCGTCTTGACGAGCGCGGTGATCCTGATTCTGGCCGAACGCAAAGTCATGGGCTGGATGCAGGACCGCTATGGTCCGCTACATACTGGTCCGTGGGGTCTGTTGCAGACGGTAGCGGATGTTGGCAAATTGCTCTTGAAAGAGGACATTCACGCCGCCAAGATCGATAAGGCAGTGTTCTTGCTGGCGCCGTCCGTCTTTCTGGCGCCGGTCATCGCAGCTTTCGCAGTGCTAGCCTTCTCGCCTTATATTAGCCTGCCAGGAACAGCGCTTGCTACCGGTATTGTCTACTATGTGGCCATGAGTTCCATTGACGTGATCGGTGTGATCATGGCAGGCTGGGGTTCCAACAATAAATACGCTTTGATGGGAGGCCTGCGCTCCGCTGCACAGATGATCTCGTATGAGCTGCCACTGGTGCTGGCGCTGGTGGGCGTGGTGATGTTGACGAGTGTGCTGGCTGGCTCTCCTGGCTACCCAGGCAGTAACAATATTGGTACTATCTCGATCAAAGAGATCATAACTTTTCAAAACGCCAGCACCTGGCCTTTCAAGGGCGTCCCCTTCTTCGATTTCCTCTTTCAGGGGTTTACGCCGTGGGCATGGTTCTTCCTTGTGCAGCCTTTGATGCTCGTCATCTACTACACCTGCGGCCTGGCAGAGACGAACCGCGCGCCCTTCGATCTCCCCGAGGCGGAGTCGGAGCTGGTGGCAGGCTACGTGACCGAGTATAGCGGTTTGCGTTGGGCGTTCTTCTACCTGGGCGAATATGGCAATATGACTATCGTTTCGGCGATTGCCACCTCGCTGTTCCTTGGTGGCTGGTCCGGCCCAGGCGTGGCGTTCCTGGCTGCGCCTGGCATGGCGATTGGCTGGCAAATCCTGGGCAACATCCTGGGCGTTGTCTACTTCATCCTCAAGGTCTACCTACTCTGCATAGTCTTCATCTGGGTACGCTCGACCTTGCCGCGTCTACGTGCCGACCAATTGATGCAGTATGCCTGGTTGATCCTCATTCCGGTGACATTGGGTAACATCGTGCTCACAGCCCTGATTTACCTGGTGCTGAACGCTGTGGGGGCATCTAACCTGGTTTTCCTGATTGTCACAGGCGTGATCAACTGGGTCTTGCTCTTTGGCTTTATCCGAGTCGTGGGTCATGCCACGCTCGCTACTACAAGGCGTGCACAGGCTCCCGCGATTCGTGCACGGCAACGGGCCACCGCGGTAGCGCAATTGCCTGAACGTGTTGGTGTGGAGAAATAAAAGTTCGCTAGAGGGCTCCAGGGGTCTTACCGGCCCCTGGCGGTGTGCCATGAAGGGATAGGATAGCGCCAATCTCTCAGAATATTATGGCAGGTTGGGGTCTATCCCTAGTGAGCGTAATTTCTCTGCGAGCATCTCGGCTCGCCTGGCCTCCGCTTCCGCTTGCCTCTGCGCTGCTTGCCTGGCTTCTGTCTCCATCTCGGCTCGCCTGGCCTCCGCTTCCGCTTGCCTCTGCGCTGCTTGCCTGGCTTCTGTCTCCATCTCGGCTCGCCTGGCCTCCGCTTCCGCTTGCTTCTGCGCTGCTCGCCTGGTCTCTGCCTCCATCTCGGCCCATCTCTGCGCTGCTTCCGCTTGCCTCTGCGCTGCTTGCCTGGCCTCTGCCTCCATTTCGGCTCGCCTGGCCTCCGCCTCCGCCTGGGTGAGACGCTGTTGCCAGTGAGTATCATAAAGGCGCAGATACGCTCCATCGGGCACCAGGTAGCTCTCCAGATGCGGACTCCAGAGTCGTTCGCCCAGACCTACCACCATCTCCTGCATCTGGCCTCGCTCCTTGTCCAGTTGCCACCCCCACAGCCGTCGCGACGTAGTTGTGCTCAGTGGGGGCTCATTGGGGTCGTAGGCAAAGTATTCTTTCACCCCCATCTGGGCATACTTCAGGGGCTTCTCCTTCAGGTCGTTGTGCCAGGTCTCTTTGGAGGCGATCTCAAAGACCACCTGCGGTGCCGGCCCGGTCTTGCCTACCTGCCAACTCCTGCCAGAGCGCACGCTGACCCCTTTGATGATAGCAATGTCCGGGGCCAGCGGATGTTCCTTGTATTGGCTCGTTTGGTAAAAATTGAGATTGTCATACACCCCACACCGTTGCCCCTGAAACAGCCATCTGAGCACCTCTCTCAGATAATGCACGAGATCAGCATGCTCGATGGTTTCCCCCATCAGATCCTCCTCGGTGGGGTACAAATCGTAGTAGTACACGCCCTCGCGTTCTAGTTCTTTGGCCATGGTGCGCTCCCTTCCGGTGCCCCGGTCGCTTCCCCAGGTCTCCTCCGTTCCATCCTTGTCTTGTCTTATCTGTCATCGTGGTGGGCCGGCAGGCGGTATCCCTTGCCCTATGATACCATACCCCTCCACATCCCTACAAGCGAGAGAGCTACAGAGCGGTTGAGCCTTTTTGCTTGATATTTGATTCACCCAAGCTGGCGCTGAAGCTCAGCCACATTATAATAGAGCGCTTCGCGAACGATCTTGCCATTGTGGCGCACTACCACGGTGACACCACGCAGACTGAAGGAGCGGCCAGAGGCGGGTAAGCCAGGAAGATCACCTGAATGAATACCTTCAGCAATCCATTCGGCAGTCACCTGGTTCCCATGCACGATGCGATTCGTTAGCGTGATTTTGCCTTCTGAGGCGGCGGCGATCATATTTTTGCGTCTCATGATAGCTGCGCGGCCAACAAAAGGTTCGCTGTGCATGCTATCCTCGACCACAGCATCCTCAGCATAATCATTGTTCAGTGCGTTCGCGTTGTTCCTGCTCTGATGCGCGAGATGCTCATCGTGGCGCCGGATATGCTCTGCTGCATGCTGGGGCGCATGGATTTCATTGTGTGTGGCTGAGAAGGATCGAGATGAAGCGGCTGCGACGATGGCCCCGACGCCAGTGGCAGAAATACCCATCGCAGTAAGTGCTTTTATAAAATTGCGGCGAGGCATCTTGCCCGCACGAACCTCATCGACCATCTGGGGAATAGTCTGCTGTTCTTCTTGCATATGTTCTCCTGATACTGCTTTCTTTACTTTGTATACGACTCTTCGAGACTCCTCACTGCCTCTGGCAGTTCGCAGGCATTTGGTGGAGGGTGCGGGCATTGCCGCCTGCGGCGGCAATGCCCGCACCCTCCACCAGAATGAGCGAGTCGCCGCAGGCGACGAGCAGTCCTGAATAGTTACTACTGGTTAAGAAAATACACAGAATCAGCAAATCTGTTAAGTTTTCTTAACCAGGTGAAGATGGACAGTCTACACCTACCTGATGTTGTCTGTAAGCCTAAACGAGTCGGGTCCCAAAAGATAACTGCTCGTTAGGACTCTATACCTAATAGGTATTTCGTCTGTAACTCTTCAGGCCTCGAAGAGTTACTTTTCTTCTCTCAAGATTATGCTCCGTTCACAGAGTAGGCGTAGAGGTCCCCGTCCAGGTTTCCCACGAACAGGATGCCATCAGAAATGGTC
>Ga0137361_10001474_pt1 | contig 14666 bp, 8 predicted proteins | sample Mad1_80_16metaG_FD_104923 | JGI IMG/M metagenome (GOLD analysis project Ga0137361, IMG submission 104923) | Vadose zone soil microbial communities from Angelo Coast Range Reserve, California, USA - Mad1_80_16 metaG | ecosystem: Environmental > Terrestrial > Soil > Vadose zone | place: USA... | reverse complement strand
CGGTGCCCGTCGCCCATGCTCGCTGTCGCCCTGTCGGCGGCCCTGATCGCCGCTTACGCACCCTCCGAGGCTCGCGGAGACACGCCGGAATCCTCCAGGGCGAAGGCGAACGCCACGCAGAGGGTTTCCGTCCAACTCTCGGCTCAGCCGGCGATGCGCGCTATGGCGGTCAGCGCGATCTCCGTCAACGCTCCGGCATCGGTAAACGGGATCGTGGGTTCCTTTGTCTCGATCACGGCGACTGCTGGGAGCGGCGACCCGAACTCGATCATCACGATCAGCGCGACCGGCAGCCCTCCCGGGCTCTCGTTCACCACGAATACGCCGACCGGGATCAACCCTTCCGCGACCCTGAGCGGCAACCTCCAGCCCGGGACGGCCGGAATCTGGTTCATCCGTTGGCATGCGAGCGACCAGTTCGGTGCGAGGGATTCCGTGATCACCCAACTCACCGTCACATCGTCGGACCAAGCTCCGGTGATGGACCAGCCCGGCGACATGGTGGTTCCGGAGGGCACGACTGCTGATCAGCCGCTTCGGGCAACCGACGCCGACGGGGACCCTCTTTCCTTCACGAGAGCGTTCGGACCACCCTTCGTGAGCGTGGCAACCGTGAATCCCGACTCGGGAACGGCTACAGGGAACGTCCATGTGGCGCCCGGTTTCAGCGACGCAGGGGCCTACACGGTCCAAGTCAGCGTCACCGACGGAGCGCTCTCGCAGACACGGACCTTTTCGCTCCAGGTACCCGACGTCCCGCAGCCGCCGGTTCCCGGACAGCCGGTTTGGGAACGCGTGGCGGATTTACAGGATCCGAGAACCGGTTCGGGCGTGGAAGGAGCGGCAGCGAACCTGATCGGGAACAAGATTTACGTGAGCCACGGCTACCGCTTCGGCGACAGCCGGCTTCTTTCGGTCTATGACGTCACGACGGGAACATGGACCCACGGCGGGGTGACGGCGCCCGACGCTCGAGTTGCCCGATCCGAGATGGCCGGGGGCCAAGCGTTCGGGAAGCACTACGCGATCGGAGGGCGTACGTCGCCGAATGCCGATGTCGAGGAATTCGATCCTGTCGCACAGACATGGACCACCCGCGCGCCCATGTCGCAGGCCCGGGGTGGGCTCGGCGCCGCGAGCTGGGGGAATAAGATCTATGCCGTCGGCGGCCGCAGTGGCGGTACCTATGGATCCGGCACGATCTACCGCCTGAACGAGGTCTACGATCCGACGCTCAATCGCTGGACGACGCTCGCGCCGATGCCTCTTGCGGTTTCCGACAATTACGCGACTATCGCCTACGCGGGTAGGGTCTATGTTTTCGGCGGCGCCAGCGGATCGAGCCACCGATCGGAAGTACAGATCTACGACATCGCGACGAATTCGTGGTCCTTCGGGGCCCCCATGCGTACGCCCCGGGGGGCCGCCATGGCCGGTGTGATCGGAAACAAGATCGCGGTGTTCGGCGGCTACAACGGGTTGAACCTGCGTGTGACCGAGCTCTACGATCCGGGGGCCAATATGTGGACCACCGGTCCCGATATGCCGTTCGAAGTGAGTGAGATGGCGCAGGGTGTCACCTACGACAGCCGCGGCATCTACTCGATTGGATCGGGCATCTTCGGCGAGTCCGGGTCCATCGTGCTGGCGCTCCGGCCCTTGATATCCATCGATGCGCCGGAAGCAATCAGCGTTGACGAAGGTCAGCGCGTAACCTTTACGGTTCTCGCGACCCATCGAAACGGCTTGCCGGTGGCGCTGGGGGCGATAGGGCTGCCCGCCGGCGCGGCCTTTACGGATCACGGCGACAATACCGGAACGCTCGTGTGGACGCCCAATTTCACCAGTGCGGGAGATCACTCGGTGACATTCAGCGCCGACGACGGCCAAGGAGGCACCAACTCGGCCACCACCGTCATCACGGTGCGGAACGTGAATCGTGCGCCTGTCTCGGATCCAGGAGGCCCTTACACGGCTTTCGTGGGGACTCCCTTGACGCTCGATGGCAGCCGATCGTCGGATCCCGACGGGGACGTCCTCACGTATCAATGGACGTTCGGGGACGGAACCACGGGGACCGGCGCGACGCCGAGTCACACCTACGCCGCCATCGGCCCGTATGGGGTGGCTCTTCTGGTATCGGACGGCGCCGCGACCGGCCTGGCCACGACAGCCGTGTCAGTCGTCGGGCTATTTCAGGCTCGCGCCTTCACGGCCGGCGGCAATCCCGAAGTCCGGCTCAACTCTGGGAGGCCGACGTGGTGCGTCCAGGTCGAGCCCATCGGACGGGCGTTCAGCCTGACTCTTGTCGATCCCACGAGCCTGATCATGAGGTCGCAAGGCACCGGTTCGGTCGACCAGATCTCCGCGTTGAGCGATAAGACACTCACCACCGTCGATCGTGACGGCAACGGTGTCGAGGAGTTGACGGTGTGCTTTGCGAAGGGCGATCTGCGCCTTCTCTTTGCCGACCTGAGGGGGACCACGAGCGTCACGGTCACCATCGAAGGAAAGCTCTTCGGAGGCGGTCTCTTCCGTGCCGCCCTGGACGTGCGCGTGGTCGCGTCCGGTCACACCGTCGCTGCGTCCATCTCGCCGAATCCGCTGAATCCGGAAGCAGTGCTTACGTTCGTGACGCTCCAAGCGGGGTACGCGCGGGTTCGGGTGTACGATCCCGCGGGGAGGCTGGCACGCACGCTCCTGGACGAGGCTTTCGTGCCGGCGGGCTATCACGATCTGCGGATCGACGGCCTGGACGACTCGGGGCGAAAGCTCGCTTCGGGTATTTACTTCTATTCGATCGAGACGTCTTTCGGCCCCGCACGCGGCAGGTTCACGGTCCTAAAATAGATTGAGCGCTCCGGCTGTGAAGTCGTGCCCCAACTCCGGGGCGCCGGCCCCGCCGGGCAGCCGGTGAGTGCTAAACTCGCGCCTTCTCGCACCGCCCCCCGATAACGAAGTCTCAAGGAGAAAACCACCATGTCCGCGCGCGCGTTTCCGATCGTAGCCTTGCTCCTGCCTATCCTGGTAATCGCTTTTCCGCGTCCTGGCCGCGCGGCCCAACCGGATCCGAAGCTCGCGAAGCTCTGCGACGAATTCTGGCAGGGATACCTCGAGGCCAATCCCACCCGGGCCACGAGCCTGGGGGACAAGCGCTTCGACGACCGGCTGGAGGACATCACGCCGCGGGGGGTCGGCAGGGAGAGGAAACGTCTGCAGGGAGACCTGGATCGCGCGCTCGCGATCGACGAGCGCTCGCTTTCGCCGCAAGATCGCCTCACCCGCGCGGCGCTCATCACGGAGATCGAAGACGATCTGGCGTATATCTCCTGCGGCCTCTACGAATGGACGGTCGATCCGCTCGGCGGGCCGCAAGCCGAGTTCATGGACCTGGCGGAGTACACGAACATCGAGACGCCGGAGGACGGGTCCCGCTACGTCAAGCGCGTCACGACCATGGGCCCCTACCTCGACGATACCATCGCGAATCTCAGGGCGGGGAAGGCGACGAAGAAGGTCGCGGTGCGCGCGGCCGTGCAGAAGACTATAGACCAGATCATGCGCATCAACGCGACACCCATGGAGAGCCTGGGGGTCTGGAAGCCGGCGACAGCGCCCCATCCCGACTGGAGCCCCGCCGAGAGGGATCGGTTCGCCAAGCTTCTCGGCCAGGCGATCGAATCCTCGCTACTCCCGGCCATGGAGCGATACCGCGCGTTCCTCGACAAAGAGATCCTGCCCGTGTCGCGCCCTCCGGAGCACGCAGGACTTTCCGAGCTGCCGCACGGGCTGGACTGCTACAAGCGCATGATCCAGGTGCATACTTCGCTCGATATGAGCCCGGAGGAGATCCACAAGCTGGGCCTGGAGGAGGTCGCGAAATTCCGTCGCGACCTCGCCGTCTTGGGGCAGAAGGTGTTCGGAACCTCGGATGTCGCGGAGATCCAGCGGCGGCTTCGAACGGATCCCGAGATGCATTTCAAGACCTCGGCCGAGGTAGAAGCGAAGGCGCGCGAGGCGCTGGCCCGCGCCCAGGCGGCCGTGCTGCAGTGGTTCGGCATCCAGCCCAAGGCTCCTTGCGAGGTGAAGGTGATCGGGATGCACGAGGCGCCCTACACGACCATCGCGTACTACCGAGAGCCCTCGGCGGACGGGAAGAGGCCGGGCGCGTACATGATCAACACCTACCTTCCGGAGACCAGGCCCCGATACGAGGCGGAAGCGCTGGCCTTTCACGAATCGGTCCCCGGCCATCATCTCCAGATCTCGATCGCGCAGGAGCTGACGGGCATCCCCGAATTCCGGAAGCATCAGGGGGTCACGGCCTACGTCGAGGGGTGGGCGCTCTACACCGAGCATCTCGCGGACGAGATGGGTCTTTACTCCAGCGACGTCGACCGCCTGGGAATGCTCTCCTTCGACGCGTGGCGCGCGTGCCGGCTGGTGGTGGACACGGGAATTCATTCAATGGGATGGCCCAGGCAGAAGGCGGTGGACTACATGAGGGAGAACAGCCTCTTAGCCGAGAACAACATCGAGAACGAGGTCGACCGCTACATCGCGTGGCCCGGCCAGGCGCTGGCGTACAAGCTGGGCCAGCGCGAGATCCTGAGCCTGCGCGACGAGGCGAAGCGGAAGCTGGGAGCGCGGTTCGACATCAAGGCGTTCCATGACGCGGTGCTCGCGAACGGGGCGGTCTCGCTGCCCGTGCTGAGGCAGGAGGTGGAAGCGTACATCGCGCAGGCGGAGCGGGCGCAGCCGTAACGGGCGCGGAAACCCCCGGCGGCCCTACCTCGGCGGTCGAAGCCGCCGGAACGATCCGGTGACCTGCCGGAATCGCTCCACGACGGCGGGGCCGCGATCGGCGGACACGAAGCCCTGGGCCAGGTAGTACGTCGTCTTGTCGACCAGCACCAGCTGATACATCCGGACCTCGTGGCCGGTCTTCACGTCGTTCCCCTCTGCGACCAGCTCGTAGCCGGGGAGCCCGTCCGCGGTGAGCACCCGTCCCTGGACGTTGCGAAGCGGTCCGACGTGGGTGGAATGCGCCGCCCGCTCCCTCGCGAACGCCTCGACGTTTGCGAGCGAGGCGTCCCCGAAGGAGCTGCCCATCACGAGAACCGCCTGATCCGTGTCCCCTTGCCCCATGGTTCCCGACTCGGTGAAGACGAGCGCGTTCCCGACGCGCCCCGCGAGCTTGAGCGCGGGGGTGGGATCGACACGAAACGTCATCCCCTCGTAGGGCAGGGCCTTTGGCAAGGCGCCGGCCCACGACGCCGATAGAATCGCCCGCTTGAGCGGCAGGCTCAGCGCGGTAACGGCCTTCGGGAACGTGGCAACGATCATCACCGTCTGCTTCGCGTCGCCAGCGACAAGCATCCATTTGAGGAAATCCGTCCCGGAAGCGCTCTGGCTCACCTGAACCAGGAGAGCGTCTCCTCCCACCTTCACCATCTGCGATCGGATCAAGGTCATGCCGCGGGTGGCGAGCAGCTCCCGGGTCATTCCTTTCTGCATCTGCGCGGCGGGGCCGGGAAGCTCGGTGACCATGATCGATGCGCCTTTTGCCTCGTTCTGAAAGCCGGGGAAGCGCTGCGCCGGAACGAACCCGGGGGGAGGATCGAGGCTCACGCGCGTCCCGGCCACGGGCACGGGTGCGGCGTGGGCCGCTGAGGCGATTACGGCCAGAGCGAGAATTCCGCAGGCGGGACGGATGCGGGAATGATGGCGCCGAGGGGCGCGGATCTGGACGAGGTGGAGCATGTCCGGGGAATCTTACTCGCTACGCCAGGTAGAATCATCCACTCCGATGGTCCTGGCGGCGGGCGTGTCCAGCACGTCGCGTACGCGCTGGGCGAGCACGGCCGGCGTAAAGGGCTTCTGGAGGAGAGGCGCCTCGGACAGGGGATGGTCCGGAAAGAGGGTCCTGTCGGAGTACCCGGACATGTAGAGCCCCTTGCACCCCGGATGCTCCTCACGGATCCGGCTCAAGAGCTCCGGACCGCCCATCCCGGGCATCACGATGTCCGTGAGGACCAGGTGGATCCGTCCCGGACGCTTCTGGAGAAGGTCCAGAGCGTCCTGCCCGTCGGTAGCGGACAGGACCGTGTACCCGGCGGATTCCAGAACGCGCTGAACCAGCGCTCGTACACGGGCATCGTCTTCCACGATCAGGATCGTCTCGGTACCTCGGGCGTGCACTGCGCCCACGGTCTGCGCGCGCTCCTGCTGGATCACGGCTTGGATCGCCGGGAGGCAGATCCTGAACGTGGACCCGATGCCGATCTCGGTGGATACCCCGACGGCGCCCCCCGACTGCCTGACGATTCCGTACACGGTCGAGAGCCCCAGCCCTGTTCCTTTTCCGACTTCCTTGGTGGTGAAGAAAGGCTCGAAGATCCGCGCCTGGGTCTCGGGGCTCATTCCGGTGCCCGTGTCGGTCACGGTGAGCATGACGTACGGACCGGCGGCAACCTCCATGTCCGCGCGGTCCGGATGCTCGCTCGCGTCCGCGTTGCGGGTCTCCACGATCAGCTTTCCACCGTTCGGCATGGCGTCACGCCCGTTGACCACGAGGTTGAGGATGACCTGCTCGATCTGTCCGGGATCGGCGCGGACGGAGCTGAGATCCTTGCTAAGGGAGGTCACCAGCTCGATGTTCGCCGGGAGGAGGCGGTGCAGCATCTTCTCCATGTCCAGGACGATCGTGTTCAGGTCGAGGACCTTCGGATCCAGAACCTGTTTCCGGCTGAACGCGAGGAGCTGCCTCGTGAGCGCGGCCGCGCGGTTGCTGGCTTTCGAGATCTCCTCCACGCTTCCATAGTTCGGATCGCCCGGACCCAGCTGCTGCATGACCATCTGGCTGTAGCCCCCGATCACCGTCAGCAGATTGTTGAAGTCGTGCGCGACGCCCCCGGCCAGGCTTCCGACCGCTTCCAGCTTCTGGGACTGGCGCAGCTGTCCCTCGAGCAGCTTCCGATCCGTGACATCGTGAAAGGCCACCACGGCCCCCAGGCTCTTGCCGTGAACGCCGAGGATCGGCTGCCCGCTGACGAGGGCGCTCCGCGACTGTCCATCGCGCCGACGGATCAGAACCTCCACGTCACGGACCCGCTCGCCGCAGAGCGCCCGATACAGCGGAAGCTCTTCCTTTTCTAAGAGACGCTTGCCGTCGGCGTGGTACAGGCTGTAGTGCTCTGCCCATTTCTCCGGTGGGATCGCGGCTCCCGCGAGGCCCAGGATCTCGCGCGCGGCCCGATTGAACATCGTCAGGACGCCGGCTGCGTCGCACGCGACGATGCCGGCGTCCAGGCTCTCCAGCATCGCGTTCAGGAAGCGCTGACGGTTGGCCGCGGACTCCGCGGCTTCGAGCCGCGTCCGACGCACCGCGACGTCCTCCAGCGCGCGCCGCACCGCGGGCCCGAGTCGGGACAGACGCTGTTTCAGCACGTAGTCGGTCGCTCCCCGGCGAAGGCTCTCGATGGCGGCCTCCTCGCCCAGGGTTCCGGAAACGAAGATGAAGGGGAGGTTGGGCTTTCGCTCCTGCACGAGCTGGAGCGCGGAAACTCCATCGAATGTCGGCAGCGCGAAGTCGGAGAGCACGATCGCCACGTCTTCCCTTTCGAGCGCGGCCAGGAACTCCTCCCGGGTGTCCACCTGGACGAGATCGAGCGAGATCCCTTCGCCTCCGAGCGTTTCGCGGATCAGCTCGCGGTCGGCAGGGTCATCCTCCAGATGCAGGATGCTTGCCCCGGCGTCCGGCTCGGCCCGGTCGTTCATTCTTTCACGATCTCCCACCTACCCGCTCCTTCACGAGGCCGGCGTGGACGCCGAGAGCCGGTCGGGCGGGGGCTCGTTCAGCACCGCCCAGAAGAGGCCGAGGTTCTTGACGGCGCCGACGAACTCGTCGAACGCCACGGGCTTGACCACGAACGCGTTGACGCCCAGCCGGTAGCTCTGGACGATATCGGACTCCTCCCGCGACGAGGTCAGGACCACGACGGGAACGGTCTTGAAGCGGGAGTCCTCGCGCATTCTCCGAAGGAGCTCCAAGCCATCCACCTTCGGCATCTTGAGATCCAGGAGGACGACGGCGGGATTGCCTCCATTGCGGTCGGCATAGGACCCCTTGTGGCAGAGAAAATCCCAGGCCTCGGCGCCGTCTCTCACCACGACAACCTCGTTCGCGAGGTTGTGCTCGGCAAGGGCGGTCAACGTAAGCTCGAGATCGTTCTCGTTGTCCTCCGCGAGGAGGATCCGCTTCAGCATGGCCATGAATGCCTCCGTTGTTAACGAGGAAGGGAGAAATAGAAGGTTGCGCCCTGCTGGATCGCTCCCTCGGCCCACGTCCTTCCACCGTGGCGATTCACGATCCGGCGTACATTGGCGAGACCGATGCCGGTTCCTTCGAATTCCTTGGACGCGTGCAGCCGCTGGAAGACTCCGAACAGCTTGTGCGCGTAGGCCGGATCGAACCCGACCCCGTTATCGCGCACCGAAACAACAATCTCACCATTCTGCGCGCGGGCTCCGACCTCGATGCGCGCCTCCTTCGTCGGTCCGGAATACTTGAGCGCGTTCGCGAGCAGATTCACGAGAACGAGCCGCAGCATGGAGGGGTCTCCCTGCACGGTGGGAAGCTCCTCCACCTTCCACTCCACGAGCCGGCCTTTGGCGTCTTCTCGAAGCTCCTGGATCACATCGGCCGTCATCGAAGCGAGATTTACCGAAGTCTTCCGCATCTCGGTCCGGCCCACGCGGGAAAAGGCGAGGAGGTCGTCGATCAAGGCTCCCATCTGTTTCGCGGCCGCGGAGATCTTCGTGAGGTGCCCCTGGGCCTTTTCGTCCAGAGAGGCGAAGGCGTGCTTGGTCAGCAGCTCCACGAAGCCGTCGATGTGGCGCAACGGCGCGCGGAGATCGTGCGAAACGGAATAGGAGAAGGCCTCCAGCTCCTTGTTCGATGCTTCCAGCTCGGCGGTGCGCTCGTTCACGCGCCGCTCCAGATCCGCGTTGAGCAGCCGGATCTGGCTCTCCCGCCGTTGAATCTCGCCGAGCATCTGGTCGAACGCCTCCGAGAGGATCCCCACCTCGTCGTCGCCCACCGCCCTGGAGCGGACCGAGTAGTCCTTGCCTTCGGATACGGTCCGGGCAACCTCCGCGAGAGCGAGGATGGGATGCGCGATCCCGCGCTGGAGCCAGCTGGCGAGGGCGAACGCCACGGCGATGGACCCGAAAACAGAGAGGAGCAGCACGATGCCGTCGGCGCGGAGGCGCTCATCCAGCTCCCGCAGATCGGATTCGATGTAGATCGTGCCGAGACGTTTCCCTTCCTCGACGACGGCTTCGGAGACGGAGAGACGCGATCTCTCGTAACGGTGGCCGGTCGCGACCAGCCGGGCCGGCACGGCCCCGGGCTTGGCGCCGGCGGGGAAGGTGGCGACCAGTTGTCCCTGGTTGTCGTACAACGCCGCCGCGATCATGCTCGGATCGGTCGCCAGAGCGTGGAGAACCTGGGAGGCGTCGTCGGAATTCTGGAAGGCGAGGGCCGCCGTCGAGTTCGCCGCGAGGATGTGAGCGCGCGTCACGAGCCTCGAAACCATCAACCCCCGGAAGCTCGTGAAATCGTGCCCCATGAAAACGGCACCCGCCAGGACCAGCACGGCCGTGCTGGTCAGCATCATCGCCGTCACCAGCTTCCGGCCGATGGTGGTGCGCGGCGCTCTCATTCCTGCAGCCGCAGGGGCCCGACGATCTCCGATTGCCGGAGGAGCTTGGAGCTGATCCTGAGCCTGGCCACGTTCGCCGCCGCAAGATTCACCGCGAGCCGGAGCCGCTTCTCCGCGACGACGAAACCAATGATCCCGGAGCGCTGGGCAAAATCCTTAGTTTCGCCGACCGTGAGGATGCTCCGGCGGTTGACGCGGGAGAGAACTTCGTCCATGCGGCCCTTTTCCGAGGAGCTGATGAACAGGATATGACACGAGTCGGCCTGGTTGAGCCGCTGGAAGCGCCGAACGAGCAGCTTGTGACCACCCACCGATTCGTTCGCCACGATCTCGTCGAGACTCTTGCCGAACGGATCCTCGCCGAGAATGCCGATGGTGAGCGGCGTGTTCTTCTCGGGGAGCGCCTCCGGCGGCCACTGAACGAACTGGGCGAAATGGAACAGGAACGCGGCCTTGAGATCGTACTCGTGCGTGAGCCTGGGTCCGGCCGAAGAAGGCGCGGCCGGTAGGATGCCGAGGAGGAGAAGGAGGAGCGCGAGACGCGAAGCGCGACGGGCTAGAACCACAATGTGGCCTTCCCGTAGATGCTGCGCCCGACCTCTCGCCGCGCTGCCGGCTTTCCGAACTCGGGATGCCGCGAATCCAGGAGGCCCTGGCCCACGACCGCGATCTCTCCCGTCTTGGCCGGCTGCCACGCCACACGCGCATCCAGGGCGGCGTATGAGGGAACCCTCTGGTTGGGGAGCTCACCGACATAGCGCACGGCCGCATCCAGGCTCAGATTGTGCGGAAGCGTGAGCGAGGATCGGCCGTAGGCTTGGTGGCGAGGAGAATCGTCCTCCTGGCTCTGTCCTCCCACGTCGGTGCTCGGCGGCTCGACGTCCAGGATGAGCCGGAGGAAAGTGTAGCCCGCGCTGAGGCGCCACATTCTGGAGACCTGATAGATGCCCTCCGCTTCCACGCCGTACGTGCGGCCGTTGAGGCCGTTGGCCAGGAAGAAGGGAGGCCCCGCTTCGAGGCTCCTCAGCTTGTCGTACACGTTGTAGAAGGTCGAGATCGAGGCCGTGAGATCGGTCAGGGGCCTGCTCTTGTATCCCAGCTCGTAGGCGTACAGCACCTCGGATTGGAATGTGGAGTCGCCCACCAGGAAGTAGGGCGGCTGAGCCGGGACAAAGAAATCACGGTCGATGCGCGAGGGCGCCCGCACCGCCCGCGATGCCGCGGCCCAGAGGGTCTGCTCCGGTTTCGGCATCCACGCGAGTCGGAGGCTGGGTTGATATTCGAATCCTGTGTAGCTGTTGTGCTCCACCTTCGAGCCCATGGTGAGATACAGGCGGTCCGCTTCCAGCGCGATCTCGTCCTGAACGAAACCCGTGTACAACCGTTGCGTCAGGCGCGGGGGAAGAAAGGCCAGAAGAGCGGACGAGTTCCGTACGTCGTCGTCGGTCAGGCGGAAGCCCAGTCCCCAAACCACGTCATGCCGCGCGGCGGGGGCGAGGTGATGATTCAAGGTCAGGTCGTAGGTGTCGAGCGCCTCGTTCAAGGTTGAGGGGATCTCACGCTTGGTGCGGTCGTAGTAGCCCTGAAGCTGAAGGCTGGAATGGCCCGAGAACGCTCGTGTCCAGCGCGCCAGACCGTTGCCGCCTGAAATGTCCGTCGGGCCGGCGCTCCGACGATCGATGCCGCTGCCGTAGAAATCACCCTGCACGGTGACCCCGTCGGCGGTTGTGGGCGTCCAATCCGCGCGGAGCCCTCCCTGGTGCATCCGGGAAGCGTCGCCGGCGTCCTGGCCGTTCGGAAGCTTCGACGGCCCGCGGTCGAATGCCTTGGCGTACACGCGGAAGAAGGCCCGCGGTCCCAGGGCGCCCCCGTACCGAGCTCCCGCGAAACCGCGCTCCATGTTGCCCGCGCCGCCGGTCACGAGAAAGCCCTGCGTGTTGGCCGCGCTCTTCGAGATGACGTTGATGACACCGTTGACCGCGTTCGCTCCCCAGACGGTTGCGCCGGGCCCCCGGATGACCTCGATCTGCTCGATGTCCTCCATGAACGCGTCCTGGGCGTCCCAGAAGACGCCCGAATAGAGCGGCGTGTAGACGCTGCGCCCGTCGATGAGCACCAGCAGCTTGTTCGCGGTCGTGCCGTTGAAGCCCCGTGCCGTGATGGCGTAGCTCCTCGAGTCCACACGCGCCACCTCGACACCGGGGACGTATCGCAGCGCCTCGGGGATGCTGAGCGCGCCCGTTCGACGTATGTCGTCGGACGTGACCACGTGGACCGCGGCGGCGGTCTTGGAGACCGGCTCGGGTTTCTGCGAGACGGAAGTGACCTCGAGATCGAACAGCTCCTCGAGGCTCAGCTGCTTGAGGGCCTTGGCGGGCTCCACCGCCTGCTCGGTCTGCGCGGAGGCGGGAACGTGCGCCAGCAGGAGAAAGGCCAGGACAAGGCCCGGTGCGCCGTGACGGACCGGGCCGGGTCCGCCCTGAGGCGCGCTCCCGCTCCGGGTGTTTCGGTGAAGATCCATCGGGCCTCCGCGAATTGGGGTTCCGCCGATCGACAACGTGAAAGATCGGCACGTCGCGGCGGACCCTTATCAATAGCTGAGGGGGCGCTGGGGGTGGGAAGCGTGTAGTACGTAATCTTACAGGGGCTTTGGGCGGGGCCCAAGGCCGTGAAAATCAGACTCCGAAAAGGGAGGAATGGCAGTAACCTCGTGGAACTCAATCGACCCACTCCTTCGCGCCGGCATAACCGTCCTGAGCATCGAGGCGACCACCATGTTCATCGGACACTTCGCCGTCGGACTTGCCGCAAAGCGCGCGGCGCCCAGGACCTCGCTGGGAACCCTCACCCTCGCCGCGCTCTTCCTGGACGCGCTCTGGCCCATTTTTCTTCTCCTGGGAATCGAGCGCGCGGCGATCACGCCAAGCACGAATTCATTCCTGCTCCTCGATTTCACCTATTACCCCTTCTCGCACAGCCTCCTCATGGCCCTCGTGTGGGCAGCGCTCTTCTCCATCGTCTATTTCGCGCGCACGAAATACCGCGCCGGCGCGCTGGTTTGCGGGGCCCTGGTCGTGAGCCACTGGATCCTGGATTTCATCGTCCACCGCCCCGATCTGCCCCTCTGGCCGGGGGGCCCGAAGGCGGGGCTGGGCCTCTGGAATCATCCGGTCGGGGCGATGGCCCTCGAGACCTTCCTGTTCATCGCCGGCATCTGGATCTATGAGAGGACGACGCGGCCCAAGAACATGGTCGGCAGGGCCTCGGTCTGGGCCTACGCCATCGTCCTGATGGGGCTCTATCTGGGAGACGCCACCTCGTCGCCGCCCCCGAATATCTCGGTGGTCGCCTGGATGGGGCTCATCGGGTGGCTGTTCGTGCTCTGGGCTCTCTGGATCGACAACAACCGGGAGATCCCGGCGCGGTAGCTTTGGCCGCCATGCCGGGGGGGAAATGCGGTAAAATAGTGGGTAGGTATGCGGCTCCGTCGCGCCCCTTTGGCGCTCCTCGTCCTCACCGCCTTGGCTCTTCTGCTCCCCGCCGGATGCGCCAAGAAGGATAGCGTCACCAACCCAGGGAGCGGCCCTACAGCCGGCTTCACGGCCACGCCGCTTGTTGGGGGTCCCCCTCTCAACGTCGATTTCACGAACCAGTCCAGCCCCGGAAGCTCATCCGTCACTTCCATCTTGTGGGATTTCGGGGACGGCCAGATCAGCCGCCTGACCAGCCCGGGACATCTGTACAGCTCCGCCGGCACCTACAGCGTTTCGCTCACGGTCACGACCGCCGATGGGAGCAACACGCAGACCAGGCCCGACTACATCGTCGTAGGGAACGGGCCGCCCAACGCCCTCTTCTCGGGAACGCCGACCGCCGGGAACGCTCCGCTGGCGGTTTCGTTCACGGACCATTCCACGCCGGGCAGCGCGCAGATCACCGCATGGTCCTGGGACTTTGGTGACGCCTCGACATCCACCCTCCAGAATCCCGGCCACACCTACCAGGCGAACGGGAGCTACACGGTCCGGCTCGCGGTGACGACATCGGTGGGCACCGACACACTTCGGCAAAAAGACTACATCGTCGTCACGCCGGCGCCCGTGGGTCCCACCGCGCAGTTCTCGGGGACGCCCACGAGCGGAAGGATGCCCCTCACGGTGCAATTCACCGATCAGTCGTCGCCGGGCACTGCCCCGATCACCTCCCGAACGTGGAATTTCGGGGATGGCACTCCGACATCCTCGGAAGCCAGCCCCAGCCATACCTACACGGTGGCGGGGAGTTACGCAGTGACCCTGACCGTGACCACGTCGGTAAGCTCGGATTCCGAGGGCAAGCCGGCCTACATCACGGTCAATCCGACCCCCGTGCCGCCGACGGCCGATTTCACCGGCGCGCCCACGGCCGGTCCGGCCCCTCTCGATGTGCAGTTCACGGATCACTCGTCCCCTGGAACTTCTCCGATCACCGCTTGGGCGTGGACCTTCGGCGACGGCGGGACATCGTCCTCGGCCAGCCCGAGCCATACCTATGTCTCGCCCGGGAGCTACTCGGTGTCCCTTACGGTCACCACTGCGGACGGACAGAACACGAAGACCCGAAGCTCCTACATCCAGCCGTGCCAGACGCCGGCGGCCGACTTCTCGGGCGCGCCCACAACCGTCGTCGCGTCGCTGCCGGTCCTGTTCACGGATCAGACGGCCGGGGGCCCGACCACCTGGTCCTGGAATTTCGGGGACGGCGGCACCAGCGCCGCGCAGAATCCGACTCACACCTACGCCGTGCCCGGCACCTACACGGTTTCGCTCACGGCGGGGAACGCGTGCGGGACGAACACCAACACCAAGGTGGGCTACATCAGCGTCGTGGATGCGTGCCCGAACCCGACCTACTCTATTGCCAACGCGAGATGGACGAACATCGTGGATACCGACGGCAATG
>Ga0137361_10001466_pt1 | contig 14698 bp, 11 predicted proteins | sample Mad1_80_16metaG_FD_104923 | JGI IMG/M metagenome (GOLD analysis project Ga0137361, IMG submission 104923) | Vadose zone soil microbial communities from Angelo Coast Range Reserve, California, USA - Mad1_80_16 metaG | ecosystem: Environmental > Terrestrial > Soil > Vadose zone | place: USA... | reverse complement strand
TCGTGCTCCGGCTGGAACCTGTCCGACGCGACGATCTTGACGAGCAAGTGGTCTGGCTGATCCTGGACAAGCTGCGACTTCACGATCTGGTCGAGGGGCTTGAACGGGTGTGTGAGCACCGACGGTGATATCATTCGGCCGTCAGGGGTGACGACGATATCCTCGGCCTTGGTGGTAACGTCGCGCAACCGGAGCGACGTGCGGCCGCAGGGGCAAGGATCGGTCAGTATGCCAGAGTAGTCCGTCGTGCGATAGCGGATCATCGGCATCGCGGTATTGTGGAGGCTGGTGCCGACGAGGTAGCCGGGTTCGCCCGGCGGAACGGGCCTACCTTCCTCATCCACAACCTCCACGTACCCGAACTCCGGGGAGATATGTTTCCCCGCGTGCCGCTCACATTCGCCGGCGAAGATCGCGCGCTCCGCCAGCCCGTAGAAGTCGAACAGGGGGCAATCGAACGCCTCTTCGATCACGGCCCGTTGCAGCGGAAGCAGTGTCTCCGACGAACTGAACGCCGCCCGCATCGGCAGCGTTGTGCCTCGACGCCGCAGGTAGCGGGCGAGGATGTACAACGTGGACGGGTACCCCTCAAGGAACCGCAATCCGCGGCGCCGCATTTCGGCTACGTACCCTCCCAGGGTCTCGTCGCTCATGTGGAAGGACGAGAACCAGGTCTGCCGCAACATCCAATTCGTGCGCCAGAATGGGGGACGCCGCTGCGCCGGAGGCACGATCAGGCGACCCAGCAGCAATCCGATCCAGGCGTCTTCGGGCATGCCGCCCCAAGCCTTTTCCCGACGATCCACGGCATTGTTCATTACGCAGGTCGCACGGTCGTACCACAGGGAGAGTGGCGAGCCCGTCGTGCCGCTGGTATGTCCAAGCAGCCAGCCACGGCCCGGTCGCGGGCGCGTCATCAGCTCGTGGCCGCGTGCCCGGACGATGTCCCTGGTCAACAGGGGAAGCTTTGGAAGATCGGCGACACCCTGGATGTCCGCGGGCGAGATGCCGGCTTCGTCGAGGAGGCGGCGGTAGTAGGTGGTCTCGCCGTAGGCGACGTGCACGATGGCGCTGACTCGCGCATCCTGATACTCTCGAATACGTTCCGCCGTCCACCGCTCTTGCTCGAGCAGGCGCTGCACCGCCGCCCGGTAGGGCGCGCCGTAGCGGTGCCGCGCAATCCGCCAGCCGTAGGCGTTGAGCAGGACTGTCTGCGCCCAGGGGGGCGATTGCAGGTAGACGGCTTGGGCGACGCTCATAGTTGCGTGTCAGCAGCAGGGGGGCAACAAGCATGCCAGGACGTGGCTCCTCGAGCTTGGCGGTGAGGCGTGTATCTCTTATGCTGGATGACGATAGGCACTTGGCGAGGACGTGGTTTTTGGCATGGTTCTCGCTCCGTAGGGACTCGAACCGTTGCGCCCGCCCTGCAGTGGGCAGCCTGGAGCAGCCATGTGTGGCATCTGCGGTATAGCCTACTCCGAGCCGACCCGTCAAGTGGATCGGGGCCGGCTGGTTTCCATGCGCGACCTCCTCGCGCACCGTGGTCCCGATGGAGCAGGTGCGCACTTCGGGCCTGGCGTAGGGCTGGGCCATCGCAGGCTGAGCATCATCGACCTAGAAGGCGGGGCTCAGCCGCTCGCCAATGAGGACCAGACTGTCTGGGTTACCTTCAACGGCGAGATATACAACTACCGAGCGTTGGCCAAGGATCTCGCCCGGCGCGGTCATCGCTTCCGAACCCGATCGGACACGGAAGTCCTCGTTCATGCCTACGAGGAGTACGGGCTGGATTTCGTCGCCCGCCTCCGCGGGATGTTCGCATTCGCCTTGCACGACGCCGTCCGCAACCGCACCGTGCTCGCTCGCGACCATTTCGGGATCAAGCCCCTCTTCTACGCGACGGCCGACGGCGGCCTCTTCTTCGCGTCGGAGGTGAAGGCCGTGCTGGCGGGACTCAATCGAGCACCCGCGATGGACCCTGCTGCGCTTCAGGAGTACCTCACGTTTCGCTACGTGGCCTGGAGCCGCACCTTCTTCGAGGGGATCCACCGGCTCCCTCCGGGGCACCTGGCGGTGTGGGAAGGCGGGCGCCTCAGCCTGCAGCGCTACTGGAGCGTGACCGAGCGAACGGCTTCGCAGCCTGTGGCCGTCGCCGAGGCCGTGGACGCGCTGGAGGCATTGCTCGACACCGCAGTCCAATCGCAGTTGATGAGCGACGTGCCGCTCGGCACCTTCTGCAGCGGGGGAGTGGACTCTGGCCTTGTGACGGCGTACGCCGCCCGCCACACCACGGGCCCGTTACACACCTTCTCCGTCGGGTTTGACGACCCCGCCTGGGACGAAACGCCCCTTGCGCGCGAGACGGCTGCCAGGTTCGGCACCCAGCACCACGTCCTCGTCGCACGCGGCGAGGGGTTTGCGGAGACGCTGAGCCGGCTCATCTGGTATCACGACGAGCCGCTCAGTCACCCGAACTCCATGCCCCTGTACCTCCTGAGCCAGTACGCCCGCACCTACGTTACGGTCGTCCTCACCGGCGAGGGGGCGGACGAGCTGTTCGGCGGCTATCCGCGATACCAACTGGCGCGCCTCAGCGCGGCCGCCGCCCACCTGCCGCGTTGGGCTTCCCTGGCCGCGGGGCGGGTCGCGCGCGTCATCCCCGGGCATCGCGCGGCGCTGGTGGGGAGGCTGCTGCCGCGGACTTTCGAAGACGCGATCCTGTTCAATTCGGCCTACGTTGACCCGCAGCTCGTGGAAGCGCTCACCGGCGGGCCGCTGCACGACGCGACGGCCGAGCGGCGCCGACTCGTTCACGAAAGTGTCGTCCCGAACGACCCGATCGCCTCCATTTCGAGGTACGAGCTGCAGACCTATTTAGGGTGCGCGCTCGACCGCATGGACACGATGTCGATGGCGTCTGGTTTGGAAGGTCGCGTCCCATTCCTTGATGTCCCGTTGGCGGAGTGGGGCCTGGCGCTTCCATCCTCCCTCAAACTTCGCGGGCGCGCCACCAAGCGGATGCTCAAACTGTTGGGTGAGCGGACGTTGAGCCCCAAGGTCATCCGAGGCCGCAAGTCCGGCTTCGGGCTTCCCTTGGGCGCGTGGTTCCGGGGTGGGCCCCTGGCACCGCTTCTCGATCGCTTGCAGGATCCAGGCCATCCCGCCGCTCTTCATTTCGACCGCCGGATGCTCCACGCACTGCTCGACGACCACCTCAGCGGGCGCGCCGATCACGGCGAGGCGCTCTGGCTCATCTCCAATGTGTATATCTGGCACGAGGTTCATCGCGATCATTCGGCCCCGGCCCCTCTGACCGTCATGACAGCGACGGCGTAGTCCATTGGCCACGAGGCGTTCAAGAACCGTCAGCAGACCACGGGGCCGGTTGTGCCTGCCGCATCGCGTCGCACGGGTGTCCGAGCCCAGCTTCGACAAGGGCCGCCAAAACGATCCTTAGGCCCTTTAACTTGATCGACCGCAGTAGCTTGATGGGCGGCATTGTGAAATATCGCTCCGGTCCCTCATTATTTGCTTGCCTTGGCGAGAAATAAAACATTCGGAGAACCATCCAGCCTCTCGTGGGTATACCCAATTCTTTCCAAGCTATCTTCGATCTCCCTTGAGCCAGTTTCAACAATCAGTGTTGGTTTGTCGCGAAGCAAGATCCGGTGCATTCCTCTCAGAACGCCCGCTTCATGTCCCTCGGCGTCAATTTTTATCAATGTAATTTTATGGGTGATGTTCAGACTATCCACACACAGGGTCAAGACTTGAAGACCGCTGTCCTGGGTGTCCGACAGGTGCGCCATATAGAAATTGCGTAATCGTTGGCTTTCGGAAGCACCTGAAGACTGGCTGCCAATAACGCAAATGTTTCTGGAACCGGCTCGAACGCAACTACGCGGCCTGTCGGCCCTACTAGTTCAGAGAAGCGTTTCGTGTAGTGTCCAACATTTGCGCCAACGTCAATCACCCAATCACCGGCGGAGATCAGCGTTGACAAAATGGCATACTCAGGCTCAGGTGTGACAAAGCTATTACGTCGCATCTGACGGCGAAAATAAATCCTTTTCAATTCGTTCTGCCATAGGGGAGGCAATGTCGCGGCTAATCTTTTCAGTAGTTTCATGATGGCCTCCCCTTGTCTCCAGTCAAGTGAGCACTCCTTTCACCTTATCGTCGGCGTCCAGGTGATGATGCGCTGGCCGCTCAGGTATCGCCACCACGCAAACAGGATGGATGCATTTACAGCGAGAAAGTACGCCGGGACCCTGATCAATATTATGTCCGGCATCTTCGGTCTTAGTAACCCGAGGATAGCAACACCATAAAGCGAGACCTGAAGCAGCATGAGAGCGCTGTAGATGAAAGAGCCATGAATCAACGCAATGTTGGTAACAAAGGCCACAATCAAGAAAAAAGGCACCAACCAGCGAAGGAGTTTGTGACAACATAACTGATATGAAAACATGCCATACCGAAATACATTGAGAAGCTCCACGTGACTAAAGAAAACTGTGAGCCCTCGCACCACCGTGCGAATCTTGCGGTCCCATTCTCGCTTCTGATCTGCCGTATCCTGATACAAACCAAACGCAAGGGGATCGATGACACCTCGCAGGCCCATCTTCACACTGTTCAATACTATTCGGAAATCGCTCTGCATCTCACCAGAAAACTCTTCACAAACCTCTTTTCTCGCAGCAAACAGCGACCCACTGAGGCCAACCAGTGAGTTGGCCCTGGATTCTAGCGCTCTCAACCACATCTCATACCGAATATACAATCCCTCGCCACTTGGCTTTCCTTCCCTTCCAATTAAGCGGTCCTCACTGCTCACGCACCCCACCGTGGGGTCGGCAAAACTCGAAACCAATTGCCGAAGCCCTCCGCTCTCCATTGTGGTAGCCACGTCGCTGAAAACGATGATATCTCCTGTCGCGCACTTGACGGCTTCCTTTTGGGCATATTCCTTCCCTTTTCGCTCCGGCATATCAAGTAACTCGACCCCCCGAGCACGATAGTCTCGTACGATCTCGTTTGTGCGGTCGGTGGACCCATCTGAAGCCACAAGGATCTGGAGTTTGGCTCTGGGATAGTCGAGACCGAGGGTGTTCTCCAGCTTATCCTTGATCCTGGCCTCCTCATTATGAACAGTAACGATGAAGGTGACGGATGGATAACATTCGGCTCGCTTAACCTCGCTGCCACACACCCAAGCCACCAGAAGCAGTGTCACCGGATAGCCAAAATAGGTAGAGAAGACGAAAACAATAGAACCGACAAGGAGCATTTCCGCCATTTTGTGTGCGCTCTTTCTCTAACTTACTGAAGTTTTCTTCAGTGACTTTTCCACGAAAGTCTTCGCTGACGCTTCCCTTGTCCACTTTTTTCGATCGTACGCGTATACACATCCAGATAAGCATTGACCATTCGCTCAATGGAAAACTGCCCGATTATCTTTTTCCGCGCTGCACGCGCCATATTCCGCCGTAGTGTTTCATTCTTGTAGAGAGATAAGCACTTCTCGGAAAAGTCCCTGGGATTCCGGCCATCCACAAGATATCCGTCCACGCCGTCTGTCACGATCTCCACGAGCCCCCCGACTCGGGGCACGACTGGCGGAACCCCGTATGCCATGGCTTCCAGCACACTCATGGGTATTCCTTCGTGTAACGAGGTATTCAGATAAACATCAATTCCCTCGTAGAAGGTGCTAACGTCGTGAATAAACCCCCGGAGCATAAAGCGCTCGTCTAAACCATACCTACTTATCAGGCCTTGAATGTCGCCTAGTGTGGGCCCCTCGCCCGCCAGTTCGAAGCGGATCTTGTCGGTTGCCGCATTCACTTCTTTCGCCACTTCAACCATGAAAGGATAGTCTTTAACGGGAAAGAAGCGTCCTGCAGAACCAATCACAAAGCCCTCTTTCTCCCGGGAACGATCACGCATTTCCGGAACAACAATGCCGTTACGGATCGTTTCAAGATGCTTTTCGTGAAAGCCATAGCTTCGAGTCAATAATTCCCTGATATCCGCGGAGACGGCCACTGTATTGTCGAACCTGGTTGCAAGCAATCTGTAGTTGGCGTGTGACTTGAGCCGATGCAACAGACTGGGCCTGTGATCATAAAGCTCCGGCATTCCATGCTGCGTGCTGACAAGGGCCGCCTTTTCTCTTAAAGTCAGGGAAACGAGGTACGAAAGAATATTTTCCTTATAACGGTGGGAATGAAGAATATCGGGTGCCCAACTCCTTGCCGCTTTTGCCGCCAAGCCAACAATTTCAAGAAATGATTGCTTTCCCTCATCGAGAACACACGTGGGTATGCCTGCGTCTTGAAGCTCGTCCGAGAGTCTCCCCTTGTTCAGGAGGATCACGAATAGATCGATTCCTGGTCGCGTACTTAGGCCACTCAGAAGATGAAAGGCCATCACTTCGGCTCCAGCCCACAAGTCGCCTGAAATTAGATGGCAAATCTTAACCATTTAATATGTGACGCAGAAACTCAATAAACTACTGCTCGTTCCCTATATTGGCCCCTACGGATTTCCTCATTGCGCAGGATTTGTGGATTGATAACCTAACAGGCTGTTGAAATTTGCCTGCTCATGATGATCGACTCGGTGCTCAAAGGCGAGACAAATGCGGCTGAAGGCTAGTTCGCGACCGATCGGACGCCGCGATGCTTATCGATCTGCTGCAACGCCCTCACATCTGGGCTCATCACGCTGCTCCCGCAGCACTGCGCCCGGCATTCGGTCGATTCTCAGTATGTTACTTGCCGTCATCGTGAGCTTGAAGTGTTGATCGACTCGGCGCAGCCCTCGGTACACGGTCTGGCGGATGCGGCCCACGGTCTTGGCGGCTCAACGAATCGCCTCACAGACCAGTGTACCGGCGCCCACGAATCTGAGAGTGATCCCATAGCGGCTCGCTTCCTGGTTCAACGCTGCGCGAAACAATCAGCAAGGGAAAGAAACAATCGCTCGTACTCACGACACATCGCCGAAGTGAGATTTCTGCATTGCCTTCTCATGACCCGTGCGCCCGGAGCGAATGCGAAAGAGGCCGCAGAATACGTATAACGGGCCTTATGTCCACGTTCGCAACCTCCTTCCCGGGAAATGACCGCGATCCGAGCGGGCTTCGAGTGGGGTTAACAGTCAATCACCAAGTAATCTATTCCAACCGCTCAAGCCAGGCAAACTCTATTCCGCGGCCCGGCGGGCTAGGGAAGCCTTAGCAAGGGAAAGAAACAATTGCTCATACTCAAGTACACATCGCCGAAGTGAGTATTTCTGCATTGCCTTTTCATGACCCGCGCGGCCAAGTTTAGTTCTCCGTCGTTCGTCTCCGATCAAACCCATTAACGTATTCTTCAATGCGGTAACGTCGCTGCGATCCACCAGGATGCCGTCCACGTTCGGCGTTATCACGTCGCGGATGCCCTGCACATTCGTTCCAACCACTGGCAAACCTGCGGCCATCGCTTCCATGATACTGATTGGCAGGCCTTCTCTCAGTGAAGTAAGGCAAAAGATATCCATCACCTGCAGAAGCTCAGGAATATCCGTTCGATAACCCAGGAACAACACTCTCTCCGCCAGACGATGATTGTTGACGAACAGGCGAAGATCCTCCTCCGTATCGTCGGATTCCGCCATGGATCCCCGCCCGACAATTAGTAGCTTGACGCTTTCGAGTTCCTCAGCAACCTTCGCAAAAGCCTGTAGAAGAAGCAGATGGTTCTTCACCTTCTTCAAATTCCCCACAGTCCCGATCACGACATCGCTGTCGGCCAGACCCAGGCTGCCTCTCAGGCCTTGGACGTCTTTTTCTCGCCCAAACAGGTCAGTATCCACGCCATTTTCGATCGTTACAGTTTGAGATGTTTTGGTCTTGAATACGCTTTGGATCGCACTGGAAACGTCCGGTGACACCCCTACCGACGCGCCTATGCGCCTGAGTAGATAACCCCCAGCTAACCGCCACTTTAAAGACGTTTCTTCTATTTCCCATCTTGAGTGAGCGGTGAAAACCAGCGCCTTCTTCGCCGCCAGTTTACAGCCGTAATAGGAGTAAATTGTCGGCATGAAATGCTGTGCATTGACGATATCGATACTCTCGGTTTCAATGATTCTCGCGAGTTTCTGCATCGTGGAGAAATCAACTCGTTTTGTCTTGGGCACGTAGTGTAGAGGCACCTGAAGATCCTCATACTCCTTTAGCACTTCGCAACCAATAAGCCAAGCCACAGACGGATTGAATCGGCCTCGATCCAGCCTGAGAACAAGATTGTGCACGAGACGCTCCGATCCACCCATTCCCATCTGCCCAATCACAAACAGAATATTCACTCGTCTCATTGTTTTTCTTAACGCACCCCCAGGTCGTCGACACTGTCAAATACAATCTACTTCCATCCGATGCGGAACCAACAATTCTTTTCTTGAGCTAGGCCGGATTCCCCGCTACGAGCATATATGCGGCAATGTCCTTTGTGACAACGGAGCCCGCCGCCACAACAGCGCCATCGTCAATGCTTACGCCCTTCAGAATAATTGCTTGCATCCAATCCAGCGCCGTTTCTATAGGGGCCGTACGTTCTTCTGCTGGATCGACCAAATGACAATCCCGGTCAAGGATGCTGCCGTCTCAAGAGATTACAACCCTATCACCTCTCGTGATAAACTCGTCGAAGCCAATCTCCGTGCGATCACCAACGGAGCACGTCTTGCCCCTTTTTCAAGCGAGCGGTTCGTCCTGCATCGGCAAGGCAGGAAATCTTTATGTTTGGCCAAAAAACCGCCCCGGCCCCGATCGATATCTTGATCCGCCTCGCCTTGCAAACGGGCAGATCACATTCCTTGCGTCGTAGTATACGAGTGAACCGAGCGCTGTCAAGAATTAGAATTATCCAATGGGGTTCGTGTCTGAACGGGCAAGGGGATCACCTCATGATGCGAGGCGCGGTGATCGATATGAACGACGAATGGAGGCAATCCCTTGTCAGCCTACGGCATGACTAAATCAATGGCTTACACCCTCGCCGGATTCGCAGGCGTGCCACGTCTGCTCCAACGCATCTTCGTGAGGGATGGGATCGCCATTCTAATGTACCACGCAGTTATAAAAGAACCGCTCACCGTTCCGGATTGGTGTTTTGTTCAAGAGAGTTCTTTTCAGGAGCAAATGGCCTATCTAAAGAATCACTGCCACGTCATTCCGCTCAAGGAAATGCCGTCTCTAACCAAGGACAACAATGGACGCCCGAAAGTGGCCGTTACTTTCGATGACGGTTTCCAAAGTAACTATGACATTGCGTGGCCGATTCTGAAGGCACTGGGTCTCCCGGCCACCATTTTTCTGGCTACAGACTTTATTGGATCCGACAACACGATCTGGTTCTGTCGCCTTAACGCGGCTTTGAGCAACACCTCGCTGACCACTCTAGAGTGGGACGGAATAACCTATGACTTGTCTACTCAAATCTCCAGAGCCCAAGCCCACGCCGTGATTCAGGAACGCTTGAAAACGCATCAGCATTCTCAACTTCTGGTGAAAGTGCGTCAGTTGATTCAGATCCTTGGTGGTCGTCCTGACAAGCCAATACTTCCCGGATCACCTTATAGAATGCTTGGTGCCCGTGAAGTTCGGGAAATGGCCGCTTCGGGACTTATCGATTTCGGTGCCCATACCTGTTCGCACGCGATCCTGAGCGGTCTGTCGACGTCTGAACGCGAACGAGAAATTACAGAGTCACTTGTCGCCGTTGAACGTCTAATCGGCCTGCGCTGCACGCTTTTCGCGTTCCCCAACGGCCGCGTCAGCGACTTTGGATCCTGTGATGTTGAAGTGCTTGAGCAAAACAAAATAACCGTCGCAGTGACTACCGTCGGGGGACCTAACGATCGAGCCGCGTCAGTTCTTGAGATGCGCCGTTACGGTATCGGAGCCGATACTTCTATGGCGTTGTTTAAACTCCTGACGCACCACGCCTTGTGGATATTACGAAAATAATATGCGGATTCTTGTTACTGACGCGCAGGAACTAGCGGGCTTGGGGGCGATCCGATCCCTGGGTAGAGCTGGGCACAATGTTATCGCCGGGTTTCCGAGCAATTTGAAACAACCGGCGAGCACCTACTCGCGATACTGTTCAGGTCAGCGAGTCTATCCCGATCCGTGGGTTTCTCAACCCGAGTTTTGCCAGTGGCTGGTCCGCAATGGCTCAGAGTTTGATCTTGTCCTTCCGATCTCTGAGGCGGCGCTTCTTGCCGCTTCGTGTTGCCAGTCCGAAATGCCCGCCTCCACAAAGATTGCCGTCCCATCGGCGCCCTCGCTGAAGTACACACTGAGCAAACGCAGGGTGACCGAGAAGGCGATCGCCATTGGCATCCCCTGTGCCGCCACCGTGTTCTCCATCAAAGAGGTGCAACGGGTCAAATCACCCTACCTCGTGAGAACAGACAACCGACTGATGCTAGATGGTTCTTATCAAAAAGGGAAAACGTGGTACGTAGAGGATTCACAGGAACTTAAGGAGTTGCTGTTGGAACTCGATGAAAGTAGTGAAGAATGGGTCTTACAGGAATACATGGCGGGGAAAGGCTCGGGGGCGTTTCTCTTGCGATGGGATGACCAGATATTGTTGAAATTTGCTCATGAGCGAATCCATGAGGTTCCGTTCTACGGTGGCTGGTCTTCACTACGAAGAAGCGCGAACCAGCCGGTATTGGTCGAGGCCGCATCGAAATTGCTGTCTGCCATCGGCTATCAAGGCGTCGCGATGGTTGAGTTTCGACAATCCAACGATAATCGTGCGGCCTGTTTCGTCGAGATCAATGGGCGTCTCTGGGGATCGCTGGCACTTGCCCTGCACGCGGGCGTCGATTTCCCGAGAACAATGGTTGAATGTTATGCAGGCACCCCACCGCAGTCCAGATCATCGGACTACCCGTTGGGTGTAGTTTGCCGAAATGTTTACCCCGGAGAAGTGGGTTACTTGCTCTCCATTTTGAGGGCCAAGGGCAAAATCCGTGGCGTATATCCGCCCGGCAAAATCCGAGCCGTCTTTGAATTTCTTGGATGGTTTTGCTTTCCCGGCGTGCGGTACGATTTCTTCTGGCCTCGTGATCCGATGCCCTGGGTTTGGCAAGCTATCCACGCCTGCGTTGACGTGTTCAAGTCTCAATGGCAGAAATTAACAATCAGGACACGTCGACGGCGAATGGTGAGGGAATTTGACCGAAAACGTGGGACTACAGAGCCGGATCTTCGCAAAGTGCTTTTTCTCTGCTACGGGAACATCTGTCGAAGTGCTTTTGCGGAGGCGCTTTGGAATTCCAGCAAGAGAAACGTCCTTTCCGCTCGGTCGGGTGGCTTCCACCCCCGTACGAATCGTCGAACCCCGGCGCGAATTTGCCTGTTGGCCAAGCGTCTAGGCGCTACGTTGGATCATCACCGTTCAAAAGCGATCGACAGGGCGGCGATTGAGGAAGCCACAGCTATTTTTGTTATGGACGGTCACAATATTGAAGATCTACTGAGGATATTTCCTCAGGCACGATCCAAGAGCTGGTTGCTGGGTTCATTCGCGGGAGTCCCAGAAATAGCCGATCCGTACCAATTGCCGGAGATCGAAGCCGTGCAATCGCTGCAGCAGATCGCGGAAAGTGTTCAAAAACTATTGTATTCCGTTACAGTCTCAGAGAACTTGTCAGCCTCCCCCTCCGACCCTTCCATTTTACGTTGAGTGCTTTCAGGTGCTGAATAGATTCCTGTCAACGATTTTTCTTGTGGCAACAATCATTGCAGAGAGGTACCAATAGTGCGGATAGTACAAAACCGCCAAAAATGTGCCTGACGCAAAAAAGCCGGCGAGACTCGCCATAAACGCCACCGACAAGAGTGAAGCAAATCGGTCATTGTCACTTTCCGTTGACAATCTTCTGAGATACCAAAGATCCCGCAGATTTAACCTGAGGAGGGCTAGATAAAGCAGTACGCCCGGAATGCCCAACTCTGGCAAGAGCGTGAACCACAAAGAATGTGCCGCCCTTCCCCACATGTTTCTTACGAATAAATCCCGTTCATATTCCGTAATCCGTATCCCATAGTTCCCAGGGCCAACGCCCAAGGGATGATCCTTGAACATATCCCATCCTGCCTGCCACGATTCGAGTCTTTCTCTGTTCGTTTCTTGGTTTGTATCTTCTATGGTGGACATCCTGTCCCAGTATTTCTGATCCGCAGCAACGTAGACACCCAGGGCAAGGACCCCTACCAGAACCAGGGATAGGATTTTCCGGGGACTCGCCAGCCAGATCACCGCCAACACTGCTATGAGACCGACAAAGCCCCCGCGAGACTGCGAGCTAACGATGCTCACCACACACAGCAAAGCAGTGGTCAGATAGGCCAGCTTCATAATCATTTTACGCTCGTATCGGAATAGGCAGAGCGCGAAGGGCAGCATGACGTTCATCAGGAGGGAGAAGTCGTTCTCGTCACCCAGAAAGGACGATCCGGCTACGCCGCTGCCGAGAATTCCGTTCACAGCAATGTAGAAAGCCAGAACGTTCCACCACTTCATGAAGGCTCGCAGCCTCTCAAATCTGTCTACAAACAGGACGATAGAGATGCAAAATGGCAGCAACAGCAAGAACCCTTCAGTCTGCTTGTAAGCCCAGAAATTGTTAGTCGCAAAAGGAACGTGAAAAGCCATCAAAAACAACATGAGCATAATGCATGTCGCTTGCGGGCTTGCCACGGTACGGAAATTGCCGTGCTTAAGCCACGCAACAAGCATCAATAGTATGAGAATCAACCCCGGGTAGAGTGCGCCGATGACACTGAATTGATCCTGCGGGCGGCCATACTCGAAGAACAGGAAAATTATTACGAGAGCAAAACCAAAACTGGTGGACGTCGATTTCTGCGCCTCGTGCGGGGCCCCAATGCCATTGGATTTCAAAAGTCACCTACACGTGGAGTTTTGCCGACCATATTGGCATACGTTGTCTCACTACTGTACTAGACGAATAGGCCCAACTGGGCCTGCACCGAAGCTTGGATCAAACGCGACGTGGTCCCTTTTTCAGTAGCAGCTCGATTTAGAGTCCGTGCCTTTAAACTGTAACAGAATTGCCCGCGACGTGATCCCTTTTTCAGTAGCAGCTCGATTTGGAGTCCGTACCGTCAAACTGTAACCGATTCTCCCGTGTCCCGATTCGCCTGCGAACCTTGTCCTGTTCACGCAGCTTCTGCACCAGATGCAATTCCGCGGGATCGCCCCGAGCGGACCACCTCATCAATCGCGTTGAATAACAGCCGCGCCTGCACTCGTCTGCTGGCGAACGACATACTAGCCGAGAGAGGGGCTGGCCTGGCTCCGCTCTGGTACTGCCGAAACCTTGACATCAGCGCTTTGTCATACCGTCCTCTATTGATGCCAAACGTCCTTACTTCTCGTCATCGGGCGAGGCAGCCAGCCGATCAAACACGGTTGCAAGCTTTCGAGTAAGCTCTCGTCTTGAGAACCTTTTCGCGAACTCTGGATGGATCGCCACACTTGCCCGCGAACGTGCGTCGTACGCACGTTCGACAGCATGACGAAGCTCTGCGCGACTATTGGAAGTCACGACATATCCGGCTGACGCATATTTCTTGACAAGCTCGGCGTTGTCGCCGGGCGGTACTTCGGCAAGAATTGGAAGGCCGGTTGCAAGATACTCATATGTTTTTGCCCCAACTGCAATATATTCTGACACGCCGGGTTCCCATCCCTGTTTTAAGTAGAGAAGCGATGCCTCCCGCATCAACTCAAGCGCCTTTTCTCTCGGAACAGGGGGAACTATCTCGATATTCACTTCTTGCTTGAATCGCTCGTATGAGTCGAAGCTGCCACCCACCTGGACGAATACGATGTCATCCTTATTTACCTGGGCGAGACATTCCAGGAGCGCGTCCGGAGTTCGCGACCCATAGAACGATCCGACGTGCATTATTTGAAAGTCACCCCCCATGGTCCCTCGATCGACGGGGGTAAGCACGTCATATCCGTTTGAAATTGTGACGATCTTCTCCTGGTACTCCGGATAAGCGGTGGCATATAGCCGCGCTGCTCCATCCGTGTTTACTATCAGAGCGTCACAAGCGCTGAGAACGATACGTTCGAGACAAGTGATGATCGCGCGCTGAAGCGGGCCAAAGTGAGCGTACGGATTGAGAGACCACGCGTCACGGAAATCGACGACCAAGGGCCGTCCGGTGAGTCGCTTCACGATGGCGCCGCTAACGGATGAACTAAACGGCGAGCAGCTTACGTAGATTAGGTCACATTCGCGTGCCAACCTTCGTGCCCGGATTGTTGAGAACCACGCTATCTGGCTATCTGGAACGCAAAGATACTCGCGGAAGAGATTATTTGTGAGACTCTTTCCGAAGAGTCGGGCGACACGAGAGCAGCAGCCGTGAAGGAAATCGGCGAGACCCGCCAGGTTCCATTCCAACGTGCGCTGCACCCGAATCCCTTTCGGATCTCCACCGAGGCTATCCTCGACCCACGGGTCCTTGGAATGCCTGACGGTGAGAACTAGGGGTTCCCATCCAAAGTTCGGAAGGAGTTTCGCGAATTCAAAGCTACGGGCCACGCCTGACGTGACGATCGGTGGGAAATAGTAGCAAATCATG